>Ga0126311_10001703_pt1 | contig 10787 bp, 10 predicted proteins | sample Plot61_FD_92539 | JGI IMG/M metagenome (GOLD analysis project Ga0126311, IMG submission 92539) | Serpentine soil microbial communities from UC McLaughlin Reserve, CA, USA - Plot61 | ecosystem: Environmental > Terrestrial > Soil > Grasslands | place: USA: UC McLaughlin Reserve, Lake County... | reverse complement strand
GCCACGAGGACGTCGACCTTGCCGTTCCGGAACGCGCGGAGCGCCTGCTCACGGGCGCCCTGGCCCAGGTCGCCGTGGATGGCGGCCGCGGCGAAGCCCCGCTCGGCCAGCTCCTCGGCCACCTTGGCCACGGTGCGCTTGGTCCGCGCGAAGATCAGCGTCAGCCCGCGGCCCTCGGCCTGCAGGATGCGGGCCACCATCTCGACCTTGTCCAGCGCGTGCGCGCGGTAGACGAACTGGCTGATGGCCTTGAGCGTCGCGCCGTCGTCGGCCGGGTCGACTGCGCGGATGTGGGTGGGCTGGGACATGAACCGTCGGGCCAGCGAGACCACGGCGCCGGGCATGGTGGCGGAGAACAGCATCATCTGCCGGTCCGCCGGCGTCAGGGCCAGCAGCCGCTCGACGTCGGGCAGGAAGCCCAGGTCGAGCATCTCGTCGGCCTCGTCGAGCACCAGCGTGCGCACGTTCGCGAGGTCCAGGTGGCCCTGCTGGGCCAGGTCGAGCAGCCGGCCGGGGGTGCCGACGACGACCTCGATGCCGCGTGCCAGCGCCTCGACCTGCGGCTCGTAGGCCCGGCCGCCGTACACGGTGAGCACCCGGGTGGGCCGCAGCGCGCTGGCGGCCTCCAGGTCGCCGGCCACCTGCACGGCCAGCTCGCGGGTCGGCACCACGGCGAGCGCCTGCGGCTTGCCGGGTGCCGGCAGGTCCTCGAAGCCGGGCTCGCCCGGAGCCACGGTGCGCTGCAGCAGCGGCAGGCCGAAGCCGAGGGTCTTGCCGGTGCCCGTCTTGGCCTGGCCGATGATGTCGTGGCCGTCGAGGGCCACCGGCAGGGTCATGGCCTGGATGGGGAACGGGGCGGTGATGCCCACCCGAGCCAGGGCGTCCACGAGGTCGGCGCGGACGCCGAAGTCGCTGAAGGTGCGAACCGGCCGGTCGGCAGCGACCGCGGCGCGCGCCTCGTCGTCGGTGTTGGTGACGGTCTGGAGTCCGACCGGGTTTTTGCTGGTGGTGTCGTTGCTGGTGGTGCTGATGCTGTCGGTGCTCACACGATGCCTTCGTATCGGGCGGGGGCCGCACGCCGGGGCGCTGCTGCGCGTGGGCGGGCCGCTCCGCTGGGGCGGAGCCGATCGGGTCTTCGGGCTCGCTGTGTTCCGACCGGGCATCCGGGATCAGAACCAGTCTACCTGCCCGGCGTTAGGCTCCGGACCCATGACGCAGCCGCCGGAGCCGACGCAGCCAGCCGACGGTCCCGGGGGGCGGACGGAACCGGCCGACCCGTTCGCCGACCCGGCCTACCGGGCCGCAGTCGTCGACCTGCTCGGCGCCATGGCGTACGGCGAGCTGACGGCGTTCAGCAGGCTCGCGGCGGACGCGGACCTCGCACCGACCGTCGGCGACAAGGCTGCCCTCGCGCGCCAGGCGGTCAGCGAGTTCCACCACTACCAGCTGCTCGAGGAGCGCCTGCGCCGGCTTGGCGCCGACGTCGGGGCGGCGATGCAGCCGTTCGTCGCCGCGGTCGACGACTTCCACGACCGCACCCGGCCGTCGTCCTGGCTGGAGGGGCTGGTCAAGGCGTACGTCGGGGACGGCATCGCGACCGACTTCTACCGCGAGATCGCCGCCTACCTGGACGCGGACACTCGCGAGCTCGTGCACGAGGTGCTGCAGGACATGGGCCAGGCGGAGTTCGCGGTCCGGGCGGTGCGCGCGGCGATCGAGCGCGACCCGGCGTCCGCGGGCCGGCTGGCGCTGTGGGGACGCCGGCTGGTCGGGGAGGCCCTGTCGCAGGCCCAGCGGGTCGCGGCCGAGCGGGACGCCCTGGGGTCGCTGCTGATCGGCGGCGGCAACCGGTCCGGCGCCGACCTGGCCGAGATCGGTCGGATGTTCGCCCGGCTGACCGACGAGCACACCCGCCGGATGGGGCGGCTCGGACTGTCCTCCTGAGCGACCCCTTCTGACTGACCCGGGGCCGGGCTCGCACCGGGGGACGACGGACCGGCCCACACAGCGGGGCCACCCAGCACGAAGGGCCGCCCCGGACGGGACGGCCCTTCGGTGCTGCTGGCGCTGCGTCAGCGGACGCGGCGGTCGTTCCGACCGGTCATGGCCCCGTAGGCGGAGACCAGGACGGCCGCGACGACGATGCTGAGGATCCACCGGATCCAGTCGATGCCGCGGGTGTTGCCGCCACCGAGCAGGCCCCAGAGCCAGTAGCCCGCCAGTGCGCCGAGGACCCCAAGGACGATGGTCATGGGGAGGCTGATGTTCTGCTTGCCCGGGAGCACCAGTCGCGCCAGGGCGCCGATGACGGCACCGAAGATGATCAGGCCGATGATCGCGCCGATTGTGCCCATGTGGAAGAACCCTCTCAGTCAGCCCGGACGAGCCGGGCGAGACCGCCACTGACCCCACGCGGCGGGGCCGACGACGATCACCGGCCGGCCAAAGCGTTTCACCCGTTGCGCCCATTCGCCATCCGACACACCGGCAGCGCGAGGCGGTGGACGGACGAACCGTTCAGATCGGGCGGATCAAGCGATCCCGAACCCGACCCGACGGTCGGTCTCGATGCCCGCCTCGACGTAGCCCAGCACGCCCGTGGGTACCACGACGGTGCGACCCTTGTCATCGGTCAGGCGTAGGGTGCCGCCGGACGCCACGGCCGCGTCGACCAGTGCCGCGATCTCGTCCGCGGTCTGCGACGACTCGAGAGTGATCTCGCGCGCGACGTTCTGCACGCCGATCTTGACCTCCACAGCGATGGCCTCCTGGCTCAGCGAAACTCGAAAACGAAGGGATGGCTCGAGATGAGCCGCTTCCAGGCTAACGGCGCAGCGCCTCGGCCTGTTCCGCGCGGTCGGCCTTGGGGAAGCCGCCGATGCCCCGCCAGGACAGCTGACCGACCAGCCGGCTGGCCGCGTCACGAGGGATCGACCCGTCGACCGAGAGCCAGTACCGGGCCGTGACCTGGGCCATCCCGGTCAGCGCGACGGCGAGCAGCTTGGCCTGCTCCGGGGGCAGGTCGGTGTCCTCCCGGATCACCTCGGCCACCGCGTCCGCGCAACGCTCGTTCAGCGCGTCGACGCGCTCGCGGACCGCCTGCTCATTGGTGAGGTCGGACTCGAAGACCAGCCGGAACGGCTCACCCTCGCGGTCCACGAACTCGAAGTAGGCCGCCATCGTCGCGGTCACCCGCTGCTTGTTCTCGTGGGTGCGGGCCAGCGCCTGCCGGACGGCCTCGAGCAGCTCGCCGATGTGCTGGTCGAGCAGGGCGAGGTAGAGCTCGAGCTTGCTGGGGAAGTGCTGGTACAGCACCGGCTTGGAGACGCCGGCCCGCTCGGCGATCTCGTCCATCGCGGCCGCGTGGTAACCGGCGCGCACGAACACCTCCTGCGCCGCCACGAGCAGCTGCGCGCGGCGTGCCGTCCGTGGCAGGCGGGCGCGGCCACGGGTCGTCGGTGTGGTCGTCACGGTGCCTCCTCGTCGCCGGGCCCGTGCCGGGACCGCGGCCGGTCGCGTCCGGCCCCGCTCGATCCTACGGTGGTCGGCCGATCCAGGCTGCCCGGTGCGTCGTCAGCGCCCCGGGCGCCCGGCGTGCTGGCAGACTCGGCACCTGAGTGCACTCGCAGGGAGTGACAGTGATCCGAACGTACGAGGTCGATGCCGCGCAGATGTGCGACGCGTTGAGCGTCGTGCCGGGCGTCGAGCACGTGGCGCTCGAGCTCGACGGCAGCGGCCAGGGAGTGCTACGGATTCGGCTGGCAGCGGGCGCCGACGGGGACGAGGTCGTCGGGGCGGCGATCGCGGGCCTGCGTCGCCGGTTCGGGTCGGGTGTCGACGCCAGCCGGCTGCGCCTCACCGGACCCCGGGGCCGACCGGTCGTCGCCGTGGTCGACGACGCCCTGGCGCGGCCCGGACCCGACAGCACCACCGAGGTGGAGGCACGGTCATCGCGCCCCCCGAGCCGCAACAGCGTGGGCCTGCGGCCGCCCACGCGGCTGGCGGTCGAGGACGTCGAGGTGGTGACCGAGCGGCTCCAGGTCCGCGCGAACGTCCGGCTCCGGTCCGGGGGAACGCTGCACACCGGCTCGGCGACGGCCGCCGCCACGCCCGGCGGGGGGCACCGGGCCGTCGTCTCGGCCACCGCGCGAGCCGTCGAGCAGGTCGCCGGCGGGCTGGTGCGGCTGGACGTCGAGGCCGCCGACGTGGTGCAGGTGGGCGGCGACGGGGTCGGCGTCGTTGTCGTGACCCTGCTCGCGGACGGCCGGATGGACCGGCTGACCGGGTCCGCACTGGTCCGCGAGGACCGCAGCGACACCCTCGTTCGCGCCACCCTCGACGCGCTGAACCGTCGGGCGGTCGTGGCATCCTCGGCCGGGTGAACGCCGCGAGAGGTCCCGCCGGCCGGCCGCCGTCGGCGGTGGGCCGACCCCGGCGCTCGCTGGTCGTCCCGGTACTGCTCACCGGCGCGGCGTTCCTGCTCGCCGGCTGCGGTCCAGGCGGCGACACCGCCGCCGGTCCGGCGGCGCAGGGCGCCACGGCCTCCGCGCGCAGCACCGCGTCCACGTCGATGCCGCCGGCACCGTCGGCGTCCGGGCCGGTCACGGCCACGCCGACCTCCGCTACGTCGGCCCCCGAAACGCCCACGGATCCCCCCAGGACGGCGATGCGCGTGGCCGAACGCGGCACCGGTCGGCTGGCGACGGTCAAGGGATCGGCGCCTGCTCCTGGTCCGGGCCGCAGGATCAGGGTCCGCGTCGAGGTCGAGGGCGGGGTCGACGTCGAACCGCGAGCCTTCGCCGCCGAGGTGCTGAGGACGCTCAACGACGACCGCTCGTGGGGGCACGGCGGCACGCGGTCCTTCGCCCGGACCTCCGGTGCGGCCGACGTCGTCGTCGTCCTGGCCAGCCCCACGACGTCCGCCCGGCTGTGCCGCCCGCTCCTCACCCACGGGAGACTCTCCTGCGGGCGCGGCCAGCGGGCGATCCTGACCGCCTACCGGTGGGCCCGCGGCACCCCCGAGTTCGACAGCGTCGCGCAGTACCGGCGGTACGTCGTCAACCACGAGGTCGGCCACGTGCTCGGGCACGGCCACGAGCAGTGCCCCGGGCCGGGCCGCCGAGCTCCGGTGATGCAGCAGCAGACCAAACGGGTCGCACCATGTCGGCCGAACCCCTGGCCCTTCCCGTGACGGTTCGTAGAGTGGTGCGGTGAGCATCGAGCCGCTCGTCGAGCCGGGTCCGCCGCTGGACCACCGGCAGGTCGCACGCTATGCCCGTCACCTGCTCATCCCGGACGTCGGCGAGGTCGGCCAGCGTCGGCTCGCCAACGCGCGAGTCCTGGTGCTGGGCGCGGGGGGCCTCGGCTCCCCCGCGCTGCTCTACCTGGCCGCGGCGGGAGTCGGGACCATCGGGGTGGTCGACCCGGACGTCGTCGAGCTGTCGAACCTGCATCGGCAGGTCGTGCACGGGGCGAGTGACGTCGGCCGGCTCAAGGTGGAGTCCGTCGCGGCGACCCTGGCGGAGGTCAACCCGCTGGTGAACGTCGTCCAGCACCCGGTGCGCCTGGAGTCGGGCAACGCCCTCGAGATCCTCGACGGCTACGACCTGGTGGTCGACGGCACCGACAACTTCGCGACGCGGTACCTCGTGAACGACGCCTGCGTCCTGCTGGGCATCCCCTGCGTCTGGGGCTCGGTGTTCCGGTTCGACGGGCACGTCAGCGTGTTCTGGGGTGGTCACGGGCCCTGCTACCGGTGCCTGTTCCCGGAGGCGCCGCCGGCCGGCAGCGTGCCCTCGTGTGCGGAGGGCGGCATCCTGGGCGTCCTCTGTGCGGCCATCGGATCGGCACAGGCCACGGAGGCGGTCAAGCTGATCACCGGCATCGGCACCCCCCTGCTCGGACGGCTGCTCGCGTACGACGCGCTGCGTGCCACCTGGCGCGAGCTCACCGTGCACCGCGACCCCGCCTGTGCCGTCTGCGGCGACGCGCCGACGATCACCCGGGAGACCGGGCTCGCGGATTACGACACGTTCTGCGGCCTTCCGCCAGCGGCGGCGGTCGCCTCTGACTCTGACGACGTGCCGGTCGTCAGCGCCCGCGAGCTCGCCGGCCTGCTGGCGGCCCGGGAGCGCGGGGAGAACAACGTGATGCTGGTCGACGTCCGCGAGCCCGGGGAGCGCGCGATCGTCAGCATCCCTGGCTCGGTCCCCGTGCCGCGCGCCCGGTTCGACTCCGGTGACGCCTTCGGGGAGATCCCGTTCGACCGGCCGGTCGTCCTGCACTGCCGGTCCGGTGCCCGTTCGGCAAGCGCCCTGCGGCTGCTGCGCGCGGCCGGGCACCCCGACGTCCGGCACCTCGAGGGTGGGGTGCTGGCCTGGGTCGAGCACGTCGACCCGGGGCTGCCGACGTACTGACCTCGCGGCCTCACGGGTTCTGGCAGGCCTCGCGCAGCGCGGTGACGGCGTCCGTCACGTCCTGCTGGTTGCTGCTCTCGGACACTTGTCGCAGCGGGGCGACGAAGCGCTCCGACACCCCGGCCGCCGACGCGGCCGAGGCCAGCCGGCCGATGGCGGCGCGCTCGGTCTCGGTGAGTTTGACGTCGGCGAGGGCACCGTTGCCGGAGGTCTGCTCGCACAGCTGCTTGACGACCCGGTCCTTGGCGGCCTGCTTGAGGTTGCCTGCGGCGGACGACGCTGACGACGCGGCCGAGGAGGCGGCCGCGCTCGCCGAGCGGGCGGCGTCGGAGGCAGCACCACGGGCGGTGTCCTCCGCCTGTCCGCATCCGGCCAGCACCAGGGGCAGGGACAGCGCGCAGGCCAGCGCAACCCGGACGTGGGCCTGGCGGCGTGCGGCGGGCTGGGTTCGGTCCATGGCCCGACAACGGGTGGCGTGCTGGGATGGTGCCCGTGAGCAGCACCGACCGAGGCGACCCCGGTGAGCTTCCCGAGTTCGCCAGCCGGGTGCTCGACGTCGTCGACCGGATCCCGCGTGGGCGGGTGCTGACCTACGGGGACGTGGCGGAGTACCTGGGGGAGGGCGGCGCTCGGAGCGTTGGGGCGGTGATGGCGCGGCACGGTGCGGCCGTCGCCTGGTGGCGGGTGCTGCGGGCGGACGGCAGCGTCGCGCCGGGGCTCGAGGAGCGCGCGTTCGCCAGGTTCAGGTCCGAACGGACGCCGCTGCGCCGTGGCGGCACGCGCGTCGACCTCTCGCGCGCGCGGTGGGACGGCCGCTGAGCCCTCGTCCGCGCCGGCCTCGTGTCTCGCTCTCTGAGGCACGTCTTCCCCCTGTGCGCCTTGCACGTCCGGCCAATTCCGGGTGCGTGCGGCCGGGCGCCCGCGCGGCTCCGGCCCGTTGTCGGAGGCCTGTGATGGGATTTCCGTCATGCCCTCGACCGCCTCCCTCGACCCCGCCCGGGGCGTCGACGTGCGGCTGCGCCGCGAACGCCTGGTGGACGCCCCGCCGAAGGCTCTGGACGAAGGACAGCGGCTCGTCGTCGAGCACCGCGGCGGCCCGCTGCGCGTGTTGGGAGGTCCCGGGTCCGGCAAGACGACGGCACTGGTCGAGGCGGTGGTCGGCCGCGTGGAGCGTGGAGAGCTGCAGGCCGGCGAGCTGCTCGTGCTGGCTCCCACCCGCCTGGCCGCGGCCCGCCTGCGCGCGCAGGTCACCGGACGGCTCGCGCGCACGGTGCGCGAGCCCTTGGTGCGCACGCCGCAGTCCCTTGCCTTCGGCGTCCTCAGGCGGGTGGCGGCCCGGTCCGGGGGTCCGCCGCCCCGGCTGATCTCCGGTCCGGAGCAGGACGTAGTCCTCCGCGAGCTGCTGGCAGGTCACGCTGCCGGCGACGGCACGCCTCCGCCGTGGCCGGACGACCTGCTGGCAGCCCTGTCCACCCGAGGGTTCCGGGCCGAGCTCCGCGACCTGCTGATGCGCGCGGTCGAGCGCGGCGTCGGGCCGGACGAGCTGCGGCTGCTCGGCGCCGAGCAGCACCGTCCCGAGTGGGTCGCGGCGGCCGCGGTCCTGGACGAGTACCTCGACGTCACCGGCCTGGCCACCCCTGGCGCCTACGACCCGGCGGCGATCGCGAGCACCGCCGCGGCGCAGCTGCGGGAGGACGACGAGCTGCTGGCCCAGGTGCGGGAGCAGGCGCGGTGCATCGCTGTGGACGACGCGCACGAGGCGACGCCCGCGGTGGCGGACCTGGTGCGGGTGCTCGCCGGACCCGGCGGCGAGATGCTGCTGGCGGGAGACCCGGACGCGGTCACGCAGTCCTTCCGCGGCGCCGACCCCGGGCTGCTTCTCGACGACGGCGCGTCCGGCCCGGTCCCGACCGTGTACCTCACCAGCTCGTGGCGGCAGGGGAGCGCTCTGCGGGCGGTCACCCGACGGGTGGCCGAGCGGATCGGCGCGCTCGGTGGCGGGGCACAGCGCGAGCAGGTCCCGGTCGCCGGCCTGCCGGAGGGTCGCTGCGAGGTGCACGTGCTCCGGTCGGCGGTGCACGAGGCGTCGTTCCTCGCCGAGCTGCTGCGCCGCCAGCACCTCGAGCACGGCGTCGGCTGGGCCGACATGGCCGTGGTGGTGCGCGGCGGCGGCCGTTCCTCGACGCTGCGCAGGGTGCTCACTGCGGCCGGCGTGCCGGTCGAGGTGCCGCTCAGTGAGCTGCCGGTCCGCGACCAGCCGGCGGTGGTGCCGCTGCTCGACGTCCTCGAGGTCTCGCTGGCGCTCGCCTCGGGCCAGCAGCCGCCGCTCGACGGCGAGCGTGCGGCCGCACTGCTCACCTCCCCGCTCGGCGGCGCGGACGCCGTCTCCTTGCGCCGGCTCCGGCGGGCACTGCGCGCCGGCGAGCTCGCCGACGGAGGCGGCCGTACGTCCGACGAGCTGCTCGTCGCCGCGATCCTCGACCCGGTGCGCCTGGCCACCGTCGACGCAGGCACCGCCGCTCCGGCGCACCGGGTGGCCCGGGTCGTCGCCGAGGGGGCGCTGGCCGCCGCGCAGGACGGCGCCACGGCGGAGCAGGTGCTCTGGGGGGTCTGGCGGGCCAGCCGGTTGCAGGACGCCTGGCGGCGCACCGCGCTGGCCGGCGGCCAGGCGGGGGCGCGCGCTGACCGCGACCTGGACGCCGTCGTGGCCCTGTTCGATGCGGCCGCGCGGTTCGTCGACCGGTTGCCCGGCGCGGGCGCGGGCCAGTTCGTCGAGCACCTGAGGGGGCAGGACGTTCCGGGAGACACCCTTGCCGAGCGTGGGGCCGCCACCGAGGCGGTGGCACTGGTCACCCCGGCGGGCGCGGCCGGCCGCGAGTGGCGGGTCGTCGCCGTCGCGGGCCTGCAGGAGGGCGTCTGGCCGGACCTGCGGCTGCGCGGGTCCCTGCTCGGGTCCGAGCACCTGGTCGACGTCCTCAGCGGCCGCCCGTCCTCGCCACGGGCAGCGCTGGCCGCCGTCCGCGACGACGAGTGCCGGCTGCTGCACGTGGCGGTCAGCCGGGCCCGCGAGCTTCTCGTCGCGACCGCGGTGCGCGACGAGGACGACCAGCCGTCGTCCTACCTCGACCTGCTGGACCCGCCTCCGGACACCGACAGCGCACGGTCGACCGCACGCTGGGACGGCGACGGCCAGCGTCGGCTGACGCCGGCTCCGCGGCCGCTCAGCCTGCCCGGGCTGACGGCGTCCCTGCGCCAGACGGTCACGGACCCGCAAGCCCCGCCGGGCCGGGTGGCCCAGGCCGCCGCCGAGCTGGCGCGGCTGGCCCGTGCCGGCGTTCCCGGAGCCGATCCTGCCGACTGGTACGGGCTCGAACCGCTGTCCGACGCCCGGCCGCTCCGGCTGGACGACGAGCCGCCGGTGCGCGTGTCCCCGTCGGCGGTCGAGGAGTTCGACCGATGCTCGCTGCGCTGGCTGCTGAGCTCCGCGGGCGGCCGGACGCCGAGCTCGGCGGCGCAGGGCCTCGGCAACCTGGTCCACGACTTGGCGCGTGACTTCCCGAAGGCGGACCGCGACGAGCTGCTGACCGAGCTGCGCCGCCGTTGGCGGGTGCTCGGGCTGGGCGAGGGCTGGGTGGGGGACGCAGAGCGGGCGCGTGCCGAGCGGGTCGTGGGCAAGCTGGCCGACTACCTGGCCGAGCACTCCTGGGACCTGGTCGACGTCGAGCGCGGCTTCGAGGTCCAGGTCGAGCTGCCGGACGGGCCGGCGGTGGTCACCGGGCGGGTGGACCGGCTGGAGCGCGACCGCGAGGGAAGCCTGCGGGTGGTCGACCTGAAGACCGGGAAGCGGGCTCCGTCGGCCGACGACCTGGAGCGGCACGCGCAGCTCGGCGTCTACCAGGTTGCGGTGCAGCGCGGTGCCTTCCCCGAGGGCGTCACCACGGCCGGCGCGACGCTGGCCCAGCTGGGGTCGGTCGAGAAGCGGCTCAAGGTGCAGCACCAGGAGCCGTTGCCGGACGACGGCGACTGGGCGGTCGAGCTGCTCGGATCGGTGGCGTCCGGGATGGCGGCCGACACGTTCGTGGCCACCGTGAACGACCTGTGCGAACGGTGCTCGGTGCGGGGATCCTGCCCGGCAGTGGCGGACGGCCGGACGGTGACGTCGTGAGCGTGCGGCTCGGCGGCGTCCCCACGCCCATCGGGCCGGGTGCGCGGGAGATCGCGGCCGCCCTCGGTCTGCCCGCTCCGACGCCCGAGCAGGTCGCGGTCATCGAGGCGCCGCTCGCGCCGCTCCTCGTGGTGGCCGGCGCGGGCTCCGGCAAGACCGAGACGATGGCCGCGCGGGTCGTCTGGCTGGTCGCCGGCGGCCAGGTG
>Ga0126311_10001702_pt1 | contig 10796 bp, 6 predicted proteins | sample Plot61_FD_92539 | JGI IMG/M metagenome (GOLD analysis project Ga0126311, IMG submission 92539) | Serpentine soil microbial communities from UC McLaughlin Reserve, CA, USA - Plot61 | ecosystem: Environmental > Terrestrial > Soil > Grasslands | place: USA: UC McLaughlin Reserve, Lake County... | reverse complement strand
CTACTAATGACATTTTAAAAGCACATAAGCATGAAGAATTTCCGATAATAGTACTATCCATGTTTGTCTCCAAAATCTGGATGGTTGTTAAAAACCTTCGTAGAACCTTCTCTATGCCTTTTTCTGCAACACAGATACTCGTTGCCCTCCAGCTCTTTTATTCCCCCAGTTTGACACTAGCTCTCCTATAGCACCTCTCGATCTTACAAAAGGGTCATGATCTGTCTCCGTCAATATCTTACCCGTGGCATTTGTAAATGCCTCATTCAGACTTATAGCCCTTTTTATTCTGGTGTATTGTCTGATGAGCTTGATCGAGGCATTTTCTTCTGAAACCCTGAATTATTGTTGGCGTTCTGTCGGTTGAGCAATCATAAATTAATATTTCATGAAAAGGTACGCCTTACCCAGTAGATTATGAAGTTTTTTAATGAATTTCCCATAATCATATGTTGGTATAAATATTGTTACAGTAAGAATACGATCATATGTGGCACCAGCGCTATTCCCAATGTGTCTATCGGAATAGACCAGTCCCTTTACCACCACAGGTATAGTTCAACCAAATGGTATAGTTGTTTGAACCATCGACTGAGCAAATGGAGCTAGGGAAGAGAGAAGGAGGATTTGGCTGCACCTACGTTCTTCGTCAAAGCTTATTCAACAATGCTATAAATGAAGCATGGCCGAGTTCAAATAAGCTTTAGAATTGTTGCCTAAGTTCAAAGGATGATTCTGGGGAACATTAATTAACAGAATAATTTTACGTAAATAATATATATTACTGTACCATAGTTTTCTTTCACTACCTTTATTTAAAAAACGACAATCTAATCTATATTGACGTCAAGCCGCTCCTTGGAGAAGCATAAGCATAATTGGGAGGATTTGGCAGAGCTCGATCCTTTGTGGGCTATTCTTTCTTTTTCAGAATATAGATTTGGAAAGTGGGACACTGTGCGCTTCTTTAAAACAGGAGATGAAGAAATATCAAAAGTAATGCAAGCCTGCTTGCAATTGGGCTATCCAAAAGAAACAGAATATGTACTCGATTTTGGCTGCGGGGTGGGAAGATGTACAAGAGCGTTGGCAAAATATTTTAAACAATGCTATGGAGTTGACATCTCTGAAAATATGATTGCAAAAGCCAATGAATTAAACAGTTCTATATCTAACTGCACATTTACAGTAAATTATGAAGCAGATCTACGAATCTTTTCTGATGATTACTTTGACATGATTTATACCACGGCGGTTCTTCAACATATCCCAAGTACACATTTGATTAGAAATTACATTTTAGAATTCCTTCGGATACTGAAGGCAGGAGGAATCCTTGTCTTTCAGTTACCGCATAGTATCCCTCTCTTGTATAAAGTAGGAGTAGGCTCGAGGACTTACAATCTGTTAAGAACACTAGGATTTAACAAACAATTTATCTATCAAACGTTAGGAAAATTAGGTCTGAGACCTTACCGAATGAATTTTATCCCTGAAAATGAAGTTGTGCCATTCCTAATAGGAATTGGGGGCAAGGTGCTAGAGGTTAAGAATGATTCTGCGGCCGGCCCGTCTGCGCAAAGCCGAACTTACTATCCAAGCCGAACTTACTATGTTACAAAATCAGTATAACAAGAACCACCATACTTTTAATACGTCTACCTTAATTTTATTAATGGGCATATTCAATAATATTCTATAAGGAAAGTAAAAAGGGGAAAGAAAAATTGTTTGTTTTTGAATCCAGAGAATTGTTGAAGGCAATAAAGTCATTCAATGATACATATGCATCTTTGATATCAGCGTGGCATAAATAGAATTCTTAGCTAACTCATGCGTTAAATTAGCTGGTATAGTACAGTAACAAATGTATCCATAAGTATGTAATTTAGTGTTAGACAATACCCTTATCGAAACATTCATAACATAACTAAACAGGTGCCCCTACGGAATTATATGCAGCTCCCCTATTGCATGAGTATAGCCTTTTTTAATATAACTCAGGCACGACTTCATCTACCTATAGTAGGTGTCTAAGGACCATAATTTAATGGGTTATCGATAATGTTTATGCAAAATGCTCTTTGTTCTTCCTTTATCTAATGGCAACTTCATTTCTTGCATCAGCTGTAATTTTTGCTATCCAACCACTTTTTGCTTCTTACTCAAGACGAATATGTGGAATTGGAAGCTGAAGGAAGCGGCAGTTCTGTCTGTTGTTATCTTTACAGCACATGATTTCATTAACTCATCAGCGTTACAAACCTGACGTATAAGAGCTTGATATGAAGGATCCAGACCGAGGACATTCTTAAGCGAAGAACTCTAACTTGCTATCTAGTTTTTGTCACATAATGCAGGAAACAATTATTCGGTAATCATCTTTATTGAATTCTATTTGAGAACACCGTCTCCCTCATGTAGTACAGGTCACATTGTGCATAAGAGTAGAGATAGCAGAAGGTGAATAGAGCTAGTCTTCATCGAATTGCCTGAATCCGAAAAGGTGTTTGATGTCTTGGTCTGGTAGGTGAGCACGCCCGTTAACGGCTTTGAAGAAGAAAACGAAATTTACCTTGGCTGGAAAAAAATCAGCTCATGCAGAAGATAGACCTTTCTTCAATATTACAAAATGTGTTCTCATCCTCTTCAGATGGCTGACTTACAGTCTGTGTTCTCCAACGATGATCCTGGTTCAAAATACGATATTGTAGCCAATTATAAGCAAGCATATCTAACTAGCGAGCTATGTAGTTAAGGTTTTGTCTTTATCTTATTTGCTTTATAGCTGGCGCATAATGTCGATATTTGAATGTTATAACTATTATATTTATATGTTTCAAAAACAAATCATATATAGAAACTTTTAACCAATCACGCGCGAAGAAACTGTCTGTATATGCTTCTACCAGCTAAGCACTTGAATCGCTTCATCCTATTGAATACTAATATAAAATGTAATTCATGGTTTGTGATAAACACCAAAGTAGCGATCGAAAATCAAACCACTTAGCTGTTTTGTACCTCTGCGTATAGAATACCAAACACATATTTGTTGTTGTAAAACCCAACCTAAGCTTTATCATAAGCGCCAAAACTTGATAATACACCTTGGCAGCAGAGCTTTCAATGTGTAATAGCCCTATGTTTGTGCACATTGTCCGAAGCCTTTCACACTCAAATGGGGGGATTTCTATTTTCTTGTGTCTCGGCATGCTTTATTTGACTCTTCATAGTAGTAACATTCCTTGAGACTCGGAAAAGTGCTTATAACGACCAGCTGGGATGATGGCGATCCACTCGATCTAAAATTATGTTCACTGTTAAAAGATTATGGTATGAGAGCAACGATGTATATTCCTATAGTGAATCCAGAAAACAAGGTAATATCAATTGATGCAATAAGGGCCATTGCAAAAGACTTTGAAATAGGCGGTTATACGTACAACCACACATGGTTGACTCAAGTTGACGAAAATAGGATGATTTATGAACTTACAGAATCAAAAAATGTGCTTGAAAGTATTGTACAAAAAGAAGTTGTCTCATTCTGCTATCCGAGGGGCTTCTATAATAAGAAGGTAACTGAGAAAGTAAAAGAATCTGGATATAAATTAGCAAGAACTGTTAAGAGCTTGTGTACTATGTTGTCCAGACCACTCGAATATCACCCAACGATTCATGCCTTTGATCATAATTTAATAGCAAGGAGCAAGCACATGATTACCGCTAATGATCGTAGTTTAGCAACTAAGCTTCTTCTGTATAGAAATATTTTTAAACGCTGGGACATGATTGCTAAGAAGTCCCTCGATCATGTGTTAGAAAACGGGGGAATTTGGCATCTATGGGGGCACTCCTGGGAGATTGATCGCTACGATAATTGGCCTCTTCTGCGCGACGTACTTGAATACGCAAAGGTCAATGGCAGAAAATACGGTGCAGAATTTGTTACAAATGGCATGCTTGTTGGTTATTAATTGTCTTTATATCTATACCACAGGTAATTTGAAGCTTTGGTAAATGATTGCAATACATTAGCTATAGGTATCCCTGTTGTCAATGTACACAATACCCCATATTAACAATTATAAAGATTGGTAAAACATATAAAGAGAAAGAAATCAGACTTTTTTCACACTGCTTTCTTTATTGTCGGATATGCGGTACTAATGAGTATTTATTGTGCAACTAGTGATGATGTAGCAACACCGAGATACCTCTGTGGTGGTTAAATTGCAGTTCAAAAGTTTATCTATAAACTATAATCACCCTGTTATAATGGTGGTGTAAAGTATTTCATAAAAAACAGTACACCAGGCAGCGGAGAACTATTGACAATTCATGAAGATATCTGAAAGATGGCGAACTTACTAACCCCTGTCAGGTGAATATGATCGAGCAGTGATTATTATATTATCCTATAAATTGAATCTTTTTCTCAATTTACTTTAGATTAATAATAATTTTTTTGTTTTCTTCGCTACAGTTATTCCGCGCAATATGAATCAATAGCAATGTATGTTACATAATAGTGACAAGAGTGCTTGCATTTATGCATCTGAACTTTGCAGTGGGGCTAGATATTTTCTGCAAAAATAATTATCTTAGCGATTACCGGCAAGGTATCCTACCGCAAGTTCATTGCTTCTTCTGGTACGCTCATGCTTACGAATACGCTGTTCCTTCTTGAAATTAAATTTATAGTTTTGATATCATTGATTCCCTTTATAAGTTCCATATAGGAAATTTTAATTTGCCGAATATTCTGAACATTTTGCCGCGTGTGAAAACAGATGGGGATTTTTGACCTTTCATCCTCCTATAAGATCCAAATTCAAGTCTTGATGTAGAATAAGGTTCATGAAAAGATGGCAATAAATAATCCTCTTTGAAATCGGGGTAAAATGGAAATTGCATTTTGGTAGTATTCTATTCACTTCCTCCTTTGTATTATGAAGTTCTATAGCGATAGTATTAGCATTCTTAATTATATGAATACTTTGACTCAACACTTCTGTTTCTAATCCTTCGATATCCATTTTGAGAAATTAATCCTTCCCTTTAATCCTGCATTCTAGAGTATATTCTCTAGCGTTTGCACTCTAAACGAATATGACCTCGCGCGAAACACCATTCCGTGCTCGCCCTATTCCCTCAGAGTCCGATGTTCTTGCGATAGCATTTGCACAGTTATTTTTCTTAATATTTAGCTCGAGCAATTCATAGTCATTTGTTGGGCTCATTAGCAGTTATTCTGCCCCTGGACCGATTTTCTTGGATGCAAGTACCGTTAAATCCTCCAATACTAGCCCCTGCTTCTAAAACTACATCGTTCTTCGTTAGAAGATTCGCCTGTAAAGGCTTAACGTATACTTCAAGCAAGAAAACATAATGAAAGTCCTCACTGTCCTAGCTCTAGACCTTGGTAATTGAAGGTCTCCACCCTCTGTTATACGCCTCTACTCTGATAAACGTATTGTGCTCTGGGTAATAGTTTGGTGAGGTTATCAATGGGATCCAATTTATACTCACACCATTAAGGACCAATCATATCAAAACACAATATACAAAAGATACTTGCAGAATGGAAAATTAGTAGAATATACAGGACTGACAAATATCAGCATTCGAATAAAAGAGAAGTATAAGGAGCAGACATAATTCAAAGCTTTTTCCTTGCACGCACGGAATAATAACGAATGTTTGCACTTATGTTAATAACAACAACCATTCAAGGAGAGAATTCACATGACATTATTCTTGTAGCGAGGTTCATGGCTGCTACATCTTAGCAATTTTCGAGAAATTCCTTTATCTTGAGATGTGACAATAACTTTGTAGCGGCTCGGGGAAATCACTTTTCCACTCTTCTAAGCAGTGTTATCACAGTGTTTACAAGAAGGTAAATGAAAGATTATCATCCCACTGATAGCCTTAGTAATTGGATGTTTCTTACAATAGCGTCTGCAGTAGGACGAAAATGAGCATAATTAATTAATACTCTGAGCATTTCTTACCAGTTTACTATCATAGCGTTAATCGGTAAGTTATAGTCAAGCCTGCATTATCTTGTATATTCCTATTACTTTCCCTGCAAAGGACAGATTAGGGCCTAGCAATATATGTTCTAGCTTGTCCAGAATATGAAACCAGATTATGCTGCGACTTCATATATGCTTCAATCCCTGGAAGATATTCCTTATCACCTTCGTGCAATAAAAATACACTGCCTTGGTATCCAAAAACTACTACTGGCTGGTTAGGATGAGAATAAGTCCAATCTCGAACCCGTGGCAGGATATAATCGACCGGTTTTTTTCCTAACACGATGGCGTCTGCGTACTCATCAGGATAGGGCCTCCAGACAGCAAGCGACGAATTATGGTTCAGGGTATGATAATAGAAAAATATGTGCCATGTATTATCAGTAATTGGCAATATATCATATACTTTCATGCTATGTTGATCTATGAAACTTGCCATATATAGTTCTGAGGAAGGAACAAAACTAAAATAATCTGCCCCGTACTTTGCAACAGGCATAAGTATTATCGACACTATTGCGAAAACCACCGGCAGGTATTTTAGCCCCCTAGCGACCGTACTACTGAATGGTAAGTTGAGGAAAAAGGGAATAGAGATTGACCAGGCTATGCCCGCATACATTATTGCTCTTATCAGAAAAGTATGTGTATTGCTTTGAAGTAATGCAAACGGAATGAAAGACATGCAAACTGCAAACAGTGCTGCAGTAACAATCAAGTATGGTATGGTACTTCTATTTATTAGAAATTTTCTTCTTAGATAAAGTACAACAAACGTCATTATTCCCATTAGGACTGTACCAATGCGTAGAGCGTAGCTGATATAGGTAGCAATAAATACCGATTCGTCTGGCGGATTTGGATGGATAGGTAATCGATGCAAACTTGGCGAAGTCAAGGAGCTGACAAATTCTTTTGCAAGATCTGATGGCTCGTATACAGCCTTTCCTAGGCCTACATAAGCACTCCATGAAATCAATATAACTGTAGTAAGAATTAGAAGGATCCAAATTCTATCCTCTATTATCTTATTATTCCAGTGGAATGGCTTGCGTAAGAGTCTCATTAGAATAAATCCTGCAAGTAAGTTACCCCACAGAAAATACGACTGGGTGGGGTTAGAGATATTAACGATAACAATAGCTAGTATCGTGACTATAATCCAAGCCTTCTCTGCTCTTTTATCATAGAAAGAAACTCTTTGTATGCCGAAGAGAAACGTTAGATATAAGCTTAAAGCAAATAGCTGTGGTGAAAAATGATCTTGGTCATTAATAAATGTGGCAAAGAAGGCTAAAGCTGCTATTGAAGCCATAGTTGGATATACTTCTTTTACCATGAGGTAGATTATAACAGCCGGTAGAATGGTAAGAAATACAGACACGAATTTTAATAAAACGAAATGTGGCATGCCTGTAAGCAATAATTGGATAGCCTCGAACAGAAAAGCTCCAGGATATTCACGACTATAGTATTCCTTTTCTGTAGGGAAAGCCCGATGGTTTAACAACCCAATTGTTGAAGCTTCATGAGAATAGGCATCGGCGTGACGGGGATTATTGTAAAGAATAACTGGTAATGCATGTACATAAAGCCCTAACATGATGACAAAGATAATCTTAGTTTTATTGTAAGATGGAATAAAAAGAGGCAGTAGTGTGAACGAAATACCAATCCAATAGAATACTGGCAATGAGCGGATATAGTACAACGCGTCGGCAGGATAGTAGGCAAAGGCAGGGATGGCAACATAGATTGTCAGCAAGAAAAGGATTATGCTTGAGCCAATAAGGGCTAGCAGAATATCCTGCTTATTATTACCAAGTACTGATTTGAAAGGCTCTTTTAATCCTCTATGAATTAACGCGGCAGTGTATTTTTCCATTCTATGTTTCTCTCCTTGGTACCATCTTTTCCCTATGCATTGGTGATAAGCGAAAGTCTTTTGGCCGTACTATTGACTTTGGCTGTTGTACAGTGCTTGAAGCCTGCAAATTTTTAAGTTAGAAAATACTGCTACTCTATATTATGATTGCTCTCGATTATGGCAACTACAAATGTGTTCTCAATCAGAAATATCTGGTCTAGTTCATCAAATCACTTGATGATATAATTGCTCGAGTTCTGCAGCTACTGCATCCCATGTATAGGGAATATACCTCCGGAAACTCCTGATTTTGTTATTTCCTGTCTTGTCTATACAATTCAAGATACCTTCAGCTATCTTCTCTGGCGTAATAGGCGGATCCATACCCATAGCATATCCTCCATGGACAAAGAGTGCCAATCCCGAAGTATTGGGGATCAAGACTTTCAAGCCTGCTGCCAGAGCTTCAGCTACAGCGATACTATATGTTTCATTCTCAGATGCCATTACAAATACCGATGCTCGCGAGTACTCATTCAAGAGTTCACGTCTGGTAAGGTTGCTCTTAAGTATGACTCTTTCTTCAAGAGATAATTTCCTTACAAGGTCCAATATTTTTCCCTTGTCAGGTCCATCACCAACGAGTACCAATCTGCCGTTAGAATTGTTCGCTACCAGTTTAAACGCTTTAATCAATTTATCTGTTTTCTTATGCACTAGATCTAATCTTCCAACAGAGAGAATTCGCTCATCATCATTTCTCTTTTGAGAAACCTTTGATAACTCTTCATCGACTCCATTTGGTATAATCGTAATCTTCGATTCATTAATCACAAAATCCTTAAGAAGCATTTGCCTCTCTACATCAGAGATGCAGATTATTTTCGCTGCATTATTAATCACACCGTTAAGAAAAGGCTTGTATAGTTGAAAGAGGATTCTCCTAAATCTGGTTAGACTGCCTCCAATATAATGAGGAGTAAAAAGCAGCTTTGCTTTTACAGCCGCCTTGTCTGCAAAATAAGGCATCAAGCTATGTATATTGTGAACGTGAACGATGTCAGGCTCAAAAGCCTTTATATCATTTACCAAAGAAAGTTTAGGGATCCTTATGGCTTCAGACAATCTTACCGGTTTGTATCTTGTGATGGCAATTCCATTCAGGGTTTCCATCGATGGCATATTCTTGTTATCTTCTAAGGTGAATACTGCCACTTCATTACTCCTCACAAATCTCTCCGCAATTTCCTTAACATGAAATTCTACACCCCCTATGTTGGGATAAAATCTGTGACAGACTAACGCTATTCTCATATAATTTTTCTAGCTCCTCTCATATCTAAACATGAGGCATCATTTTGGTTTTTTAGTCCTCCATTTCGCGTTGTCATTTTTTCGTGGATATAAGTCTTTAATCAAAAAGCTGAACTACATGCAACTGAGTATCTATGACTACATATACAATATTGAGTCCTATTATGAAAGAAATCGCTAACGGAATGGCAAATTCTAGTATACTTGCGCCGTAGGTGGTATAAGCGATATAGCCTGGCCTAACTTCAGCTCCAGCTAATAAGAATGAGATTGGCGTGAGAAACCATCAAACAGCCAATGCACTTTGGCTTCATATTTACAACTTTTTATTGTAGGTTCCTTAAAATTCTATAATTGCACTACCTTGTAGTTGTTGAAGAAGACACAGATGGCATAAACAGGTAGAAAGACATTTCGTAGTTTGGTCTTTAGATTATGAATCCGAGTTAAGCTACACACCTTTGCACCTCTGAGAGAGACCACCACATCGAATGTGCCGTTATCGAACGGTATTTTATCAGCAAAACCTTTCATAACCGTCACATTACGATTATAGTCTGACTCGTTGGCAAATGCGATTCCAAACCAATAAAGTTTATCCAGTCCTCTCCCTTAATTTATGGGGGATCTTTCCTTCCCTGGATCCCAGGTCGAGCCCAAATTCAGCATTTGGTCTCCTATTTTGAATAATCGCAGCGAGCGCTGATGCATGATTCTCAGCCCTTGCCTCACCGAGGGAATGAGTATAACTCATTGTATACAGCATGACGCAGTATCATTAGTTTACTCAAGGACCTTTTATATTTATACCATGAAAATTTGTGAAAGCCGTTAAAACAGCAACCTGTCGGTTTTATCGATGTATACTCTCTATTTCATTTATTCTTAGACTTGGGTCGAGATAATCACTACTCGTATCTATTCCCTTATCTTTAGTCCGTAATCCTTCGCGAAATAGAAACATGTTGTTTGCTTTATGCGGAGTTTTTATAAATCTATAGAGATACAGTCACTATTACCTCACCTTACCTTGGCCCACAGCGAATCATCTTTTTTAGCTAGGTTCATTATAGTGCCAATCAACCCACTTAGTTCTGTATCTATGATAGCTGCTATTATATTTGATCTATGCGCAAATGCCACTGCACAGGTAGCTATTAGGGCCAGGGCAATAATAGGATGTATCGCATAAAGTAGAACCCCTAAAACTATTCCCAATGCTATTAGTAAAAACGGCGAAAAGGCCAGGATGAATAATTCTAAAGGCAAAACGATCAATCCATATAGTCCAAATCTGGGATTTAATAACAAGGAACTATTTCTTAATAATACTTTAGTTACGCCTTGGGCTCTTCTATCCTTTTGCAATCTTCTTTTTTTAAATTCATTTGGTACATCCTCTTCTGCAATGACTGAAGGATCGGCTACAACCTTGTGACCTCGCGTTCTAATCAATACCAGCTCTTCTGTGTCTTCAGCCATCGAATTAACATCAACAGGCTCTACTAATGACATTTTAAAAGCACATAAGCATGAAGAATTTCCGATAATAGTACTATCCATGTTTG
>Ga0126311_10001701_pt1 | contig 10796 bp, 11 predicted proteins | sample Plot61_FD_92539 | JGI IMG/M metagenome (GOLD analysis project Ga0126311, IMG submission 92539) | Serpentine soil microbial communities from UC McLaughlin Reserve, CA, USA - Plot61 | ecosystem: Environmental > Terrestrial > Soil > Grasslands | place: USA: UC McLaughlin Reserve, Lake County... | reverse complement strand
GTAACGTGCACAGGGCTGTCAGCGTGGTCATCAAGCCGCTGGTAGCGCGACGCATCCGATCTGCATTTCCGTAATTAGCCACGTGTCACGTTCCAAACCAGCAGACGAGCGATGCCGTTCACGATAATCGTCACTAGAAACAGGATGAGTCCGAGTTCAACCAGGGCGCTGAGATAAAGATCGCCGGTAGCTTCGGTGAATTCATTCGCGATCGCCGAAGCGATTGTGTACGACGGTTCAAAGAGCGAAAGGCTGATCTGGGGACGATTGCCGATCACCATCGTTACGGCCATCGTTTCACCAAGGGCGCGGCCGAGTCCGAGGATCACTGCGCCGGCAATTCCGGGCGCGCCGTTCACGAGCACCACGCGAATCATTTCCCACTTCGTCGCGCCGAGTGCGAGCGCTGCTTCACGTTGCGAACCCGGAACAGCCGCGAGCACGTCGCGCACAACAGCGGAGATGATCGGCGTCACCATGATCGCGAGAATGATTCCGCCAGTGAGTAACCCAATGCCCGTGATCGATCCGCGAAAGAACGGTAACCAGCCGAGCCACTTTGCGAGGGCAGGTTCGACGTACTGCCGCAGAAACGGCGCGAGTACGAAGATCCCCCACAAGCCGTAAACCACTGATGGGATCGCGGCGAGCAGTTCGACTAAAAAGCCTACCGGCCGCGCGATGTAATGCGGCGCCTGTTCGACAAGAAAGATCGCGATGCCTAGTGAAAACGGAACGCTGATCAGAAGCGCGATCAACGACGAGGCCACCGTGCCGTAAACAAACGGTAACGCGCCAAACTCGCCCTTGATTGGATCCCATCGCCGACTTGTCAAAAAACTAAAACCAAACTGCCGTATGGAGAGCATCGAATCGCTGGCCAGTGCGATGACCATCGCCACCACGATCCCGACCATCAGCAACGCAACGAGCAGCATCAGAATGCGAAACACCGCGTCGCCGGTATTTCCCGTCGGCGAAAGCATCCGTCGCCACGTCACGTTTTCAATCACTGCGTTCAAATTTTTTGGCCCCGTATCTACCTAAGCGACGCGCCATTTGCCGTGATTGAATTGATCTTCGCTTCGGCGCGCTTCACGATGTCGTCCGGGAGTGGCGCGTACTGCAAGTCTTTCGCAAAGCCTTCGCCGTCGTGAATGCCCCACCACAAAAAGTCGACCAGCGCTTTGCCTTTTCCCGCATCCTTCTGGTTTTTGTAGACGAGAATGTAGGTGTAACTCGAAATCGGATAAGCCTGTGTCCCGGCCGCGTTCGTGATTGAAATACGCAAGTCGTCAGGCATGTTTGCTGCTGACGCTCCGGCAGCCGCCTTAACTGCATCAATCGACGGCGCGATGAAAGTCCCACTTGCATTCTTGATTTCAGCTACCGGCAGTTTGTTCTGCACCGCATAAGCTAACTCGATGTAACCGATCGTATTTGGCGTACCCTTAACCTGTCCGGTAACTCCTTCATTACCCTTTCCACCGAGACCCACTGGCCAACTCGGCGACGTGCCGGAACCAACTTTCTCTTTCCATTCCGGACTCACTTTTGAAAGATAATCTGTGAACACCGCCGACGTGCCGCTGCCGTCAGAACGATGGACCACCGTAATATCATTGCCCGGCAGCGCGACACCCGAATTGTCAGCAACAATCTTCGGGTCGTTCCATTTCTTTATCTTGCCGAGAAAGATGTCAGCCAGAACTTCCGGAGAAAAACGCAGCGGTTGATTTACGCCCGTGAGGTTGTATGTGATAACAACCGCGCCGAGCACCGTTGGGATGTGCACGATCTCGCCCGGCGCGGATTTAAGGTCTTCATCCTTCATCGGTGAATCGGAAGCGCCGAAGTCAACTGTCTGATCTTTGAGTTGCTTGATGCCGCCGCCTGATCCGATCGATTGATAGTCGATCTTCACGTTGGGATAGCGTTGTCCATATTCACTGAGCCACTTTTGATAAAGCGGATTCGGAAACGTAGCGCCTGCGCCCTGCAGACTCACCGAGCCTGAGCCCGAACCCGAGCCTCCGCCGTTGCAGGCAAGCGCAAGAAATCCAAGAACGGCAACGGCAATCCACGCTACAAGCTTCAAGCTTCTCTTCGAGACAGACATTTAGGGTCTCCAGTGCTGTTGGGAACTGATTGTTCGAGCGTTTTCAAACTCCAATCTAAGGAGCCGGTGTTACATCCGACTGAACGCTATCTGAACTCTCGGTTAACATTGGGCAGAGAATCGCGTTTTTACTGGCTTTCTTGAGGTGATCAGCCGGTATCCGACGTTGACCATCGTTTCGATCTGGAGCTCAAACTCTGCGAGCTTTGCGCGCAGTCGATAAATGTAAACGTGCAGGCTCTCGGAGTTGAGCGGCTTGTTGCTGCCCCAAACCGAGCTCCAAAGATCGTCCGCGGTGACGATGCGATTCGGCGTTCGCGTCAGCCGCGAAAAGATCAAAAACTCGGTGCGAGGCAGCTTTAGTGGGCTGCCTCCGCACGCGACGTAGTAGTTCTTATGCTCCACCCGCAGAAAGCCATCGTCGTAGATGTCTTCGGCGGAGTGAATCAGAGTATCCTGCTCGACTCCTGTCATTTCTTGTACTGACGACATAGTGACCCCTCAGAAGTTGAGTCGTAATGCAAACTGGATCTGACGATTCGTTCCCAAACCAACCGTGCGTTCGACTGTCTGTCGCAAGAGACCGAACGTGCCACCGGCTTGTGATTGACTGAAGCCGTTGCCAGGCTGCAGGCCTCCCGCTGAAACGACGCCCGCACTCGTAATCGTCGGCAGTGCGTTGTTCAAGGTTGTCGCTGGAACTGCGAAGTTCGTGAAGTTGAAGATGTTGAAGATCTCCATACGGAACTCGAGATTGGTCGACTCAGTAAGTCCAAACCGTTTGTTGAGCACGAGATCAAACTGCTTAAAGTTTGGACCACGCAGGGCGTTGCGCGGCAAGTCGCCGAACGTTCCCGGAAGCGGTATTGAGAAAGCTGCAGGATTGATCAAACCGCGATCGTTGTTCAGGTACGGACTAACACCCGGCACCAGATTCGGACGCCGCACGTTTCGCGAAGCGCCGCCACCGGGTGTGTTGACAACTCCGATTAAACCAACGGGAAGCGTACCGCTCGTTAGTTGGGCCACAAATCCCTGCGGCACAGTTGCAGCAACGCCGTTGATGCTTATCGGGCAAGTAGCTGCCGCACACTGCATGACCACATCCGGCCTTGTGATTCCAACTTCAATCGGCAGACCACTACGTGCGTTTACGATCCCGCCGATCTCCCAGTTGCCAAGCAATGCGTTGCCGGCACTCCCAAATTCGTGGCTAAAGCCTTTACCAAACGGCAGCTTGTAAAGAGCACTGAAGTTGAACGTGTGCCGCACGTCGAAGGTGTTGTAGCCACGATCAGCGTCGAACACGTCCGGAATTGCAGACGTTCTTGCTTCATTTGACCCGGCCGTGTTTCCGAAGCTGCGAGAGAACGTGTATTGCGAGTTGAGCGTCAGGCCAGTCGTGATACGTCGCGCGAGTGTCATCTGTAACGCGTTGTAGCTGTCCTCTCCGCCGCTCGTCTTATAGTCAACTTCGGCAAACGGATTCAGCACACTCGTGCCGTTGATGATCGAAAACTCGCGTATCGGTTGAACGACAGAGGTGATCTGCCCGCTCGCATTTGCCAGATTCACGACTCCGAATCCTGAAGGAAGCACGCTGACAGTGTTCGGAACCGTCGTTTGTCCCGGCAGGATTTTGTTGGCAATACTGCGCAAGAACAGATTTCTTCCTTGACTACCGACATACGCCGCAGTCAACACCGTCCCTGAAAAGAGTTCCTGCTGAAGCGAAACAGTGTATTGATAGACCTTCTCAGGAATTTTGTACTCGGAAGCGTAAGCGCGCGGTTGATACGAACGCCGGTTCACGTTTGCGGGATTTGTAAAGAATGCAACCGCGGCCGCCGCATCCAACGGAAACGCCAGGGCCGGACCACCGGAGAAGATCGGGTTGCCGGTGAATGTAGAGCTGATGCGATCGCTTTCGATCGGTTGAATCTGATCCTCCGTCTGGCCTGGTCCATAGAAGATCCCGAAACCGCCACGCAGCAGAGTGCGGCCGCCACCAAAGAAGCCGCCGCCGTTTGGCATGGGTGACCAGGTCATCGAGATGCGTGGTCCAAAGTTTGTCTTTGAAGATTGAAACGCTGCTTCGGTTGGGGAACGCAGGACACCATTTCTGATATCAAACAACACCTGAAGATTTCGGTCCTCGCGCAACGGAGTGAAGTACTCGTAACGCAGTCCGTAGTTGAGCGTGAGGTTTGGTTTTAACTTCCACTCATCCTCTGCGTAAGTAATGTAGTACTCCTGTTTAGCAAAACGCTGTCCGGTAGCTCCGTTGTTGAAGGGGCTCGGCGCGCTGACATCGCCCAGGAACTGGATCGACTGCGGCGTGTTCGTCAGAAAGTTAGTCAAATTGGAGTAGGTGTAGGTAGTGCCTCCAAGACGATCCGTGTACAGGCGGATGAACCTGAGTTCACCGCCAAACTTCGCGTTGTGATTTCCGTTGGTCCAATTCACGCTGTCGACTAACGAGAGCGAGTATGGCGTGTAAGGTTGACCACGACCGTTGGTCGCACTATTCGCGCGGACCAATCCACCAGGCACAGCAGTGCCGGCTGAAGTTCCCTGGCCGGGAAGCGCGAAGTTCGCCGTGTTGCCCGAGATATTGATGACCGCGGACGAGAGATCGAAGCCGGCAATTGTCGGCGCCTGTCCGTTAATACGTGTGTAGGCGCCGTTGTAGCCAAACTTGAATTCGTTCAGCAGTGTTGGGCTTAGCAATGATTGCACTGCGAGCACTCCGTTTTGCGGCACGGCTTTAATCAACACGCGCCGCCCGGTAACGCCTTCGGGTTGACTGTTGCTTCCTTGATCGCGAAAGAAGCGAAAGTATGCCGAGTGCTTGTTGTTGAGTTTGTAGTCGAGGCGCAAGGCAGCTGAGTTTTCATTGACACTTGAATTCGCCTGCAACTGGGCCACGTCGAACAAATTTATTCCTGAACCGGTGGCGATTATGGTCGCGTCAGGCGAGCGGAACGTCGGCAGTAAGGAAACGCTGACGCCATTACAATTAATCGTCCCCGTCCCGATTCCGGCACAAAGACGGCTCGCCGATCCCGGCACGGCCTCAATTGAATTTACGCCCGCACGCAGGCGATATCCTTCGTAGCTAAAAAAGAAGAAGGCCTTGTCTCTGACGATTGGACCACCAATCGAGCCGCCGAATTGATTGAGCCGCAACGGCGCTTTTTGTCCGATGATGTTGTCGAAGAAGTTGGCGGCATCGAGAGCGTCGTTACGGATGTACTCGAAGAGCGAACCGTGAAATGCGTTGCTGCCTGATTTTGTAACCACGCTGACCTGACCGCCGGTGCCGGTGCCGAATTCCGCGGGAAAGTTGTTTGAGTCAACACGAAACTCCTGCACGTTCTCGAGACTCGATTGAAGCCGAAAGGGCGACGGCACTTCGCCGTTGAGATTGCCGGGCGAGGCGTCGATGATCGCCGAGCCCTCGATGCCATCATAGCGAATAACATTCTGCTGCACGGCGCGTCCGCTGAAGCGAATGTCGCCGAACGTACCCGATCCGCTGTTAATGGATCCCGGCGCTTGCAAGTAGAGTTGCGAAAGTTGACGACCGTTGAGTGGCAGCGCCTGGACTTCACGTGGATTGACGTTCACACCCATCGCTGCTGAACCGGTGTCGATGCCGGTATCCGCGGCGGCGACGATGTCGACCTTTGCCTCAACACCTGTTGCCTGAAGTGTGAGATTGAGGTTCAACTCCTGGCCTGCGAGTAGTTGCACGCCGGTCGCGCGCACTGTAAGGCTTTGCGCGGTTGCGGTGATCGTGTAGAGCGATGGTCTTAGAGCGGAGGCGATGTAAGAACCGGATTCTGTTGTTGTGGCGGTGCGCTCTTCACCGGTGCGTTCATTTTTTACGACCACTGATGCTCCGGGAAGGATTGCTCCCTGCGAGTCAGTGATGACTCCTCTGATACGGCCCTGATCTTGCTGGCCCTGGACCGGCAAACAGGCAAACGCGACTACCATGAGCAAGAGTTGGAGCAGTCGCGGAATATTATTCGAGTACATACAATTCTCCTGTGGATCTAGTTGTAGGGTGGCAGTTGGTTCAAAGGTTGACCTTATCCCCGACCCGTTAAGGCCCTGTGAACCGCGCCTTAAATGTTTGTTAATATCAGGAGAATGATGAGAAGAAATGATCGCGCGAATGCGCTCAGCGCAACATTGGTTTTGATTTTTTTCTTGGAAGTGCGGCAACTTCTGCGGCCCAGGTGAAGCGAGTGCAGATGCACATCGGCGGTTATCTGTGCGGCAATTGAGTGTACAACATTCAGAAGGCCGTGAGCCGTCTGGAATTCGCACCTAAACTGAAAGAGATTGAAGTAACTGATATTCAAAAAGGCCTTGGTGTTTTCACGCCGAAGCCCGACAAGCCCGTATCGTTCGCCGCGTTGAAAGAGGCATTGAAGAAAGCCGGTTACAAACTCGATGCGGCCGACGTCACCGTAGCGGGGACACTCGCAAAAGACGCGAAGGGTTGGTCCATAGTCGTCCCATCAGGACAACACTTTTTGCTCACAGGCTCCGAGGTGGACCAGGCGGTTTCCGGCACCGATGTGGGCGCCCAGCTTGACATCACAGGCGATTGGAAAACTCTGAGAAACGGCTCCAGCGCGTATGAGATCATTTCGCCATCGCGCAAGGGTAATCCAGTTGTATTTGTCCGGGCTCGATTCGCTCCGGTGGTCGGAGAAACTCGGGCGACTGCTAAACCCGTAAAGGCAACTGCTCCGATCCGTGTCACGTCGCCGGGCTTGACTGTTTACAAAGGCGGCGCTGTTACACCGCGCCTCTATCTCATCAAACAACATCTCGGCGATCTGGATGTGAATCGTCAGGTTTTTGATCTCAGTGTTTCTTACACTCCGTCTCCGCGTCTTCAACTGGAAATCGAGGCGCCGTTCTCGCGCACTTCCTTCGACAACAAACTTACGAGTGGGTCGGGATTTGGTCTAGGAAATATCACCGCCTGGGCAAAATACAGATTCTTTCGAAAGGTGAAAACATACGGCGACAGGCAGGCAGCATTTCGAGTCGGTCTCGAAACGCCCACCGGAAAGAAGACTGCTCCCGCTCAAACACAAATCAATGTGCCCGACTTCGTCAGACAGCAGCTAACGCCAATCAACGGCGGCTTGTCGCCTCATTTTGATCTCGCATTTTCGCAGGCGGGTGGTCGACTAATCTTCGGCGGTAATGCTGAAGTGATCTTTCGCGCCGAACGCGATGGCTTTCGCATGGGCCATGAGCAACGTGTAAGTACGGATCTCGAGTATGTTGTTCCAAAAGATCCGCTCAAGCCCGGCGGAGAGATCTTTCTTGTTCTCGAAACTACGTTCGTTCATCGCGGCACTGGTCATCTAAACGGACAAACAGTAGACGGAAGTCGCTCCACCGAATATTACCTCGCGCCCGGACTTCAATATGCCGCACGCCCTCGCTTCGTGGTGGAAGGCAGCTATCAGTTCCCGGTTCTCCGCAACACAGGACCACTCACGCTCAGAACAGACAGAAACCTCTTGCTCGGTGTGAGATATCTATTCTAGACACGGAAACTAGCATGTTAATGAAATCGCATAAATTCGTCGGTGTTATGTTATTCCTTCTAATTGCAGCTTGTTCAGCAAATAATTCGGCGACGATAGCGACATTTCAAAATGCGTCTGTAACCGCAGGAGCTTTTGATTGCCACAAGGCAAACGAGTACAGGTTTGTTGTGGTTGGGAATCCGAAACGAAAAAGAGATTCAGACCCTGTTATTCCTGAAGATTTGAATATTGTTGTGGGCGACGAGGTGATATCGAAAATCGAATTGCCGAGAGGTGATTCAGAAGTTAAGAACTTTTCGCTTAACTCCGTAGAAAAGACCAAAGCTGGTTTTGAAGTAAAAACTGATTGGGGCGGTAATTTATATCATTATGAGGTCCGGTTCAATTTCAGGTGCAAAGAGAACCGTTTCTTTCTTTATAAAGTAAACAAGGTAAGCTTTTCTACGACAAATCCTGACAGTGGAAAGTTCTGGGACAAGAAAGAATCTAAACTAATTAAAATTGAACCGAACCTGCCGATTGAAAAGTTTGTAATGACTGATTATTTGTAAGTTCAAAAGGCGCAGTGATGCCAAGCCGCGCGAAACTATTTTGACTCGGCCTTTTGGGTAATGCTGTAGAACTGAGCGTGCTGCACTGTGGAAAAACCGCTCCGCTTATGTTTGTCCACGGGTATGCCCTGCGTGTCCATGTAACCAGTTCCATTACCGAAGTTCAGTGCCTGAAACACCAACCGACTTTCTTTGGTTGAGGCTTGTGATGTTTTGTCCTTAGAGCTTCCCACCCATCAGCACTCGATTCAGGTATTTTAAGCACACATGTTTCGTTAGGGAGTAAAGGCACGTCAGTGGTTTCAACAGGCGTAGAAAAGTTATTCAATTGCGGTCGTCGTAGTGAAGCCAAAAAGCAACCTTCTCATCCGCGACATTCTCACTTTGCGGAATAACCAGGAAACTCAGGTAGTAGATCGGTTTGTCTGATTTATTAGTGATCTCAACTTCCAGATCGTTGGCCCACTTCTCATTGTTTAGGTTCTTAACCTTGATCTTGATTGGAATATGTTTCGGAACACCAATACCCATTTCCTTTTGTGGGTCACCGCTGAGTTGCTGAAAGTCAGTGAAGTCGATCAAGTCCACGTATACCGGCGACCTGTACAGAAAAGTTTTATTTTGCGGACAAACTGAAGCGCGACTGAACATCATCTGAATTAACGAGAACGTAACTTCGGAAAGTTATGATGACTGTTATGAGAGAACAAGAAACTAATGAAGCCTTCGTGGTCCGATGCATTTGGTGTGGGGCCCGGATTCGCGATAATAAAGAAGAGGAGACGACCGGCGTTTGCTTGAGTTGTTTCTATCAAATCCTAAACAACCATCTTCACGCGCAGAAGCGAACGGTCTACGGCGACTTCGTCAGCGACCGTTAATCTTCCGGCAATTCCTTCGGCGCTATAAACGACGCCAGCGTTCCCTCACCGGCTTTAATATCCTTCCAACTTCCAGCATCCAACTTAATCTTCGCCAGAGCACACGTCGGCATTCGCCGGTGTTCGCCGCTCAAATAGGCCACCAACTCTTCGAAGCCGGGATTGTGTCCAATCATCAACACCGCTTCTCTGTCATCGGGAATTTCTGAAACGACGTGCAAGAGATCGCGCAGCGACGCCTCGTAAATACGCTGTACGAAACTTACATCAACTTTTAAGTTGGAATGCTTCAACACGAGCTCCGCCGTCTCGCGTGTGCGCGCGGCAGGAGAGCAGACCACCAACACCGGCTGTGGTTTCTCAGTAGCAAGTCGTTTCCCGATTTGCTTTGCAGCGTCGCGGCCACGGCCCTTCAAGGGCCGATCAAAGTCACGCAACGAATCATCTTTCCAACTTGATTTGGCATGTCGTAAGAGGTACAAAGTTCGCGGCACGTTTCACACTCCTGTAACACGAGTAACCTAGGCTCAGTCGCCGATGATTTCCTACGGACACCATCAATTTCCCGGCAAACTCTTCGTCGTCGAAGGAACTGACGGCAGCGGCAAGTCAACCCAGCTCGCTCTGCTTTATCAATGGTTGAAAGCCGAGGGCTATCCGGTCTTTTTCTCCGAGTGGAACTCGTCGCCGCTCGTCAAGGATACGACAAAACGCGCGAAGAAGCGTCACCTGTTCACACCCGCGACTTTCTCTATGCTTCACGCGACCGATTTTGCCGATCGCACTGAGCGCGACATCATTCCGCCGCTCAAGGCCGGCGCAATCGTGCTTGCCGATCGTTACATCTACACGGCTTTCGCGCGCGACGTCGTGCGCGGCTGCGATCGCGCGTGGGTAAGAGACGTCTACTCGTTTGCGGTGAAGCCGACTGTAGCTTTCTTTTTCAGAGCGCCACTCGACGTCGCGATCGATCGCATCGTTTCCGGCAGGCCCAATTTAAAGTACTACGAAGCGGGCATGGACCTCGGTTGGGCCGACGATCCGGAAGACAGTTTCAAGATCTTTCAGGGCAAGATTCTCGAAGAATACGATCGCATGGTTTCAGAGTTTGGACTAACAGTGATTGACGCAAGTCGCTCGATTGAACGACAGCAACGCGAGATGCGCCTGCTAATTAGCCAACACCTTAACAGGAAGAGGCGGAGCAAAACTTATCAATTCAAATCATAATTACGGAACGCCGCTACCCGGCGTCGAACAGGAAGAATACCCCGGCAAGCTGATCGTGGTTGAGGGCACTGACGGCGTCGGCCGCTCCACTCACATCGCGTTGCTCCGCACGTGGCTCGAATCACGTGGACACGCGGTGCTCGACACCGGCATGACGCGATCGATCCTCGCCGGCCGCGGGATCAAAGAAGCCAAGACCGGACACACGTTGGGCCGCCTCACGATGCAACTCTTCTACGCAACGGATTTCATCGATCGACTCGAAAACGAAATGCTGCCCGCGCTGCGCTCCGGTTTTGTCGTGCTGACGGATCGCTACATCTACTCTGCGATGGCGCGCGCTGAAGTGCGCGGGATCGATTCCGCCTGGATTCGTTCGATCTATAGCATGGCCCTCGTCCCCGATGCTGTTTTTTACTTGCGCATCTCG
>Ga0126311_10001700_pt1 | contig 10799 bp, 7 predicted proteins | sample Plot61_FD_92539 | JGI IMG/M metagenome (GOLD analysis project Ga0126311, IMG submission 92539) | Serpentine soil microbial communities from UC McLaughlin Reserve, CA, USA - Plot61 | ecosystem: Environmental > Terrestrial > Soil > Grasslands | place: USA: UC McLaughlin Reserve, Lake County... | reverse complement strand
CGCCGGCATCTCCTCCGGCCTCTCCCGCGCCGAGCAACTCGAGGAGGACCTGCGCCTCTACGAGCTGCTGGCCGAAGTCGTCGAGGAGCGCTACCACCCGGATTTGGAACGGGCAGTTCGCTCGCGCCGCTGCCAGTTGGCGGTCGAGCATGCCGAGGTTCCCTTCTCGGGCGCAGTCGGCGTCCTCGCCCCCTCGACAGAAGCTCCGACCTACCTCAACGGCCGGCAGATCTGGCATCTGGAGGCCGCTGATGACGACCTCTCCAACCTCGACGCAGGGGACCGCGACGGCAGCCTCGCGGTCCGACTGGAAAAGATGCGACACGCCGCCGCCAGGGCGGAGCCGGGCCTGGCCCATTTCCCCGGCGGCAAGCAGCAGCCACAAGACCGCTCAGAAGGCGGTCTGCACCTGCTCGCGATCGGTCCCTCGGCTGACTGGCTCACCCGTTACAGTCGCCTCGGCCGACAGCTGCAGGGGGCTTCCGAGGTGATCGCCCAGGACGGCGACCACGTCCTCCTCGAGGTGCACTCCGCGGTTGGCGCGCCGGCTCCGATGGGCGCACTCGTAGAGATAACGGACGTCAGTAACCAGCCCCACCCGGACCTGCGCGGCGGCCACATCGACCGCCCGCTGGCGGGCGCGACCACCGATGCTCACATGGTGGAGTTCTCGGGCTGGGCGATCGGCAACGGAACGGCGGTCGTCGCGATCGAGCTGGCAACGGAGGGGAGGGTGTTCCGCCGGGTGCCGATCGGCATGCCCCGGCCCGATCTGGAGCAGGCATTCCCCGCCGATCCAGGCTCGGGGACTGCCGGGTTCAGCATCGACGTCAGCCTGGTCGGCGGCCCGCCCGAGCAGACGATCGAGGTGCGAGCTGTGCTGAAGGACCAGCGGCGCGCGGCCATCGGGTCGATCAGCGCCCGCAGCCGCTGGCGCGAGACGCTCAACGGGGACGCGCCGCTCGTCTCGGTGGTCATCCCCTGCTACGGCCAGGCGGCCTACTTGGAGGAAGCGATCGAAAGCGTCCTCGCTCAGACCTACGCCCAGGTCGAGATCGTCGTCGTCGACGACGGCTCCCTCGACAACGCGGCTCGCCTCGCCGGCCGCTTCCCCTGGGTCCGCTGCGTCCGCCAGCCGAACGCCGGCCTCGCCGCCGCCCGCAACACCGGCATCCGCGAGAGCGAAGGCGAGTTGCTTGTCTTCCTCGACGCCGACGACCGGCTTCTCCCCCGGGCGCTGGAAGTCGGCGTGGAGGAGCTGCGCGCGCACCCGGAGGCGGCCTTCGCCTTCGGGTGCTATCGCCGCATCGCCGGCGACGGACGGCGGCTGGAGGACGACGAGCAGCCGCGCCCCGAAGCCGATCCATACTCGGTCTTCCTCCGCTACAACTACGCCGGCATCCCGGCCACCGGGATCTTCAGGCGCTCAGCGCTCGAAGAGGCGGGGAACTTCGACGAAGGGCTACCGGGGGCCGAGGACTACGACCTCGGGCTGCGGCTGTCGCGCCAATTTGCCGTCCTGCCCCACGGGGAGCAGGTTGCCGAGTACCGCGTCCACGGCGGCGGCATGAGCCAGAACGCCGCGGCGATGCTGACGATGACCCGCCGCGTCCTGCGCCGCCAGCGCCGAGCCGCCGGCCAGCGCGGCCTGCGCCAGGAGTACCGCGAAGGCCACCGCTTCTGGCGCCGCTACTACGGCGAGCCGCTGGCGGCCCGCATCCGCTCTGCCTTCGCCAACCGTGAATTTCGCCACGGGCTCAGCATCACCGGCTCGTTACTGCGAGCCGACCCGCGGGCACTGTTCCGCCGCGGCGCCTAATCACGGTAGACGACTCGGGGAGCAGCGCCGGGCGTCAGGATGCGAGTGCTGCCATCAGCCGAAACGAGGACAACCGGCAGCCCTTCGTCGGCGGCACGTTTGATCCACCGCCCGGCCAGGGCCTCGTCGGCGTCGATGAAAGTGGCTTCATCGGGAAACGGGAACCGGCCCTCGATCGCGAGATCGATCGCTTCATCCATAACCTTTCCCGCTGGTGATTGCCCGTTGTGGCTGCTCACTGCCTTTTCCACCCTTCGATCATCTCCCGGTAGCCGTGCTTGACCAGAGCAATCGCGGCACGCATACCGTCTCCAAGGGTACCGGCGTGGAACGCCTGCCCCGGCTGCTTGCTGCCATCAAACTCCGCGGTTCCGCTTCCCCATCCGCGGTCTAGCCCGCGGGCTTGCGGAAGACGGCGACGTCCTGCCGAAGCTCCTGCGCAGCCTGCTCCGCATGCTCGATGAGCGGCAAGCGCTGGCCGAAGACGCGCTCAACGTACGCGCGCGGGTGATAGGCGGCGCAGCCGTTGGTACCGCTCAGCGACGGCCGCAACACGGCAAGCCGCCCCTCGCCGAAGGTCCGGCGCAGCTCCATCGAGAGGTTCTCCGTCCGGCTTGCCCCGTGCAGCGTGATCACCATCAACCCCCCAGGACGCAGAACGCGGGCCAGCTCGTCGAACCAGGCCACCTGGGCGCTGTCTTCCAGATGGCTGAACACGTCGACGGCGTAGACGACGTCGAAAAGGTCATCCGGCTCGGGCAGCGGCGGCCGCGGACCGCACACGGCGAAGCGGGCGAAACGCAGGTTCGCCTTCGTCCAGGCAAGCAGGTAGGGGTTGTAGTCGACCCCGACCACCGAGCCCGCATGATGGGCGAGGTGGCGAAGGTAGCGGCCCGCCCCGCAGCCGAACTCGAGGATGTCTGTCCCGTCGTCCAGCGAGACGCCATGCCGGGCCAGCGTGGTCCGCAGCCATTCACAACCGGTTTTCCCCGAAGCGATGAACCTTTCCGGCTGAGCGCTGCCGGCGGAGAGCAGCCGCATCTCCTGCGGGGGAAGCGGGAGGCTCTCGGCCTGCTCGACCTCGGCTGCTCCGGGGTCTTCGGTTGCCAGCGAGACGACGTAACAGGTCTCACGGTCCTGGGAGAGCAGCCGAAAGCCGAGCTCGACCACCTCGGCTTGCTCGGCACGGTCGATCAGGGGGGCGGGGATCAGCGCGTACTCGCAACCTTCGGCAGAAGCCGCGGCCAGCTCGGCACGGAGTCGCTCCGCATCGGCGTCGACCGGCAGCGCGAAGTGCTTCATGACGCGGCCCTCCAGGTCGAGCGACTCGTCCTCGCCCTCGCCGGATACCGCCACGGCAACCGTGGCGTTGTAGGGCAACGTGAAGCGGACTATGTCCCGCATGCGCTTGAGGGTCTCCCGCTGAGCCCCAGTCGCACCTTTGCCGACCACCTCGGCAGGCACCCACTCGACCCCGTGCAGGCGGGCCGCGAAGAGACGGTGATACCCGTCGATCTCGACAGCCCGAAGCGGTGCCGCGGCGCCGTCAACGAACACCAGCTTGGCGTCGATCGGCGCCGGTTCCTGCGTCCAGATCGTGATCGGCTCGAAACCAGGCTGCTCTGCGGAATTCGCAGCAAGGCTGCCGAAGTCCTCGAAGCGGCGGCCGATACGGGTCCGGGCCGCCTCGCGATCGCGCAGCACGGGCGCGAGCCCCTCGTCTTGCTCGAAGTACTCGGTCAAATACCGGTAGTAGACGTTCGAGTCGGCAACGCCATCCGCGTCGACGTACTGGGTGTACCCCTTGAGATAGAGGAACCAATAGGTCCAGCCGCTGAGACCCTGTCCCGAGAGGTCGCGGTTGCAGGTCATCGCTTTGAGGTCGACGGTGGTCGACCTCACCGCGGCGAGCAGATCCTCAGGGTTCTCGAATGACCAAGCCGAGAAGAACGCGTCGAACCAGGGGGTGCGCTGCACGTCGATCATCGTCGGCTCCCCGGTCGGCGGCACGGCTATCGCAGCACGGCGTCCAGGGTGCTGCGATCCCGCGCGAAGACCATGACGCTGCGGATGACGTCGTCATCGTCGTGGGGATTGCCCCACTCCGTCTCCCCCAGCGTCTCGTAGACGGGGAAGAACGGCTGCACCGCGTCCAGGTAGAAGGACTCCAGGTTGCCGTCGATCCTGTGGGTCTCGAGGACGAAGGCTTCGCGGGTGATGTTCGCGAGCGTCTCCATCATCGGCCGTGCGTAGATGAAGACCGAAAGCGCCATGACGATGTCGTAGGTCTCCGTGTAGATCGAGGCGTCGGTGATGTCGCGCTCGTAGAAGGAGACCCGGCTCGTCCCGTGGTAGGCGTTCAGCAGGTTCGCCATCTCGACGAAGTAGGGGTCGTACTCGAACCCGTCGACCAGATAGGCGCCGCGCTGCCTGGCGCCGCGGCTCATCTCGCCGAGATTCGAGCCCAGGTCGAGCACCTTCTTGTCTTCGAACCCGATGCGATCGAGCAGATCGGAGCGGGAGCTGCGGAAGCCCTCGCTGACCGAGCCGCCGATCTCGACCGACTGGTAGTGGTTGCCGGTTTCGATCGCGTCCTGGCAGGACTCGCTGATGTAGTCCTTGCTCAGCCCCCGGCGCAGCAGCTCCGCCACGTCGTCGCGAATGGTTGGCACCTGCGGCCGATTGCCGGCTTCATTCGTCATTTTACCCCTCCGCCTCTGGTCATCCTTCTCCGCTCCGGGTTGGAAGGTTCGGCACAGAATAGAGGCGGAGCAGGCACAAGTAGACAGGTGGCCTAACCCCAGGGAAGCTGCGCGCCCTTTTTGGCGACCGTCTCCCGCAGCTTGGCGAACCCGTTCTCGTCGTCAGGCGGCCGGATCAAGAACCGCTCGAGGGGAAGGCTGAGAACGACGTCGGCGCGCTCCCGTTCGACGATCTCCGGGATGAACATGCTGGTGTGGACGAAGACCAGCCGCTCGAAGGTCTCCTTGAGGTAGGGGAGCAGGAAGTAGGCGAACGACTCGCCGAAGAGGACGCACGTCCTTCCCTCGGCCGCCTTCTCGAACCGAACCACCCAGCCGTGATTGATGACGCCGCTGTCGAAGGTGAGACGAGCACGCGGCTCCGCCACCTCGACCCTGGTCATCGCACCTAGGGCAGGCTTCCCCAGCACCTTGCCGCCCAGGTCACCCTCGAGCTCCTCATTCCACCAGCGCAGGCGCTCTTCCTCGACGGCCTCGAGGTCGAGTCCCTGTCGCGAGAGCAAATCGCAGAAGGCACGGTAGGCGACATAGGACCCCCGGTAGTTCCAGTGGGTATCGGTCTTGGCGTAGAGCTCGGGGCCGGCCTTCGCCTGCTCGAGCCGGTCGAGGGGATAGGCGACCGGCGCGCCGACTTCCTCGGCGACGTCGAGGAATTCGTGCACCGGCCGGCGCTCGGAGGGCACGACCTCCGCCGGCAGGTGCTCCGGGTAGACGGACTCCTTGTCCGGCGCCACCAGGCACGACCAAAGGACTCCGAGCCGCTCGCTCGCCTCCATCCTCCACTCGAGCGTCTTCCGCCACTGAGCCCTCTCGCCCGGGCCCAGCCTGACCGTGCCGGTGTGCTGGCCGAGGACGTCGTTTCTGTCGCGCTGCAAGAAGAGCCAGCCGTCGCTCCCATGGAGGACCATTTCGCTTTCGCGTTCGGCATCGCTGATCGCCGCCCAGCGGGTATCCCCACCGGCGAAGGCGGGCTCCCGAACGGTGCACCTGAGCGTTGCCAGCTCCGAACTCTCGCCGTCCTCGAAGACGATCCGAAAGCGGACGAGGCCGCCGCCCGGCGGCGGCCGCAGCAGCGCCCTGAAGCCACAGGTGGCCGTCCCCGAAGCGTCGGGAAAGGCCGCGGTCACGTCGGGCCGCGGCTGGCCCATGACTGCATCGGCGACCTTCCGGGAATCCCCATCCACAATCTCGACCGCTCGTGGCGCGGAACGATCGCCCAGCACCCAGCCGTCGATCGTGAGATGGCCGTGATCGACTAGGGCGCGTACCGCGCCGCGACCATGCTTCCCGAAATTCGGCTCGGGCTCAACCTCCACCCCCTGAATTGCCGCGACCACGTCAGCCACGCCGGGCAACGTAGAGGCCGCGGTTCCAGACGTCGCTCTCGCGGTAGTGCGCTTCCATGCCGACCGCCGCGAACGCGTCTTCCATCTCCTGCGGCGTGAAGAGGCCGAGATCCTGGCGTTCGCGGATGTATTCGGGCTGACCCTCGCCGCCGACCAGGTAGTGGATGTCGAGGACGGCCATCAGGCCCTCGCGGTACTGGCGGTACATCCAGGCCAGCTTGGTCTCCGACTCGGTCTGGAAGTTGGCCGCGAGGTGGCCGTCCCAGAAGCTTTCCGGCGTGAACCAGGGCTCGACGATCAGCAGGCCGGGAGAGCGCAGGTGGGCAGCCATCCGCTCGATCGAGCGGCGCATCGCCTCGGCGGTTTCGACATGGCCGATGGCGCTGAAGAGGCAGGTGACGACGTCATAGGAGCGGTCGATCTCGAAGCTCCGCATGTCGTTCTCGTAGACGTGGATGTGCGGGCAGCGGGCGTGGGTCTGCTCGACCATCGCCGGGTTGATGTCAAGGCCCTCCCCCCGATACCAGTTGCCGAGGCTCTCCAGATGGCGACCGGTGCCGCAGCCGACGTCGAGCAGGTCCTCGGCGCCGGGTAGCAGCTCGTCTGCGATCGTCTGGATCTCCTCGGCGGTCGTCGCATAGTCCCGTCGCACGTACATCAGGTCGTACAGGTGCGCGGAATGTTCGTAGGGGATGCTGCTAGGCATGGCGATAGGCGGGGAAGAAGCCGTCGCGATCGCCGGGGTCGGCGCCGTGGCGGCGGCAGAGATCCACGTAGGCCGGGGCATCGTAGACGGCTTTCACCGCCCGCATCGGCAGCGGCGTTGCACCGAAACGGGACTTGAAATCTGCCAGCGAGTCTCCGCGGCTCATCCCGCCGCCGAGGTTGAGCCAGGGGATGCCGAGATCGGCCAGGCGGTGCACCGCGCTCCAGATCAGCCCGACCGAGTGATGGGCGCAGCCGGGCAGAGCGGCGTTGAAGAGGAAGTCGCCCGCATGCGGGGTGTGGCCGAAGATCGAGACCGACTCCAGCCGCCCCTCGGCGCGGGCACCGACGAGAAAGGTGTTCGGCAGATCGCAGAGTGCCGCCAGGGTCGCGGACGGGAACCGGTGGCGCTCCGCAGCCTCCTTGCGATCCATCGTCAGCGGGTAGTGCTCGACGAAGAACGCCGCCAGCTCCTCCCCCTCGGTCTCATAGTCGCCGGCGTCCCAGTCGCGTAGTTGCCGTCTGCGGTTGGTCGAGAGCCCTGCCCAGACCGCTTCGACCCCCTGGGTGAGGTCGAGCACGTAGGTCTCGTTGGCGACCGTCACCGTCGCCGGGTCGGCGTAGCTCCCGTCGCCGAAGAGCGCGTTGATCGCCAGGTAGCCGGCGACGTAGCCCCGTTGGGCCGCGAACTGCCGCCAGTGGGCAGGGAACTCCGGCGCCGAAGCCGTCCCGGTGAGCCCGGAAAACCCGTACGGCGTCGCCACGTCTCGCAACCCGCCGATCGTCTTCTCGATCAGCGGACAGGCGACCCGGACGCCGCCGACCTCGGCCACGTAAAGGGATACCGGGTCGCTGCCGGCGCTGAGGGCGCCGCAGCTACCCCAGGTGTGGCCGAAGACATGACGGACGCCGGCCAGCGCCTGCTCCCACTCCTCCCGCTCCTCCAGGGGGATGAGACGGTGGTCGAGCACCCGAGCTCGCTCGCTCAGCGCCGGCGCAGCAGGCTCGCCCAGCGCTGCGCCGGCACGACAGCCCGCATCTGCCCCATCTTCGCGGCGCTGCCGTCCTCGAGAACGGCCCGCAGTTCCAACACGCTCTCTCCCTTGCCTCTCCCCTCCATCATGATTTCGAAGCCGCAGGTGGCGGCCGTCGGACGCTCCGGCATCTGCTCCGCCACTTCGGGGCGTGGCTTTTCCGGCCGGGCGGTTGCGACCACGCGACCCCCGGCAACGATCTCGATCCTCGTCACCTCAGTCTGGCGACCCAGCACCCAGCCGATCAGCTCGAGCCGGTTTCCCTCGACGCCCTTGACCTTGAACGACCCCCATAGCTCCGGCGCCGGCAAGGCGCTGGTGAGGTTCTCCACCTTGAGATCGGCCATCAGGCGAGCATCGTATTCGGATCGCCGAGGGTTGACCAGGGCAACTCGCCGCCCTTTTCCCTAGCCGCCTGAGCGAGCCTCTCCAGCGCTCTGGCGTCGTCCGGGACGCTGATCAGGAAGCGCTCGGTGGGCACGCTGAGGACGACGTCGGGGCGCTCACGCGCGATCAGCTCCGCCACCAGCATGCTGGTATGGACGGAGGTCACGCGCCCGAACGACTCCTTGAGGAAGTTGACCAAGGGGGGAGCGAACGACTCGCCGAAGACCATGCAGGTCGGCAGGTCGTCCCGGTCGCGCTGCTCGTGGATCAGAACCATGCCGTGGTTGCGTACCCGGTTGTCGTAGACGAGCTCACCGCGGACCGGCCCCTCGAGGCGGGGAAAGACGTCCTTCCCCTCGGCGATCTCGGGGTACAGCTTGCTGCCGAGATCCCCCTGGACCGGCTGCTCGATCCAGCTGATCGACTGCGAGTCCACCACCTCGAGATTCAGGCCTCGCGCCGAGAGCTCCCGGCAAACCGCCCCGTAGGCGACGAACGCTCCCCGGTGGTTCCAGTGGGTATCGGTCTTCATGTAGAGGTCGCCCTGCGCCTTCGCGGCCCGAAGGTCGTCCAGCAGGTAGATCGCCGGGGCGCCCTCCTCCCCTGCGATGTCGAGGAAGTCATGGACCGGGCGACGGGCGACGGGAGCCACCTCCGGGGGGAGGAACTCGGCATAGATCGCCTCCTTGTCGGGGACCACCGCGGTGATCCAGATGCAGCCGTGGGACTCGGCAACCGCACGCCGCTCGCGCAGCAGCGTCGCCAGCGATTCCTTGTCACGCTGGCTGAACTTGACACGGCCCGTGTGCTGACCGAGCGCGTCGTTGCGATCCTCCTGGAGGAACAGCCATCCCTCCCGGCCGGTGACCACCCGGCCCCTGTCGGGCGAGTCGAAGGAGCAGAGCCACCCGGGGCCGTCAAAGGCGCCCGGGCTGCTGCCGAAGCTGGCCGACGCCGTAAAGGTGCCCAGCGTCTCCGAACCTCCGTCTGCGGAGACAATGCGGATCGCGAGCGTCTCCCGGCCGGGCCGCCGCGGCTCGAGCCGGACCATGAATCCGGATCGCAGTGCGCCCGGGACCTCTCCGACCCCATGCACGACGTCTGGCCGTTCCAGGCAGATCGGCGCCCGCCCCAGCACCCGCTCGGCTCCGTCGACCAGCTCGGCTGCAACCGCCTGCCGGTCCTTCCCGAAGGCCCAGCCGTAGAAGGTGATGCCGCGCTCGTCGGGCAGCGCCTCGAGATCGCCCTGGACGTGAGTCGCCGGATGGCGGTCCAGAGGGCCCGCCCAGACGGGCTCGCTCGAGGCTGCCTCCACTCCCCTGCCATTCGAGAAAGCGCTGGCGCTGAGGTCGTAGATCGCGCAGTCCGCGGCGGTCAGGAGCGGGTAGCGGTCGAGGTGCCGGGCGAACCCGCCGTAGTGGTCCAGCCACCAGGCCGACGGTGGGGGCACGACAAGGAACTGCGCCCCCTTGTCCCGCAACCGCTCCAGCGAGCCGATCGCCTCGGCGCTGTCGACAGGATGGTGCCCCGCGTAGGCGCCGTCGCCATCCTGCGGGAAGTGCTCGCCGCGGCGGTCGCCGAAGCGGATCAGCTCCCGGTCGCCACGACTGACGACGAGGACCTTCGCGCCGACAGGGACACGATCTTCGACCTCCTCCCGCACTCGTTCGACCAGCCTGCCGTAGCCGAGGCTAGAGCTGGGCTCGACGCCGGTAGCCGGCGCCGCTTCGGCCTGCAGCCGGCGGATCTCCTCCTCGATCGCCCGAACCCGGCTGAGGAACGACGAGTCTGGGCTCTCCTCGGGGGACGGAGCCGGGGCGGCGTCCTCCCCGGCGGCGAACGGCATCGCGGTCAGCCTGACCAGCTCCGCCAGCAGGTCGGCGCTCTGCCGCGCGTAACCCTCCAGGAGGCGCTCGATCTCCTCATCGCGGCCGCGGTCGACGATCGCCAGGGCGGGGTCAATACTGAGCCGGATCGGGTGCGCATCGGCGTACTCGACCGCCAGCAGGCCATCGGCGACATAGGCGTCGAGGTCGTCGCGACGGACCCGGCCGCGCCAGCGTTCGCGGTAGAGGGCGACGCTGCGCTCGAAACGGTCCTTACGCCCGCGCGAGGCGGACTCGAGGTGGACGACGGTGGCCTCGTCGCAGTAGTGGACCTCTCCCCCGCTCTCGCCGATCCGCAGGCAGAGGTCGACGTCCTCGAGCGAGTTGTGGAAGCCGGAGTCGAAGCCGCCTGCCTGTTCGAACGCAGAGCGGCCGACCAGCATGCAGGCCGCCGTCACCGCCTGCAGCCGCCGCGGGTGGGAGACCGCCGGGTGCTCAGCGGGAAAGCCGGCGTAGAGATGGTGCGGGTAGCCGTCCTGGCCGAAGACGACGCCGGCATGCTGCACGACCCCGGTCGGATAGAGCAGCTTCGCCCCCACCACCTCCGCCCGTGGGTGCTCGTCGGCATAGCGCCACAGCGCCTCCAGCCAGCCGGACCGCGGCTCGGTGTCGTTGTTTAGGAAGAGGAGCCGCTCCCCCGTAGCCGCCTCCGCTCCCCGGTTGCAGGCGGTGGCGAAGCCGGCGTTCTGCTCGAGCCGCACCACGCGAATCCGCTCGCCATATCCCGCGAGGAGCTCGGGGGTCTCGTCGTCGGAGGCATCGTCGACGACCACCACCTCGCAATCCTCGCCGAGGCCGGTGAGCACCAGATCGAGGCAGCGCTTGGTCAGGTGCGCCCCGCCGTGGACGGGGATCACGAT
>Ga0126311_10001698_pt1 | contig 10801 bp, 9 predicted proteins | sample Plot61_FD_92539 | JGI IMG/M metagenome (GOLD analysis project Ga0126311, IMG submission 92539) | Serpentine soil microbial communities from UC McLaughlin Reserve, CA, USA - Plot61 | ecosystem: Environmental > Terrestrial > Soil > Grasslands | place: USA: UC McLaughlin Reserve, Lake County... | reverse complement strand
GCGGTGCGGGTGGCGGCCGGAGCGGCGATCGCCGGAGCGGTCGTTCTCGCGCCGTTCCTCAGCATGCGGGACGCCATGCTCCGCATGGTGGTCCTCGACCAGATGGGCCGCCCGCGGGACGGCACCACGGTGGTCGAACGGTTGAGGGAGATCGGAGGCCTGCAGCCGCTCAGCGGCAACCTGCCCGCGGCCGCGGTCGATCTGGCCCTGCTGTCGGTGTGCCTGCTGACGCTGGGAATCGCGCTGGTCGCGTGGAGCCGGCCCCAAGCGAGGGTCCACGTCGTGCTGCTGGCCGTCTCGGTCGGGGTGCTGCTGAGCGTGCCGACGATGTTCGACCACTACGCGGCCTTCGCGGCGGTTCCCTTTGCGCTCGTGCTGGCCGACGCCACGGCGGCGTTGAGCCAGCCGGGGGCGTTCAGCCAGTCGGCGGCGTTCAGCCAGCCATGGCGGGAGTCGGCGAAGGGGCGCGTGCCGGCACCGCGCCGTCGCCGATGGGTGACCCGCGCCGCGGCCCCTGCCCTGCTCGTGCTGGTCGCGCTGCTGGCTGTCCACATCAGGACCGTGGCCGCGCCGCACGGCGTCGCCTTCCCGGCTACCCGGCTGCGGCCGTACGTTGCCGCGCGGCCGTGCCTGGTCACCGACGTGCCGATCGTCCCAGTGCTGCTGGACGTGCTGACCCGGGACCTCGACCGCGGCTGCCCGCTGGTGGTGGACGTGATGGGCGAGGAGCACCACGGCGACCGGCCGCGCGGCCCGGGCGGCGTCCCTGTGGTCCGGCAGCGGAATGCGCTGTGGCAGGGGCTCATGCAGCGCTACCTCTCCGCAGGGTCGACCACCGTCCTCGCTCGGCCCGAGACGGGGCTCAGTGCGACCACGACGCAGCGGCTCACGAGGCTGCCGCTGCTGGTTCGCGAAGGGCAGTTCACCGTCCTGGGTCGGCCGTCGGCTCGTTGACTCCACCGGCCGCGATGCAGGCCACGGGTCGCCGCTACCGTCGCAGGCCAGCTTGGCGCTCACCCGCCAAGCCAGGCGTCGGCCTCCACCTCCACCAGCAGACCCGGGGCGATCAGCCGGGAGACCTCGACCATCGTGGCGGCCGGCCGTACCCCACCGAACACCTCGGCGTGCGCCCGCGCGACCTCCGGCCACCGCTCGATGTCGGTGACGAACATCCGGGTGCGGACGACGTCCGCCGGGCCGGCCCCGACCTCGGCGAGCGCGGCAGCCACCCGGCGCAGCGCCTCGACGGTCTGGGCGTACGCGTCATCCCCGCCCACCGGGGGGCCGCCGTCCGGCGCGGCGGCGGTGGTCCCGGAGACCCATACCTGGTCACCGGCGCGGACCGCCCGGCAGTAGCCGACGACGTCCTCGAACGGCCCACCCGAGAACGCCCGCCGCCGACCGGTCACGACCCGTTCCGAGGCGTCGACAGCACGCAGAACGCGTTGCCCTCGGGGTCGGCGAGGACCTCCCACGGCACGTCCCCCTGACCGACGTCGAGCGGCACGGCGCCCAGCGCGCGCAGCCGCTGCACCTCGTCCGCCTGCGGGCAGCCGGGCGCCGGCCGGACGTCCAGGTGCAGCCGGTGGTCCTGGCCGAACGACCGCGACGCGGCCGGGTAGAACTCCAGGAACGGGCCCCCCGAAGGGCTCCGCAGCGCCACCAGCTCGGTGTCGGCACGCTCCCAGCCGGTCGCCGCGGCCCAGAACCCGGCGAGGGCCTCCGGGTCCACCGCGTGCAGCACCACCGCGGCCACGGCGCCGGCGTCGGCGTAGGCCGGACGCGGCTCCAGGACGCAGAAGACCATCCCCTCGGGGTCGGCGAGCACCTCCCACGGCACGTCCCCCTGACCGACGTCGGCCCGCTGGGCGCCCGCCGCCAGCAGCCGCGACACCTGCTCGCGCTGGTGCCCGGCGTCGCGGCTGGCCAGGTCGAGGTGCAGCCGGCCAGGGGGTGTGAGCCGCGGCACGGGCACGAACACCAGCCGCAGGGCGCCGTCCGGGGCGTCGATGTCGACCTCGTCGTCGTCCTGGTACCAGATGCGCCAGCCGAGCGCCTCGGCCCACCAGCGCGCCTGCGCGACGGGGTCGAGCGCCTCCAGGACGACGTGCTCGAACGCAGTGCTCATTCCGCCGAGGCTAGGCCAGCCCGGGGCGCAACCGGACCGATCACTACGCTGAGGCCATGACGCACGTCCTGTCCGCGGTCGCGTGGCCGTACGCCAACGGCCCGCGCCACATCGGCCACGTCGCCGGCTTCGGCGTCCCCTCCGACGTCTTCAGCCGGTACATGCGGATGCGCGGGCACGACGTCCTGATGGTCAGCGGCACGGACGAGCACGGCACGCCGATCCTGGTGCAGGCGGAGGCCGAGGGCGTGACACCGCGCGAGCTGGCCGACCGGTACAACCGGATGATCGTGGAGGACCTGCACGCGCTGGGGCTCTCCTACGACCTGTTCACCCGGACCACGACGCGCAACCACCACGCCGTGGCACAGGAGCTCTTCCTCGGCGTGTACCGCAACGGCTACATGATCGAGCGGACGACGAAGGGCGCCATCTCGCCGTCCACCGGCCGTACCCTCCCCGACCGCTTCATCGAGGGCACCTGCCCGATCTGCGGCTACGACTCCGCCCGCGGCGACCAGTGCGACAACTGTGGCAACCAGCTCGACCCGACCGACCTGATCAACCCACGTAGCCGGATCAACGGGGAGACGCCGGAGTTCGTCGAGACCCAACACTTCTTCCTGGACCTCCCCGCGCTGGCCGGGGCGCTGAAGGAGTGGTTGGACGGGCGCGCCGCGACCGGCACCTGGCGCCCCAACGTGATCAAGTTCAGCCAGAACCTCCTCGAGGACGTGCGTCCCCGGGCGATGACCCGCGACATCGACTGGGGCATTCCGGTGCCGCTCGAGGGCTGGCGGGACGAGCCGACCAAGCGGCTGTACGTCTGGTTCGACGCCGTCGTCGGCTACCTGTCGGCGTCCATCGAGTGGGCTCGCCGAACCGGCGACCCGGACGCCTGGCGGCAGTGGTGGAACGACCCGCAGGCGCTGTCGTACTACTTCATGGGCAAGGACAACATCACTTTCCACTCGCAGATCTGGCCGGCCGAGCTGCTCGGCTACGACGGTCGCGGCGACAACGGTGGTAAGCCGGGGGAGTACGGCTCGCTGAACCTGCCCACCGAGGTGGTCAGCAGCGAGTTCCTCACCATGGAGGGCCGGCAGTTCTCGTCCAGCAGGGGCGTGGTCATCTACGTCCGGGACGTCCTGTCCCGCTACCAGCCGGACGCCCTGCGGTACTTCATCTCCGCGGCCGGGCCGGAGAACCAGGACACCGACTTCACCTGGGCCGAGTTCGTCCGCCGCACCAATGACGAGCTGTTGGCCGGATGGGGCAACCTGGTCAACCGGACGGCCAACCTGATCGCCAAGAACATCGGCGAGATCCCCGCGGCCGGGGCGCTGACCGCCGACGACCGCGCGCTGCTCGAGCTGACGGGCACGACGGCGTTCCCGCTCGTCGGCGACCTGATCGAGCAGCACCGCCAGAAGCAGGCCCTCTCCGAGGCGATGCGTGTCGTGAGCGCGGTCAACGTCTACCTGTCCGAACAGGCGCCGTGGAAGCTGAAGGAAGACCGCGAGCGGATGGGGACGGTGCTGCACGTCGCGGCGCAGGCGATCAGCGACTGCCGCACCCTGCTCGCGCCGTTCCTGCCGTTCAGCGCGCAGACCGTGCACGAGGTGATGGGCGGCACCGGCAGCGTGTCGCCCATGCCCGAGATCCGCGTGGTCGAGGACCTGGACGGCGGCCCGTCGTACCCGACGCTGACGGGCGACTACTCGGCCTTCCCGCGCTGGGAGTCAGTGCCCATCGTTCCCGGGACGCCGGTGGGCAAGCCGACGCCGATCTTCACCAAGCTCGACCCCTCCGTCGTCACGGAAGAGCTGGAGCGGCTCTCGGACGGCGCGGCCTCGTGACGGCGGTGCGCCGGAGGCGCTCGTGAGCGAACGGACGCAGCGGCCGCCGCTGCCCGACCCGCTGCCCCTGCCGGTGGTCGACGACCACACGCACCTGGACATCCCCGGCGACACCCGGGAGGCGTGGCCTTACCACGGCGACCGCGATGGTGAGCCCAATGGTGAGCCCAGCCTCAGCCGGCTGCTGGACCAAGCGGCGTCGGTGAACGTGGCGCGGGCCGTGCAGATCGGCTGCGACCTGCCGAGTGCTCGGCTGACGGTGGACCTGGTCCGCGAGCATCGCGGTCTGCTCGGCGGCGTGGCCCTGCACCCGAACGAGGCGCCGCGGCTGGCCCAGCACGGCACCCTCGAGGCCGCCTACGCGGAGATCACCGAACTGGCGACCCGGCCGCGGATCCGGGTGGTGGGCGAGACGGGGCTCGACTTCTACCGGACCGGGCCGCAGGGCCGGGCGGTGCAGGAGGAGTCGTTCCGGTGGCACATCCGGCTGGCCAAGCGGCTCGACCGCACGCTGCAGATCCATGACCGGGACGCCCACGCCGACGTCCTGCGGGTGCTGGACGACGAGGGCGCACCCGAGCGCACGGTGTTCCACTGCTTCAGCGGGGACGCCGAGTTCGCGCGTGCGTGCGTGGAGCGCGGGTTCTACCTGTCGTTCGCCGGGACCGTCACCTTCAAGAACGCCCACGGCCTGCGGGACGCGCTTGCGGTGACGCCGCTGGACCGGCTCCAGGTCGAGACCGACGCGCCGTACCTGACGCCGACCCCGTACCGGGGGCGCACCAACGCCAGCTACCTGGTGCCGCTCACCGTCCGGGCGATGGCGCAGACGCTCGCGGTCGACGTCCCGACGCTGTGCTCGGCGCTGTCCGCCACCTCTGCGCACCTCTACGGTTCCTGGGAGGACTAGGTGGTCGCCGACACCGCGCAGTCCAGTGCCGCACGGTCCAGCACGGCGTCGTCCGACGCCGCCGCGCGCCGCCGTCGCCGGGAGACGGGCACCGCCTACGCCCTCCTGGCGCCGAGCCTGTTCGGCATCACGACCTTCCTGGTGCTGCCGATCCTCGTCGTGGTCTGGCTGTCGCTGAACCGCTGGGACCTGATCTCGCCGGTCCAGTTCGCCGGGCTGGACAACTTCCGGCAGGTGCTCTCGGACGGGCAGTTCGCGCGCTCGTTGCTCATCACGGCCGTGTTCGTCGTGCTGGTCATCCCGCTGCAGACCGGGCTCGGGCTGTTCGCCGCGACGCTGCTGACCCGCGGCCTGCCCGGCTCGTCGGTGCTTCGGGTGCTGTACGTACTGCCCTGGATCTGCGCGCCGCTCGTCCTCGGGGTGGTGTGGCGCTGGATCCTGTCGCCGACCGACGGCGCGCTGAACGCCCTGATCGGCCGTCGCATCGAGTGGCTCGCGGACCCTGCGCTGGCGCTGCCCTCCGTCGCGGCCGTCACCATCTGGACCCAGGTCGGGTACGTCACGCTGTTCTTCGTCGCGGGCCTGACGTCGATCCCCACCCACCTGCTGGAGGCCGCACGGATCGACGGTGCCAACGCCTGGCAGACGTTCTGGCGGATCAAGCTCCCGCTGCTGCGCCCGACGACCTTCTTCGTGCTGGTGACCGGCGTCATCAGCAGCTTCCAGGTGTTCGACTCCATCTACGCGCTGACGCCGCAGGGCGGCCCGCAGGGCGTGACGGATGTCGTCGCCGGCCGGATCTACTACCAGGCGTTCCAGTCGCGGCAGATCGGCCAGGCCGCGGTCATGGCATTGCTGCTGTTCGTGCTGCTCGTCGTCATCACGGTCGTCCAGCAGCGCTGGTTCAGCCGGCGCACGACGTACGACCTGTCGACGTGAGCGCCAGCCTTCGCCGGCGGGTCGCGGACCTCGCGGCGTACCTCCTGCTGCTCGTGGGAGCGGTGGTCACCGTCGCACCGTTCCTGCTCAGCCTGATGACGGCGCTGAAGAGCCCGCAACAGTTCGCCTCGCAGACCCCGCTGTCACCGCCGGCCCCCGTGACGCTCTCGAACTTCACCGAGCTGTTCGGCGGCCGCTACGACTTCGTGTCGCCGGTCGTCGTCACGGCTCAGGTCGTCGCCGTGGTCCTCGTCGGCCAGCTGGCCTTCTCGGTGCTTGCGGCCTACGCCTTCGCCCGGCTGCGCTTCCCCGGCCGGGAGGTCCTGTTCTGGGTGTACCTCGCGACGCTCATGGTGCCGGCGGTGGTGACCATCATCCCGCTCTACGCCATGTTCACGGCGGCCGGGCTGCGGAACACCTTCTGGGCTCTCGTGCTGCCCCAGGTCTTCGGCTCGCCGTACGCCATCTTCCTTCTCCGCGAGTACTTCCGCGGCATCCCCGAGGACTTGGTCAGCGCCGCCCGCCTGGACGGCTGCAACACCCTCCAGGTGCTGTGGCACGTCGTCGTCCCGGTGAGCCGGCCGATTCTCGCGACGCTCACGATCATCACGGTCGTGTCGCACTGGAACAACTTCCTGTGGCCCCTGGTCATCACCAGCGGTCCGAAGTGGCAGACGCTCACCCTTGCGACGGCGAACCTGCAGTCGCAGTACAACGGCAACTGGACCCTCGTGATGGCCGCCACCACGGTGGCCATCGTCCCGCTGCTCCTCCTGTTCCTGGTGTTCCAACGCCACGTCGTCCGCTCCATCACCATCACCGGATTCAAGTGAGGCTCGCCATGAGATCCCGACTCGCTGCCGTCGCGGCCACCACCCTGCTGGCGTTGGGTGCCGCCGCCTGCTCGCCCTCGTCGTCGGGTGGCGGCGACGCGGCGCAGCAGTCGAGCGGCGGCAAGACCACCGTCACCGTGCGGATCTGGGACGACCAGGTGGCCAAGGCCTACGAGCAGTCGTTCGCGGCGTTCACCAAGGCCAACCCCGACATCACGGTGAAGCTGAATCTCGTCCCGTTCGCCGACTACTTCACCAAGCTGCCACTCGACGTCTCCAGCGGCACGGTCGACGACATCTTCTGGACCAACACCACCCCGTTCGGCGCGCTGGCCGACAGCGGCGCGCTGATCGACGTCGGCAGCGCCCTCGGCGACGAGAAGTCGGGCTGGGTTCCGGCGGCGGTGGAGCAGTACACCCGCAACGGCAAGCTGTGGGGCGTCCCCGCGCTGACCGACGGACGGATCGCGGTGTTCTACAACAAGGACCTCGTCACCAAGGCCGGAGTCGACCCGGCGAAGCTGCGCTGGGACCCCTCCGAGGGGGCCAGCGACACGCTGCTGCCGGCCGCGAAGAAGCTGACGAAGGACAGCGCGGGACGCACCGGCGACCAGTCCGGCTTCGACGGCAGCAAAGTCACGCAGTACGGGTACAACGCGGGCAACGACCTGCAGGCGATCTACTGGAACTTCGTCGGGTCGAACGGCGGCCAGATGCAGGCGCCGGACGGGAGCTTCGTCTTCGCGGACACGAAGGGCCAGCAGGCGTTCCAGTACATCACCGACCTGATCAACAAGCACCACGTCGCGCCTTCCGCCGCCGACACCAACGACAACGGCGACTTCAGCCGCGACAAGTTCCTGCAGGGCAAGATGGCGCTGTTCCAGAGCGGCACCTACAACCTGAAGAACGTCGCGGACGGCGCGAAGTTCGGCTGGGCGGTCGCGCCGCTGCCGGAGGGTCCCGCGGGCCGGGTCAGCGTGGTCAACAGCGTCATCGCCGCCGGCAACGCCAAGACGCCCCGCAAGGACGCCACGCTGAAGGTGCTGAAGTGGCTGGGTTCTACCGAGGGGGCGTCCTTCGTGGGGTCGTCCGGTGCCGCCCTCCCCGCGGTGACCGACGCGCAGCAGGCCTACTACGACTTCTGGAAGAAGCAGGGCGTCGACACCTCGGCCTTCGGTGAGGCCGGCGGCACGAAGACCATCCAGCCGCCGTTCGGCCCGAAGTTCGGCGACGGCGCCAACGCCTACGCGCCGACCTTCAAGGAGATCTTCGCCGGGCGCACGCCCGTCGGCCCTGGGCTGCAGAAGGCGCAGGACGACGCCAACGAGGCGATCAAGTAGGGCGCGTGCGAGGCGCCATCGTGGCAACCAGCGTCCCTGCAACGGAGCTGGTTGCCACGAGAACGCCGATCTGCCCCCTTACGGCCGGACCAGCAGGCGCCGCAGCTCCTCGTGGGCGGCGAGGTAGCCGTCGAGCAGCGTGCGCGCCACCGCGGCGGAGTCGACGAGAGGGTGCATCGTCAGAGCGCGCAGCGCGGCCGACCGGGACCCCGTGGCCGCCGCCTGGAGCGTGGCGGTCTCGACCGCTCGCAGCGAGCTCACCAGGCCCAGCTGGTGCGCGTCGAAGGGCGCGGCCGTGTGCGGGTGCACGCCCCGCGCGTCCACTCGCGCCGGCACCTCGACGACGGCCTCGGGCGGCAGCTGCGCCAGCGTGGACCCGTTGCGCACGTTGAGGATGAGCTCGGCGGGGACGTCCGTCACCAGTGCCCGCATCACCGCCAGCGCCACCTGCTCGTAACCGCCGCCCGCCAGGTCGTCCTCGTCGCGCTCCATGCCCTCTTGGCGCGCCTCGGCGAGGTAGCCCTGCTCGCGCTCGAGGCGCGCGGCGTCCCAGAGGGCGAACGCGTCGGCACCGGCCTGGGCCAGTCGCGGGTACAGCTTCGCCTGCTGCTCGACGATCGACTCACCGCGGGTCCGCTCGGCGGCGCGCATCGCGGCCACGGCCTCACGGGTCGAGTAGTAGTAGAAGAGGTACTCGTTGGGCACGGATGCCAGCAGGCGCAACAGGTCTCCGCCGAACAGCCGACCCTCCTCGAACCCCGCCAACGCGCGGTCGTCGTGCAGCAGCGCCGGCAGCCGGTCTTCGCCGTCCACCATCAGGGACCGCAGCCAGCCGAGGTGGTTCAGGCCCGCGTAGTCCGCCACGACGCCCGGCGCGTCCGGGTCGACGCCGCACGCGCGCGCCACCCGGCGAACCAGCCCGGTCGGGGAGTCGCAGATGCCCACCACGCGCTCGCCCAGCACGTGCTGCATCGCCGCCGTCACCATGCCCGCCGGGTTGGTGAAGTTCACGACCCAAGCGGCCGGCGCGACGTCGGCGACCCGCCGGGCCAGGTCGGTGGCGAACGGCAGGCTGCGCAGGGCGTAGGCGACACCGCCCGGCCCGGTCGTCTCCTGACCGAGCACACCGGCGGCCAGTGCCACCCGCTCGTCGGCGACCCGCCCGGCCGTGCCCCCGACCCGCACGGCGGAGAACACGACGTCGGCGCCGCGCAGGGCGTCGTCGAGCGACGTCGCCACGCGGATCGTCGGACCCCCCGGCCCACCCGCCCGCAGAACGTTGGTGATGGCGCGCAGCCGCAACGGGTCGGTGTCGTGCAGGACCACCTCGTCGACCAGCCGGTCGCCGTCCGGACCGCGCAGAGCACGGTGGACCAGCGGTACGCGGAACCCGCCACCACCTAGGATCGTCAGGCGCACGGACGCAATCCTCCCTTCCGGATCGGAGGCCCGCAGCCATGGCCCAGCAGTCCGCCCAGCGCTTCGACCCGCTGGCGGCGGTGCGGGGTGCGGAGGCCGGGTGCGACCTGTTCCTGTCAGGCACCGTCTTCTTCGACCTCATCTTCACCGGTCTGCCGCAACTGCCCGCAGCCGGCACCGAGGTCTGGTGCGACGGCATGGGGTCGTGCCCGGGCGGTGTCGCCAACGTCGCGATCGCGGCGAGCCGGCTCGGCCTGCACACGTCGCTGGCGGCGGCGTTCGGCGACGACTCCTACGGCGACTTCAGCTGGACCACCCTCTCCGAGCAGGAGGGGGTCGACCTGTCCTGCTCGCGACGGTACGACGGCTGGCACTCGCCGGTGACCGTGTCGATGTCGGTCGAGCGCGACCGGTCGATGGTGACCCACGGGCACGCGCCGCCGCAGAGCGCCAGCGAGATGATCGGCGACCCGCCGCCGGCCCGCGCGACTCTGGTGAGCCTCGGGCACGAGGTCGACGCGTGGGTCGAGCAGGCGCGCAAGGCGGGGACGCTGCTGTTCGCCGACACCGGCTGGGACGCCTCCGGGTCGTGGTCGCAGGGGCTGCTCGACCAGCTCGCGGGCTGCCACGCGTTCCTGCCCAACAGCGCGGAGGCGATGGCCTACACCCGCACCGACGACCCGTGGGCGGCGCTCTACGCCCTGGCGGACCTGGTGCCGCTCGCCGTCGTGACGGCGGGGGCGCACGGAGCGCTGGCGGTGGACTCGCTCACCGGCGAGGAGGAGTGGGTCCCCGCGCTGCCCGTGAACGCGCTCGACCCCACCGGTGCCGGGGACGTCTTCGCGGCGGCCGTCATCACCGGCACGCTGGCCGGCTGGCCGCTGGTGGAACGGCTGGGCTTCGCGAACCTGGCCGCTGCCCTGGCCGTGCAGCAGGTGGGCGGCTCGCTGGCCGCGCCGGGCTGGGGCGACGTCGCGGACTGGTGGCACCGCACGCGCGGTCGCAGCACGGGGTCGGCGGCGCACTGGGCCCGCCGGTACGGCTTCCTCGGCGACCTCGTGGCGGACGTCCCACCGCAGGCGGTGCGCCGGGCCACCGCCACGATCGCCCGGCGGTCCGACGTCGGCTGAGGCCGTGCCCGCGCTGGAGCCGGCGCGACCTCCCTTTGCGCGCGGTGTGCCGGTGGAATCGGGCCGAATGGGCTGATCCAACCGGCATTACGTGCGCAAAGAGGTTGGGTGGGCGACAGCAGCGCGGGTGCGGCTCGGCGAGCGCTGTCTGGCAGGCTCGGGCCCGTGGAGGACGACGGGTTGCTGGGCGGGTCGGAGGTCCGCGCGCTGGCGCAGGCGCTCGACCTGCGGCCGACCAAG
>Ga0126311_10001697_pt1 | contig 10802 bp, 7 predicted proteins | sample Plot61_FD_92539 | JGI IMG/M metagenome (GOLD analysis project Ga0126311, IMG submission 92539) | Serpentine soil microbial communities from UC McLaughlin Reserve, CA, USA - Plot61 | ecosystem: Environmental > Terrestrial > Soil > Grasslands | place: USA: UC McLaughlin Reserve, Lake County... | reverse complement strand
CGGAGTTCGTGTCGCCGAAGGCGAGCGCGTAGAGGCCGATGGCCGTCGAGTTCGAGCCGCCCGCCCAAGAGAAGAAGCCTACGTTCGCGTCGTCCCACTCGGCGTCGGCGTAGCCCGAGCGGAACGCGCCCTTGTAAGAGTCCCAAGAAGTCCTGTAGCCCTTGCCCTGCATCGGCGAGACGCCTATGCCGAGGTTGCCCGTGGCGACGAAGCTGCCGTTCTGGAAGACCTTGAACCAGGCGGGCGTGTGGCCGCCGGGGCCCGAGCAGCAGGTCGAGCCGCCGCGCAGGTTAATCATCGGGGCCGTGCCGTTCGCGTCGCCGACCGAGAGCTGCTCCGCGCCGGGGACGAACTTGACCGTGTTCGCGTCAACGTAAGCCTTGTTCGTCGCGTCGCCCGCGTTGACGGGGTTGCCGACGTTCGTGACGAGCGAGTTGTTTGCCGAGAGGCCCGCGCCGAAGACGTTCGCGCCGGACCAGGCGTTCGCGCCGTTCAGGCGTGCGACGTTCGGGGAGATGCGCGCGTCGCCGATGAAGCCGCCGACCACGTCCGCGTTCAGGGCGCTTACTATCTGCGAGCCGGTCATCGTGCCGCCGCCGCCGCCCGCCGTCGTCTGCTTCGTCCCGTCGGCGAAGATGATGCCGTTGCCCGCGCCCGTCACCTTGATGTTGCCGACCACGTCCACCTTCTGTGTCGGCGCGGCGGTGCCGAACCCGACGTTCCCGGTGATCTTGCTGACGTAGAGGCTGTTGTTGGGCGCGCCCTGCTCGATGGTGAAAGGGGTCTTCGAGCCCACGGCGTCGAACATCAAAAACGACCCGTTGGCGTTGCTCACCGCGAAGTCCCAGAAGCCGTTCTGGCTCGCGCTGCGCACGGCGAAGTCGGCGTTGCCGAAGTTGAAGCCGGGCGTGCCGTCCACGACTATCGAGTTGCCGACGACGTGCAGCCCGTAGGCCGGAGACGTGGTGCCGATGCCGATCTTGCCGTTCGACTCGGTGAGCGCCGAGTCGCCGAGCGTGTCCACGCCCATCCACTTGGTGAGCTTGCCCGCCGTGCCCGAGCCGGTCGCGGCGAGGGTCGGAGCGCCGGTCGTCGTGTTGTTCGTGACGCCGACGATTGACCCGCCCTTAAGGTCGTTCGCGGACTTCAAGACCGTGCCGTCGCCGAAGACTATGCCGTCCTGCGCGCGCACCGCGCCCGCCACGTCGAGCGTGGCCTGCGGGTCTGTGGTGCCGATGCCTACGCGCCCCTCGGGCGTGACGCGCATCTGCTCGCGGTCGTTCCCCGAGAGCACGTCGCCCGTGCGGAGCGTGAGCGAGCCCGTCGTCGAAGTGACCTGCCCGTCCCGCCCGTCGTGCGCGGTGACGGTCAGCGCCTGCGCCTTCTTCTGGCGCGCGGCGAGCGCTTCCGTATCGGACTGGCCCGCGGCGGCGAGCGCCTGCGCGAACTCGGCGCGCAGCTTCTCCTCGTTGTCGCCGCGCACCGAAGCGCGGCCCTGCGAGACGTTGACGGCGCTAAGCCTGCGCGAGCCCGCGCCCTGTAGGTCTTCCGCGGTGACGACGCAGAGGTAAGAGCCGTCCGCGATGCCTCGCGAGTCCCAGTCCACGATGTTGCCCGGACGGAAGTCCGAGTCGAAGAGGCGCTCGCCGGCCTGCGTGTAGACTTCGAGTCGCACGCGGCGCGACTGGCCGGGCGAGACGAAGCGTACGCCCGACGCGGTGGAAGAGGCCGTGACCACTGCGCCCAGTGCGGCGTCGTGGCCCTGCTGCTGCGGGCCGGCCGCGTTCTGCGCCGCGGCGCTGCCCGTGAGAACTATTGCCGAGAAGACGAATGAAAAAATAAGACGTGCGGTATACATGATTTTTTGCCCCCTCCGGCCTTGCGCCGGAAATCCCTTCTTAATCCTTCCCGGTGCCAGAACCCCTTCCAGGCCCGGAAAGCCCTTCACCTCACTTACGCGCAAACAAATGCCGAACAGGATCACACCCCGCACGGAACCGTGCACACCCGCCCGCCGACCCGGTGTCCTCACCACCCGGTTGAGCAGACGGGCGGGCCGCGCCCCAAAAAATGCGCGGGGCGGCTTGCCTGAATGAATGCTCATTCAGTATCATGTGGGGCGTCGGGCGGCGAGAATTTCAGGTCAAGTCTCGGAGAGTCAAAGTCCCCTATGCTTCGGATAGAAAAGGCTGCCGTGCTCGGCGCGGGCACGATGGGCGCGCAGATAGCCGCGCACCTTGCTAACGCGGGCATCCCCACGCTTCTCTTAGATGTCGTGCCGAAGGAGCCGACGCCCGAGGAGACTGCGAAGGGGTTGACCCTTGAGTCTAAAGAGGTGCGCGACCGCGTCGCGCGCGCGGGGTTTGAGGCGGCGAAGAAGGCGAAGCCGGCGGCGTTCTTCCACGAGCGCGCGGCCTCGCTCGTCTCGGTGGGGAACTTCGAAGACGACCTGCCGCGGCTGAAGGACTGCGACATCATCATCGAGGCCGTCGTCGAGCGGCTCGACATCAAGCGCGGCCTCTTCGAGCGCGTGGAGAAGTTTCGCAAGCCCGGCTCGGTCGTCGCGTCGAACACGAGCGGCATACCCATCGGGCAGATAGCCGAGGGCTTCTCCGAAGACTTCCGCGCGCACTTCCTCGGCACGCACTTCTTCAACCCGCCGCGCTACCTGCGCCTCGTCGAACTCATTCGCACCGAGTGGACGAAGCCCGAGGTCTCGTGCGCCGTCTACGGCTTCTTAGACCGGCGTCTGGGGAAGGGCGTCGTCGTCGCGAAAGACCGGCCGAACTTCATAGCCAACCGCATAGGCACGTTCGGCGCGATGGTGACGCTGCGGACTCTCGCGGAGGACGGCTACACGATTGAAGAGGTGGACAAGATGACCGGGCCTGCGCTCGGCCGCCCGAAGTCCGCGACCTTCCGAACGTTCGACATCGTCGGCCTTGACGTGCTCGCGCACGTAGCGCGCAATCTCTACGAGGCCGTGCCCGAGGACGAGGAGCGCGAAGTCTACAAGCTCCCGGAGTTCGTAGAGCAGATGGTGGGCAAAGGAATCTTGGGCGACAAGACGAAGGGCGGCTTCTACCAGAAGCGCAAGGGCGAGGGCGGCGCGCGCGACATCTGGACGCTCGACGTGGCCTCGCTCGAATACCGCCCACAGCAGAAGGCGAAGCTTCCGGCGCTCGACGCGGCGAAGAACATAGAGGACACTCGCGCGCGCACGAAGTCGCTCGTGTGGGGCAAGGAGCGCGCGGGCGCGTTCCTTTGGAATACCATGTCGCGCGTCTTCGCGTACGCGGCGAACCGGATTCCCGAGATAGCCGACACGGTCGTCGAAGTAGACCGCGCGATGAAGTGGGGCTTCGGGTGGGAGCTGGGGGTCTTCGAGGCATGGGACGCGGTCGGCGTCGAGAAGAGTGTCGAGCGCATGAAGGAGGAGGGGCGCGCGATTCCGTCGAACGTGCAGCGGATGCTCGACGCGGGCGCGACCTCGTTTTATAAGACGGAGGGCGGGCGCGAGTCCTACTTCGACTTCGCAAAGGGCGAGTACGTGGCGGTCGCGGAGCAGCCGGGCGTCGTCGTCTTGAAGTCCTTGAAGGAGCGCTCGGGCGTCATAAAGAAGAACGCGGGCGCGTCGCTCGTGGACTTGGGCGACGGCGTCGCGTGCCTTGAGTTCCACTCGAAGATGAACTCGATAGGCGGCGACACGCTCTCGATGTTGAAGGCGTCGCTCGCGGAGGTCGAGAAGAATTTCCTGGGCCTCGTCGTCGCCAATCAGGGGCAGAACTTCTCCGTCGGCGCGAACCTCATGCTCGTGCTGCTCGGCGCGCAGGAGGAGGACTGGGACGAGTTAGACCTGGCGATTCGCGCGTTCCAGCAGGCGACGATGTCTCTGCGCTACTCGCCGAAGCCGGTCGTCGTCGCGCCGTTCCAGATGACCTTCGGCGGCGGGTGCGAGATGACCCTTCACGCGGACCGCGCGCGCGCCTCGGCCGAGACATATATAGGACTCGTCGAAGTCGGCGTCGGGCTCATCCCGGCGGGCGGCGGGACGAAGGAGATGCTCGTGCGCGCGATGGATTCAATCCCGCCGGGCGTGACCGAGGCCGACCCGTTCCCCTTCGTCAAGCGCGCGTTCGAGACGATTGCGCTGGCGAAGGTCGCGACCTCGGCCGAGGAGGCGAAGGCGCTCGGCTTCCTGCGCGAAGAGGACGGCTACTCGATGAACGCGGATCGCCTCGTCGCCGACGCTAAGCAGGAAGTGTTGAGCCTCGCGGCCGCGGGCTACACGCAGCCGCGCGAGCGCCAAGACGTGCCCGCGCTCGGCAACTCCGCGCTCTCGACCGTCAAGCTCGGCATACACCAGTTGAAGCGCGGCGGCTTCATCTCCGACCACGACGCCGTCATCGGCGAGAAGCTCGCGCGCATCCTGACGGGCGGCGACCTCAACCACGAGACGCGCGTCTCCGAGCAGTACCTTCTGGATTTGGAGCGCGAGGCGTTCCTCTCGCTCTGCGGACACCGGCAGACGCAGGAGCGCATCGCGCACATGCTGAAGACGGGCAAGCCGCTTCGGAATTGAAGGCGGAACTGAAGAGGGAGGAGATTCACTATGAGCGCAGGCGTCGCGACGGCGGGCGATGTTAAGAAGGGCGAGCTGGACGCGCTCGTCGAAGAGTTGGGCACGGTCACGTCGGAGGCGCGCGAGGTCTTCGGCGGACTTTCGCCCGCGCAACTCAACTGGAAGCCTTCCGCCGAGCGTTGGAGCGTCGGGCAGTGCTTCGACCATTTAATAAGGACGAACAGCACTTTCTTCCGCGGCATGGAGCGCATCGCGTCCGGGACTTACAAGAGCAGCACTTGGGCGCGCGTCTCGCCGCTCTCGGGCCTCTTCGCGCGGATGATTCTGCGCTCGCTCGACCCCGTCAAGGGCAGGAAGTCGAAGGCGCCGCGCGTCTTCGAGCCCGCGAAGAGCGACGTTGACGCGGGCGTCATGGAGGAGTTCGCGTCGCATCAGGAAGAGCTGGTGCGGCGCATGCGCGCGACCGCGGGCGTAGACCTGCGTCGGACGATGGTGACTTCGCCGGTCGCGGCCGTCGCCACTTACAGTCTGCTCGACGCCTACCGCATCGTCGTCGCGCACGAGCGCAAGCACTTCGAGCAGGCGCGGCGCGTGACGGAAGACGGGCGCTTCCCGCGCGCGTGAAGTCGAGTCGCGCCGGAGTCGAGTGATGCCCGAGTCTTTCAAGACCAAGCTGCGGCGCTGGGCCTTGAACTTCATCCCGGCCTACAGGGGCACGGGCGGGCGCGTGACTTACATCTCGGACGACTACACGGAGGTTCACGTACGCCTCCCGCTCTCCTGGCGGACGCGCAACTACGTGGGCACGATCTACGGCGGCAGCATGTACGGCGCCGTCGACCCCGTCTACATGATAATGCTGATAAAGATGCTCGGCCGCGACTACGTCGTCTGGGACAAGGCCGCATCCATTCGCTTCCGCCGTCCGGGCAGGACGACGCTCAGCGCGAAGTTCGTCGTGGACGGCTCGGAGGTCGAAGCCATTAAGACGGAGCTTCAAGGCCGCAAGTCCGTTGACCGCGTCTACAAAGTTGATTTGGTTGACGACGCGGGCAAGGTTCACGCGGAGGTCGAGAAGACGCTCTACATCGCGCGGCGCGAAGTCAGTTCCAAGTCCCAGGTTCAAAGTTCCGGGTTGTAAGACGCGCGAACTTTGAACTTGAAACTCGGAACCTGGAAGTTAAACTATGGACTACCCCATCACGCCGGCCGTGAGGCTGCTTCGAGAGAAGAAGGTCGAGTTCGAGCCGCACCTGTACGACTACGAGGAGCACGGCGGCACGCGCCACTCGGCCGAAGAATTGGGCGTTGACGAGCACTCGGTCGTGAAGACGCTCGTGATGGAGGCCGACGCGCACAAGCCGCTGATAGTGCTCATGCACGGCGACCGCGAAGTCTCCACGAAGAACCTCGCGCGCCGCCTCGGCGTCAAGAGCGTCCACCCGTGCGACTTCGCGCAGGCGCAGAAGTTCACGGGCTACCTCGTAGGCGGCACGAGCCCCTTCGGCACGCGCATACACATGCACGTCTACGCCGAGCGGACGATTTTTGACTTGCAGAAGATTTACATCAACGGCGGCAAGCGCGGCTTCCTCGTCTCCATCGACCCGAAGGTCTTGAAGGACGTGCTGCACGCCGAAGAGGTCGAAGTGGCGATATGAAAGCTGTTAGCTATTAGCTTTTGGCTTTTAGCTTTGAATCTTAACAGTCAGCTTCCTTGTCTTTGTTTTAAGCTAACAGCTAACAGCTAACAGCATGACGGAGTCATACATGAGAGACGCAGTTATAGTTTCCGCCGTGCGCACGGCGGTGGGCAAGGCCCCGAAGGGGACTCTGCGCAACACGCGGCCCGACGAGATGGGCGCGGCCGTCATCGAAGAGGCTTTGCGCCGGGCGGAAGGCGTCGCGAAGACCGAAGTCGAAGACGTAATCATGGGCTGCGCGATGCCCGAGGCCGAGCAGGGGATGAACGTCGCGCGCGCGGCGGCCATTCGCGCGGGGCTCCCCGTCGAGACTTCGGCGATGACCATCAACCGCTTCTGCTCGTCGGGCCTTCAGTCAATCGCCATCGCGGCCGACCGCATACGCACGGGCGGGGCGGAAGTGATAGTCGCGGGCGGCCTTGAGACGATGTCGATGATTCCGATGGGCGGGCACATCATCCGGCCGAACCCGTACCTCGTCGAGCACTACCCGGACTTCTACCTCAACATGGGGCTCGCGACCGAGAACGTCGCGCGCAAGTACGAAGTCTCGCGCGAGGAGCAGGACGCCTTCGCACTGCGCTCACACCGGCGAGCCGCGGCCGCGCAGGAGTCGGGCAAGTTCGACGACGAGATAGTCCCGCTCAAGGTCACCTTCGAGGAGCTGAACGAGAAGGGGCGGAAGACCGCGCGCGAGGTCACCTTCGACAGGGACGAGGGCGTCCGCCGCGACAGTTCGGAAGAGGGACTCGCGAAGCTCAGGCCCGCCTTCCACGCGAAGGGAACCATCACCGCCGGCAACTCCTCGCAGATGTCCGACGGCGCCGCCGCCGCCGTCGTCATGTCGGACGAGCGCGCGCGTCAACTTAACTTGAAGCCGCTCGCGCGCTTCGTCGCGTACGCGACGGCCGGGTGCCCCCCGGAGGAGATGGGCATCGGCCCCGTCCAGGCAATCCCGAAGGTCTTGAAGGTCGCGGGGCTCCGGCTCGAAGACATTGAGGTTATCGAGCTGAACGAAGCCTTCGCCGCGCAGTCGGTCGCCGTCATGAAGACGCTCGGGCTCGACCCCGAGCGCGTCAACGTCAACGGCGGCGCAATCGCGCTCGGCCACCCGCTCGGCTGCACGGGCGCGAAGCTAACCGCAACCATCCTTCGCGAGTTGGAGCGCCGCAACGGCCGATACGGCATGGTCACGATGTGCGTCGGCGGCGGCATGGGCGCGGCCGGGATTTTCGAGAGGTTGACGTAAGTGTCTTCGGCCGCCGGAATCACGAACGTGGAGGCGCTGACCGACATCTTCGGCCGGTTCCCTTCATTCCACGACGCAGAGATTCATTCGCTCCGCCTTGAGCGCGGCGGGGACGGGGGGCCTTCTCTCGAAGCGAAGATTCACGTCTTCGAGATGACCGCCGAGACGGACGAATCGGGCCGGTACGTCCTGAAGAATCACACGCTGGTCACTTTCCGCTTCACCGATGTCGTGATGGTCGAGGTCAACGGATTCAACGGCCAGAACGTGCTCGCCCTTCTGGACATCGTCGAGGTCGAGCCGGGGGAGAATGAGGGCTGCCGCTTCGAAGTCCGCATGCCGTCCGTGTACGGCTGTGAAGCGCATTTCGGTTGCCGGGAAGTTATGGTGGTGGACGCCGTCCCTTACGAACGCGTCGCCTAATTACAACAGACGAAGAAAGGATGAGCCTATGTCCGCCGTTGCCGAAGAGAAAAAGTTAATCGTGGGCGGGAGCTTTCTGATAGAGGAGCGCACGCCCGAGGAGGTCTTCACGCCCGAGGACTTCACCGAAGAGCACCGCATGATAGCCGACACCGCGCGGCAGTTCATGGACAATGAGGTGCGCCCGCGCATAGACGACCTTGAGAAGAAGGACTGGAAGCTCGCTCGCGAGCTGGTGCAGAAGGGCGCGGAGATAGGCTTCATCGGCGCGACAGTGCCCGAGGAGTACGGCGGTCTGGGCTTAGACCAGGTCGCGAGCGCGATACTCGGCGAGTACCTCGGCCGCTCCGCCTCGTTCGCGACGACGATGGGCGCGCAGGGCGGCATCGGGCTGCTTCCGATTCTCTACTACGGCACCGAGGAGGCGAAGCAGAAGTACATCCCGCGCATCGTGACGGGCGAGCTGATAACCGCGTACGCGCTGACCGAGGCGGGCTCCGGCTCCGACGCGCTCGCGGCGAAGGCCACGGCCCGCCTCTCGGAAGACGGCACGCACTACGTCCTCAAGGGCGAGAAGATGTGGATTACGAACGGCGGCTTCGCAGACGTGTTCGTCGTCTTCGCCAAGGTGGACGGCGACAAGTTCACGGGCTTCATCGTCGAAAGACAGGAAGGCTTAGCCAACGGCGCGGAAGAGCACAAGATGGGCATCAAGGGCTCTTCGACCACCGCGCTCGCGCTCGACAACGTCAAGACTCCGGTCAGTAACTTGCTCGGCGAGGTCGGCAAGGGCCACAAGATAGCCTTCAACATTCTCAACATCGGCCGCTTCAAGCTCGGCGCGATGTGCCTCGGCGGCATGAAGCTCATGACCTCGGAGGCCGTGCGCTACGCAAACGAGCGACACCAGTTCGGAAAGCCCATCTCGTCCTTCGGCGCCATCAAACAGAAGCTCGCGGAGATGGCCGTCCGCACCTGGGTCGGCGAGGCGATGGTCTACCGCACGCTCGGGCTGATTGAGGGCGCGATACACGCGACCTCGGACTCCTCAGACCCCGAGTCGAAGCTTCGCGCGATTGAGGAGTACGCGGCCGAGTGCTCGGCGATAAAGGTCTCGCTCTCCGAGTACTGCGACTACGTGGCCGACGAGATGGTTCAGATATTCGGCGGCTACGGCTACTCGGCCGACTACCCCGCGGAGCGCGCCTACCGCGACTCGCGCATCAACCGCATATTCGAGGGCACGAACGAGATAAACCGGATGCTCATCCCCGGCATGCTCATGCGCCGCGCGATGTCGGGCAAGCTCGGGCTCCTTCAGGCCGCGCAGGGGTTGATGGACGAGATACTTTCGCCCTCGACGCCTTCACTCGACGGCGACGACGAAGTGCTCGCGGCAGAGCTGAAGCTCGCGCGCAACGCGAAGAAGGTTGCGCTGATGGTTCTGGGCACGGCCGCGCAGAAGTACATGACGGCGCTCGCCGACGAGCAGGAGGTCTTGCTCGGCGTGTCCGACATCATCATGGACGTTTACGCGATGGAGTCGGCCGTCCTGCGCGCGCAGAAGCTCGCGGCGTCGCGGGGCGAAGAGCAGTCGGCGCTCACCCTCGACGTGGTTCGCGTCTTCTGCAACGACGCCGCCTCGCGCGTCGAGGCGCAGGCGCGCGACACGCTCGCCGCCATCGTCGAGGGCGACGAGCTACGCACGCTCCTCGCCGCGCTCAAGCGCTTCACGAAGTACACGCCCACGAACACCGTCGCCGCGCGCCGCCGCGTCGCCGACGCGATGATAAAGGCGAACCGCTACACATACTGAAGGCAGAGGGTAAAAGTGAAAGGCAAAAGTGAGGGCAGTCGGCCTGCATCGCTTTTGCCTTTTTCTTTAGCCTCCGAGAGTGGCCGTCGGGCTCGCCGCTTTACTTTTGCCTTCCGCCTTTTTACTTTTGCCTTATGAAGATTATTCCAATCTCGCTTCCCACGCCCTTCTACGTCGGGCCGGTGAACGTCTACCTCATCATGGAGGAGCCGCTGACGTTGATAGACACGGGGCCGAAGACGAAGGGGGCGTTGGAGGCCCTGAGGGAGGGTTTGAGGCGGGAGCGCGTGCGCGTCTCGGACTTGAAGCGCATCGTGCTCACGCACGCGCACGAGGATCACTGCGGGCTCGCGAAGCAACTCCGTGACGAGGCGAAGGACGCGCAGGTTCTCGTACACGGCTGGGAGACGGGACACCGCAAAGGCCGACTCGAATACGAGGAGCACCGCACGCTGTTAGAGCGCGCCGGAGTCCCACCCGAAGAGGTCTCGGAGATGCGCCGCATGTACGAGGGCGTGCGCGCCTTCGCGGACGCGCTCGAAGACCACGAGCACGCGGAGCTGGTTGACGAAGAGGAGATTCGCTTCGAGCGCGGGAGCTTCCGCGTCATACACACGCCCGGCCACACGCCCGGCTCCTGCTCCTTCCTGCGCGAGGCCGACCGCACCATCATCGCGGGCGACTGCGTCCTGAAGCGCATCACGCCCAACCCCGTCCTCTCGCCCGACCCGGTAGACCCCACGCGCCGCTTCCGCTCGCTCGCCGAATACCTGGTGAGCCTCGCGCGCCTGCGCTCGCTCCACCCCACGCTCGTCTACGGCGGCCACGGCGACGCCGTCGAAGACTACGAAGAACTCTTCAACCGCTACCTCCGCGCCATCAACGAGCGCCAGACGGAAGTCATCCGCTTAATTCCTAAAACCGGCGCCACCGCCTGGGACCTCGCCCTCCAACTCTTCCCCGGCTCAACGGACGTGCACCGCTTCCTCGCCGTCTCCGAGTCGGCCGCACACCTCGACCTCGCCCACT
>Ga0126311_10001696_pt1 | contig 10804 bp, 5 predicted proteins | sample Plot61_FD_92539 | JGI IMG/M metagenome (GOLD analysis project Ga0126311, IMG submission 92539) | Serpentine soil microbial communities from UC McLaughlin Reserve, CA, USA - Plot61 | ecosystem: Environmental > Terrestrial > Soil > Grasslands | place: USA: UC McLaughlin Reserve, Lake County... | reverse complement strand
CTCGCAGGGAGGCGTCGAGCGATCGACCGCGCTTGGACTCAAGGGAAACGAGAGAGGGATGGATCCGTGAACCGCTCCATGACGAGCGGGGATCGACGGTCGCCCGCGTCCTAGCGGTCGCAGCGCTCGTCGCCGCCGTGGCGCTGATCGCGCTCGCGACGTTCGGCAACGGCGCGTCTTACCAGGTGCACGCCGTCTTCGAGAACGCCGGCCAGCTCGTCAAGGGCAACGAGGTGCGGGTAGGCGGGCAGCCGATCGGCACGATCACCGACATCGAGCTGGACGACGACGCCAACGCCGTCGTCACGATGAACATCGAAGACGACCTCGCGCCGCTGCACGACGGCACCAGGGCGACGATCCGCGCGACCTCGCTGTCCGGCATCGCCAACCGCTACATCTCGCTCCAGCCGGGCCCCAACAGCGAGAGCGAGATAGCCGACGGCGGGCGCATCGGCACCGACAACACCAGCGCGCCGGTCGACCTGGACGTGCTGTTCAACACGCTCGACGACAAGACCCGGGCGGGCCTTCGCAACCTGATTCGCGGCTCGGGCGACTGGTACGACGGCAAGGCCAAGCAGGCGCGCGAGAGCACGAAGTACGTGCCCCCGTGGCTCAGCAGCACGAGCGACCTCACCGGCGAGCTGGCACTCGACCAGGAGGTGCTGTCGCGCTTCGTCCGCGACGGCGCTCGCACCGTCTCCGCGCTCGCCGAGCGCCGTGACGACCTGTCCGGACTGGTCTCGAACACGAACCTGGCGATGAAGGCGATCGGGGACGAGAGCGCCGCGCTCCAGCAAGCCCTGACGCTGTTGCCGGGAACCCTGCGCAAGGCGAACACCACCTTCGTGAACCTGCGTGCGACGCTCGACGACCTGGAGGTGCTGGTCGACGAGTCCAAGCCGGCCACGAAGCAGCTGGCGCCGTTCTTCCGCAGGCTGCGGCCGCTGATCGCCGACGCCCGCCCGACGGTCGCGGACCTGAGCGAGCTGATCAGCAAGCCGGGTTCGGGGAACGACCTCACCGAGCTGACGGCCCTGCAGCCGCGCCTGGCCAACCTGACCTCGAAGGTGTTCCCGCGCGCGATCCGGGCGCTCGACCGCGCTCAGCCGGTCGTCGAGTACGCGCGCCAGTACACGCCGGACCTGACCGGCTGGATCACGAAGTTCGCCGAGGTGGCGGGCTACTACGACGCAAACGGGCACTACGCACGCGTCCAGCCCCTGTTCAGCCCGACCGTCTTCTCGGGCGGCACGCTCCAGGCCGTCCCCGCCAACCGCCACTTCGAGGGCTACCAGCAGGGCATCCTGCGCCACTGCCCGGGTGGCGCGACGCAGCCGCCGCCCGACGGCTCCGCGCCCGAGCCCGCCGAGGGCTGCCGAACCACCGACGTCCCACCCGGCCCATGAGAAGGCTGATCTACATCTGCCTGTTCGTGGCGATCGTGCCCTGGATCGTCATCGGGATCGTGCGCGAGGCGAACGACGACGACACCAAGGACCATTACTTCGTCCGGGCGGTCTTCGACAACGCCTCGTCGATCGTGCCCGGCGAGGACGTGAAGGTCGCGGGCGTGCCCGTCGGGATCGTGTCCGACATGGACGTGACCGACGACAAGAAGGCCGCGATCACGCTGCAGATCGACGACGAGAAGTTCGCGCCGTTCAAGAACGACGCCAGCTGCAAGATTCGGCTGCAGGGCCTGATCGGGGAGCGCTTCGTGGAATGCGAGCCGGGGTCGGCGAGCGCCCGCCAGCTGGCGAAGATCGAGCACGGCGACGGCAAGGGCGAGCGGCTGCTCTCGGTCGAGCACACGAGCGCGCCGGTCGACATCGACCTGCTCAACGACATCCTGCGGCTGCCCTACCGGCAGCGCTTCGCGATCCTGCTGAGCGAGCTGGGCGTGGGGCTGGCCGGACGCGGCGACGACCTCAACGAGGTCATCCACCGGGCCAACCCGGCGCTCAAGGAAACCGACGACGTCCTGGCGATCCTCGCCGAGCAGAACGACGTCCTGGCCCGCCTGGCGCGCGACTCAGACCAGGCGCTCGCGCCGCTCTCGCGCGAGCGCGAGCACTTCGCCAACTTCATCGAGGAGGCCAACCAGACCGGCGAGGCGACCGCGGAGCGGGCCACCGACCAGCGCCGCGCCCTGCAGCTGCTGCCCGAGACCCTGCGCCAGCTGCGACTGCTCATGGTCGACCTCGAGTCGCTGGCCGACCAGGGCACGCCGCTGCTCACCGACGTGAACGAGTCGGCGCCGGACCTGGGCCGGCTGATCAAGGCCCAGGGCACGCTCGCCGAGGCCTCGAGTAAGGCGTTCCCGAGCCTGGGCGACGCCCTCGAGGAGGGCCGTCCGGCGCTCATTCGCGCGCGGCCTCTGATCCAGGACCTGAGCCGGCTCGGCACCGAGATCGGGCCGACCGCGAAGAACCTCGACGACCTCACCAAGAGCCTCGAGCGGACCGGCGGGATCGAGCGAATCAACGACTTCCTCTACTACGTCACGCTGTCGATCAACGGGTACGACTCGCTGGGCCACTACCTGCGCGCGGGCCTGGTGGCCAACACCTGCTCGAAGTACGCGATCAAGTTCGAGGGCGGGCAGTCGCAGTGCAACGCGAACTTCTACAACCCGCTCGAGGCCTCGTCGGCGAGCGACACGCTCGAGGCGCAGAACGCACCTGAGCCCACCGGCAAGTCCGGCGGCAGCGTCGCGGCGACCGGCACGCTGCTCCAGGGGCTGCTCGGGACGAGCGAGACCCCCGACCAGGCGCGCCAGCGCAAGGACTCGATCCAGCGCCTGCGCGACCAGTCCGGGGAGCCCTCGAAGGCGTACGGCGAGAACGAGCCGATGCTCGACTACCTGCTCGGAGGCGGCGAGTGAGGGGCCGGGGCAGCGGAGCGGCACTCGCGGCGAGCCCGGTGCTCGTCGGCGCGGTGACGGTCCTGGTCACGATCGTCGCGGTCTTCTTGTCCTACAACGCGAACTCGGGCCTGCCGTTCGTGCCGACCTACGACCTGAAGGCCAACCTGCCGAACGCCGCCCAGCTCGTCGACGGCTTCGAGGTGCGCATCGGCGGCGCGCGCGTCGGCGTGATCTCAGACATCGAGGCGAGGCGGCGCGCCGACGGGTCCAGCTACGCGCAGGTGACGATGAAGCTGGACAAGGAGATCGAGCCGCTGCCGAAGGGCTCGACGCTGCTCGTCCGCCCGCGCTCGGCCGTGGGGCTCAAGTACATCGAGCTGGCGCCCGCCGGTCGGGGTGGCCCGGTCCTCAAGCCCGGCGCGACGATTCCGGTGCGTCAGGTGCGCGAGCCGGTCGAGCTCGACGAGTTCTTCAACATGTTCGACGCCAAGGCCCGGGTCGGCTCGCGCAACTCGCTCGACGGATACGGCGGCGGGCTGGCCGGGCGCGGCCAGGACCTGAACTCGGCGATCGCCGCGTTCGTGCCGCTGGTCGAGGACGCCGAGCCGGTCCTGCGCAACCTGTCCGACCCCCAGACGCAGCTGGGCCGCTTCTTCCGCGCGCTGGCCAACACGGCGACCGAGGTCGCCCCGGTGGCCGAGCAGCAGGCGTCGCTGTTCGTCGGGCTCGACGCCTCCTTCACCGCCCTCTCGTCCGTCGCGCGCCCGTTCATCCAGGAGACCATCTCCGAGAGCCCGCCGTCGGAGGAGGTCGCGATCCGCGACTTCCCACAGCAGCGGCCGTTCCTGCGCAACAACGCCGCTTTCTTCAAGGAGCTGCGCCCGGGCGTGGCCACCCTGCCGCACTCGGCGCCGATCCTGGCCGACGCGTTCGAGACCGGCACCGACGTTCTGCCGAAGACGATCCCGGCGAACGAGGACCTTGCGGACGTGTTCGACACGCTCGCGGACTTCTCCGAGGACCCGGTGGTGCGCACCGGTGTCCAGCAGCTGACGCGGCTGTCGTCGTCGCTGCGGCCGACGCTGAGGTTCCTCACGCCGGCCCAGACGACGTGCAACTACGCCACGCTCTGGTTCCGCAACGCGGCCAGCCTGCTGTCCGACGGCGACCCGAACGGCACCTGGCAGCGCTTCACGGTCGTCTCCGCGCCGACCAACACCGAGCAGCTCGGCAAGGTCCCGACGAGCGACCTCTACGGGCCGAACAACGAGGGCGAGCCCTCCAGCGCTCCGGCGGACGGGCCGTCGCCGTACAACCACCTCCACTTCAACCCGTACCCGAACACCGCCGCGCCCGGCCAGGTCACCGAGTGCGAGGCCGGCAACGAGCACTACCCGGATACCGCCGGAAAGACGACCATCGGCAACCAGACCGGTAACCAGGGCGTAAAGACGGACGGGCAGAAGCCATGAGGCGCGTGGCCCAGAGCCGGATATCGCCCCTCCAGGCGGGTCTGATCGCCCTCGTGCTGATCCTGATCGCGACGTTCCTGGCCTTCACCAAGGACATCCCGTTCACCAGGCCGTTCGAGCTGAAGGCGACCTTCCAGAACTCGCCGCCGATCCAGAAGAACCAGGCGGTCCGGATCGCCGGCGTGGACGTGGGCAAGGTCTCGAAGGTGGAGCCCGTCGGCGGCGACTCGCCGGCCGTCGTGGTCACGATGAAGCTCAAGGACGACGCTCTGCCGATCCACGAGGACGCCACCGTCAAGGTCCGCCCGCGCATCTTCTTCGAGGGCAACCTCTTCTTCGACATCCGCCCCGGATCGCCGAGCAGCCCCGAGCTCGACAGCGGCGACACGATCCCGGCCTCGCAGACATCGGCGCCCGTGCAGCTCGACCAGGTGCTCGGGACGCTGCAAGCCGACACGCGCAAGAACCTGCAGAAGCTGCTCGAGGGCTACGGCGGCGCGCTGAACAACAAGCCGCAGCCCGGCGAGGACGACGACCAGGTCGCCGACGTGAAGGGCAAGACCGCCGGGCAGGCGCTCAACCAGACGCTCGACTACTCGCCCGAGGCCCTGCGCGGCGCCGCGGTCGTCAACCAGTCCCTGCTCGGCTCGGACCTCCACGACCTGTCGAAGCTGGTCGGCGCGCAACAGAAGGTCTTCGCGGCGCTGGACACGCACGAGGGCTCGCTGAAGGACCTGATCACGAACTTCAACACGACGATGGCCGCCCTCGCGGCCGAGCAGGACAACCTGCGCGAGACGGTCCATCTGCTCCCCGGCCTGCTCGAGGCCGCCAACCCCGCGCTCGACAAGCTGAACGCGGCGTTCCCGCCCACGCGCGCGTGGGCGCTCGAGATGGTGCCCGGCGTGCGCGAGACGCCGGCCACCATCCAGGCGGCCTTCCCGTGGATCACGCAGACCCGCGGGCTGCTGCGCCCGGCCGAGCTGCAGGGGCTGGTCGACGAGCTTCAGCCGGCCGTCAGCGAGTTCGCGCAATTCACGAAGGGCCAGTTCCAGCTGCTGCCCGAGATCGACCTGTTCAACCGCTGCCAGCTGAACGTAATCCTGCCCACGGGCGACGCCCGCATCGACGACGGTCCGTTCTCCACCGGGTTGCGTAACTACCAGGAGTTCTTCCAGACGACCGTCGGGCTGGCGGGCGAGTCGCAGAACTTCGACGGCAACGGCTCCTACACCCGCTTCATGAGCGGCGGCGGCGCCTACCCGGTGCAGACGCAGATCGCCCAGCAGCAGGGCTCCCCGCTGTTCGGCTCGGCGACCTCGCCGCCGGTCGGAACCCGGCCCGCACGCAGCGGCAAGCCGCCCTACAAGCCGAACGCCCCCTGCTACAAGCAGAAGCCGCCGAACCTGAACGCCGCGCAGATCGGACCCGGCCCATGATGCGGCAGATCCGCAAGCAGCTGCGTGTGTTCGTGGCGATCATCTGCCTGCTCGTCGGGGCGCTGGCGGTGGCCGGGTACCTGCTTTCCCAGCAGCGCTTCTACCTGCCGGCCTCGGTGCCGGTGCTCGGCACGGACTTCTACGAGGTCAAGGCCGAGCTGCCCACGGCCCAGGCCGTCGTGCCGGGCCAGGGCCAGTCGGTGAACGTCGCCGGTGTGAAGGTCGGCGAGGTCGGCGACGTGAAGCTCGAGAACGGCCGCGCGGTCGTGACGATGCAGATCCAGGACAAGTACAAGCCGATCTACCGCGACGCCAACATCCTGATGCGGCCGAAGACCGGCCTGAAGGACATGTACCTCGCCCTCGACCCCGGCACGAAGCAGGCCGGCCAGGTCAAGGAGGGCGGCCGCGTCAAGGTTTCCGACACGCTCCCGGACGTCAACGCCGACGAGGTCCTCGCGCAGCTGGACACCGACACGCGCGCGTATCTCGAGATCCTGCTGACCGCCGGCGGGACGGCGTTCGACGACAAGGCGACCGGCGCCGACGCGCGCTTCGAGCAGACCGCCGAGCAGGACCTGCGCGAGGTGCTCAAGCGCTTCGAGCCGACCGCCAAGTACGGCGCCCAGATCGGCAACAAGCTGATCTCGCGCCGCCACAACATCAAGCGCGTGATCCACAACTTCCAGCAGCTCTCGACCGCGCTGGCCAAGCGCGACGATCAGCTGGCGGGCTTCGTCGACTCGGCCAACAAGAACTTCGAGTCCTTCGCGGCTGAGGAGTCGTCGTTGCGAGAGGCGCTGCAGGAGTTCCCGGGCGCGCTCTCGCAAACCACCACCACGCTCGCCAAGACCGAGGACCTGGCCGGTCAGCTTGGCCCCGCGCTCAGCCGGCTGCGGCCGTTCGCCCGGGAGCTCGCGCCGGCGCTGCGGAAGACGCGCCCGTTCCTGCGCGACACGACCCCGATCATCCGCGATCAGATCCGGCCGTTCGCTCGCGACGTACAGCCGACGGTGCGCGACCTGCGTCGCGCGGCGACGAAGCTCAGCCCCGCGACGCCGCGGCTGGCGCGCAGCTTCGGCGTGCTCAACAAGTTCTTCAACACGCTCGCCTACGACCCGCCCGGCGCGACGCAGCCGTTCCTGTTCTGGAGCGCGTGGAGCGCTCACAACGGGGCGACCCTGTGGGCGCAGCAGGACGCGCACGGCCCGGTGCGCCGCGGCGTCGTCCTGGTCGGCTGCGCCAGCTACTACAGCCTCCTCGCGGCCGTGGTGCCAGGCAGCCCGCAGCTCGGGACCGCCGTGCAGCTGCTCAACCTGCCCGACTTCAAGACCGCCTGTCCGAACGCCCCGCCGCTCCCGATCACCCCGACGACAGCGGGTAACCCGTGATCAAGCAAGCTCCCAGCGTCGGCCGGATCCTGACGATGGTCGCGTTCGCGCTGTCCTGCTTCGGCATCCTGATCTTCCTCTGGCTGAGCTTCGGCGGGTCGGTGCCGCTCAAGCCGGAGGGGTATCGCGTCGAGGTCGCGTTCCCCGAGGCCACGCAGCTCGCCAAGGAGGCCGAGGTGCGCATCTCCGGTGTCAAGGTCGGCCGCGTCAAGACGACCGAGCCGAACAAGCGGACGGGGCTGACCGACACCGTCCTCGAGATCGACGCCCGTTACGCGCCCCTGCCAAAGGACACGCACGCGATCCTGCGCCAGAAGACGCTCCTGGGTGAGACCTACGTCGAGCTGTCGCCCGGCGGCGGTGGCCTGCGCGGCGGCGGCGACGAGAGCAAGATGGTGGCCGATGGCGGCCGCCTGGCGAGCGGGCAGGTCTCCGAAACGGTCGAGCTCGACGAGATCCTGCGGACGTTCGACCCGGTCACTCGCCAGCGCTTCAGCACCTGGCTCGACCAACAGGGGCAGGCGGTCCGCGGGCAGGCCGAGGCGATCAGCGACGCGCTGGCCCTGCTCACGCCGTTCGCGGAGAACACAGACGACGTGCTGAAGGTGCTGCGGGTGCAGTCCGGCGCGACGCGGGCGTTCGTGCGCGACACGGGCGAGGTCTTCGACGCCCTCAGCGAGCGCAAGAACCAGCTGCGCGAGCTGGTCGCGAACTCGAACCGGGTCTGGACGGCGATCGGAAGCCGCAACGAGGAGCTGGCCGAGACCTTCCGCGTGCTCCCGACCTTCCTCCGCGAGGGGCGCGCCACCACCACCCGGGCGACAGCCTTCGCCAAGGACGCCAACCCGCTGATCGATCAGCTGCGCCCGGCGGCGCGCGAGATCTCGCCGGCGCTACAGGGACTCGACGCGCTCTCGCCCGACCTGCGCGACTTCTTCAAGGACCTCGGCCCGTTCGTCAAGGTGGCGCGCAAGGGCCTGCCCGCCACGTCGGAGGTGCTCGACAACACCCGGCCGATCCTGCGCCGGCTGGATCCGTTCCTGCGCAACCTCACGCCGATCGTCGACTACCTGGGCCTGTACAAGAGCGAGATCGCCGCGTTCCTGGCGAACGACTCTGCCGCGACGCAGGCCACCTTCCAGCCGCTCAACCAGAAGGTCCCGGGCGCGCTCAGCGAGGACAACGGGAACATCCATCTCCTGCGCGTCTCCAATCCGATGAACCCCGAGGTGATGGCGGGCTTCCCCAACCGGCTATCGACCAACCGCTCCAACCCGTACACCGAGCCCGGCGCCTACAACCGGCTGAAGCAGCGGCGGCCGCTGCCGGTGTTCGGCAGCTACCTCTGCACGGCCAACCCCGTGCCGCCCGCTCCCGCCGCGGTGGCGCCTTACTGGCCGCAGACGCTGGTCGACCGCGTGAACGAGTTCATCTACGGCGGCACCCACAACACCGGCGCGGCGCCGCCCTGCGAGGCCCAGGCCCCGCTGGGCGAGCTAATCGGGCAGAGCGGCGCCTACCCGCGGCTGCAGCCGCTGCCCTAGCCGCCTTCTAAGCTCATCGCGTGAGGAAGGGGGAGCGTTTCCAACGCATAGTCGGCGCCGTCACGCGCCGGCCGCTGCTGGTGCTCGCCGTGACCGCGCTGCTCGCCCTCGCCGGGGCGGCCCTGGCGTTGCGTCTCGAGCCCAGCGCCGCCACCGACACGCTCGTCGACTCAGACTCGGACAGCTTCAAGGCGACCGAGCGCTTCAAGCACGACTTCGGCGACGAGGCCGTGGTTGTGCTGGTCCGCGGCAAGCTGTCGGACACCGTCCTCACAGACGACCTCGGGCGGGTCCTGCGCTTGGAGGGCTGCCTCTCGGGCAACGTGCCCGACACCAAGAACGGCCTGCGCAACCTGCCGCCCGTCTGTCGCGAGATCGCTCAGCTCAAGCCGGCCAAGGTCGTCTTCGGGCCGGCCACGTTCATCAACACCGCGGTCAACGGGATCGTCGACGAGATGACCAAGCGCCAGGAGGCCACCCAGCGCCAGGCCGGCCGCGCCGCTGCGGCGGCTCGCAAGCTGTCGCGGCGCCGCGGCGACCCGCCGGCCGAGCAGGAGCGCCTGGCGCGCGCCGCGTCCGAGGCAGTGACCGTGCAGTTCACCCAGTACGTGATCCAGCTCGGCCTGCGCTACGGCATCACCGGCATTCCGCGCCTGGACGACCCCAACTTCGTCTCGGCGATGGTCTTCGACAGCTCGGAGAACGACCCGGGCGTGCCGAAGTCTCGCTTCGCCTACCTGTTCCCCTCGCCGAACGCGGCGATGATCACGATCAGGCTGAAGCCGAACCTGAGCGACGCCGAGCGCCGGCGGGCGATCGGGCTGTTCCGCACGGCGACCGAGCAGCGCGCCTTCCGGCCGCGGCACGGGGCTCGCTACATCGTCTCCGGCGTCCCGGTCGTGAGCGAGGGGCTGGCCGACGCCGTGCAGCGCTCGATCTTCGTCCTCCTGGGCGCGGCCCTGCTGGTGATGGCGGCGACGCTGGCGTTCGTCTTCCGCACGCGCCTGCGGCTGCTGCCGCTGGCGCTCGCCCTGGCCGCGGCGGCGCTCACCTTCGGCGCGCTGTCGGTGGCCGGTGGCAGCCTGACGATGGCGTCGATCGCCGTGCTGCCCGTCCTGATCGGCTTGGCGGTGGACTACGCGATCCAGTTCCACGCCCGCTTCGACGAGCGGCGCGCACGTGGCGAGGACCCGCGCACGGCGGCCGCGGGCGCGGCTGCGGCAGGCGGGCCGACGATCCTGACCGCCGGGGTCGCGACGGCCGTCGGCTTCCTGGTCCTGCTGCTGTCCCCGATCCCGATGGTGCGCGGGTTCGGGGCGCTCTTGGTGGTCGGCATCGGGGTGGCACTCGCCTGCGCGCTGTTCACCGGCTTCGCGGCGCTGGCGCGTTTCGGCGGCCGTGAGCCCGAGGCGCCCCCGGCGCTGCCGCGCGCCCGGGCCCGGCTGGCGGCGCTCGGAGCACACCCGCGCGTAGCCGACCGCCGCGAGTGGCTGGCGACCCGAGCCTGGCGGGCCCTCGGGATGTCGCTGTCGCGCCCGCGCCGGGTGCTGGGTGTTGCGCTCGCGCTGGCTCTGGCCGGCCTCGCGCTCGACACGCAGAGCGAGGTCACCTCCGACGTGCGCGAGCTGGTCCCAGCCGACCTGCAGGCGCTCGAGGACGTGAACACGCTACAGGAGGAGACCGGGGTGTCGGGCGAGATCGACGTGACCGTGCGCGCCGACGACGTGACCGATCCGAAGGTCGTGGCCTGGATGACGCGCTTCCAGAACAGCGTGCTGCGCGCGAACGGCTACCGCGGCGGCAAGCGCTGCAGCCAGGCCCGCGGCGCCCCCGAGCTCTGCCCCGCGCTGTCGCTGCCGGACCTGTTCAGCTCCTCGGGCGCCGGCCAGGGCCAGGTGAGCCGCCTGCTGGACGCCGTGCCGCCGTATTTCTCCCAGGGCGTGATCACGGCCGATCGCAAGACCGCGAACCTCGCCTTCGGCATCCGCCTGATGCCGCTGGATCGCCAGAAGCAGGTCGTGGACGACATCAAGCGCCGGCTCGACCCGCCGCCCGGGGTCAACGCGAGCGTCGTCGGCCTGCCCGT
>Ga0126311_10001695_pt1 | contig 10806 bp, 6 predicted proteins | sample Plot61_FD_92539 | JGI IMG/M metagenome (GOLD analysis project Ga0126311, IMG submission 92539) | Serpentine soil microbial communities from UC McLaughlin Reserve, CA, USA - Plot61 | ecosystem: Environmental > Terrestrial > Soil > Grasslands | place: USA: UC McLaughlin Reserve, Lake County... | reverse complement strand
TAATCTTCCACATCCTTTACGCGTCACAAGGTAAACCTGTGCGCGAGATCTTTTGACCAGGAGTATTCCTTCTCGTCCCTGAACCGGCGGCTCTTCCTTAACCAGTCTAAGCCCGTCTGTTCCACGGCCAGCCCGAATTCTCCCGCTCTTTCAGAACCCCGACACTAATAGACTCCAAGCTACAAGTGTCACTTAACCCGAACACAGTAACTGTGTGTTCAAAGCAGAAGGCACTACCTCATATCCCCAAGCCCCTCCCGGTTGTCTCCGGTGGATTTGGGTTAACCCCGCCGGAAGAAAGCCGGTAAAAGGAGATTCCAATCATGAGTTATCGAAAGAATAAAAGCTCACGCGAGACCCCGAGGTTTCGAACCAGCTTCCTTGTCTTAAGCATGTTTCTCACAGGTGCCGTAGTAACCTCGGTGGCCCTAATGGCGCCGCTTGCGGGTGCCATCTTCACGACCGATGTGAACTGCAATGGAACTGACCTCAATATTTACGCCAGCAAAACTGACGTTTATATCGATGGTGGTCCAGCCCACCCAGGCGCAGCCGGGTTGCCGCCCGGAGAGTATTACGTACAAGTGACCGAACCTAACGGCGATCTACTCGGCACGAGCATCGGCACCACTGACGAGACGCCAGTGGTCGTCAACGCGAACGGCGAGTTTGCGCAGTGTTACCAGCTGATGGATATCGTCAGAACAGCCAGCAATCCGGGACCATTTCCAGTTGCGCCTGACGGCTTCGACGATACGACGAATCCGGGAGGAGAGTACAAGGTTTGGGTAAGCAGAGTTTCTAACTTTGCTAACGATGAGACAAAGACGGACAACTTCAAGGTTAAAGCTGGCGGCGTTACTCCCAACCCGGGAAGGTTAGACGTCATCAAGTTTTACGACACGAACACGAACGGTGTGTTGGATGGTGCTGAAGTACAAATCACCGGCTGGGAAGTGATCGTGGGTGCGCAAGCGACGTTTCCTTCGATCGTTGAAACAAAACTCACGCCAGTGAGCATCATCGTGGATCCTGGTTGTTACACAGCTCAGGAAGGTGACGCCACCGGATGGATCCACACGTCGCCTAAGATCGACTCAAAGGAAGTCGTCAGCGGCGGCACTACGACGATTAGCTTTGGTAACGTCTGTCTTGGCCCGGGCGGAGGTTTGACGTTGGGCTTCTGGTCCAACAAGAACGGCCAGGCATTAATCAACAGTGCCGACCTTCAGCATTTAAGAGACGATTTCTGTCTGCGGAATGCTGATGGATCCGAATTCAATCCGACCACGAATGCTGAGGTCAAGTCATTCCTTCTCGGTGCATCGGCCACTAATATGGCCAACATGCTCTCCGCTCAGCTCACCGCCATGTATCTGAACGTTGCTCATGGGTTTGTGAATGGCAACGCGTTGATATTTGCCGGCACAAACCCCAGCGGGTGCAACGTACCGGTGAGCGGCGGCGGGTTTATAAGCGTGAATGCGCTGATAAACGATGCGAAAGCCGAACTTTGTGCGAGCGGAGTGGTTTTGTCCGGCAATCCCGAACGGGCGTGTCAGGAATTCAAGAAGAACGGGCTCGACAGGGCCAACAACAACCTGAACTTCGTCCAGGGTGCCGGCGTTTGCCCGGTTCCGACCGTGTTTACTTACACCGACGAGAGTGCTCCCGCTTGTCCGTAATACGGCGTCCTAGCCACAAAGAGGCACAAAAGCACAAAAATCGCAGAACCGATTTGCGCTTTTTGTGCTTCTTTGTGGCAGATTTTTGAAGCACTGTCCAAAACACAGACTGGTCCGGCAGGATCATGCCACGCCGCAATGGCCTAAAAATCCTGTATTACTGCCAATGAAATGGGCAAAGACCTCCGTTGTCGACCTTTTGCAACATCTTCATAATCAAACCGCTAAATAAACGTATCGACTCCCTCAATGCTGAAACTGAAAACTGTGTCGGGCCGCCTCAGAGAACTGTTCCGTGGCCGTGAACAAAGCGCAACTACTCGTCAGGCTCAACCAGTGCCACGAAAACTGCTGGTGGTTGATGATGAAGAGTCCATCTGTTTTTCGATGAGTGAGTATTTCTCCCAGCATGGTTTTAAAGTCGACACAGCACGCGAGATGGAAGAGGCCGAAGGCCTTATCAGGGAGACTAATTACAAGGTGATAATTCAGGATTTGCGGCTCGGCCCAGCGCGCTATCCTGACGGGATTGACATTATTAAGATGGTCCACCAGCGGAACCCTGACACCCGCATCGTGGTACTCACATCATACGGTTCACCTGAAGTTGAAGCTGAAGCTCGCAACGCGGGCGCGGATGCTTTTCTGCGCAAGCCGAAGCCGCTTTCACAGGTCGCTCAGGTAGTGCAGGGATTGCTCGAATCGCCCCGCTCACACACATCCGCAAAGCGGGTGTTAGTGTAGAGCCGTGAACAACTAAACGCTGGGGCGCAAGCCCCAGGATCACCGACGAACAACAAGGTTCAGCCGCCTCCCGCGGCTACACCTTTCACCTACGTCGCGGCCCACAAACTTGCACACGCAGGATCCGGCTAGCCCAGAAACCAGGGTCCTGCGTTTTGGAAGGCTACCGCGGATTCACCGGGAACTGGTTATTGAGAGGGCGGTTTCCGGTAGTCACCCGACCGGCTCCTTCCACAGAGGGCTCGGCGTAGTCTGAGCCCTCTGCTTTTCCCACGCCGCAAACAGCCCTGCGCACACGCGTCGCACAACTGCTCGCCCAAAAGGCACAAAGGCACAAAACGATTTGGAGATCGTTATGTGCTTTTTGTGCCTTTTGTGGCTTAGACAAACATGCGGACGACAACCCACGCGATCACGAGGCTCACGAAACCGCCCGAAAAAGTAAACGCTCGCTCTGCAGGCTGGCTCTTGCCGCGCATCAAAGCGCGCATGATCACCACGCCGCACTTCCAACCGTCGTGCTGGTAAAGCGGCAGAATGTTGCCGGCGGCAAGCAGTAGATTGAGCCAGCCGAACATTGTTCCGTAAGTGAAGAACCCCGCGATGACATTGAAGATGATTCCACCCAGGTGCACGAGAAGCTGCGCCTGCACCGACTTCTGTTTCAACGCACCGCCGTCGAGCATCACAAAAGAGCCGATCGGTATAGCGCGCAGATTGAAACGGAGGTTGCCGATGCGGAAACCCGCGAGCCGCGGGCCCATACCGAGGCCCAACTCAGACGCGGCGATGTTGCACACGCGCGCGGCGAGCAGATGGCCCAACTCGTGGACAATCATCGCCAGCGCAGCGAATCCGATAAGAGACAATATCAGCGACATCTATTTGCAATCCGTTCGCTAGAAACACCTGGAAACACCGGCCAAACCCGCAAGACCAGTTTCAAGAGTCATGCCGTGAGGGATTCCGAGGTTTTCTGAGAAACTGAGAAGGAAGTGACGCAAATTGTGATTGGAAAACAGACAAAGAATGTCTCGCGCAAGGCGCAAAGACGCAAAGAAAAGACGCAAGTAGGATCAGGGCCAGTTGATCTTGTCGTCGACCAGTTGCTCCATCGTGCAGCCTGCAAGCCTCGCGTATCTGAGTAAGACCATGAGCGGTGGCTCGCGTTCACCAAGTTCATAACCTGAGATACTGGCGGCGCGTAGCGGTTCGTCTTTCACTGCGAGCGCCTCAACCATCTCCGTCTGCGTGAATCCGAGCTGCACTCTGATGGCTTTCAGCTTCGTGCCCAGTCGCTTAGGGCGAGAGCGGTAGGAGCGACCCATCTCAAACTGTCCCTTCTGAGGAACAGCGCGATGAGGCGCTGTCTGCTACCTTGTTGAACTCACTAAATAGTGTTACGATTCGGCGTGCCGTTTGAGTTGCCCTGACGCCTTGCATCAGGGCGGGCGGCATCAGCCAGTTTTACCTCGCAGATAATTCACAACGCGAATCTTAGCATTAGGTGAGCACGTGGCCCAGAATGGCCCAGCCATCACGGTTGTTCACTGACGAGAGCGGCAGCTACTTTTGCGGGTGGGCTGCCGCTCTTGCCCTCCTATTGGGATCTGCACGAAAGTCTTAGCCTGCGAAGCAGGCGTAAGCATAAAGCCTGGGTGCAAACCCCAGGATCGCATTATCGAAAAAATACATTAGCCCGCGCAGCGGGCGACAGCCTGAACCTGGTTTTTGCGCTTCGCAGGCTTACGGCTTTGGTTTGTTCGCCTCGATGTATTCAGCGAGCTTCTTCTTCTCCGGATAGTCAGGCTTCTTTAGCAGAAACTGTTCGTACTCAGCCGCTGCGCGATCTTTGTACCCGGCGACGTTGTAGAGCGCGCCAAGACGCAGGTGCGCATCGGCCATACCCACCGGATCCAGTTTCAACGCCTCATTCAAATAGCCAACCGCCTTCGAGCCCTTCTTCAGCGCGAGATAAGCTTCACCTAAAAAGTAGTTCGCATTCGCCGACTTCGGATCAGCCTTGAGCGCTGCTTCCAATGACTCGATCGCGCCTTCATTGTTTTTTCGCGCCAGCCGCACACGACCCAGGTTCACGAGTGCCGCAACATGATCGGGCTTCGCCTGGAGAGCACTCAGGTAACTTTTCTCCGCTGCTTCAAGATCCTTTTCCAGGAAATAGATCATGCCGAGATCGGACCACGCGGAATAGTCTTTCGCATCAGCTTCAACGACCGAGCGCAAAGTCGCTATGGCTTGAGTAAAATTCTTCCCATCGATTTCGCGAGCTGCTCGCTGGTAGAGGGCACTGTTTTGACTGGAGCGCTTGTAAGCGTCTGCCGCAATGACTCCGGCGCGAGTCCGCGACGCCCCTTTCCATCTAAATTCCAGATCCTGCCTGATGTGCTCCACTGCATTTGTCGAGATCAGTACCGGCATGCGCGCTATTTCTACGCTGTCGAGCTCCACCGCGAGGTAGTAATCACCATTGAAGACATTGTTGAAGCGATATCGTCCATTGTTGCCGACCCGCTGTCGCCCGAAAACTTCATTTCCTCGCGTATAAAGGATCACGTCGAACGTTATGTTCGGGTTCGCGTCGGCAACCTGCGACTCGTCAACCTTTAGATCACCAAACAACGTATACGCGCGTCGAGTGCCCGCTCCAGGCATTGACGAGTTCGTCGCCTGCGCAAACGTGACGCCTTCAAGAATCAACATGACTCCAAGAACCAACAACAGCGATGCGATGTGTTTTCGGCGTGTCATAACGAACCTTTCTTCGGAACGATTGCGGAACTCTATCAAAAAGAAGCGCGGGCTGCGACCTAAGTCTCAGCCCGCGCCTGATTAGACCAACGACTCAGGTCCTAGAAATCGTAACGCAGTGCAAACTGCATGATTCTCGGATTTCCCTGAATGCCGGTGAAGTTATAGAACGTCGGGCCTGGACTACCGAATTGCGGGTCCAGTCCATTCGTGACGTCTGCATTGCCTGTTAGATACTGGCTGTTGGTTACGTTGAAAGTTTCCCAGCGAATCGTGAGCTTGTGTTTCTCACTCCACGGCATTCCGAAGCTCTTGTAGAGCCCGGCGTCGAGCGTGAAGAAGCCCATGCCACGCAGGATGTTTCGCGCACCTGTTTCACCCGGCGCCGGGCTACGGAAACTCCTGTAAGCAGCTACCGGATCGCCAAACAAATTAGCCGGGTTCCCATTGCTGCCACGTGTTGGATTTGCCTGGATCGTTCCAACCGGAACTGCCCAGCTCCTCACGTTCCAGTTCGTGGGCCACCCACCAACATCTACCGGAGAACTTACCGGCAGCCCGCTGTTGTAACGGACGATTGAGGTCAATGACCAGCCGCCGAGAACGCCGTTGACGAACTTATTGGCGCCGCTGAAGAACTGTCGGCCCCGGCCAAACGGAATCTCCCAGATGGAGTTGAAGTTGGCTATATGTCGGATATCGAAATCGGAAACCGCACGGTTATCACGCTGGCGCAGTGCATTGGTGATAAAGGCAGCACCAAAGACGCCGCTGGTCTGAAGACCGGAGGCATCGTCGATCGACTTCGAGAACGTGTAGTTAAAGTCCCAAGTCAGGCCGCGAACACGCTGACGGACGCTCACAGTAGCTCCGTGGTAATCGGAGCTGGCGATGGTGCCGAAAGCGGAAAGCGCGCCGTATTGACTCTGGAAGAAGAGCCGTCTGCTGCTGAAGAAATCGAGAGTGTCCTGAAGGAAGGTCCAGTCGTCGCCAAACTCGAAACAAAAATCGTCGCAGTCAGGTGTTCGTCCACCATTGGCAGGTCCCGTCGCCATGACGGCGTAGGCTGCCTGGCTGTTGGTTAGACCAGCGCCAAAGAACAAGTCGTCCAACTCTCCGGGCCCGTACATATTTTCAAACCAAGGCAGGCTAGGGATATTCGCAACAGGAGTCCCGGCAACGCGATGCTGCTCGAGAATACCGGCTGCGGTATACCAGTCCTGACCCGATTTCGGATCTTTGATGTTGTTGAGCTGCATCACGTCGCGGGTGGCGAGCAGATTGCGCGCAAGCCTGCCGATGTATGACGTCTCAACGTAAATCCCTTTTCCAAACTGGCGACCGTAGGTGAAGTTCCAACTATAGTTGATCGGCGAAACGAGATTCGTATCAAGTGAACCTTCGATTCGTCGCTCCAGGTCCTGCGGTTGGGTTTGCGGGAACGTGACATTTGCCGGAACAGTAATGAACGGCAGACCACGTATCGACTGCCCCAATCCGGTGATTAGTGGACCGGGACGGTTGGTGACGTTAAACGTATTCGCCGACGGCGTGATGCTCGGGTTGAAACCGAGCGTGTTATTACCGTCAAAGTTTACCGCCAGCGCCTGGCCGAAGTAGTCGTTTGTGATCGCGAAGCCACCGCGGAACACTGTCTGCTTCTCGGATCCAAACAGTGAGCCGAGGAAGCCGCTCCTAAATGCGGGGGACCACGCAACCGCAACACGGGGCTGGAAGTTGTTCTTGTCGAGTGGGTAGAAGCCGGGCGCTTTGTGCTTCGGACCCGCAAGCACAACGCTTAATGGCTCGTCAAAATTCTCGCCTCGTTCCGCCGCCTCAAAACGTTTTTGGAGATACTCCTCGAGTCCAACACTCGGTCTCGTCTGGAAGCCGTTGCGTTCATACACCGGGCGGCTGAGTCCATAACGAAGGCCGTATGTCAGGGTAAAATTATCCCGGATCTTCCAAATATCCTGAGCATAAAGGTCAAGCTCTTCAGTCGCGAAACTGCGAATTACCGGGTCATTGATACCCAGCGGCGTCCCGTCCACGTTGAAGTTGAAATTCGCGGTGTATTGCGACAGCCGGCCAAGCAAAGCCGCAAACGCATGCCTGGTTGGATTCACGAACGATGAATCAATCGCGGTGCCGACCGGAAGGCCCGTCAGCTTTGGTATCCAGGCGTTAATCGGATTTGTGAGCACATTACCGGAGCCCGAGTAGAACGATTGGTTAGTGATTCCGTTATCAAACGAATTCGCAAAGTTTTCGCGGTCGTTGCGGACGATGCGCAGGTTTGTACCGAAACCAAGAGTGTGATTTCCCTTTATCCACGAGAAATCGTCGGTAATGTTTTGTGTCGGCGTGGTGCGGCTGAAACTTCGCGCAAACAGATTCGACGAGAATACGCTGCGGAAGGTGATGGCATTCACGTCCGAGTCACCGGTATTGGTGAACGCTTCACGTGTTAAGCCGTACCTGAAGTTATTGATTTTGTTATTTGAGATGGTCCAGGTATAGCCGCCGACAAAGCCGTATGGATGGCTCCACGACTGGGTAGGCAGAGTATCCGGAAACGCCGGCGCGCCGCCGGTCACGTCCTGTTGGTAGTTCCCACGAAAATACGCGAGGTGTTTGGCGTCGCTCGTGATGTTGAAATCCAGACGCAGAACGTGCGCCTGTAGATTCGCCGGTACGGAAGCATTGAACTGAAACCCACCTGTATTCAAACCGTCACCGAGCCGGAAATTATTCGCTGGATATCTCGCTGCGGCCTGGGCCAGTATCCCCTGAGTGACAGGATTAACATTTACCAGCGCAGTGCCTGTGGGCGTGTTGGTGTTGTTGTTAAAGCCCGTTGTTAAGCCGTTGAGATTCGCCGTATTAAGCGTGACGACAGTCAGGGCATCGTCAGGAGTTAGGGCAAGGAATTTCAACTGGCCTTGTCCGAGGCTCGCTAGTGGCACAGTCCTATTAACCGTCACCTGCCGGGCATCGCGGCGGCCTTCGTAGTTGTAGAAAAAGAAAGCGCGGTCCTTCACAATTGGACCACTAAGCGAGCCGCCAAAGTTGTTGCGCAGCAGGACCGGTCGGGGCAACGACTTGCCGTCGATGATGGTGCTGTTGTTGAAGAAATCGTTGGCGGTGAAGACCGTGTTGCGGTGATACTCAAAAAGGTTTCCGTGCCAGTCGTTCGAACCTTGTTTGGTAACCAACTCGACCTGCGCACCCGATGAGCGACCCTGCGAAGCGTTGGGGTTGGTCGTAGTCACGCGAAACTCTTCGACCGTGTCAGGACTAACGCGCAGCACCGGACTGAAAGCGTCGCCGGTCTGTTGCTCGTTCACGTCCACGCCGTCGAGCGTGATATTCGCCTGGTCACTGCGACCGCCAGCTACGTAGCCGGAAGGTGTCACGGCTGGTTGCAGGCTCAGGAGGTTCGCAACGTTGCGGGCGTTGAGTGGAAGCTGAGTGATCTGCTGGGAAACGAAGTTGTTCCCGATGCTGCCGTCCTGAGTATTGATAAGCGCCTCACCGGCTCCGACAGTCACGGAGATCGTTTCCTTGACGTCGCCAATCTCCATTGCCACCTCGACGTCGGTTGGCTTCGAGACGAGGGCGTGGACCTGAGTCAGGATAGATTTCTTGAATCCCTTGGCTTCTACTTCCACGTTGTAGACGCCTGGCTGCAGTCCTTCAAACGCAAACTGCCCGCTGTCGTTGGAGTTTGAGGTTCGCGTGAAGTTCGTTTCCGGATTTGTCAGGGTGATGGCCGCACCGGCGACCACAGCTCCCGTCGGATCCTTAACTGTGCCTCTAATTGCAGTATTGCCCTGGCCCTGGCCGAAGGCGCTCCCGCACAAGAGAAGTAGAACCACAAACGTACCAAGCGAAAGGATAAACCTGTAGCTGTTAAAGCTTTTACTTTTCATAGATTCCTCCGCTGGAAGATGTTGAACGGATTGGAGGTAAACTCCGGTACTGCTGTTTTGGATTACGAGACCGCTGGATCCTCCGCCTCAATGACGGGAGGTAAAGCTTGCTGCTAGTAAATCTGGAAAGGCTTAAGAGGCGGAAACTACTGAATTCCGTGTTCGACCGTTTGCTTGCAGCTATTATTCCGCAGTTGGGTAGTCGCGCTTTTCGCCACAAACGGGCTCTTGTCAGTTGTTCGGGAGGAGAGTATATCCAAATTTCTAGCGGGGTATATAGAATTTTGTATCCTGCCCGCGGATGAATCAGCCACAAAAAGGCACAAAAAGCACATAAGAGTAAAAGCCTTTCTTTGTGCCTTTTGTGCCTTTGTGGCGAAAAAGATTCGCGGGTTTTAGAACACGTAACGCAGTGCAAACTGCATCACGCGGCCTGCCTTGTTCTCACCGAGTGGCGCCTGCGTGCCGGTGAACTGTCCAAATCCCGGCGGCGGTGAGCCTCCGAAGATGAATGGATCGGTGTTCAGACCGGTGCCGTTGAAGCCCGTAAACCTCTGCGTGTTTGTGACGTTGAAGACTTCCCAGCGGAAGGTCAGTGCATGTCCTTCCCAGGGCATTCTGAACGTCTTGTGCAGACCCATGTCCAGACTGAAGTAGCCGGGATAACGGATCGTGTTGCGATCGCCCGCTTCACCTGGCTTCGGATCACGGAAGCTCTGGTAAACCGCTGTTGGATCCGCAAAGAGGTTCGGCTCACCGTTGACGTCACCAAAGTTCGTTTCAATCGGACGAACGCTCACCATGCCCGAAGAGATCTGCCAGTTAGTGGCCCAACGCTGGAAGGCGAATGGACGCGTCGCGGCAGTCGGCAGACCGGAGTTCCAACGGAAGATTCCGGTCAGGTCCCAACCACCGAGGATTCCATTCGTGAATCTTCCGGCGTCAGTAAGCAACTTCTTGCCACGACCAAACGGCAGACCAACGACCCAGTTTGCCGTGATGTTATGACGAATGTCGAAATCGGAATCCGCATAGTTCAGCTCGGGACTCAGCGGGTTGAAGATCAACGACGCGGTCGAGAAGTTAAGTGCGTTCTGAAGACCCGAAGCGTTATCGAGCGAGTGCGCAAGCGTGTAGTTGAAGTCGAAAATGACGTCGTTTGACAACCGCTGGCGAACACTCAACTGCGCGGAGTGGTAGTTTGAAATACCAAACGTGGACCACGTGTTGAGTGCTGCATACTGCGGGTTCACGAACGTGTTGTTGAAGATCGAGAACGGCTTGTCGTCCCAACGCGCCCCTGATTGCAGGAACGTGTAGTCCGTAATGTTCTGCCCACCGACGGACGGCAAGGCGATCCGGCGATAAGCACTCTGCGTGGCGGTCAAGGCACGGTTAGTACCCAGCACGCTGAATGTGCCGGCGATTCCCGGAAGCACGTTCTCGAAGAACGGAATTCCACCGACTGACGTGATCGGCACGCCTGCGTAGCGCAAGTCGATCAGAGCCTGCATTGCTTCGTAGAAGGTCTGCCCTGACTTGACGTCGGCCAAGTTGTTGAAGTGCATGATGTCTCTTTGCGCGAGCAGGTTACGTGCGAGACGGCCAACGTATCCCATTTCGAACGAGAGTCCCTTGCCCACTTCGCGAGCATAGGAGAAGTTGAAACTGTAGTT
>Ga0126311_10001693_pt1 | contig 10812 bp, 8 predicted proteins | sample Plot61_FD_92539 | JGI IMG/M metagenome (GOLD analysis project Ga0126311, IMG submission 92539) | Serpentine soil microbial communities from UC McLaughlin Reserve, CA, USA - Plot61 | ecosystem: Environmental > Terrestrial > Soil > Grasslands | place: USA: UC McLaughlin Reserve, Lake County... | reverse complement strand
TCTTTATAGTACTCCCCAAAAACTGGACCCGTGAATAAGTCTAACTTCCAGAGCTCAGGACATGCTTGTTAATCGATCATTGGAGAGTAAGTCAGAGTACGTTTCCGCAAACTACGCCGGCAATCCATACCTGGTGACCTCGCACGATCATCTTCATAGAAAGCTCAGGGGGCGATTTGCAGCTTCCAAATGACTGCGTGATACACTCATTGCGTCACACGTTTTTGACGAGTTCGGTGAGGCCAGCGCTGATGCCTTCATTATTGAGAAGGTTGCAGGTCACAGTAGCGTTACGATTTCAGAACGCTACATCCAACGCCTGAAGGACAGGAACGCGCTTTCGACCGCTTGGCTGATCTGAATCTAGAGGCGGTGAAACGCGGAAAACGAAGCGGGGTGATTAGAGTTTCCCCCTAAGTCAAAATGGACCACTCGTAAGTCATTGTGCCCCTGTAGCTCAACGGTTAGAGCAGCAGACTCATAATCTGTTGGTTCGGGGTTCGAATCCCTGCGGGGGCACTCATACCAACATTTTACAAGCCGCCGAACTTGCCGATTTTGTTAGGTAACATTCCGGAGCCGGACGTTGAAGGACGTGTGTTCAAGGCGGATAACGGTCGCGTTACTGTGTATGGAAGGCTTACCGGCTCACAGATCGAGCCGTTGGATCTCGAGGTTTTAGAACTCCTTGCGACAGGACAGCTATCGTGACAGCAAGCTCCATTCAATCATCGCGATCTATAATGACTGTGGAGGAGATAGAGGAACAGCGTGTTCGTTTACAGGCGAAGCTGGATCAACAAAAGACGCAATCCGAGCGTAATAGGCTCGGCCAGTTTTCAACTCCGCCGAATCTAGCTTATGACATCCTCCAGTACGCTTTATCCCTATTCACTTTAACAAAGAAGGTGCGCTTCCTTGATCCGGCTTTTGGGACTGGCATGTTTTATTCTGCGCTATGCCGCGTATTTCCGAAGAGACGCATCGAAGAGGCCGTCGGTATCGAGATCGATGCAAATTATGGACACGCAGCGTCGCAATTATGGAAGGCGTCCGGCCTACAAGTTAGGCTCGGCGATTTTGTAGCGGAAAAACCTGAGCCTCGATTCAATCTTGTGATCTGCAACCCGCCTTACGTACGGCATCATCATTTGGGAAACGGTGATAAGCAACGGTTGAGGATGAGAACGAATGAGGCAAGTGGAATCGAATTAAGTGGCCTTGCCGGACTGTATTGCCATTTTGTTGGTATGTCTCACGCTTGGATGGCACGGGACGCGATCGCCGGATGGCTTATCCCCAGCGAATTTATGGACGTGAACTATGGTCGCAGGTTGAAGGAGTATTTACTGCGGAAAGTTACTCTCCTGCACATACACCGATTCGATCCAAACGAAGTCCAATTTGCCGATGCTCTTGTGTCCTCGGCCGTATTGTGGTTCCGAAATTCCCCGCCCCCAAAGGATCATCACGTTAAGTTCACGCTTGGCGGAACGCTTTTGAAACCCAAAACGATGAGGATGGTGTCTACCGAAGTACTCGCACACGAGCACAAATGGACTCGGTTTCCGGTTGCCAACGCTCGTGCGCAATCGACACAACAGAGACTGGCCGATCTGTTTCATATCAAACGCGGACTGGCGACAGGTGACAACAGCTATTTCATCTTGTCAGAAGCAGAGATTGAAAAGCGACGACTTCCTATTGAGGCGTTCACGCCCATATTGCCAAGTCCGCGCTATCTGTTTGAAGATGAGGTCAGTGCCCGCGCAGATGGAACACCTCAGATCGAGCGGCGTCTTTTTCTTTTGGATACTCGACTACCTGAAAATGAGATCGAAAAGAAATGCCCCGCCCTGCACGAATACCTTGAGCAAGGAAAAGAACGAGATCTGCATTCACGTTATCTATGTCGCCATAGGACGCCCTGGTATGCACAAGAGAATAGACCAGCGCCGCCACTCGTATGCACTTATCTTGGGCGAGGCGACAAAAAGAATGGGCGACCGTTCCGCTTTATCTTGAACCACTCAAAGGCAACTGTTGCAAATGTCTATCTTGCTATGTATCCGAGTTCCTTTCTTGCTGAGTTGCTTGAGCACGATTCCTCGATGCTGCGACGTATCTGGATGGCGCTAAACGCAATCCCTGCCGATCAGCTTTTGGGTGAAGGACGACTTTATGGCGGAGGATTGTACAAGCTTGAACCGAGAGAATTGGCCCAAGTCGATGCGAGTTCGATTTTTTCGCTGATCCAGACGCCGAAAGCCGCAGCTGTTGGCCAGCAGCTTAGCATATTTGACGCCGAAGCCGGAGCACCCGCAGTGCGCTTTTGAAACAGCCTGGAAAGGAAATCAGCAAGGATTGACACCGGAATCCGAAGCAATTAGCTCGACTCACCACGCAACAGAGCGCAGACAAACTCGCTTTGCGAGACTCATAATCTGTTGGTTCGAATCCCTGCGGTTGTGACTAATGCAGTATGTGAGACTTAGACCAGGGACGCTGGTTCTGCTTTTTCTTCAAGGCACTCTGACGCATGCAGCTCTTTAGATACAACCTGATCTGATGCGCCCGGTTGCGAAAGGCTCCTACGGTTATGGCGAGTTGTTTCGCCATCTGCCTGTGATGCTCAACTTTCGCGTGTCCTTCGTACAGGTAGTAGTCCAAAATCAAATCCCGCTTGCCGCTTGGCAGATTTTCGAGATAGTGACCGAGGCAGTCGAGCTCGTCGGTTTTGTCAGGTTCTAAATCCACGCGGACATCAACGAGGTTGCCGACAAATTTTCTCTTTCGGTTGTTCTCGCGAATGATATTTCGCGCGACACCGTGAAAATAATGTGCGGGCTCACCCACGAAACGTTCCCGTATGTCAGGCAGGCGCCCGATGACACGATTGATTGTTTCGTCAGCGAGATCTTCGGCATCGTTAAAGCCTTTGGAAATGAATATCCTGACCAGGCCGGAGTGGATTGTTTGGTACTTTCGTCCGGCAAGATCCCGATCCGGGTTTAACCAGACGAGTAAGGAATCGAATTCTGCTTGCGTTACTCTCATAAGCACCTACGACTTGAGAATATTAAAGGCTACGGCAATCGAGCCGTGCGGGAGATTTGCAGGTCCGGCGTTATTAGCTGCTTTGGCGTTCGCATCGTGGACAAGCGGACTGCTGGCTAGTGCCGTCCGCGCATTCTTCACTTTCTCGTCAAGGGTATCCCGCGACCGAAATGCCGTCTCTTTTGCCTGATCAGCGGCGTCGGCTCGCAGCATTTGGCGTCCAATTTCCTTTTTCAGAGTGAGCTCGTTTTGTTGTGCGGGAAGACGTCCGAAGTAATATCCGATAATGACAAAGATGATTGGCTCGAGACGGGAGACGATTGATAGGTCGGCTAACGGTCTCAGCTTCCCCACTAATGCGAGGCCGTAAAGAATGACAAAGGCGAATGTCAGCACGATCATTACCCACTCTTTAAATGTTTCTGCCAATCGTCCTGCTTCGAACTGCTCAACTGCTGGTTTGGTCATAGTGACGGCTGCCTCCTGTTAGAATTTCATTGCAAGAAAGCGGCTGGCGCTATATAAAGGGGGCCGCATTCACTCGAGTTGTTGAGTTCAGTTCACCACTCGTCCGTGAGGGTTCTTACGCCAGCCGGTTTTGTCTTCACTAGATAACGCACCGGATCAGTTCAGGAGCTATCACTAGACGGGCGACTCCTGGCCTCAACGGACAATTGTCGTTCAAACTCCCACAGAGTTGTTGAACCATTACCCCCATTGGATTCATGACTGGCGCCTCGTCGTCTGAAATAACAGGTTTACTCGTTAACTGGAGCACTGGTGACCAGACCGCACTTGAACGACTCCTGCCGTTAGTTGAACAAGAGCTTCATCGCCTGGCGCACAATTACATGCGGCGTGAGAATCCGGATCACACGCTCCAGACGACTGCCCTCGTAAACGAGGCTTACCTAAAACTCATCGATCAGAAAAAGACTCACTGGCAAAACCGAGCGCACTTCTTTGCGATTTCTGCCAAGATCATGCGCCGCATTCTTTTGAACTACGCGCGTGACCGGCATCGGGAAAAGCGTGGTGGCAAGGCGGTTCAGGTTTCACTCTCGGAGGCAGCGATCGTCTTTCTGGAAAGGACGGAAGAACTAATCGCGCTCGATGAAGCGCTGGAACGTCTAGCTGCTCTCGACGAGCGCAAAAGCCGAGTGGTTGAGTTGAGGTATTTCGGCGGCCTTGACGTGGATGAAACGGCGGAGGTGTTGAAAGTATCGCCGATAACTGTCATGCGTGATTGGCGATTTGCGCGGGCGTGGTTGTCACGTGAGGTCGAGAATGACGGATAAGAATCTGAGCGAGATTGAGAACGTGTTTCACGCTGCCCTGGACCTGCCGGCCAGTGAGCGTGAGGCATACCTCGCCCAGGTGTGTGCCGGCGATGAACCCCTTTATGCGGAGGTTCGTTCGCTGATTTCGGAAGTAGAAACCAACAGTAGCTTCATGGATCAGCCCGCTCTAAACCTTGGTTTTCAGGTTCTTTCACAAGCAGCGGAAGAGGCGATGATTGGAAAAGTGCTCGGACCTTACCAGGTTCTATCAAAACTCGGTAAGGGGGGAATGGGCGAAGTCTATCTCGCTGAAGATACAAAACTCGGCCGGAAAGTAGCGTTGAAGTTTCTCCCGCAGGAGCTGGTAAACGACAATTGGGCCAAGCGGCAGCTTGAGAAGGAGGCGCAGGCAGCAGCCAAACTGGATCACCCGAACATTTGCCCCGTCTATGATTTTGAAAACTCCGGCGAACATAGCTTCATCGTTATGCAGTTAGTCGAAGGAGAAACACTTGCCGAGTTGATTCGCAAAAAGTCGATAGGTTCCGAGAGGATACTGCCGCTCGCCCGCCAAATCGTAGGTGCACTTGCAGAGGCGCACGCGCATGGAATTATTCATCGTGACATCAAGCCGCGCAACATCATGGTTACGCCGGGCGGCAACGTTAAAGTGCTCGACTTCGGGCTGGCCAAGACGCTGCGTCCGAAATCTCTCGAAGCGCTGGAGGATAGCGTAAGCAAATTTTCGGAAGTTGGACTTGTACCCGGGACCATTCGATACATGTCCCCGGAGCAATTACGTAACGAAAGACTTGATTACCGCAGCGACGTGTTCAGCGTTGGTACCGTGCTTTATGAGATTGTGAGCGGGACAAATCCGTTCGATCGCAAGACGGGGCCCGAAGTAATCTCGGCAATCCTGTCTTCTGACCCCAAACCGTTAACGCAAAACGGGGTAGTGTTTCCGAACGGTCTTGAGTCGATTATCAAACATTGCCTATCGAAGAAGCCGGAAGAACGGTATCAATCGGCGAATGAGTTACTGCTTGATTTGGAAAAACCTGAAAAAGGGATCACGTTTCACCCAACGTGGCGCTCTCGTTTCAGCTTGCGCGTGGGGCAGCTTCTGGCACTCCTGCTGCTAATCGTAATAGCGACAGCCGCCGGTTTTTACTACAAGTTTGGTTTCAAGAAACATTCGATAGCCGTTTTGCAACTCACTTGCGAGGGAATTCCGGCGGAGAGTTGCCAGGGACCGAAAATCAGGCAACAGCTTCTCGATCACCTTTCAAAACGGGGCTTCATTATCGAGCAAGTTGATGAAGCACGCAGTGATCCTTTGGACAACGTGAGCGCTCAAACAATTGGTCGTCAATTTGGCGTCGAGGCAGTACTCTCCGGCACGATCGTAAAGCGAGGTGATTCGCTCGTCCTAAAGACTCGTCTCGAGAGCGCTGCGGATGGGGCGACGCTTGCCGAGAACCAGCATCTTGTTCCATCACAAACCATACCTCTTCTCGAGGAGCTTTCCCTGAGGTTCGTTTTCGATCCGAACTCACCATCGACTGAAGACGACAAGAAATCATTCGCCATTGTGGCGGCGGCTCAGAACAGGGACCCAGACGCGCTGGAACTTTACATGCGCGGTCTCCATTACTGGAACAAAAGAGATAAAGACAACATCCTTCGCGCCATCGATCTTTTTAATCAGGCAATTGAGCGAGACCCAGCGTACGCCCGCGCCTATGCCGGCCTCGCAGAGTGTTATGTCATGATGCCTACCGTTGCCTTTACGACGATGGAGACGAAGGACGCGCTTGAAAAAGCAACTGCTGCCGCGAAAAAAGCGCTCGCGATCGATCCGAACCTTGCTGAAGCCCACACGTCCCTCGGGATCATTCACATGAGGTACAACTGGGACTGGCAGGCCGCAGAGAAAAGTTTCAAGCAGGCAATCGCACTCGCGCCTGACCTGCCCTCCGCACACTACTGGTATTCCAATTTGTTGGGTATTACCGAAAGACTACAAGAATCAATTGTAGAGAGCGAAAGGGCGAAGCAACTGGAGCCATTCTCACCACTCTTCGTTACGAATGTCGGTAAAGCCTATTATCGCGCACGGGACTTCAACAAAACGATTGAGTACTGCCGGAAAGTTCTATCCGAAACTCCCAACAGCCAGAGCGCAATGTATATGTTGGCCCTGGCATACTTTCAAAAAGGTCTTTACGACGACGCAATTGAAGTCCTGCAAAAGTTGTCAACCACGAATAAACCCTATGCCGCAGCTCCCCTGGGCTATGCGTATGCCAAAGTCGGACGCGTTGACGACGCGCGGAAGATTCTCGACGAGATGGAAGAATATTCAAAGACTAAACACCTTCCGCCTCAGGAGCGAGCGATTGTTTATATTGGACTAGGTGACAACGACGCGGCTTTCTACTGGCTGGAGGAGTCGTATAAAGAACGATTCGGATCGATCATCGGGCTCACTTCAGACCCGTTTTTCGATAGCATTAGATCAGACCCTCGCTTTGCACTCCTTGCGCGCAAGATCAACCTGACCCCTTAGAATATCGTTGAACCGTTCTACTACGGTCTGGGCACCTGGACGCTCGCTCACCTGCGGACTCATCAGCTCATCAACAATCTGGCAAATCGATTGCGGGGTGCTTCGTCGTAATTTTTTGACCGGAACCGGATTCTCTTTCATCGGAAAGCTTCCCGTCAGCAAATGATAGATTACGACTCCGAGTGCATAGAGATCGATTGTGGGATCTGATTGATATTCTTCATTATTGAAATCGAGCGGTAGAAAGAATCGCGTGCCCCAATCCAACGCTGTTCTCTCGCCGATCTTGCACGCACCTTCAAAATCTATTGGTCTCAACCTGTCTGCCGCGTCGAGGATCAGATTTGCAGGCTTACAGTCGCGCCAAACCCATCCCGCGGCATGAAGCAGAGAGACAATCCGCGCGACTTCAATTCCGAGCTGTAGCACGCGTGTGATGGGAAGTCGTCGCTTGCGTGTTCTTAACAGCTTTTGCAAATTTGTGCCCTGGAGGTATTCCGTTACCAGGTAAAAGTTTCCATCGAGGTTGAAAGAAGAAAAGATCCGCGGCACTGGAATGCCGTGGCGACGCAGCGCACTGAGAACCCGCTTTTCGCGTTTTACTCGCCAATAGCCATCGCGGCCGTCGAAGGTTACTTCGCCATGCCGGCGTCCTTCTTTCAAGATACAAAGGCGAGGCGACGGCCCACTAAAATCTATCGCCTGGTAAACACCTCCTTTGCCTCGTTGCGTCAATGCTTTCAATACTCGGAATTTTGTTGCTAAGGGATTCTCAGGTTCACGTTCAGCCGTCGCGTCTGGCGGAAACGGATCCAACGCCCAATCCGGACCCGCTGATTCGCGAGAGTCCGGAATCAGGTTACCGTTCGGATCACTGATTACCAGGGTGTGTGTGCCGTCTGCGTTTTGAGTGCTTCGGCGTGTGAACGCTCCATACCGGTAGAACACCAAACTATCGCGACGATATCTTTCATCGAAAGGCACCGAAGGTGCTGCGAAGCCCCGCGTCAACTCGTGAAGCTCGTTCGCGAGGGCTACGCAGTCACGATCGGTCGGGGGATATACAGTGAAAGCTTTTCCGACCTGGGTGTATCCGTAAAAAAGACCGGAGTTAATCCTGTTCAGATCTTCAAGGCACCGAAACGCCTTAAACAGGACGCCCTTGGCTTGCAGAAATGGACCGAGTCGCTCCAACACATCAGGAGCAGTCAGAACAGTTGCGGCGAGGTGCAGCTTCCAACCCTGTGCCGGTTCGGATACTGAAGAAAGTCGGCTGTACCTCCAGAGTGATTGGTCGTCGCCGATTGGGAGATAGTGGTTGCAAAGTGCCTCCCATTTCGCTGCCAGCGACTCAGCTTTACGGGCGGTGTGCGAGGTTCTCAACATGCGGGCTCCTTGAACGACATTCTGACTGAGAGCCCGCGAACCGGGCGACAGCATAAAGCCTGGGGCGCAAGCCCCAGGATCAGATCTTGAACCTGGGGCTTGCGCCCCAGGCTTTATTCTTACGCCTGCTATCGCTGGCTAAGAAACATCATTCGATTCGATGTTTGTGCAAAGCACCCCGAGGTGTTTCTGTTGGTCCAGGGCTGTCCAAGCTTGCGTTACACCAAACCCAAATCCAATACGAGCGAGGCATTCCTGCCAAAGTTAAGCGAGGTTTCTGTGGTGCAGGTCCCGTCAGCGGTCAAATAGGCTCTCTTTTGATCGAAGTCCTGCTTACCTCCGGTATCGTCTGTGCCCATGAGCCTGCCCAACTGTTTAGCACTCATGCTATTTGCATCGTTGAGAGTGTTTGGATCGTCAACGAACATCTTCATGTATGCCTCCCACTCGGGTGTGCCCTGTCCCTTGCTGACAGCAGCCAGGGCCTTGTCCTGTACGGTCTTGCAGAACTGCTGTTGGGGGTCGTCGATCTCGGCCAACATCTGTCTCTTTACCTTGAGAACGTTATTTCTTATTGACATGGTTTTTCCTTTCTTGGCTGGGCGTAAGTGAAATAAAAGTCATCCATCTCCTAAAACTCCTGCGAGTTTCAGTAGATCAGATAGAACAAAGGTCTCCTTGCGTCCTAGATCCGGTTTCCATTCGCTCCCGATGATTGAATCAGGACGATCGCGAAGCAGGCCGATCAACACCTCGGCGACGATACGGCCGCCGACTTCCCCAAGCTTTCCGGTCCCGGCTTTTGCGGCCTCGGCCAGCACATAAAAGCTGAGTGGCGTGCACCTGAGCATCTCGCCATCTCTCAACGCCTGAAACTGTTCGGGGGTTGAGAACTTTTCAAGGTCTGCGGGGGTAAGTGGGGAGTTAACGCCGAGATACTCGGCAACTATCTGACCTGTTGGGATGCGCATCATAAAAGCGCGTTTGAGGTCTTGTACCGCAAGACTCCGTTCCCCGGGTACGTCAACGTTTATTTCGTCGAGCAATTCGAAAAGCGGCTCTACCATCTCGGTGCGGATATCCCGCGCCTTGTTCCCCGGTCCATCAAGAAAATTCTCCCATTGAATGATCCGGTTCTCAGGCAGGTTTGAGGGTCCTTCGCCAGGCGTCGGCGCAAAGCCGGCCCTTGAGATGGCTACGATGGTAGCAAGGTAGGAGAGATTAACTCCTCGAAAATTGTCGTTGTAGTAGTAATTCCGCCGGATCATGCTGTGGCCGAAGCGGAAAGCACCGACGCTGAACTCAAAAGGTAAGCCCTGGCTCGCGTGATAGCGTGGGGCACTTTTTACTTTTTCTATAATTTCCGCGGGAACGATGGTGGGCAGAAAATCGTGGAGTATCAGCCAGTGGTAATGTTTCAGGAGGATTTGCTTCGCCTCCTCGTGCGAGCACCTTTTCGCGTCAATAATGGCATTGTGAGCTCGTAGAAACGCGACATGTAACTGCGACAGAATGATGTTTGAGTCGTTCCTCCGGTCGCCAATCAAAGCCGTGCGATCATGCCTGAGACTTTGTGACCTCTCACCTCGAACCACATCGTGTTGATTGTCCTTGTCCTTACCTTTGGGTCTGTCGCCGGATTGGAAAACCGTGCCGAGCGCCATCTTGTCATGATTGTTCTTCTCGCGTGGCGGCAACACATCGGCCTGCATTCTTCCGTACACGCAATCGAGTTCAAGCATGCCGGCGCGCTTGTTACTCACCCGTTCAAAAATCGATTCATCGCGCCAGGGTCCCAGTCTGCTGCTGTTTAGGAATTGAAAGTCAGTCTCAGTTTTTTCCTTCTTCACGTCAGTGAAATTGATGTCGTGGTTAACGAGCTGTGCAAAGTAGGTGTAGGCCGATGGAATCTTCGAATCGAACGTAGGGTCAAACTGTTTGTCGCGCATGGCTGCGCCAAGGTTCGATAAGTGTTGCAGGGTTTCGCCGGTTTGCGGGATTAGACATTTCTTGTCCTGCGCAAGATCGTCGAACATGTACGTGAAACGCGGACTCTCTACCGGTTTCGTCGCAATTGGAAAGAAGTATTCGTCAACGAGCTTACCGAGTTCGTTGAGTACCTCCTCAGTGGATTTGTCTGAGGGAGGGGTTGTCGATCCATGGCCGATTCGTCGCATACTGCTCTCTTTCTCCAAGGGGTTAACTGCTAATCCTCAGTGGCTGGGGAAACGTCTTTAACTAAAGGTTCATTTAGAAACGCACCAAGTGAACTCAAAAACCATCACTTTGTGAAGCCGATTTCCTTTAGTGAGGAACCCGACGCGGGACTCGCTTCAATGCAGCCTCATTCGATCAGGAGCAGAACTGATACGAGCCTACGTTGTGGAGACCCATAATGGCGTTGCGGATTCGAACTGCTCGCCGCCCAGGCCCAGGCTGCGAATTGCATGTCGAGAGTGTAAACTGTGCCTGATGATTACGCCTGAAGAAATTGTCGGAGAAGAATGGGCTGCGTGG
>Ga0126311_10001692_pt1 | contig 10813 bp, 9 predicted proteins | sample Plot61_FD_92539 | JGI IMG/M metagenome (GOLD analysis project Ga0126311, IMG submission 92539) | Serpentine soil microbial communities from UC McLaughlin Reserve, CA, USA - Plot61 | ecosystem: Environmental > Terrestrial > Soil > Grasslands | place: USA: UC McLaughlin Reserve, Lake County... | reverse complement strand
GAGCTGCCGGGCCATCCGGTATTAATCCGGGTTTCCCCGGGCTATCCCGATGCCGAGGGCAGATTACCCACGTGTTACTCACCCGTTCGCCGCTTTCCCCCAGGCCGAAGCCTGGGTTCTCGCTCGACTTGCATGTGTTAAGCGCGCCGCCAGCGTTCGTCCTGAGCCAGGATCAAACTCTCCGTGAAGATTGGTCTGCTTCCGAAGAAGCAAACTGAATCACTTCGAGCTTGTGCTCAAAGTGTCTCCCCCGATCGAGCTGGGGGTGACGGGTTCTTAAGGCCCCGCGCCCGGAGGCGAGGGGTCTCGGCGTATTCGCACTGCTGAGTTTTCAAAGACCGACGCCGTTGACGGCCGGCGCGTAAAAAAGCCTCCGACTCGCGCCAGAGGCCTCCGATGCTGCGGATCACGGTCGTATCCGTCTGCGTCCGAAGGCGCTCCTGGTCGAGGTGCAGGGACTGTCTTACACGCCACCCTTTCGAGCGGCTCGCGCATGATAGCGCAAACCGGCGGGCGTGGTGTCAAGCCGGACTGAAGCGAACGAAGCGGCGCTTTCCCGCTTGGACAAGCGCTCCGGCGAGCTTCTCACGCGGCAGGTCGAGCTCCGTCACGACCTCGCCTTCGACCTTCACGCCGCCTTGCGAGATCAGCCGCCGCGCCTCGCTCTTCGAGCCGACGCCGAGCTCGCCCACGAGCAGGGCCGGCAGGTGGAGCGGGTCCCCGTCGGGCAGCTCCACCTCGGGCACGTCCGCGGGGGCCCGTCCCTCCCGCACCACACGGTTGAAATGGTCCTCGCCTTGCTGCGCCGCGTCCTCCCCCCAGGAACGCGCGACGATGAAGCGGGCGAGCGCGAGCTTGGCCTCCAGCGCGTCTGCGTCCCCGGGCAGCTCCCGCTCCCAGACGAGGCGGTACCACTCGGGAAGGATCCTGTCGGGCACGCGCATCGTGCGGCCGAAAATCTCCTCGGGCGGCGCCGTCAGCGGGATGTTGTTGCCGACGGACGAGCTCATCTTCTCGCCGTCCCAGGAGACGAGCAGCGGCGTCGTCAGCGCCACCTGCGGCTCGAGTCCGTACGCCTCCATCACTTCCCGGCCCGCGAGCAGGTTGTAGAGCTGATCGGTGCCGCCGAGCTCGACGTCAGCCTCGATCGCGACCGAGTCGTACGCCTGCATCAGCGGGTAGAGGAGCTCGGAGACGGAGATCGGCTCGCCCGCGGTGTAGCGCTTGGCGAAGTCGTCGCGCTCGAGCATGCGCGCGACCGTGATCGTGCGCGCGAGCCGCACGACCTCGGCGTAAGACAGCCGGGAGAGCCACTCGCCGTTGTAGCGCACCTCCGTCCGGTCACGGTCGAGAATCACCATCGCCTGGTCGAGGTAGGTCTGCGCGTTGTGCTCGATCTCGTCGTCGCTCAGAACCGGGCGCTCGGCTGACCGGCCGGAGGGATCGCCGATCCGCGTGGTGTAGTCGCCGATGATCAGCACCCCGGTGTGCCCCTCGTCCTGGAAGGCGCGCATCCGCTGGAGTGGGATCCCGCGCCCCACGTGGATGTCGGGCGAGGTGACATCGATGCCGAGCTTCACGCGGAGCGGCCGGCCGACCTTCAGCTTCTGCTCGAGCCCGCCTTCCGGGAGGACGTGCACCGCGTTACGAGTTAGCGCATCTAGGCCCATTGGCGCGGCGAGTCTACCGTTACAATCTCCGGCTTCTCGTGCCGCGTTCCGCCCGAAAGCAGGCGCCTCCGAGGCCGCGGCGCAGGATTCGCAAGCTGCGCCTGTTCGGCCTCCTCCTGATCCTTGTCGTGCTCGGGACGCTGTCGTTCACGTTCGGACTCGTCACCTCGGTGGCGAGCGAGATCCCGTCGCTCGACCCGGCACGACTCCAGTCGCACGAGGTGGACGGCTACGTCTACGACCGCAAGGGCGAGCGCATTCTCGCGGTCCTGCGCGGCAAGCAGAGCCGGATTCTCGTTCCCTCGCAGCAGATCTCCGACCGGATGAAGCTCGCGATCGTCGCGATCGAGGACAGGCGCTTCTACGAGCACCGCGGCGTCGATCTGCACGGAATCTTCCGGGCGGTGCTGCAGGACGTGCGTCACAAGCGGGTCGTCGAGGGTGGCTCGACGATCACGCAGCAGTTCGTGAAGAACACGTACACGAAGAACCAGCGCTCGATCGGCCGCAAGCTGAAGGAGGCGGCGCTCGCATGGCAGCTCGAGCAGCGGTGGTCGAAGGACAAGATCCTGACCGCCTACCTGAACACGATCTACTTCGGCAACGGGGCGTACGGGGTGCAGCAGGCGGCGCTCACCTACTTTCGCCACCCCGCCGACCAGAAGCACCTGACGTGGGCGGAGGCAGCGCTGCTCGCCGGAATCCCGAGCGACCCGTCGCGCTACGACCCGGTGGCTAACCCGGAAGCCGCGCGCGAGCGGCGGAACCTCGTGCTGAAGGCGATGCTCGACCAGGGCGACCTGACTCGCGCCGAGTACGTCAACGCCCGCCGCGCCCGCCTGCCGCGACCGGACGACGTGCACCTCTCCGGCGAGCGCGGGCCGGCGCCCTACTTCACGAACTACGTCCAGCAGCAGCTGATCGACCGCTACGGGTCCGGTCGCGTCTTCGGCGGTGGCCTGCGCGTCAGGACGACGATCGACCTCAACGTCCAGCGTTTCGCGCGGCAGGCGATCACGAAGTGGCTGACCGCCCCGAACGGGCCCTCAGCGGCACTCGTCGCCGTCGACCCGAGAAACGGCGGCGTCCTGGCGATGATCGGCGGCAACAACTACCGCAAGAGCCAGTTCAACCTCGCCGTTCAGGGCGAGCGCCAGCCGGGCTCGTCGTTCAAGCCGTTCGTGCTCGCCACTGCGCTGAAGGACGGCATCTCGCCCGACTCCGAGTTCGAATCCGGGCCGGTGCAGATCCCCCTCGGCGACAAGCTCTGGTCGGTGCACAACTACGAGAACGCCGACCTCGGACGAATCTCGCTCGGAACGGCGACGGAGGTCTCGGACAACACGGTCTACGCTCAGTTGACGCAGCTCGTCGGTCCGCCGGCGATCGTGCGTACTGCTCGCAAGCTCGGAATCACGAGCCCGCTGAAAAGCTACCTCGCGATCGGACTCGGGGCAGAAGCCGTGAACCCGCTCGAGATGGCGCGCGCATTCTCGGCCTTTGCGAACGGCGGGCGGCGGATCGACGGCTCGGCCTTCGGCAACCGGCCGCGCGCGATCTCGCTCGTGCAAAACGACGCCGGCCGGACCGTCGACGCCAACCTTCCGGTCCGCCGGCCCGTGCTGACGGCGAACACCGCGGCGCTCGTCACCTCACTGCTGCAGGGCGTCGTCCGCGCGGGCACCGGCAAGAACGCGCAGCTTTCCGACGGGCGGCCGGTCGCCGGCAAGACGGGCACGACCGAGAACTACGGCGACGCGTGGTTCGTCGGCTACACACCGCAACTCGTCGCCGCCGTCTGGGTCGGGTATCCGACCAAGCTGCGGCCGATGCTGACCGAGTACAACGGCGATGCCGTCGCGGGCGGCACCTTCCCCGCGCTGATCTGGAAGGCTTTCATGGAGCGCGCGCTCCCCTACCTACACGAGCCGCCGCAGGACTTTCCGTCGCTCTCGCTCCCGTATTCCGTCTCGCGCAACGTCGTCTATCGCGACGGCCAACTCGAGCTCGACAACGGTAAGTGCCACAGCTCGAAGCAGCTCCTCTACTTTGCCGGCGAGGGCCCCGCGCGGACCGCAGACTGCAAGATGAACGAAGTCGCGGTGCCGAAGGTCGTCGGGCGCACGGTCGCCCAGGCGAACGTCCAGCTCGCGCAACAGCCGCTGACGCCGGCGTACGTATACGAGCCGGCACGCCCGCTGCAAAGGCTCGGGGTGGTCGTTCGGCAGATGCCTGTCAAGGGCACCCTCTCGTCGTACGACAAGGTGACCCTCGTGGTCGCGAAAGCGCTCGAGGGGCGCGTGCCGAAGGTCGTCGGTCTACGGCTCGGGCGGGCAGAGGCGCGGCTCGAGCGCCTCCACCTGAAGTGGAAGGTCGACGACAGCGCACCGCTCGCGGCGAAGGTGATCGCGCAGACGCCGCGCTGGGACGTAGCCGCGAAGCGCGGCCTGGTGGTCACGCTCGTCGTAAGGCACGGCTGAGGAACCGCGAGCCCGCTTCGCCGTAGCGCCACGGCTGCTCGGCCGCGCGCGAGATGCCGATTCGCGGACCGGCCACGAGGTCTGGCGCCTCTTCGCGCTTCCGCAGCTCGAACGGCGGCTCGTCGAGCGGGAGTCCGTCGTGCTGGCGCGTGACACCGAGCGCCTCGCAGAGGCGGCCGGGACCGCTGCAGAGCAGCCGCGGGTCCTGCAACCCACGGCGGTCGCGCATCGCGTCGAGCCCGTGCGTCGGCTCCAAGGCGCGGACGAGCACGGCGCTCGCGCAACCTTCTCCTTCGCAGACGAGGTTGAGGCACCAGTGGATGCCGTAGGAGCGGTAGACGTAGGCGCGACCCGGCGGTCCGAACATCGACGCGTTCCGCGCCGTGCGGCCGCCGTAGCCGTGGCTCGCGGGGTCCTCGGAGTCGTACGCCTCGACCTCGACGATCCGGCCGCCGACGCCGTCCACCAGCAGGGTCGCGCCGATCAGCTCCGGCGCGACGTCGTGGACACTGGAGGCGAAGAACTCACTCCCGAGCGTGCGCGTCGTACCGGATGAAGGCGGGGATGGCAAGGGCGATCAGGAAGGTACCCGCGACACACGCGAGTCCACCTGAGACGATCGAGAAGCGGAGGCTCGTGAGCGAGGCGACGAGGCCCGACTCCACGTTTCCGAGGGCGGGTGTCGCCGCGACCTGCGCGAACTCGATCCCGGAGACGCGGCCGCGGAGGGAGTCGGGCGTGACTCGCCAGAGGATCGTGCCTCGCAGCACCGCGCTGACGTTGTCGGCCGCTCCCGCCGCGGCGAGCAGCAGCAGCGCCAACCAGAGCGACTCGGCGAAGCCGAAGGCGGTGATCGCGACGCCCCAGAGCGCCGCAGCGATCGCGACGATCAGGCCTTGTCGGCGCACGTGGCCGGTCCAGCCGGAAAGCAGCGATGCGAGCAGCGCGCCGGCGTAGGGCGCGGCGTACATGAGTCCGAGGATCCCCGCACCGCCGTGAAACCGATTCAGCGCCAGCGCCGGGAAAAGTGCGCGCGGCATCCCGAAGACCATCGCGTTCGAATCGACGAGAAACATGCCGAGCAGCACCTTCTTCGTCTTCACGAACCGGAAGCCCTCGCGGATCGTGCGCAGGCTCGGGCGGCCCGCATCGTGCGCCGGCGCCAGCGGCGGCAGCCGCCAGACCGACCAGAGGGACGCCGTGAAGGTGGCGGCGTCGATCAGGTAGGCGCCGCGCAGGCTGAAGACGGCGATCAGCAGGCCCGCGAGCGCCGGCCCCGCCACGTTCGTGGTGCTCCCGTAGACGTTCTCGATCGCGATCGCGGCGGACAGCTCCTCGTCGCCGACGAGCCGCGGGATGACGCTGTTCATCCCGGCGACGCCGAGGGAGAAGACCGACATCGCGAGCGTCACGAGCAGGTAGATCGCCCACACACGGGGCTCGGCGACGCTCGCGTTGAACGCGAACCCCAGGGCCACGAAGGCGAGCAGGACCTCGGTCACGAGCAGCAGCCGCCGCTTGTCGACGGCGTCCGCGACGGCGCCGCCGACGATCGTCAGCGTCAGCAGCGGAAAGAGCTCGCAGAGCGAGAGCAAGCCGACCTGAAGCGTCGAGTGCGTCAGCTGGTAGAGCTGGAACGGCGCCGCGACCGCCGCGATCTCGCTGCCGAACGTCGAGATCGTCTGACCGATGAACAGCCGGCGGAACGCGGGGTGGCGCCGGAGCGGCCCGAGGTCGATCGCCAGCCGGCGGATGCGGCCGGGCTCGCGGATCTCCGCTGGTTCCAACTAGCCGCGCCTTCCAGGTCGACGCTTCGCTGCGCGAGCGGGATGCGCCTCGTGCGGCAAGGGCGCAGCTATCCCAGGCTTCCGCAGGGACGCGGTGCTGAGGACGCGGCCAGGCGGCGCGCAGCGCGTTCGTGCGGCACAAGGCTTCATCGCCGGAGCCGCGTTAGAAGAGCTTGTTCGGATCGTCCGGGCGAGCGGTGGCCTCGAGCAACCGGCGGGCGCGACGGCCGAGATCCGCGAGGTCGACGCGCCCGGTCTGCGACTGCTCGGCGAGACGCTGCGCCAGGTCGAGCGCGTCGTCGAGCAGCGGCTTCCCGAGCGCCTGTTCCTGGCCCATCTCGGCGAGGATCGTACGCTCGGTCCGCGACGCGACGATCGGCTCGCTGACACCCTCCACCCAGACGAGCGTCCGGCGTCCGTGGCCGCGGCGCTCGTCGCGGATCGGCTCCACGGCGTAGATCTTGTCGGCGCGGGCGTACTTGCCGAAGCCGAGGAAGACCATCCGGTTACCGTCCGCCATGGGCTGATTATCGCCCTGCGGCGGGACGTCGGCGGCCGACCTGCAGCAAGCGCGTGAACCCACACCCCCAGCCATCAAGGGTGGGGTCTAAGAACCCGCCTCCCTCGCGGTGAGGCTAACGCTCGCGGGCGCACGTGTCCGTGCCGTCTTCGTGCCGGCTTTACGCCGCTTCGTCCACGGTGCAGCTAGCTACCTACAGGGCGGCGCGGAGCGCGTCGACGACCCGCTCCTGATCCTCGGCCTCGAGCTGCGGGTAGAACGGGAGCGCGATCGAGCGCGAGCCGAAGTCCTCGGCGACCGGGCACATCCCCTCGTCGAAGCCGTAGCTCTCGCGCATGTACGGCTGGAGGTGGACGCACGGCACGTACTCCGCCGTGCCGATCCCCCGGGCGCGCAGATCTGCCATCACCCCCGCGCGATCGACGTCGGGCGGCAGCGCGACCACGTACACGAACCACGACCGGCGGTGGTCCGCGTCGTCGGCGCACAGCGGCTCCACGTCGACGCTTTGCAGCAGCCGGCCGTACCGCTCCGCCACTTCTGCGCGCAGTGACAGAAGGCGGTCGAGCTGCTCGAGCTGCCCGATCCCGATCGCCGCCTGGACGTCCGTCCAGCGGTAGTTCAAGCCGACGCGGACGTGGTGGAACCACGCTCCTCCGCCGTAGTCGCGGCCCTGGTTGCGCAGGCTCCGGATGAGCTGCCACTCCTCCTCCGAATGCGTGAAGACAACGCCGCCCTCGCCCGTCGCGAGCTGCTTGTTCGGGTAGAAGCCGAACACGCCCGACGGGCCGTGCGAGCCGATGGGCGCGCCTCTGTAGCGGGCACCGAGCGCCTCGGCAGCGTCCTCGATCAGGGTAAGACCGTGACGGCTGCAGATCGCGCGGATCTCGTCGAGCTCACACGGGTAGCCGAACATGTCGATCGCGACAACTGCCTTCGTGCGTTCGGTGATCGCCGCCTCGAGCGCGGCCGGATCGAGGTTCAGTGTCCGCGAGTCGACGTCGGCGAAGACCGGTGTCGCTCCTTCGAGGATGAAGCAGTTCGCGCTCGAGGCAAACGAGATCGGCGAGGTGATTGCCTCGTCGCCGGGGCCCAGGCCGTTGATCCGCGCGAGCAGGTGGAGGCCCGCCGTGCCGCTCGAGACGGCGGCGACGTATGGGGCGCCGACCCGCTCGGCGAGCAGCTCCTCGAAACGGTCGATCGTCGGCCCAAGCGACAGGCGGCCCGAGCGCAGCACCTCCAGCACGAGCTCCTCCTCTCGCTCGCCGAGGAGCGGGCGCGCGAGCGGAATCTCCCGCAGGCCGGTGGTCAAGCCTCGGCCGGCGCGGGCGTGGCGTACTCGAGCCAGTGGGCCCAGCGCTCGCTGCGACCGCGCGCGGTGTCCAGGTATGCCTCCTGGATCTCGAGCGTGATCGGTCCGACCCCGATCTCGACGTCGTCGACGGCGCGCAGCGGCGTCACCTCGGCCGCGGTACCGGTCATGAACGCCTCGTCGGCAAGGTAGAGGTCGGAACGGATCAACGACTTCTCGTGCACGCGATAGCCGAGGTCCTGCGCGATCTGAATGATGGTGTCCCGAGTGATGCCCGGCAGGATCGACGTCGAGAGATCGGGCGTGAAGAGCTCCCCGTCCTTGACGATGAAGACGTTCTCGCCGGACCCGTCGGCGACGTAGCCCTCGGCGGTGAGCAGGATCGCCTCGTCGTAGCCTGCGCGGTTCGCTTCGGTGACCGCGAGCATCGAGTTGAGGTAGATGCCGGTCGCCTTGGCTACGTGCGGGATCACGTTCGGGCCGATGCGTTGCCAGCTCGAGATCTTCGCGGTGATGCCGCTCTTCAGCCCCTCTTCGCCCAGGTACGCGCCCCAGGGCCAGCTCATGATCACGACGTCCACAGGGTTGCCGACGGCCGAGACCCCGAGCTCGCCGTAGCCGAAGAACGCGATCGGCCGCAGGTAGCACTCGGGCAGCCCATTGGCGGCGATCACCTCGTGGCAGGCCGCGCGCAGCTCGTCGATCGAGAACGGGAGCTCCATATGCAGCAGCCGCGCGGAGTTGTCGAGCCGCTCGATGTGGTCGCTGAGGCGGAAGACGGCCGACCCCTTCGCAGTCTCGTAGGCGCGAATGCCCTCGAAGACACCGGAGCCGTAATGCAACCCGTGCGCGCCGACGTGGATCCGGGCGTCGGCCCAGTCGACGAGCTCACCGTTCATCCAGATCTTTTCGGTCTCGCGCATGCAGGCGACCTCCTCAGGTCAGATGGTAAGCGGCCTGCTCGACGACGTCCATCGGACGCGCGCGTGCGAGGCGAAGCAGCTCCGTAGGCGCCAGCGCGGCCATGTGCCGCTCCGAGCCCGCGCCGACCCAGACCACTGGTTGAGACAGGAGCGTTCGCTCGACGAAGACGGACGAGACCCGCGGCAGCGGGAACGGGGCGACGGCACCGGGCTCGAAGCCGGTCGCCTCGCGCACCTCGTCGCTGCCGGCGATCCGCGCAAAGCGGGCACCTGCCGCAGCCGCGATCTTGTCGGAGTCGGCGCGGCGGTCGCCGGGAACGAGCACGAGCACGGAACGGCCGTCGCAGTCGAAGACGAGCGACTTCACGATCTGGCCGAGCTCGCAGCCGACAGCCTGGGCCGCATCCTTCGCCGTCGGCGTCCCCTCCGCGAACTCCTCGACGCGAACCTCCGCGCGGGCCTCGTTCAGGTAGGAGGTGACGCGCCCGACAGCCTCGGGCCACTCTCTCGTCGCCACGCCGACAGCGTACCGGCGCAACCGTACGAACGGCTCGACCGTTCAGTACGCAATGGCAAAAGGAACGGAGATCGCCCGCAACGAGGCGTTCTTCCGCGCGGTCAACGAGGGCATCGCGGAGGCGTCGGAGCGGTTCGAGTCGGAGGACGCGGAGTTCCTCTGCGAATGCGGCGACGCGACTTGCACCCACCGGATCGAGGTGCCGCTCGAGGAGTACGAGCAGGTGCGCTCGCATGCGACCCGCTTCCTCGTCCGCCGCGGCCACGTAGCGCCCGAGGTCGAGGAAGTCGTGCGCCGACGACGGCGCTACGCGATCGTCGAGAAGGTCGACGAGGTCGCGGCGTCGATCGTCCGGCGGCTCAACCCACGCCCTCGCCCAACCTGATCACGCGTGCATCGTCGAAGCCCTGCTCGCGCACGGCCTCGACGAGCTCCGGAAGCGGCTCTCCGTCGAGCGAGAGCGCCATCAGCGCCTTTCCGCCCCGGCGGCTCCTCGACACGGCCATGTTCGCGATGTTCACGCCCGCCTCGCCGAAGAGCGTGCCGACGGTCCCGATCACGCCGGGCACGTCGTCGTAGCGGAAGAAGACCATCAGCGGCGCGAGCTCGATCTCGAGCTCGAAGCCGAGCGCGTTCACGAGCCAGTGGCGGTTCTCGTTGCCGATCAGCGTCCCCGCTGCGCGCACGCGCTCGCCGTCGGCCGCGACCTCGACGCGGACGAGGTTCGTGAAGTCGCGGCTGGCGCGCCGCCGCTCCTCGGAGACGTCGATCCCCCGCTCGGCGGCGATCAGCGGCGCGTTGACGTAATTGACCGGGTGGTCGGTGCGGCCCTGGAAGACCCCGTTCAGCGCCGCGACGGTGAGCAGGCGCGTGTCGTAACCGGAGAGCGTGCCGTAGTAGGAGAGCGTGATTCGCTCGGCACGACCCGCGGCGAGCTCCATCGCGAGGCGCCCGAGCCTCGCGGCGAGCGGGATGAACGGCCCCAGCGCCTCGAGGTCGTCCGCGCCGATCGACGGGATGTTGACGGCGTTCGAGACGAGCGCGCCTTCGAGCGCGGCCGCCACCTGCTCGGCCACGATCACCCCTGCACGGTCCTGCGCCTCCTCGGTCGAAGCCGCGAGGTGAGGAGTGGCGACGACGTTGTCGAGCTCGAGCAGCGGCCCCGAGTAGGGCTCCTGCGCGTAAACGTCGAGAGCCGCCGCGGCGAGCTTGCCCGAGCGGAGCGCCTCGACGAGCGCCTCCTCGTCCACGAGCTCGCCACGGGCCGCGTTGATCACGCGCGCCCCGTCCGGGAGCTTGGCGATCGCCTCGGCGCCGAGGAAGCCGCGCGTCTCGCCTGTGAGCGGGAGGTGCAAGGACAGGAACTCCGCGCTAACGAGGACGGCGTCGGGCGTCTCCGCGCGCTCGACGCCGAGCTCGCGGAAGCGCTCCTTCGCCACGAACGGGTCGTACGCGACGACTCGCATCCCGAGCCCGAGCGCGCGCCGCGCGACCTGCTGGCCGATCCGCCCGAAGCCGAGCACGCCGAGCGTCTTGCCGTCGACCTCGACCCCGCTCCACGCAGAGCGCTCCCAGCGGCCCTGCTTGAGGGCCGCATGCGCCTG
>Ga0126311_10001691_pt1 | contig 10817 bp, 7 predicted proteins | sample Plot61_FD_92539 | JGI IMG/M metagenome (GOLD analysis project Ga0126311, IMG submission 92539) | Serpentine soil microbial communities from UC McLaughlin Reserve, CA, USA - Plot61 | ecosystem: Environmental > Terrestrial > Soil > Grasslands | place: USA: UC McLaughlin Reserve, Lake County... | reverse complement strand
TAATAGAGCAATATTAAACTGGAGGAAGAGATTCGGGACACACCTGTATACACACATTTTCACTTGGACACTTGGGCATTACACATGTTTCTGAAGAAGAGTTTTTGGGGTGTGTTTTATTGATCATAGTTATACTAGTTTCATTAAAAGATGTATGATTATTAGATACTTCAGCTGTAATACCCAGGGAAGTGATTACTGTTATACTAATAATAAATGAAATTATAATAATATAACCCAATACGCATGCATATAATAGAGTAAACATGTTATATTTAAAAATTTATTAAGTTATTAATAATTATAAATTTTAATATATATTAAAAGTTAAATTAAAATAGGAATTCAGAATTGTTACTTATATAAATCTATTAAATATATTATATCTTGATAGCAAATCATATCCAACCATTCTCACCCTTTTTATTAAACAAACAACAATCAAAATATATAAATCCACACAGTAGTGTATTGTATCCTTAATATAGTTAGATTTCATTATACTGTCATAGAAAAGTCAATTAACTTTTACAGTATTGCAACACATTTTACTATTACAATAAATCAACAGTAGGAAAGAGTAATAGAATATTTATAGACAAGTTAAATAATATTACATTGAAAAAAAATTTCATTATATACTATCCTTATTTAAAGACATATATATGCTGAATATTCATAGAATTCAATATAACAATACATTAAAATATCATATTGATAAGCCAACTACGAAAGAATGTATATTAATTTATCAATTGGTACGAACTTTCTAAAACAATAATATTTAGCATCAAGAATAGTAAAACATCAAGTCGAGTTATGACAATATAGATTTTCTAATAGAATATTGTTAGATTGATTAAATTAATATTACACTTTATTAATTAAATAGTAAATGTTAATTAAAATTTCTGTTATTTTATATTTATCATCTTTTATATTATTGACATTACTGTTTTCTAATAATAACAATATTGGTCATGCATTAGGTCAAATATCAGATAATTTATTAGAACAAAATAATTCTACTGAACTAAAAATTCAAGATTTGTTTTCACAAACTTCTACATCTGTAGTTCAAATAACTGTTATTGATCCTCTTTCTAATGCACAGCAAGGTTTAGGCTCTGGCTTTCTTTATGATAAGGATGGTCATATAATTACAAATAATCATGTTGTTACTTTTAACCAAGGAAATAATAATTACCTAGTAACTTTCTCAAATGGAAATTCATATCAGGCTAAATTAATTGGTCACGATCCTTACAGTGATTTAGCTGTTCTCAAACTTTCAGATCCAATAGATATAGTTCTTAGTCCAATTCCTTTAGGTAATTCTTCAGCTCTTAGGGTTGGGGATACTGTGGCAGCTATTGGTAATCCTTTTGGCTTATCAGGATCTTTAACAGTAGGGATAGTCAGTGGTCTAGGAAGATTGCTACCTTCAACTGATAATAGCAATTCTCCATTTTCTCAATTCGCTATGAATTTTAATATTCCAGATATTATTCAAACAGATGCTGCAATTAATCCAGGTAATTCTGGTGGCCCATTATTAAATTTGAAAGGTGAAGTAATAGGAATCAATTCTGCAATATATTCTAATACTGGTGTTAATGCTGGAATAGGGTTTGCTGTACCCTCCAATACAGTAAAGAAAGTTGTTCAATCAATTATATCATCAGGAAAATATCTTCATCCATATCTTGGTGTTGTTGGAATGGATATAACTCCTCAATTGGCTAAAATATTTGGATTGAAGGAATCAAAAGGCTTTTTAATTACTGATATTACTTCAGGTAGTCCAGCTGCAAAATCAGGTAAATTACAAAAGGGAACTATAACATACAACCAAAGGGGAGAAATAATAAACTCTGATGGTGATATAATAGTAGCAATAGATGATAAAGAGGTAAGAAAAATAGATGATATTCTAACTTATCTAGAGAGAGAAAAACAAGTGGGAGATACTGTTACATTGAAAATTTTAAGGAATAATCAAATAGAGAATGTTGAGATAGTATTAGCTCCTAGAGTCTCAGAAGAAGAATCTTCCGTATTACAACAATACGATAAAAAACCTATACCCAAACAAGACGATTTTCTTACACAATGTTATCAATTCTTACCTAAATCATTATGTGACTTGCTAAGATAGTTTTTATTTTTTTGTATTGATCATTAACAACAGATACTCATAAAAGGTAAAAAATTATTAAAATGGTAAAATTACCATAGTGGAGTATTTAATATATGCTATTGACGAAATCTAAAAAATATTAGAAAAAATAAACGATCCATTACAATTATTTCGATTGTGCTAAATGCTATTAGTTAGTATACAGAGAACTAATTGAAAAATAAAAAAAATAAGTTTAGGAAATTATTTTTGATGAAATATTATTTTTTTTTGATACTATAAAAGGTAAATCTTTGTTATTTCAATTCAATTTATCATCCAATAAAATAGAATCCCATAGCAATAATGACATATACTGCCGTGAGCATTATTCCTTCAAACCAATTACTTCTACCATCGTGTGCAATCAAATTAAGAATAATAGCTGCAAGAAATAATGTAACTAATTCGTAAATTGTAAATTCTAATGTAAATGGCTGATTTAAAATTATTCCAAATATTACCAAGAGTGGTACAACAAAAAGTGCTATTTGAGTTCCTGAACCAGCAGCTATTCCGATGGATAAATCAATTTTACCTTTTCTAGCAAGAATAATAGCACTACTATGTTCTGCAGCATTACCAACTATTCCAATTATAATAGCTCCAACAAATACTTCTCCAAAACCAAACTGTTTACTAGTTTCTTCTATAGATCCAACCAAAATTTCACTTACGACTACAACTCCAACCATACTAATAGCTAGCATAAAGAATGCTCTTTTTTTATCCCAATGTTTGGTGGTGATGGTGTCAATATTGTGATTGTTATTTTTATCCCAATGTTTGGTGGTGATGGTGTCAATATTGTGATTGTTATTTTCTTCTACCATTTGTGGAGAAACAAACAAGTGTTTATGAGTAAAAAATGTAAATACAATCCCTGCTATATATACCGATAATAATATAATTGCTAAGGCATCACTTAAAAATTGTATTTTAAGTTGGTTTTCAATTTCAGCAGGTTTTAGTATAGTACTTGATAAGACAGTTGGAATTGCCAATCCAATTATAGCTAAGAAAATCATAGTTGATTGAAGTCCTGCATTTTCACGACTAAATAGTTGTTCCTTTTTACGAATCCCCCCAGCAATCATACTCAAACCAAAAATAAGCATAATATTTCCAAGAATTGCACCAGTAATTGATGCTTTTACAAGGTCTATTAGACCAGCATTAATAGCTACTACTGCAATTATTATTTCTGCTGCATTTCCAAAGGTGACATTTAAAAGAGATCCTAGCGTAGATCCATAATGTGTAGAAAGATGTTCTGTTGAATCACCTATGAGTTTTGCAAGTGGTATTAATGCTATTACTGCAATAATAAATATTATAATATGATCTGCATGAACTAGATCTAAAATAACTGAAATAGGTACAAAGACAAGGAGAAAATAAATAATAGAAGGTTTTGTAAATTTCATAAGATATTTTTGATAATGATTATAATCTGTTATTTCAATGTTTATTTATTATATATAACTATTTAGAATATTTCTAAATGTATAATTTTTTATTTATTAAATATATTATTAATTGGTAAACTCAATTTAAGATAAATAAAAACTAATATAACTATTAATAATAATTAATTAAACTAATAAAATAGATTAAATCAATCAATTATATAGATAATTCACTACAACATCGCAATTTCGCTAGCCAGTGACTACTTGATCTCTAATAGCTGTTGAACCAATCTATTTACCTTTTCCTCGTTTATTTTTAATTTATATAACAAGGTTAGAAAAGCCTCTCTTTTAAATATTTGATATCATTTTGATTCTTTTACTACTTGTTTTTCTTTTAATGCTAATACCCCAGCGATAACAAATAAAATAAATCCTGGTATTCCGACTGGTATTCCGAAAAAAGTAGCAGTAGCTAATACTAATGTTCCATAAATAATTAAAGCTATTCCCACTATTCTTGTATTTTTAATATAAAATATAGAAACTATTCCTGCTAGATTGATAAATAATACAATGAAAACATGCAAAATAATACCTCCTAAAAAAAGCCCTAAAAGAGGTATAACAATTAATGAATTTATAAAAAAGTATATTAACAAAATTATAATACATACCGTTATTCCTAATATAGTGTTAATAATTGTTAATTTTTTATATAGTTTCATTTTATATTTAATTCATAATGGATAAATTAAACCTTGATATAGCAAATTCTTTAAATTGCGGTAATTTTTTAAAGGGAAATTCCTCTTTATAGGTCATTTTGTTCTTATATCATACTACAATTAGTGGCATTTGATTTATACATTTCATTATCAACTTTTAGTCTATTAGTTTACAATAACAAATTTGTGTATATAATTTAGATAAAATTTTTTTAATGAAAGTATTCTACCATTCTTTTAGAATTTTCATTATCATTAATTACTATAGAATGATAATTATTCTCTTCTTCATTTATTTCAGCATGAGATATAAGAAAGATCTGTTTAAAGCTTTGATCTTTCATCAAAATATTCATTATTACATTTCTTCGAAATTCGTCAAGGCTGGTCATAGGTTCATCCATTATAATAAAATTTATCATAGGTACTTTTTTTTCTATGTGTTTGAAAGGTCTGATAGTCGACATAAGCTTTGATATAGAAATTCGAAGTGCAAGACCAAGAGCTGATTCATCTCCTCCACTTAGTTGTTCTTTATTCTTAGCTATATGATCTTTATTATCTACCAAAGTTAAAGTTAAACCATGAGATATTCTATCTTTTATTTTTCTCATAGTAGATGATATATTAGCGATTTCATATCTACCTTCTGTAAAAGGTATTAGATAAAAATTAGTACTTTTCATTAAAACATCAGACAATCTTCCTTCAACGATATCGTTAGAAATAAAGCCATCTATTTCTCCCAGTAAAAATAGGAGATGTTTTAGCAAATATTCTTTTTCTTTAAGTTTCTCTTCTGCAACTCTTAAATTGATTATTTTCTTTCCTCTTATTTCAATTTCTTCTGTCAGATAAGAAATATCCTCTTCAATATTTTCAATAATTTTAGCTTTTTCCTCAATTCTTACTGTAATGTTAAGTCTTTTTGAAATTAGCTCATCAATACTATTGCAATAAAAATTTGCTAATAGGTTATGAATGTCTGATACTTTTATATCATCACAATATGTTTGTAAATTTAACTTATTTGACTGAAGTTTTAATAAAATATCATTTTTCTCTTTATTGAATATGTTTATTTCTTTCTTCATTTTTTCAAGCTTAATTTTTTCAGATTCTATCCTTTCTTTAAAATTTTTTACAAGTTCTTTTGATGAAAAAATATTATTTTCAATCTCTGATACTGATGAAATAAGATCATCAATTATTCTTGAATTTAAATTCTTTAGTTCATCGTATTTCTTATATACTTCTGAAATAGAATTTAACTCATCATAAAAATTGAAACGTTTTTCTATTAATCCATTTACTATGGTAACTATAACTTCTATTAATTGTCTTACTCCTTTTTTTTCGTCAAGTTCTGTCTCTATTTTATTTAATTTTTTTTCTAATTGATTTATCTCTTTTTTAAATGAATTTTCTTTATTAAATATATTTTCTTTTGCTCGTTTGAGATCAAATATTAATGTATTTTTATCATTAATCTTATTATTGCATATTGGACATTTATCTCTATCTTGTATATACTTAATGCTATTGTCCTGAATTTCATATAATAGCTGATTTGATATAAGAAGTTTTTTATGTCCCTCCATTATAGTTAATATCGAAATTCTTTCTTTGTCAGTCTTTTCTAATTCAATTTGATTTTTTTCTTTAACTTTGTTAAGTTCTTCTACATTATTTATTGATATATTTTGAATATCTATATTTAACTTTTGATTTGATTTTGATATCAAATTTCTTATTTGTTTTTCATCATTATCTATTCCTTTTAATATATCACTCGCTTTTCTTATACTATCTTTTGGTGGATATTCTTGTAATTCTTTTGAAAGATTTAAAATTTTTGAATTTAAGAGAAATATTTTATCTTGAAAATCTTTTATTCTATTTTCTTGTACTAGTACATTTTCTTTTTTATAATTATACAGTTTTTCTTTATAATCTAAATCTTTTGTAGATTTCTCTATATTTTCCATAGTTACCTTAATTTTATTTAATTTCTCTTGAGAAGGATAACTAATTAAAGCATTTTTATCATTTTTTATTTCTTGCAATTTTAGTTCTAATTTTTCTTTTTTTTCTTTTAAAATTTGTTTTTGCTTTTCAAATTCATTTTGTTCTGTTAATAAACTTCCAATTTGTATTTTTAAATCTTTGATTTCTTCATTAATACTATTAATTTGATTCTTTAAGTATTTTTTTATATGGTCGTCAAAATCATTTAATCCAAATAAGTTCTTGATTAATTCTCTTAATTCACTTGGATCTGCGAGTGCAAGTTTATCTACTTCTTTTTGTCTAATATAGACAGTTTTTTCAATTACTTCTGGATATACTCCTAAAAGTGATTCAATTTCTTGATTAACGATATTCGGACCTCTACAAAGCTGAATGAATCTCTCTTCATCTTTTTCTTTTTTAAATAATAATGCAGAAGATTTCACTAACTCATTTTGAGGGTCCTGCAATAACTTTCTTTTTCTAATAACTTCAATTGTTCTTATTACTCTATATAGGATGCCACTTATTTCAAATGTTATAGCAACTTCACATTTAGACTCTCCAGTTTTAATTATAGATTTTCTATCTTTTTCTGCCATTAGATGTTCACCAAGTAGACCCCATAGAATAGATTCTATTATGCTTGTTTTACCCATTGAATTTTTTCCTTTGATAATAAAGAATCCTTCTCCAAGATATCCTTCATACGGTATGGAAATATTATCAAATGGTTTAAAATTTTTTGATTCTATTTTCAAAATTTTCATAATATCACTATTGATTCTTTAATGATTCAAAGAAAAGTTTCGCAAGCATGTTAGAATCTAAATTATTTTTTTTTAGATCTTCTTTTCTAGTAGATGTAATATATTTTTTAAATTCTTTCTCTGGATCTTCTATTAAATATTCTATAAATGTCTCATCTTGTTTAATTTGTTTAATAATAGTTTCATCATAATATTTGGGCGTTTCTAGAATAAATTCAACTATGTTATAGTCATTGCTATTTAATGTTATTTTATTTAGATAAGATGATATTTCATGGATATTATAAAATGAACCATAACTTCTATTACCTAGTATAGTTATTTTAACTCTAGCAGCGGTTTGATAATTATAAGGTGTATTTAGTCCATTTTTCTCAAATACCTTTTTAATACGATCGATAATTTTAGAATTATTATCATCTGAATAAATTTCTACATTATCACTTACTATTTTTCGCTGTTGAGGTAAAAGTTTTTGAATCACTTTAATTTTAGATTTAGAAGAAGAAGAATCATCAATATCTATAACCAAATAACCTTTTTGATAAGTTTCTTCATTAAAGCTGCACAATTCTGTCGATCCCGCATACCATGTATTATCATTAATTTGTTGCATCTTATGATTATCTCCAAGTCCAATATAATCATAATCTCCCATCAAAAAATTGCTGTTTAACGTATGATTTTCTATCATTCCATGAGCTAAAAATATATTTATCATACTAGGATTAATATTATTGTTTTGTATATAGACCCAATCTTCATATTTCAATAATAATTGTGGTAAGTCATTCGATTCTAATGATGGATGTGCATGAATTCTTAAATTCAAAGTTGGGAAGTCTTTGAATAAAGGTTGTTGATTTCTTATACTATCTCTTATATCAAAATATGTAAAAAGATATACATTATCAAACAAAATTGTGTATTCAGTTAATGGTGAAATTCTATATTGCATATAACGACCATGATTTCCATCAATTATAACAATAGGAATCTTATTTTCATATAATTTTTTGAATGTCTCTGCAGCTACTTTTCTTGCAAATTCTGGTGGTGGTGAAGGATCAGTTCCTGATGGAGTATCAAAAAAATCACCGCTATGAATTATGATATCAGGTTTTTCATCTTTATCAAGATTTATTATTTCCTCTATAAAGCTTTTCCAAGAGTTATAAAAATCATCTTCTATTGGTTTTATCTGTTGATTAATAATTGAAGTTCTTGTTCTTTTTGGCCTCTTTCCAAGATGGGTATCAGAAATATGAATTATTCTCATTTTAGCAAAATTTAATTTTAAATAATGAAATATTAAAATTACAAATGGAGTTAATATAACAATTAAAAATCATAATTATCCTGAGTATAAGTTAAACTATTAGATATACTCTTTCTTGTATATGAAAGTAATTTATTTTCTTTTACAAATGTTTCTGATGAATTAAAGACATTTAAAAAAAGTGGAGTACCAGCAAAAGAAAGAGGAGATACTGGTCCTTGGCTCATAAAAGAATATTTTCTGGATTTAGTACTAAATGAAGTTGCAGGATCAGTAAATGATTGGTAGAGTTTAAGTGCATTATGATCAGATACTAATTCTCTTAGGGTAGCTAAATCATTTCCAATTGATAAACCAAAACCACAGAACATTATTCTTAATTGTTGAAGAATATCTTTATGTACACTTGAAATTGAAGTACTTATAAACATCCATCCTAATCCATATTTTCTAGTTGTTCTCACTGCGTCCAAGAGAGTTAGTCTTAGATTCTCAAGGTCAGAATTTTCATATTTTTCTCTTCTTGCAAATCTATGAGCTTCATCAAGTACCACTAAAGTATTTAGAGAAGCATTTTGTTCCCAACTTTTTTCTCCTAAATTTATCAAACCATACAAAATTCTTTTTAGAATTAATGCTTGTATAGTTTCATTCCAATAATCTAGTTTTAGATGATGAGCACTTTGTAATGATAGATCGACTATAACTAAAGGTTTTTCATCATTTGTAAATCTTTTTAGTAGAGAGTCTATAGTTTGTGCTCCCGGTCTATAATGAAATAGTTGACAAATGGGCTTCCAAAATCTTTCATATAAATAATTTTCATCTACTTCTGAAAGAACTGTATTGAGTCTTGCTCTTGGTTCAGCTGTGGAATATATTAATAGCTGAATATTAGGGTTACGTAAGATATTAAGTACTTGTTGGAAGGATTCCAATTCAACAAGGTTGGTTAAACTTAGGTGTAACCTATTTTTTATTTCATTTATTAAAACATTAACTGCATCTCGTTTATTTTCTCCTTTAATGGACAGATTTGGAAAGAAGGAAGATTCATATAAGATTTCTTCGAATAACTCCCACCTATCTAAGATTAAGTTTCTTATATTTACTATTTCAAATTTCTTTCCTAATGAATTTAATATTTCTTTAATATTTAAACTAAAACCATTATTTTTTGATTGATAATTCAATCCATTAGAATTATCAAACATTGCATCTTTAGAAAATTCACCTACGGGATCAAATACAAAAAGACCCATTTCAGGATACTTGGCATATGCCATTAGAATCATCTTTGCTAGGGTTGATTTACCAGAACCGGTTGTACCAAATATACCTAAATGATATGCTTCCCCTGCACCTTCATTCCCATCTCCAAAATGTTTAAACCACATCGGTAATTTAGTTTGTGACCCATATACATATCCTAAATAAAAGATTTTGTCTAAATGTTTTTCGAGTAATGAATTTAGTATATTATCATTTGTTACATGTATATATGTTCCTGTAGCAGGTACAGTCCCTAATAAACTAGTATCAAAAAAATTCTCCTCATCATTATTGCTAAATACTGCACTACATAACAGTTTTCCTACGTGTGTATCTTGAATTCCACTTATAGGGTTTACTAAACCTCTTTGTCTAGCAACAGATTTAATAGTCGGATCTTCTAGAAGTACATTTTTGAGTTCTATCTCTGTAATTTGTCCTAAAGAATAATGAGATTTAGATTCTTGTATATATCTAAAAATTACAAGCTCTCCTATTAATTTTTTAGTGACAGCACTTTGTAATATATTTAGGCTTATTTCACTGGTCGATGAGGGAGATCCGATAGTACCAATTGGTTCAGTATTGGATAAAAGTTGATTTAATTTTATATCACAATTCAAATATGATTCATTATTTTTATCGTTATTGTTTATATTATCTGAAATCATATCTATCACATTCCACTTTCTGTTCTATATGAATGCATAATAAAAATGATATCCGATATGCTTTCATCATTTTTTTCAAATTCAGTCATGTTCCTTGTCAATATCTGTTTGTATGCAGGAATAGCAGGTGCAATATGTTTAACCATGCGATCGGCAAGATAAAGGGGATAAGGCTCAATAATTGAGGGAATTGAACATTGACTTTTGATTGACTGAAGTAATGTATAAAATCTATTACTATCATTTGCTACTGAAGATGAAATCTCTATTCTAATAGCAGGAGACCATTTGTAAGGCTTATAATATATTACGTGTAATCCTTTAATCTTATCAATAACTTCCCCCATTAAATCTTCCAATTCATCATCATCTTTACCATTATCAATAGTAGGAAGTTTCTTATGCCAATTTTCTTTTAATGCAAATGGTTTTGGAAGTGTATATTCTCCTTCATTTAAAATTAAAGTTAGAATCGCTCTATCATCATAATCTGTCG
>Ga0126311_10001690_pt1 | contig 10819 bp, 11 predicted proteins | sample Plot61_FD_92539 | JGI IMG/M metagenome (GOLD analysis project Ga0126311, IMG submission 92539) | Serpentine soil microbial communities from UC McLaughlin Reserve, CA, USA - Plot61 | ecosystem: Environmental > Terrestrial > Soil > Grasslands | place: USA: UC McLaughlin Reserve, Lake County... | reverse complement strand
GTTGGGCACTCCAAAATACCAGCGCGTCATTTTTCCCAGCAGCCTCTAACCCTAATGAATCGGCACGTCTAACCTTAAAATTCTATTGCAATACGTCTTGCAGCGGCGTAATCTCGCCCCGTTCGCGTCCGCGCGCCGGACTATCTTGCGCTCTCGGCTCTACGGCGCAGAAGTCCAAAGCCTGCTAGACACACCTATATCTAGCCGCCGGTGGTTTAAATCACGGCAGCTGAGTATTGCGGAACTGCGCGAACTACTTAGAAGAGAGACAGTACGCTTTGGAGCAGGTTCAGCGCGACCTCAGTCATTGAATCGTTAACGATAGCCTCACTGCTGCTCGTATCTATTTGCCCTGTAATACCAGTGTCCATTTCGCCTCCCGTCGTAGCTGTCTGCGTGGGCGGCTGTGCGATGGTGGTTGAAATTTCACCGGCAGACGTGGAAAGCGAGAGCGCGAAAGTAAATACCAGCGTAATGCTGAGTCGGCGTAAGGATTTCATGATGTCTCCTGAAGAGGCTTTAGGTTGTGGTGGACGGTGGGAGTGAAGTACTTACCTGACCGCCCGTGACGAGTTGCGACGGCGAATCTTAACACCCCGCCATCTTTAGATACGCCTCCGAACGGTTACCTAAAATCCAAGAGGTAATCCTCACATGATTATTTCCAGTCAGTTACTTCACCGCATAGGCGATACATCACTCCCCCAAAACGAGAGGGCAAGGCTTCGATGCCAACTCGCTAAGGAACTGGAAGACGTGGGGAACTATGACGCCGCGCGTGAGGTAATGGGAGAAATATGGTCACGCATCGGTGAGCGCCCACTATTAGATGAACTCGACGAGGTGACGACCGCAGAAGTGCTCTTACGGGTTGGTGTCCTTACGGGTTGGATTGGCAGCATAAGACAGATTGAAGGGGCACAAGAGTTAGCTAGGCACCTAATTGGCGAAAGCGTTGTGCGGTTCGGGATACTACGGGCCGGAGAGAAAGCAGCAGAAGCTCAAATGGAACTCGGCCATTGTTATTGGCGCGAGGGTAGTTTCAATGAGGCGCGGATGCTGTTGAAAGAAGCATTGAGCTGCGATCTAGTCGGAAACCTCAAAGCTGTCACCTTATCGCGCTTAGCAACAGTTGAGAAAGTAACAAATCGATTGAGCGATGCACTGCACCTTCTCGTTGAAGCTGCACCGCTGTTCGATGCGAGCAAAAATCACACTATCAAAGGCCGATTCCATAATGAGTATGCTCAGGTGCTGCGAAAGCTGAGCGCTGCTGAACATCGTAGCGACTACATAGATCGTGCTCTTATCGAATACGAGGCTGCAAGTTATTTTTTCGAGCAAGCTGGACACAGGCGCTATCAAGCGTGTGTCGAAAACAACATCGGATATCTGTTCTACACCATCAAGAAATTCCCCGAATCTCACCATCACCTCGACCGCGCGCAGGCTCTTTTTACCAGCATGAAGGACAGCGTACACACGGCGCAGGTGGACGACACTCGCGCAAGGGTGTTGCTGGCCGAAGGTCACGTGTCAGAGGCTGAAAAGCTTGTCCGGTCGGCCGTACAGGTACTTGAAAAGGGCGGCGAGCAATCGTTATTGGCGGAAGCTCTCACCACTCACGGACTCGTGCTGGCCCGGTTGGGTCGTTATAAGGTTGCGCGGCTCACGCTGCAACATGCCGTGGAGGTCGCGCAGAACGTGGGCGACTCTGAAACCGCGGGGCTGGCATCGCTGGTTATCCTCGAAGAATTGGCAGAGCATCTTCCGGCGCAGGATTTGAGCGCCACTTATGACCGCGCCGCGGAACTGCTTTCTAATTCGGAAAATCGGGAGAGCAAAGACCGCTTACTGGCGTGCTCGCGCCGGGTGTTGTTCCTGGTCAATTCGCTACCTTCGCCTCCGACGTGGAAGAGCTTTAACCTCAACGAGGCCGTGCTCCGCTTTGAATCAAGGCTCATCGAGCGGGCGTTGAGAGAGGCGGGCGGCGCGGTGGCGCGGGCGGCGCAGTTGCTCGGCATCGAGCGCAGGAATCTGGACACCATGCTGCGCACCGGGCGTCACAGGAATCTCGAACGCCTGCGTACGCCGGTCGAGCCGCGCCGCAGAAGCCTCATGTTCCGCGACGAGGTGAATTGCCCCGACACGCGCGTCGTCTCCGTCATGCACGTCGAGGATGAGCAGCCGGTTGCTGAGGCAGTTCAAATGACTCTGGACGCGGAAGGCTGGTCGGTCGAGGCGTGCGCCGACGGGGCCGTGGCGCTGGAGAAGCTGGAAAGCGGTGCCCGCTACGACGTATTGATTTTTGATAACAAGCTGCCCGACACGACCGGAATCGAATTGATAAAGCAGACTCGGAAACTAGCGCACCGGCAGCAGACGCCGATCATCATGTTCTCGGGCGGTGAGGTGGAGATGGAGGCGCGGCGGGCCGGTGCCAATGCATTCCTGCGCAAGCCCAGCGGTCTATCTTTAATTGCCGAGACGGTCGCGCGCCTGCTCGCGCGTAAGAGGGGAAGGGAAGTATGAAACTCTTCGCCGCCATCGCTCCGATTCTTTCTGCCTGACACTATGAAAGTGAGAAGAGATATGCGCGGGGGGCGCACGTCTCACGCAGGCACGCCCGCGGTAGGTTAACGGACTGTGCCGCGTCGGCCGCGGCGTGTTGGGCGAATGGGAGGGGCGCGGCGGCCTCCAATACTTTTTGATAATCAAGATGCGGGGTGGGCACTCGCTTCGTAGTCTGCACACGCGGGCGTTTATGGATTTTCGAGTTCGGCAGGCGATTCGGCTTATATCCGCTGATTTGCGTCGTCCCCTTGTGCTCGAAGAGATCGCGCGCACGGTCAACCTGTCGCCACCTCGATTGCGTTATCTATTCAAGGCCGAGACCGGCATGACTCCGGCCCAGCATCTGAAGTCACTCAGGATGCAAAAGGCTAAGGGGTTGCTGGAGGAGTCATTCCTGAATGTGAAGCAGATCATGCTACAAGTGGGCATCAATGACGAGAGCCATTTCGCGCGTGACTTCCGTGAGTTGTACGGACTGACGCCAGCCGAATACAGAAAGAGCGTGCGAGAATGAAATGTCATTCATCCTTAGCCGCGGCACTGCTTAAATGCATTTTTATTGACTGGCAGGCAAAACCGGCATACAGTACCGACACTCGGCCGTAGCCCACAGGCTTACCGCAGTTAGGTTGCCTGAAGCCGGGTGAGCAGTAGTTGGAAGATAGAAATTCGGGAAGCCTCTGATAGCGTAGGCGACTCGACATTATCACCCTTACTTGCCCCTCATTCTACCTGTCCGCTGACGCAGACCTTGACTGTTAGCCTCACCAAGAGTTAGTCGCCCATAGATTCGGTGTGGTGTAGTCGGTACTAGCACTCACGCAACTGTAAATCATCGCTGTCGTCGCTTTGACTCACACGTCAATGCCTTAGCTGTGCCTAGGCAGGCATTTATGGATTTGCGAGTTCAGCAGGCACTCCGCCTCATCTCGGAGGACGTGCGCCATCCCCTTCTTCTCGAAGAGGTCGCGCGCGCGGTCAACCTGTCTACACCCCGCCTACGCTATTTATTCAAGGCCGAGACCGGCATGACTCCGGCTCAGCATCTGAAATCAATCAGGATGGAAAGGGCGAAGGAGTTGCTAGAAGGGACATTCCTGAACGTGAAGCAGATCATGTTACAGGTCGGCATCAATGACGAGAGTCATTTCGTACGTGACTTCCGTGAGCTGTACGGACTCACGCCCGCCGAATACAGAAGGAGCCATCGTAGTCAGCTATAGACGATTACCTAAGCTAATGAAGAATTACATGCGCCAATAAATAATCATTCTAGCCATTAAACCGTAGTTGCTTTGCCCCTCACATTAATTTTATCGTCCCAACGCACCAGCAAAGTCAGTCGCGCCGGTTAGCTCAACGCTCCTGATTTAGAAAAGCCCCGCACGGCTACCTCACGTAGCTGCCCAAGTTCATAAGGGTCAACGGTCGCGAGATTGCCGGCCAGAAGCAAAGCGTATGACAAACAAACTCACCAGAGGTATCGAAACCTCTACTAACGTCGGCGTCATCATCATCGTCACCATACTGTCGGGGCCATGGGAAAGGTTATTTAGACGGGGTAGGTCTACTCATCGGCGACGTGAGACAGATGCCGTTGGATGCCTGAAAGTGGCGGCGGGGTAAAGCAGGTCAAGGAAGAACCGTGCAAGATTTACGAAGACTTCAGAGAAGGTAAATGCTAAAGGCCAACCTGAGGAGGTTCTGAACATGAGCTTTAAGGGGCTATTAAAAGTATGTGCGTTTCTGGTGACTGGGCTGGTAGCTGTCGCATCTGCTGCTTTAATTGCGTACAAGAACCCGACCGCCTCACAACGAGAAAGATTAATCACTGTTAACGCGGCTCAGTTGCCGCTGGAAAATGGAGCATTCCCGGTCGAGATGCGGTGTGAGGAAGCCCGTTCGCCTGCGCTCAATAAATTAAACGAGTTTTCCTGTCTCGTGATCAATAACACTAGAAAAAAGATTTCGGCCTTGGCGGTAGTCTACTCGGTGATCGTCGATGGCGGTGATGGCGGGGCCGAACAGGAGACGAATCTGCTCACAAGCGATTTCGCTATTCACCCTGACGTAAGTGAAGCCAAGCGGCAGAAGCTCTTCTCACCAAGGGAGTCACGCCGGGTCGGGCCTCCTGGCCCCATCGCCTTTGAAAGCGGCACCGTGAGCGGCGTCGAGGTTCACATAGATTACGTGGAATTTGAAGACAAGACTTCGATAGGGCCTAACACGCACGGGTCGAAGGCAATCGGTTCAATGCGGGAAGGTGCCGCGAAGTACAAGGCGTGGCTGGTTCAACAGTACAAGCGTAGCGGCATGGACGAACAGTCGGCGGCGGCTTTACTCGACGCTGCCGACCTCCCGAAGGAATTAAACTTCGATGGCGACCCCGACCTGAGCGAAGGTGCGAGGGCCTACCGAAGCATCATGCGCAGTGTGTACACCTCTAAAGGAGGTGCAGAGCTGAGGCGATACCTCAACAAGTAACAAGGCAGCAGCTTGAACGGAGAACTGTGATGCGCAAATACGTAGCCTTCTTCACATGCGTCTTTTCAGCCTCACTACTGGCATTTTCCATGACGGGAAATTCCCAAACGCGGATTGCCGACTGCGCTGCCTTCACATTCTGTGACGCAACCCCGCCTACGGCCCAAGGGTGCGACCTTACGATAAAGTGGACGAAATGTAACGGAGCGCGCGGTGCCAGCTACGGCGGATGTGCGAATCAGGGATGCATATCACAATGTTCGTGCGCCTGCGAGCGGGACGCTAGTGGTAAAGTCACGGCCAGAATATTGCAGTGGTTCAACTCTTGCGACGGGGACGAGGGGACTGTCTCAGGCCAGCGGTCTATCTGTGGCGGCTGCGCGACGCCAACACCTACTCCAACGCCATGTCCAGTACCGACTCCCACACGTCCCGCAGTCAACTGTTACTGGATTAAATCTAGGTGTAATTGGGTCTGCGGGGATCTGGCAGGTATAACAGAGGAAGACTGTGCGGACGCCGGCTTCACGTGGGATTTCGCAAGTAATACCTGCGATACTACGCATCCACATCCGCCGGATACGCCAACATCTACGCCAACACCTGCATCAACGCCCAACCCGACTCCTACTCCGGGCGGCGGCCACTGCACCATAAACTGGGCCTTAGCCGCGTGGTGCTACGACTACGACTTTGACTTCTGTTACTGCCCCTCGGGCACCAATAAGTCACCCATCCTAATCGATGTCTATGGGAACGGGTTCGATTTGACAGACGCCGCCCTCGGCGTGAACTTCGATCTCGACACCGACGGCACAGCCGAGCGCCTCTCTTGGACTGCCCCGAATTCTGACGATGCCTTCCTCACCCTCGACCACGACGGCAACGGCAGGATCGAACACGGGACGGAATTGTTTGGGAACTACACCCGGCAGCCTCCGTCCGACCACCCTAACGGCTTCTTGGCGCTGGCAGAGTTCGACAAGCTGGAGAACGGCGGCAACGGCGACGGCGTGATTGATAGCCACGACACGGTCTACTCGTCCCTGCGTCTGTGGCAGGACGTTAACCACAACGGCTTCTCGGAGCCAGAGGAACTGCGTACGCTGCCGGAACTGGGGCTCGCGACTTTAGACCTTAAGTACAAGGAGTCTAAGCGCACCGACCGGTACGGGAACCAGTTCCGATACCGCGCGAAAGTTAAGGACGTGCATGGCGCGCAGGTAGGGCGCTGGGCTTGGGACGTGTTTCTCGTCCCCGGCCAATAGCGGCTGATATTCGGCTTTGAGGGCTCTTACCTCCATTTCACGGATTCATGAGTCTCTTCAGGAAGTAATGCGTTAGGAGGTGGTTATGGGCATTGTGAAAAGAGTGGGCTTGGCCCTATCAGCGGTGTCTTTCCTCGCGGCTATAGCAGCCACCACCTTCAAAGCATCCCCCGGTGCAAATCCAACAGCACAAGGGACGGAGCTACAGCTTCCGGTCGTCGTCTATCAAATGGAAGCCGAAGCCGGGGAGATGCCTGTCACCTTACAGTGTGGAGCAGCAAGTGTAACTGCGCCCGATACGCTGAACGGGTTCACCTGTACGTTGGTAAATAATACGAACAAAAATATCGTCGCGGCCACCGTAGCCTATACGATTGAATACGAACAAAGAGGGAGGACATACAGAGAAGTCAGGTCACACCTTGCTGCGACCTTCGTCCATTCTGACTTTTCTAAGGACGCTAAACTCGTGCCCCGTGGAGGAGGACTTAGCATCAGGCCCGGTGGGTCTTTTACTTTTGAAGGCGCTGTAATTAAAGGGGTGGAGGTTCGGGTTGATTACGTAGAGTTCAGCGACGGCAGCAGCGTCGGGCCGAATAAAAAAGAGGGTGCCGCGGCCGTGAAGGCTCTTCGCGAGGGCGCGTCCAGGTATAAGACTTGGCTTGTAGGAAAGTATAAACGGGGGGCTATTGACACAGCCCTTCAATCGCTTCAAGCCGACCCGCCCTCGGCCGAACTCGGTCTCACTAACGAGTACTTGGAACAAGGGGCGAACCTTTACCGCAAGCGGCTCCAAAGAGTCGAGAGGACTCGTGGCCGCGCGGAGGTGCAGAAATATCTTTCCAGATAAGTGTATCAGCCCTTGGGCGGCTGAAAGGGCAGTGGCCGCAATATCGTCCACAAGCCAACACCCCTAACCTCGATTGTTCTTCACGAGGAGTCCCCATGCGGAAAACTATCGTTATCACTCTTATCCTCCTCGCGGCCTACGTTACATTTACGGTGTGCATGACAAATACGGCTGAGAACATCACAGACTGCAAGCTAATAAACTTTTGTGAGCGAAAGACGGGAACTGACGGCAGATGCTCTATCGTCTTTGAATATACCCGTTGCAGTAATAACACCCGCACGGTCGTAGCTCATGCTTGTTTCGATTGTCCGTTTAGTCACTCTTGTGAGTGTAAATGTACCGGAACGAAACCTAATTACACCGGGTACAGCATAGCCTACGAAGATTGCGATGATGTCGTCCATATTGACCCCTACGTATGCAGGGGCTGCCCGACGCCCACACCGACTCCCCCTCCCCCGCCGCCTGACGACTGTGTGCCGCCGACTTTCGACGGTAGTTGCCCTCCCGGCACCGCGCCCAACGGCTTCGGCCTCTGCTGCCCCACGGGCTCGTGCAGCACGACCTTCGTCAGCAAGTGCTTCATGTTCGGCGGCGAGCCCGACTTCCTCTCCTGCACGTGCTCGGGCTGCGACACCTGCGCGGGCTCTCCCATACTCATTGACATTAACGGCGACGGCTTCCGCATGACCGGCGCAGGCGACGGCGTCCTCTTCGACCTCAACGGCAACGGCACGCGCGACGCGCTCTCGTGGACTGCCGCGGGCACGGACGACGCGTGGCTGGCGCTAGACCGCGACGGCAGCGGCACAGTTGATTCGGGCAAGGAGTTGTTCGGCGACCTGACGCCGCAGCCCTCGCCGCCCGCGGGCATGTCGAAGAACGGATTCCTCGCGCTCGCCGAGTTCGACAAGGCTGAACAGGGCGGTAACGGCGACGGGATAATAGACGACCGCGACCCTGTTTTCTTCTCCCTGCGCCTGTGGCAGGACGTGAACCACAACGGCGTCTCCGAGTCAACCGAACTCCACACGTTGCCGGAACTAGAACTCGTGACGTTAGACCTCAAGTATAAAGAGTCGAAACGCACCGACGAGTACGGCAACCGCTTCCTCTACCGCGCGAAGGTGAAGGACGCGCGCGGCGCACAGTTGGGGCGTTGGGCATGGGACGTGTTCCTCGTCCCCGGTCAGTAAATCTTGGCAGGCCGAATGGGCGCGCATCACCCGGATGTTTGGCCTGCCTAATGAAACCCGGCGGGCGGCCTACACGACGAACGCGATAGAATCTTTGGACATGAGTCTGCGGAAAGTGATCAAGACACGGCCTCATTCCCTAGCGACTATGCCGCTTTCAAGCTTCACTACTTAGCCCTGCAACGCGTCGAGGAAGTGAACGATGCCGGTAAACACCGGGGTTAGGCGATGCAATCATTTTCTATCATCTACGAGGGGCGTGTGGCGACGCTCGATGGAAGCTCGCTTACACAGTTCGTCTGACACCCTCGCGCTCTAAGATGCCGTGTAAACGATTCTCTTGGCGGCCTTCTTTAGCGCCCTGGCTATGGTGCGTTGAAGCAGCAGCTTATTCCTCTCGGGGCCAGCGTAAATCCTCCGCATGTCTCGGCTGACTGTGGCCTCGCTGACGCCTAGCTCCCGCGCTATGCGCGCCTGCGTCCCTTGTACCCAGCCCCATTGCACGACTAGCTCCGCCACGCGCGCACGGCGCTCTTCGGCCTCACGTCTGCGTTGCGCATGGTAGCGCCTACGCCCGCCCGCTCTTCTGTACGCCTCTTCGGCGCTCTTGGGAGCACGAATCTTGCTCATTTATACCCTCGCTGAATTTCTTGACCTTGCACGTTTATAAATCCTGCTTACCGCCGGGTGACCAAGCTCTTTCGAGTTGGCCTAATGGGGTCGTAAGCGATGACAATTTTGCTGTCACGAGAAAATCTTATAAACGCGCAGGGAATTGTCTTGAAAACATGCAAAAAGCTCTCGCCGTCATATTTTTGTCAGGTTGCGTGGGGGGGAAACTTCACGAGTTTGAACGCCTTAAGGCGTGTGAGCGGCAGCGGCTAGAGTCCGCGTAATTAAAGAAGAGTACGCGGACTCTAGCCGCGCCGGGTCATAGGATATACTCACGCACGATTTCTAAGTTGGTACTGTCTTGTCGAGGCGGGCCAGTTCACCGTCTGACGCGCGGGGGCAAAGTAAAAAGCCAAAGAGCAAAAGTGAACAAGCGTTGACGAGTGACGGGTCGGAAGCTTCCGACCCGTCACTCGTCAACGCTTATTGCCTCTCTACTTTTGCCCTCTAGGGCCGGCGTTTTTTCGGCTTGCGCGGCGCGGGGGCCATGTCGTCGGGGGATACCTCGGAGGGGATTCTGGTGCGGTCGTCCACGTTCGGGTCGCGCGGGCGTTGCGAGGGCGGGATGTCGGCGGGGTCGATCTCCATCCGGTTCGGCCCGTCGAGCGCAGGCCCGCCGCCGGGCTCGGCCGGCCTGTTCGTCGTCTGCATATTTTTCCTCCTCGCGGGGCGCGGCCTGCGCCCCTTTCGCGGATGCCTCTGCGGGGTGCGTCGGACGGCGGCTTCGGGCGGCGCGTCGCACGCGCGCGACAAGGCCGCGGGCGCGGCCGCGGCCGCGCCGGCGATCAGGGCGACAATGATTAGCAGTCTCACGATTTAACCTCTAAGCGGGGGCCACCATTTTTATAACCGCGCGGGCCGGGAGTCACACGACGCGCCCGCGGTCGAAAATCATTTGTCGTCCGCGGCGGCGTCGCCGCCGCAACGCGCCTCGCCCAAACGCCGCGGGGCGGGCCGGTTCGGGCTTGACATCGGGTAGGGAACAAAGTACTGTGCGCCTACTTTTCGAGCCCCGGCGGCCACGCTCAAACGGAGCGAGCTTCCCATTATAACTTACGGAGACCGGCTTCCACCCACAGGAGTACTCGTCTGTGGGCACGGTCCCTCTGACGGCCGACTGATTACGCTTTCATCTACTGCCGGCGATAGTTCTAGCGGGCGAGGCTGCCTCGCCACGATTGGGTGCGCTCGCCGGCGCCGCTCCCACGTGCGGCGCCGCGTCCGCCTTCCGTGTCTTAAGTCCCCAAGGAGAAGTCATATGAAGAGTCTCAGAAGATGTGCGTTCGTGCTGGCCGTCGTCGCGGCGCTCTGCATGATGGCGTGGGAAGGCCCACGCCCCGCCTCAGGCCAAGGCAAGGCGTCGGCCGGCAAGAAGCCCGACGTTAACGAGGCGCGCTCGCGTACCGACAAGGGCGCCAAGAAGATGCTCGACGAGAGCATCAAGGGCGGCAAGGGCGAGGAGTCCATCCTCAGCGAGCACGAGGACGAAGAGGCGGGCGAAGACCCCGACCTCCCGCCCTGGATGGCCGGCAAGATCGAAAAGGCCACCTACCTGCGCATGCGCGCCGACTACGTAGACCTGCGCCGCGGGCGCCCCCACAACCTGCCCTTCAACCCGCGCGAGCGCGCGATAGAGAGGATGAAGAAGCAGGAGAACGAGAAGAAGGCGCGCCGCCTTCTCGACACACGCTTCGGCGTGGCGGCGGCGCTCGCCGCCGAGCCGGAGTGGAGGCCGCTCGGGCCTAAGCCCATCCCGAACGGGCAGACCAGCG
>Ga0126311_10001689_pt1 | contig 10820 bp, 5 predicted proteins | sample Plot61_FD_92539 | JGI IMG/M metagenome (GOLD analysis project Ga0126311, IMG submission 92539) | Serpentine soil microbial communities from UC McLaughlin Reserve, CA, USA - Plot61 | ecosystem: Environmental > Terrestrial > Soil > Grasslands | place: USA: UC McLaughlin Reserve, Lake County... | reverse complement strand
CTCGGGCTAATGAGATTCCTAATTGACCGCTGTGCCGGCCGGCTACTCGCGGACTGGCTTCGCCAGGAAGGACATGATGTTGTCGAGGCTGGTGAAATCAGACCTGACCCCGGCGATCGAGTCTTGCTCGACTGGGCGGCTAGGGAGGCGAGGATTCTTGTCACCATCGATGCCGACTTCGGCGACTTAATCTTTCTCGAGAATCTTCCGCATACCGGTCTTGTTCGACTGCCGGATGTTACGAGCAAAGAACGCCAACTGGTGATGCAGGATCTGTTAACCCGCCACAAATCCGATCTTGAAGATGCTGCAATTATCACGGTGCGGAGAGGGCGGATTCGAATCTCTAAAGGGCCCAAACTCAATTAAGCAGAAGGTTGAAATCGTGAGACCGGCAATCTTGATTGAGACAATTATCTCCAGTCGCCCTGCAGAATGAAGCCCGCCCAGTAGTAAGGCGACTGCCAGCGCTTTTGTTTAGAGATCTGCATCTGCGCTTCACGCAAAGCGGCTGCCGGGCGTTTCCCGTTCGTGAACATTTCTTTATAGAACTCCGTCATTAGCGCTGCCGTCGCGGCGTCGTCAATCTTCCAGAGACTTCCAACTACGCGAGAAGCGCCGGCATACATGAAACCGCGAGTGAGTCCCATCAGTCCTTCACCGCGGATGTTCTTGCCAATGGCTGTCTGACACGCACTCAAAACAACCAAATCCGCTTGCAGGTTAAATCGATAGATGTCTTGCAGAGTGAGGAAGCCGTCTTGTCGCTTACCTTTCTCATCAACCAGTGAAAGTAATATCCCTGAAAGTTCCGGATGCTCATTGTTGAGAAGCCCATGAGTGGCGAAGTGAAGGATTCTAAACCTTGAGAGATCCATTCTGATGAGGTTTGTTCGACTGGCCATGAAGTCAAGAACCTCTACTGAGTCGCGATTCCGGCTTAGACTGAAGATCGCCTCCACTTCCTGGCGCGAAAACGGGAGACGCGGAATTCCTGCGCTCGTGTTTAGACCTACGTCGGTCAAAGAGCGACTTAAGCTTGAGGTCGTCTCTGCTAGTTTTTTGGGGACTGTCATGCTGCGATCCCGGCGATTTGCGGCGAGCACTCGCGAATCAAGAGAATCAAAGACTGGATCGCCGAAGACAGCAACAGAGCCTGGCGGGACCGACCGGTTAGCAAGTTCGCGCCGTTGAACTGCAAGAACGGCAATCGAAGGTAGGTTGACAACCTCATACCTTGCAGCAAAGGAATTGGACGCCGTATCGAATCCCGGTTCCTTTCGCCCTTCCGGCTGTGGCGTTGGAAGCGCCGCGAAAGGGATGTATTGGAGTGCCCCGTCGGCAACAACAATGATTCGTTTGCAGTTCAGAGTGTGATAAAGGGGAGCAAACAGCATCGCACTTAGTTCCGAGGCTGCGTCTAAATATTCTGTATCTGCCTGGACGATTCGTTGCTGAAATGATACGCGGGGATTGTTAGCCGATTCGTTGCGAGCTGTTAGCAGGCCGTAAACTCGACGAGCCGCAGTTTCGATCTTCGCGCGTGACGGAAGTGTAAAACCTGTAACTGATTGCGCCGTTACGGCCCACACAAAGCTTCGCTCATCTCCGAGCCCGAATTCGAGCAAAGTAGTGTCAGGATCAAGTAATTGCTGGGCTTCGCGGAGTGTCAACGGCCCAGGCAATCTCAGTGCTGCGTAATTCTGACTGGTAGTTCTTATCTGTGCCTGAACCTTTTCATACTCCGCGGACAATGCGGTGGTCTGTTCTTTTTGCGTGTCCTCCAGACCGGCATTTCTGCGATTTCCTCCTTGCTGCAACTGGCTTTGTGTTTGCGACGCCAGCTGTTTCTCCAAAAGCTGCTCGCGAGCCAGCAAAGCTGGATCTACGCCGGCGCGAATATCGTTTCGCGCTTCCACCAGCATCTCAACGAGAGTCCGCGCTCTTCCGCGTTCAGTAGCTTCGAAAGCACGGGCATCAAAACCCTGCGAGGGGTGTTGACGATGTAATAGCATCAGTACATCAACGTATAATTCATAACCCTTGTACACCGAGCCAAGATAAGCAGCTCGCGACTGTTGACTAACCACTTTTGAGCGAAGACTCTCATTGATCTCGAGCGCAAGCTGGATTTGGCGCCGCGCGTTGTCAAGGTTCCCGTCCTCGCGCTCCATGCGTGCCAGATTGTAGCGAGCCAGAGATTCAGCGCCGGCATCGCTGGTCGCCCGACTGAGGAGCAGCGACCTATCAAAGCACTCGCGAGCTCGTTGCTTATCTTTAAGGTTGAGGTAAACCGAGCCTAATCCAATCAGGCTTTTGGCTTCCCAGCGCTCGTTTGGTAGGGTACGAAATAGAAGCACCGCCTTCTGGTACGCCTGCATTGCTTCATCGTAATTGCCATTGTCGAACTGCGCCGTGCCAATGCTGTGAAGAATCAACGCTTGCCATTGTCGATCCGAGAAGCGCTCCATCATCGCAAGCGAGATTTTGTACTGCTCGAGTGCCTTGAGTGAGTCCCCGTTGGCAAGATGGACATCACCAATGCACGCTCCCACGGTGGCTGCAAAATAATGGTTGCCTATTGTGTTGTAAGTCAGGGAAGCCTTTTGATAGTGATAAAGCGCTCTTTCCATTTCACCGAGGCTGAAATAGGTATAACCCATGTTACCGAGAGCATTTGCTAGTCCTTTGCGATCGCCGATTTTTTGAAAAATCGAAATCGCCTGGCCGTGATAATCCAGTGAGGTTTGGTACTCTCCTCTGAAGGTACTTTCTGATCCAATATTGGTGAGGGTTGTAGCTTCACCTTGGGGGTTCTGCGCTAACCGCCAAAGCGAAAGAGATTGCCGTCGTATGTCGCGAGATTCGTCCAGCCGGCCTGTGTCTACTCGCAAAGATGCGACCCGGTTCAGAGCACGCGCCTGCCCTTCATAATCGTTCAGGGACTGCCACAGCGCGAGGGCTTGACTTACTGAATCGGACGCACGTCGAAAATCGCCGACGAAGTGGGTTGCATCTGCGATTATCGTCAACGCTCGTGCCTTAACACGGTCGGAATTGTCCAGGGCCAGAGCCTGTTCGCAGACGGCAATGGCCTGTCGACGGTCCCCCATCATTAAGTGAATTTCGCCAATGTCGGCAAGAAGTTCTGCTGCTCGCCTGGAGTCTTTTAGTTGATCGTAAATCGTGTGGGAATCGGAGAAGGCGGTTTGAGCTTCCTTGAACCTGCTAAGTATCAGGAAGGCCTTGCCCAGGGCTTCAAGCACTTGCGCTTCTTCACGGCGATCCTGCAACACGCGCCAAATCTGGCGGGCTGCGACATATCTCGTAATGGCTGCGTCGATAGACGTTGCGGTCCATGCGCCGGCTAATTGCTTTGCCTCGGCAGTGAGGGATGTTGCTTTTCGCTTATTCGCCTCGTAAGCAGCTTGCTGGCTGGGTGCCATTTGCGCAAACAGGCAAACTGCGCTCAGAGCAAGCAGAGCCTGCTTTAAAAAATGGATGTTCTCGGAAACAGCCCGGCGAAACATACTACGCGCGCAAATAGAAGACGGCGGCGATCGCAACGCCCCGGCACTCAATTCTTCTCCCCAGATACAGCACCTGTTCCTTACTTACCGCCGCCTTTCTTACTCTTTTTCCCTGTTTTCTTTTTTTTCTTGCCTTTGGTGTTATCTGCCACCTTCTGCCCATCGTCTGCCGTGGTCTTAAAGGACGCGGCCGCCTTTGACGAAGTGCTGGTCCGTCTGGCTTTTTGTTTCGTTGCCATCTCAGTTGCGCTCCTTATTGGTCAGGGTTGGGCTCAGTCTTAAAAACCTCGCCTCACGGTTAACTTTGGCCCGGCTAAATGGTGTTTCGTTAGCGAAGGACTTGCTTATAAACTCTGGACCCACGCGTGTCAATGGAATCCGTGCAATTTAACGCCCGGATAGATCAACGTATATATCAATGAACTTCTTCCAATTGCCGAGCAACTGTTCAATCAGGTCCAGCTTGTGGTACTGCTGTGATACTTCGACGGTGGGAAAGTAAATTGACAAGCCATGCCAATGCTCCGCACCTCCGGTTAAGGGTTGTTTCTTTATGATGATTCCCGACTCTTCAAATTCTTGAACAAACCGCCTGCAACACTCAACTATCCCTTTATTCCTGGATTTCTTCATTAGGAGATTACAAAAATCGAACAAGTCCACTGCCTCTATGACATCGTCACTCTGAACAAGATATCTGGTCAACAATATCGAATCGACCACTTCACTATCGTGGATGTTTGCCAGGAAACAATCCACCAGGTTCGACAGAGGCTCTATGAGCTTGACGCACTTGCTTGCGTCACATGCTGCCAACGTCGTGGATGAGTTTTCATAATCCGCATACAGTTTTACAAATTCATCAACGGCGGCTGCAGCAACTTGTTGCGGACTCATATTAGGATTGTTTGTCAACTCGCGCACAAGCGCCTCATAAGGCCATCCTTCCAATGGCTCTTGTGCTTCCGATGAAACAATAACTTCGGCGCACTCCTGAAGCTGAAAACAAACTTCAATTGCGCTCATCAGACAGGCATCCATCCCGAGCACCTCAATTTTGCGCCCAACGTTTTGCAGCGCCGTTTTGAGTTCGACATTGTCAATAAAGGTTCTTGCGCCATCGTCTGGAGCAATAAAACGCATATTTTTCAGCAGTGGGTTACCGTCAACTGGAACATCTGCGACGTGCTTCAGAGGAGCCAAGGAGCCAAAAAGGCCGCGATTCGCAACCCGCGGTCGTAAGCGCGCTTCCGTCGTGTAGTAAATGTCTTCATCGTATGCGCCCGCCCCGTGCGACCAAAGAATCACAAAGTAGTGCTGTGCAGGAAATTCCTCCATTCCCCACCTGATGAAAGCCGTCAACTGTTCTGGACTACCAGAATCGGATTCTTCCAATTCTTGCACGACGTCATTCTTCAGGGTCGGGCTAACAGCATCGTTCTTTAGCCAATAACGTTTGGTTAGACGTGTTGGTCCGCTTCGGTCTAACTCTGCAATAACCTGGACCTGTTCATTGGATCCGATTCTCCTGATCTCTCGCAGGTCGGAGATGCCGAAGTTGTCGAGATCGTTATCGCCCGCCATGTACAGCATGATTGTCCATAGGTTCGGTTTTTCGCTATTTGGCTTGAAGTAGAGTCCGGACATTAGCTATCGCTCCGTTTCGTTTAGCATGGCTGCTGTTTTAAGAAAGGGTTTGCTCAAGCGAGTACGATTTCGTCAAACTCGTCTGAGACCGCCGCCCGACGCCACCAGCGCAAATTGCTGCTTGCCTTCCAGGACCTCGGAAGCAATGACCCTGATGGTCCATTCACCTTCTTCAGGGGAACTGATGATTACGCCTTCGACGTTATTCACCTTATCAGGCGAACCTTGTTGTTTGAAATCGTTTCCCAGATAGAATTGTCCGCTTGGTGAGAGAACAACCAGGTTCAGATTATTTACCAGGTCTCCATTCGCACTTAGATCGCTGGGGAAGTCTGTGTAAACCAAAGTCACTCGTAACGGGACCGATCTATCGTTTATTTCAACTACGAATCTCTCTTCGTCTCCAGTGGACAAACCAGTTGCCTCATCGCTGAACATTATATTTGTCGGCGCTGAGGGCGAAAGGACGTTGCCGAGCTGGATTCTGCCCCAGCCTTGTTCGTTGTCGGCTGGTGCAGAAGATGAAGCATGCGAATAGCGATAGTTAACATATTGGGCGGAATGAATCAGACTGGCTTTGAGCAGTGCAGCACTGGGTTTAGAAATTTGCTCGTGCTTTCGCAAATACTGTCGGACAAGCGCAGCGCTGCCCGCGACCAGGGGCGTCGCCATCGAGGTCCCACCCATAAACATGTAATGATCTTTGGCAGGCGGATACGCCGCCCACGAGAAGTTGTTCGACGGAATTTGCGAGGAGCGCGTTGACAGAATAAAAGTTCCGGGAGCGATTACATCGGGCTTGCGACGTCCAGTAGCACATGGTCCTCGACTACTGAAAGCGACAACGTCATCGACGGAATCGACCATTGAGTCTGCATCAAACGGTGGATTCGGAAAACTTTTGGGCCACCATACACCGTAGGTGTCTGAGAACTGATTACCTCGCGCGTTTTCGCTCGCGCCGACAGTCAGGCTGTTCTTGGCGGTCCCGGGCGAGTCAACGCTCATTTGATCGATGGCCTTTGACGCTGAAGAACTGTTCCTGCCGGAATTTCCAGCCGCGACCACAACCAGAAAATCGCGGTGCTCCCAAACAAAGCGATCCAGATCCTCACACTGAAGGTCGTAGTCGCCCGGGTCGCCGCCTCCCCAGGAGTTCGAGTGTATTCGGGCGCCCTGCAGATAGGCATCCGCAAAAAGGTCGCGCAGGTTTGGTGGAATTCCAAACAAACCAGAGACTGGAGGTTTCTTGCCCTGGGTGAGAAACGAAAGAGTTGCTTTAAAATTCCACTTGGGGGTTTGTTCTATAGCTTGAAAAACCAACTCCGCCTCTGGCGCCATGCCGGCGATTGGCGACAGGCCCAAACTCTTCGCTTGTTCTCCACTACCGAGAACACTGCCACTGACGTGCGTTCCATGTCCTGAGTAGATATCAGAGGGCCCATCATCTGCGCCTGGATTTGTTACGAGGCTCGAGTAACCTGCTGCAATCGGATAGCTCTTGATGAAACGGAGTCTTCCTTTGAAATCAAGATGGAGAGTCGCCTCGTTGCCGGTATCCAGGCCGGTGTCTGCTATCGCAACGACCTCATCCTGACCAGTGAGATCAAGGCCTCCGGGATTGGATGAAATAACGCCGTCGCCGATCAATGAGCGGGCGACGTCGTTGGATACAGTTTTGATTGGCTGTTCTTCAACAACCCGTAACCCCGGTTGTTCTGCAATTGTCTTCAGGGCCTCCGAAACGTCAGCGGCGGCCCCCACATCCAGCAGCAGCCTTCTCTCACCGACTCTCTCGGCAACGCGCACTCCTTGTTTATTAAGAACTCCAGCCGCACGTTCCCGGTCCTCCGGTGTGAAGAAACTCGCTATCAGGATGCCGGGCGCCACTAAATTGCGAGTCGACGAGGCAGTTTTTTGCGGGTCAGTTGCTGCTCTCAAATGCGCCTCAGCGATCGCCTCCGTAGTCGGCGTTACGTCCAGCCCCTCGAGAAAGCGTTCACTGAGACGAAAAACCGGGGTATAGGGATCAACCTGTTGCACTTCCTCAAGCTCCCTGATTCTAGCAAGCGCTTGATCGTCGTCGATGGAAACAACAAGTGCGGAACTGCCGATCGGTCGCCTTACGATCGCACCGCTCGCCTGCAATTTTTCTTTCCAGGTTTCTTCCACCGGCCCCGTAAACCGTACTACGTGTTCGCGCGTTCCGGACGAGGCGGCGTCTCTCAAGCCCCTCAAATTGAAAGAGTCGGCTTGTGTGATTGAGCCTGGTGACGGTTCCAACTTTTCCACCGGAAAGCGCGTGCGGAGTTCTTCAACCAAATCATCGGACGCCGAAATGATTGAGAAGGCGTCATAGCTCTTCTTCACGATTACGCCCTCCGGAAGGCTTCCGAGCTCCGCCCGGGAGCAAAAGATTTTATAATTGGACATCACATATTCCTTTTCAGCTTCACTGAAACTATTAAGCGCATCTTCTTCACTGCGTACAGGCCAACAACAGTCCAGCCTGGTACTGGCGATTTAGCGGAGTTGCGATCAGTTCAATACTAAATGGGAAAGAGATCTGAAATATTTCAAACAATCTTTCCAGAGTGGCAAACAAGTTCTATCCGATCAATGGCGGCCGGCGCAGACTTACACGTCCACTTTCACAACATCCGCTGATGGCAATTACACGGTTTTGTGGCGTAAACAGTTGCGGTCTCCTCCCAAAAAATATTGATTTCGTGGCTTGGCATGCTTATTATTCCTCGCGGCATTGCAATAGACCCGATCCCAAGGTAAGCAGTACCAGTCTTACTTAAGTCCAATAGTTCTCAACCTGGCCCAGAACCTCGTTCCAGTAAATCTGTTTCGACCGGTGAAAATTATGAAAACCCTACCCCTACTCCTCCTTGCACTGATCTCTATTGTGTTCGCAATCACAGCTCAGGCGCAGAATGCTCCCGAGCAAGCACGCAATTTTCAGATAAACCCTACCCACACCGGCTCTATTTCTTCAGAGCACCTGATACCACCTCTCAAACAGAGATGGGTTGTCAATTTTGGACGGAGCATCTCTTATCCCCTGATTGCCGATGGTAAGGTTTACGTCACAGTCGCAAACGGGCCGAGCGCCGGAACGACCCTCTATGCCTTGGCTGCGACAAACGGCGCAATTCTTTGGTCGTTCGCGCTCGGCGGAGGCTCGCCCTGGTCCGGCACCTGCTTTGAGAATGGCCGCGTGTTTGCAGTTAATAACAGCGGATTCTTACGGGCCTTTGATGGCGCGACAGGTACGGTGATTTGGAGCGTGCAGCTTCAGGGCCAGTTTTCATTCTCGGCGCCGCCGACGGTTTTTCAGGGCGTGATCTTCCTCAGTGGTGCGGGATCCGGCGGAACTGTCTATGCCGTTAACGCAAATTCGGGTGCTGTGTTATGGACCGCGCCCGTCGCGAATGGTGATAAGAGTTCTCCGGCGGTGACAAGCGAAGGCGTATACGTCTCGTATGCTTGTCCGAATGTTTACAAGCTGGACCCCGCGACCGGCGCACAGATTTGGCACTACTCGCCGGGTTGTTCAGGAGGTGGAGGCAGGACCCCGGCGCTTTATAACGGGCGTCTTTACGTCCGCGACTTTTCAGACACTATCTTTGACAGCCAGACAGGAACCATCGTCGGAACCTTCAATGCGAAGAATACTCCTGCGTTTTCCGGCAACAGGGGCTTCTTTCTAAACGGGCCACATGGGTTCGGATCGTTCGGAACACTCCAGGCCCGCGATGTAAACACCAACTCCCTCCTCTGGAGCTTCTCCGGAGACGGGTCTTTGCAGTCAGCGGTACTCATAGTCAACGACTTTGTTTACGTCGGTTCCGCGCTCGGAAAGTTGTATGCCGTCAACGCCGCAACCGGCCAGCAGGTTTGGGTCACGACCGCCGGCTCCAGCATACCTTACGTTGACGAGCATAATGACTCGCAGCCTCTGACTAGCTTCGCAGCGGCGGAAGGTCTGTTGGTGATACCTACGAGCACAACTCTGGTTGCATACGAAGGTGATACAACGCCGCCGACTCTTACATTCGGCAATCAAACACCGGCGGCGAATGCGGCTGGCTGGAACAACACCGCGGTCGATCTTCCATTTACGACTGCCGACGACTTGTCCGGCGTGCAATCGTCTGTGCCTGAGAGTCCGCTGCACTTCACATCAGAAGGAGCAAATCAGACGCAGCAAGTGACCGTCACCGATAAGGCAGGCAACAGCGCGACGTTCACTTCACCCGCAGTGCACATAGATCTCACCGTACCGTCAACCTCAATCTCAATTCCTGGAATTAGCCAAACCCAGGAGTGGTTCACGAACCCGGTCCCGGTGACGCTGAACGCTTGGGACAATCTCTCCGGAGTGGCAAACACTTTCTACAGCATCAATGGCGGCGGGGCGCAGACTTACACGTCCACCTTCACACTATCCGCCGATGGCAATTACACGGTGGAATTCTGGAGCGTGGATGTGGCGGGCAATTCAGATGCACATCAAACGCGGACTGTGTGGATTGATTCGACTGCTCCCGTAACTCAGGCGTCTGTTTCCGGCACGGCGGGATCGAACAACTGGTATCGCAGCACGGTGCAGGTTTCACTTAGCGCCTCTGACAATTTGTCAGGCGTCCAAAACTCGTTCTACCGAACTGATGGAGGCGCCACACAAACTTATTCCAGTCCGTTTGCCTTATCGACCATGGGCCAGCATACGGTCGACTACTGGAGTGTGGACAACTTAAATAACACTGAAGTTACCCGCTCGTTGCTTGTCAAAATCGACACTATCAATCCGCTTGTCACGGCGACGGCGAGTCCAGCAACTGCCGCGAAGAGCCCGAGGCCGGTAACTGTCACAATCTCCGGAAGTGCGACCGACGGGCTGAGCGGAATCAGCAGTGCAAGCTACAGCGTCGTTGACGAATACGGCGTGACGCAGCCCAGTGGTCCAGTTACATTGCAGGCCAACGGAAACTATTCGTTCACGCTTAGCCTGCCCGCGACGAAGAACGGTCAGGACAAAGACGGTCACCTGTACACAATCATCGTAAGCGGCTTCGATCAGGCTGGAAATTCAGCATCGGCAACAGCGACGTTGAGGATCAACTGAAGCGAGATTATGTTTACAGGATTACACATGATTTACATGTCAATCCTGTAAACTGACCTATATGCCGCAAACGTTTGACTGTCCCAAGTGTGGAGCGCCAGTCACATACGAGCGCTCCTCAGATCTCAACGCGACCAAATCGACAGTACGCTGTGATTATTGTCACAGCCAGTTGATCGCCCCAAATGAGCTTGCGGGACAACCTGCGCGAGTGGTCCGCATTCAATTCGGGTTTCCTTCAGGAGCCAGGTTCCCTAAGTGGCTCTGGCTGGTTGTAATAGCGATCCCACTCTTCGTTTTAATCGCAGGTGGCCTCGCTGCTGTTGGGATCCTCGCGCCGACAAGTTCCTCCGTAAGCCGCACAGTCAAGCAACCCGACAATCCGGTACGTCCCACTACGGCTCCAAAGGAAAAGCCTAATAGCTTCGCGACTGTCTTACTCGAATTCGGGAGCGAAGGAATCGGTGCGGGAATGTTTAATGACGCGCGCAGTATTGCTGTCGATG
>Ga0126311_10001687_pt1 | contig 10824 bp, 11 predicted proteins | sample Plot61_FD_92539 | JGI IMG/M metagenome (GOLD analysis project Ga0126311, IMG submission 92539) | Serpentine soil microbial communities from UC McLaughlin Reserve, CA, USA - Plot61 | ecosystem: Environmental > Terrestrial > Soil > Grasslands | place: USA: UC McLaughlin Reserve, Lake County... | reverse complement strand
TAGTCTGCACGGGCCAGATCAGCAAGTCCAGGAACTTGCTAACTGGCTGAGATCTTGAGGCCTGTAGCCTCATTCAAGTCCGACCGGATTCGAGCAGGCCACCCGTTTCGTCTCCTTTCTTGAGATGTTCGACCTCGCCCTCGAATAACTCCACGGTACCCTGTGGGGTAGAGAGCAACAGGGCGCCCTCTGCGGTCAGGTCCACGGCCCGGCCTTCGATCGTCTCGCCGAAGCGCCGGATGCGTACTTTCTCTCCCAGAGTGCAGTTCAGGTTTCTCCAGTCTTCGAGGACGGCTCTGAAGTCCTGGATCCTGCCCAACTCTGCGTCGAGGTTCGAGAGCAGAGCGCGGAGCAGCTCAAGCAGATCCACCTCATGACCCAGCTCAGAGCGGATCGTGGTGACCTCGCGATTGTGGACACCGAGTCCAGAGGGGTCGAGGTTGGCGTTCATCCCTACTCCAAGGATGACGTAGTCGAGGGGTTTCCCCATTACCGCTTGTGTAACGTAACCCGCGCTCGATTCCGCTAGGATGCCGCAGATCTTCTTCCCACCAGCGAGCAAGTCGTTGGGCCACTTGATGCGCGCATCGACCCCGACCTCCCAGAGCGCCTTCGCAACCCCGACAGCCGCGGTCTGGGTGATGCGGGGGGCCAGGCTCGCGTCGAACCCAGGACGCAGCACAAGAGACATCCAGAGTCCGCCTTTCGGAGATCCCCAATGGCGTCCCAGCCTCCCTCGTCCCCCGGTCTGGATCTCCGCGACGACGAGCGTTCCGTGAGGTTTTCCGGCATGGGCCAGCTCGCGGGCGCGCTCTTGGGTCGAGCCCAGCTCTTCGTGTACCTCGACGACACTGGCCAACGGGCTACGCAGACCCTGAACCTCTTTCGGAGAGAGACCGTTCACCCGAATCCTATCTCCTCGAGCATCGCCATCTCCTTGAGCGTCCTGGCCGCCGCCTGCACGAGCGGCACAGCGAGCAGGCCCCCTGTTCCTTCGCCAAGGCGCATGTCCAGGTCCAGGAGCGAACTCAGGTCAAGGGATCGGAGGGAGATAAGCACCCCTGGCTCGGTAGAGCGGTGGCCAGCGACTACATATCCTGCCGAGTGTGGAGCGAGGGCGCGGGCTACGAGCGCGGCGGAGTCTGAGACTACACCGTCGAGGATGACCGGAATGCCATAGACGGCGCCGGTCAGGATCACACCCACGATAGCAGCGTGCTCCAGACCACCGATCTGCGCAAGAACCCCGAGAGGGTCTTCTGAGTCTGGCACGTGCAGTTCCAGTGCCTCCTTCACTACATTGAGCTTGAGTTTCAAGGTCTCGTCGTCGATACCCGTGCCGCGACCCGTGGTCTCCTCAGGCGGATGTCCTGTGAAGGCGGAGATCAGGGCTGCTGCCGGCGTGGTGTTCCCAATGCCCATGTCTCCCGTAACGAGGAGGTCCACCCCACCGCTCTCGACGAGTTCCTCCGCGACTCCTGCCCCCGCCATCACAGCCCGTGCTGCCTCCTCACGGCTCATCGCGGGCCCGCGACTCAGGTCGCCGGTCCCGCGCCGCACCTTCGCGGCCCGCAGCAGAGGGTGCTTCTGCAACTCCCCGGCAACCCCGACGTCGAGAACACTCATCCTCGCCCCCACCGTCTTCGCGATGGCGTTCACCGCCGCCCCACCTGTGCAAAAGTTACTCACCATCGCCGCCGTAACCTCCCGCGGCCAGGGCGAGACACCGCGGTCGCGGACACCATGGTCTCCGGCGCAGACCACCACGGCAGGGCTCTCAGGGACGGGCGGGGGGCACCAGCCGGCCATCGCTGAGAGGCGCGCGCCGAGGTCCTCCAACCGTCCCAGGCTACCTGGCGGCTTGATGAGCCCGAGGTGTCGCCTTCGCGCTTCTTCCGCGGCGGCCTCGTCGGGCGGAGGTATCTCCGCAGCCAGCTCTAGTGGGCGGTCTTCCAGGGCCACGGCTAGTGCTGGTGGTGCCCGGGCTCGTCGGGGTGGTAGTGGGGTGTTGCCGGGGCGCCGACCTTCTCCTCAAAGCCAGGCAGGGCGACGCGGTGGACGCATACGTCGCAGTTCATCCGGATGTCTCCTCTTAGGGCTTCTGTATAACGCTCGACCACAAGGTTAGCCAGCCTCGGGTCAGGCCCGAAGTACCCCGCGTAGCGCACCTCGACGCCGGGATTCGCCTCAGCAAATGCACTGCTCTGCTCGCGGATTCGCTCCTCGAGGACGCCGGTAAAGAGGAAGTAGGAGAAGACCACGACATGCTTGGCGCCGAGTTTGAGGCAGCGATCCAGCCCTTTCGAGACATCGGGCGGGGTCATGCTGACGAAAGCACTCTCGACTATGGGGTAAGGGCGTCCCTCGTAGAACAGGCGCGCTATCTTGGAGAGGTCCGAGTTGGCGTCGGGGTCGGAGGAGCCGCGACCGACGATAAGGATCGCTGTCTCACCCTTCTTCTCCTCGAGGAGGAGGGTGGAGATCCTCTCGTCCATCAGTTCGAGAAGCTCGGGCCTTATGCCGAGGGCGCGACCGTAGCTGAAGCTCATTTCGGGGTGGCCCATCTTCTCGCGCACCAGGGTTGCAGGGATGTCGTCCTTGGCGTGGCCAGCGGCCAGGAGCATCAGCGGGACGGCGGCGACATTCCTTGTCCCCCTGTCGGCGAGCCGGTCCACGCACTCCGAGATGGGTGGACGCGAGAGCTCGATAAAGCCTCCCTCGACCGTCAGAGATGGGTTTCTTCGGCGTACCAGGTCGACCAGGTCGTGGAACTGGCTTGCCCCGCGTGGGTCGCGGCTGCCGTGGCCTATGACTAGCAGCGCCGGGGCGTCCCCGTATTCGTAGGTTTTCTTCTTTTCGATATCTACCGTTCGCCTCACGTCATCCCTCCTCGTAATAGATGAGAGCGTTCAGAGCCGCTGCTGCGACCGCAGAACCGCCTTTCGGTCCCCTGTTCGCGACTGCGGGCAGACCGCTCGCTAGGAGTGCACTCTTCGACTCGGCGGCCCCGACAAAGCCAACGGGAAGACCGATCACGAGCGAGGGAGCAACATCGAGTCCAAGCAGCTCGAAGAGCGCTGTAGGCGCGTTCCCCACGATCCAGACGGCTCCATTGCCGACCTCCTGCGCGGCGAGTCTGAAGCCTGCTGCCGAACGCGTTATGCCGAGTCGTTGGGATAACGCTTGGGCGCGGGGGTCGGAGACCAAGCACAGCGTCTGGCGGCCTGTGATCCCGGCCGCCACCATCCCCACATCGGTAACGACTGGCTCGCCCCGGCGCAGCGCCGAGATACCATTTTCCAGGGCCGCCTCCTCGAGGACCAAGCTCTCCGCGTAGTCCGGATCCGCCGAGGCGTGGATAACTCGCTCCGCGACGGTGCGAGCGAGGGGTCCCAGGTGCGAGAGATCGACCATCCCACGCAGGATACGGTAGCTCTCGGTCTCTATGGGATGGACGCGCCTCATTCGGTCTCAAGCAATACCTCGACGCACGCCGACACAGGGCAGACCTCGGCGCACTCGGCGCATCCCGAACAGCGGTCTTCGAGGACGAGGAGGGGCGTACCGTAGTCCCTGGGAGCCGGGCTGATCGCCTTCTCTGGGCAGGTCTTTATGCAGGCGCCGCAGCCGGCGCAGGCTTCCGTCACGGCGAAGACAGCCTTCACGACAGGTATCCCCTCGGGGTAACCATGCGCCCTGCCACGACCCTGGTCTGAGAGCTTCCGACGAGGACGATTGTCAGCATATCCACATCATCCGGGCGCAGAGAAGCGAGGTCGGTGAGGCTGATCTGCTGCGTCGGGCGGTAGGCGTCCTTTACTATGCCGACCGGCGTATCAGGCGGACGGTGCTCGAGCAGGATCTCCTTCACCTTTCCGAGCTGCCAGTCGCGGCCCTTCGAGCGCGGATTGTAGAGCGAGACCACGAAGTCTCCCTCAGCCGCGGCCCTGACCCGGTCCTCGATCACCCCCCACGGCGTCAACAAATCGGAGAGGCTGACCGAACAATGGTCGTGCCCGAGAGGCGACCCGAGCAACGAAGCCGCCGCCTGCGCGGCCGTTACCCCAGGCACTACCACAACGTCCACGTCCTCACCCGCCAACTCGAGCGCTGGGGATGCCATCGCATAGATACCCACGTCACCACTGGATACCAGTGCCACGCTGCCACCTGCACGGGCCTCACTAAGGGCGAGCTCCGCCCGTGCCACCTCTTTACCGAGTGGAGGCGTGATCACCCGTGTCCCAGGTCGCAGCAAGTGCCCGATCCGGTCCACGTACTGCTCGAGTCCGACGACGAGCTCCGAAGCCGCGAGCGCCTCGCGGGCGAGCGGTAGAAGGAGGGTATCCTCACCAGGACCAAGGCTAACCAGGGCCAGTCTTCCCCGCACCGGCAGCCGCCCGATAGCGACCGTGACGTTCGCCGACTTGCGCTTCTCGAGTATCAGCTCCGCGCCAGAGGAGATCACTGCAGCCTCGGCGACACTCGATGTCCCGACCGCCTCTCGCACCAGCTCCGAGGGGTTGGGCGCCTCGACCACAGAAAGTGCCTCGGCCGGATGGAAGTGGATCGGGACGTCCAGCTTCTCCGCAGCTTCGAGCAACCCTGCTTCGTCGCGTTTCACGTCGATGCTAGCGAGGGCCGCGACACTCTTCTCTGTCAATCCGGCTTCCGCCAGGGAGCGGCGGAGAAGGTCGAGTGTCTCTTCCGCATCCGCTCCTCTACTGCAACCAACGCCGGCGAGGAGCGAGGGCGGCCGGAAGACTACAGCAGGACGGGGCGCCTCCACGAGCCTGTCGGAGATGAGGATCATCGGCGCCTCCCATTCATCCGTCCGGACGACGTTATTGGGTAGCGGTCCGAGCGGCCAACGCCTGTCCGTGACGAGATTGACCTTCTCGCTGGAGACGAGCGCAGCCCCGACAGAAGCCAGGTCCGAGCCTCTCTCCAGCCGGAAACCGAGCTTCTCGCCGAGAGAGTCGAGGGCGGGTACGCCAACAGAGTCGCTTGCAGTTGTGATCACCGGCGTCCCACCCAGGGTCTCCGCGACCCGTGCGGCAAGAGCGTTGGCCCCGCCCTCGTGCCCACCGCAGAGGGCGACGGCGAACTTACCGGCATCGTCGACGGTGACCACGCCGGGATCCTGGTCTTTACTTTCGAGCAGCGTAGCGATGAGGCGGACTGAGGCGCCGGTGGCGAGGAAGAGCACGATACCGTCACACTCGTTCCAGGCCCGGTGGATAGCTACTTTTGCCTTGCCCTCGTAGAGGCACGCATCAGACCAGGCGCCGGCGAGGTGTGCAGCGTTGCGGCGGCCGTTCGCGGTCACTGCTATGAGCCCGATCAAGTGCGACTCCCCGAGATGACGAAAACGGCGCTCTCGGCAGCGAGGCGGTGCAGATTACCGACGCCCTTCATTCTGGACGACTGCAGGAAGGTGGTCTCTACCTCCAGGCCGCAATCTTCGAGGAGCCGTGCGGCAGGGACGACCCGTTCGATGGTGACGAGGGCCAACACGACCGCCCGGCGCGCCCTGACGGCGGAGAGCTTGAGGATCTCCTCGAAAGCGCCGCTCCCGCCGACGAAGACGGCGTCAGGTTCGGGCAGGTCGCGCAGAGCTTCGGGGGCTTTGCTCTCGACGAGTTGCACGTGGACGTTGTGGCGTCCTGCATTGCGGCGGATACGGGCGCAGCTCTCGGGGTCGCGTTCGACGGCGATGGCGGCGGCGCCCAGACGGGCGCACTCGATGGCTACCGATCCGCTGCCCGCCCCGACGTCCCAGATCAGGTCTCCCGGTCCAGGGCCGAGGCGCGAGAGTACGAAAGCGCGGGTCGCTGACTTCGTGATCATGCCAGACCGGTGCTCGAACTCCTCTTCGGAGAGCGCCCACTGCTTCTGAGCCATGATGCCCCAGGAGATCCAACCCCTCGCTCCAGACATCCTTCTTTCGTCGAGCACTAGTACCACATTAGGGTCTTCCCACTCCATGCCGGCGACCGTGCCAGCTTCGCCGTGAAAGACCCGCTCGCCAGCCTCGCCCAGTTTCTCGGCAATAACAAAGGTTCGCTCCAGCCCGCCGAGCTCTTCTGCGAGTTCGGCCGGTCCGAAGTCGGGCGAGGTCAGGACGGCGACCTTGGGATGGGCGCGGCAAACGTTGACGGCGCGGCGAGGATCCCTGCCATGGGCGCTGACCGTGACGGCGTCGTCCCACGAGAGCCCGGCACTGGCGAATGCCAGCGCAACCGAGGAGAGGCCAGGCAAGATGCGCAGATTTTCCCTTCCCACCCGCCCGCCGAGCAGGCGCACGATTCCGAAGAAACCGGGGTCCCCAGACGCGAGCACTACCACGGAACCCTCTGTACCTTCGATCCGTGCGAGCGCCTCGGAGAGGTCGCCCTTCAGGACTACGGCACGGTCTAGGTCAACACCGAGCATCTCCAGGTGCCGCCGGCCTCCGGCGACGAGATCGGCATCCCCCAGCAAACGTTCGATCTCCTCGTCGAGCGGCCTTCCATCGAGACCAACGACGGTTATACGACTCCGGCTCACGCTGGGCTCCACGCCGTCAAGGCCAGGGCGCCGGGACTGGCTCCTGCAGGTTCGAGGGTGTCGAAGTCGACGAGGATGACGTGAACCTCTAGCCTTCCTTCAGCGTACTCGGCGAGGTTCTCCGCGGCCTGTTCGCAGAGGAGATTAGCGGCCCTGTCCAGGTGCGCCGACCGCCAGAGCTCATATGCGTAACGGGCCGTATTGGCGCCTTTGACCTCTTCGACCAGGTTGGTCGAACCACCTGCTTTAAGGGTTATCTCCGCCAGCAGATCGTTGTCCACTTTCGAACGGGTCCAGTGGGTCATCATGACCCCGGCAGCAAGCTTGGAGATCTTACCCGCCATCCCGACGAAGAAGCAGATCTCCAGCCCGTTCTCCACGGCCTTCTTTATAGCCTGCCCGGTAAAGTCCCCGACTTCTACGAAGTTCACCTCTTCGAGCTCGGGCAGGAGGCGCATCGCAGCCTTCTCGGTGAGGCCCCCGGTCGAGAGGACGAAAGTCTTGTGACCCTGCGCGCCCATGACGCCTAAGGCCTGGACCACGCTCGCGGCCCAGGCCGCAGTCGAAAAGGGGCGCACTATACCCGTGGTACCGAGGATGGAGATGCCGCCGACGATGCCGAGGCGGGCATTGGTCGTCTTCTCGGCCATCTTTTCGCCGCCCGGGACGCTTATGACGACCCTGATGCCGCGCTCTTGCGGATCGAGGACTTCCTCTACGGAGTAGGAGATCATACGCCGCGGCACGTCATTTATGGCCGGTCCACCTACAGGAAGCCCGAGCCCCGGTTTGGTGACGATGCCAACGCCATCGCCCCGGTCCAGTTCGAGCCCCTGCTCTTCCCGCCACGAGACGCGGGCGGTGAGATGGGCGCCGTCGGTGACGTCGGGGTCGTCGCCGGCGTCCTTGATGACGACGGCCTCGGCCCATAAATCGCTAAGATCACACCGCTCCACCTCGAACTCGACGCGCCGCTCCCGGCCTTTCCCTGGCAACTTTACATCGACGCGGGTTTGCGGCCGGCCGCTCGCGAGCGCGCTGGCCGCAGCCTTGGTGGCTGCGGCGGCGCAGGTACCCGTGGTCCATCCTGTCCTGAGCTTCTGGCCCTTGACCTTCTCCATGCTCGGGGGCATGGAAGGTTCGCGGATCTTACGTGGCGGCATCTGCTCCCTTCTCCACAGGTTTCGCCCGGCGGAACATATGCGAGAACTCGGGGCTGTAGAGATGAGAGCGCCTACCTCCGGCCCCCAGCCCGGGACCGACCAGTATCAGCGCCTGCCTGGTGAAGCCGGCCTCCCTGACCCTGTCGGCGAGGTCTTCGAGGCGGCACTCGATTACTTTCTCATCAGGCCAGCTTGCCCTGTAGATCACAGCGCAAGGGGTCTCGGGAGCGTAGCCGCCTTCCAGGAGTTCTTCTTGCAGGGGGCGCGGCTTCGCTGCGGAGAGGAAGATCGCCATTGTCGTCCCGTGCTCCGCGAAGCTCCTTATGTCCTCGCCCTGGGGCATCGGGGTGCGACTCGCGCGGCGAGTCAGGATCAGGGACTGTGAGATCTCAGGCACTGTCAACTCGCGTCCGATGGCCGCCGCGGCGGCGCCTAAAGACGAGACACCAGGGACTATCTCCCAATCGAGCCCTAGCTCATCGCACAGCTCGATCTGCTCCATCACAGCCCCGTACAGGCTGGGGTCCCCCGAATGCACCCTGGCTACTCTCAGGTCCTCATCCACTGCTCTCTGATATAGCTCGCGCACGCCTTCCAGCGGTATGGTCGTCGACTCGACGATCTTGGCACCATCTCGAGCGTATTGGAGGACGTCTTCGTGGACGAGACTCCTGGCCCAGACCACTACGTCGGCCTCGCCGATGAGCCCGGCTCCCCTGACCGTCAGCAGGTCGAACGCCCCAGGCCCAGCCCCTATGAACCACACCTTACCCAAGCTCCGAACTCCTCCCGGCAAAGATCACGGTGGAGAGATATGTACCCTCCCGCCCCACCATCTCCAGAGCAGACACGACTTCTTCGCCCTCGATCCCGAGCCTGGCCCCGTACACGGCGCTCTCCAGCCGCCCTCCCTCCTCAGCGACCCTGAGCACCTCCCCGAGCCGGCTACCACCCTTATAGCAGACCACCGTCTCGAACCCGGCGAGCGCCTCCCTCAGGGGCTCCTCCCCTGCCGTGAAAGGTAACAGCGCCAGCCGCTCGTCGCCTTCGAGGAGTACCGTCCCACTGCGTGAAGCCAGGTCCTGCAACGCCGTGATCCCTGGCACAGTCTCTACCTCCACGCCAGGTTTGATCTTCCGAACGGCTCGTGCCAGGTAGGTGAAGGTCGAATAGACGTTGGGGTCTCCGATAGTGGCGAACGCGCATGTCTTGCCGCTTTGCAGATGCTCCGAGACTCCCTGCGCCGCGTTCGTCCAGTTACGCTCCCTGGCCTGCATGTCGTCAGAGAGGGCGAAGAGGAGGCGTTTGATCCGCCCTTCATCCAGATACTCGCGCACCGTGGCCTCGGCCCGCCCCACCTCGCCGGTGTCGGCCACGGGCACGAAGACCTCATCGGCCTCCCGCAGCATGCGCAGTCCCTTGACCGTCAATAGCTCAGGGTCGCCCGGCCCTACTCCCACCCCGACGAGCCGCCCGCTCATACCCCGACCCCCGCCGCGCTGCGCGAGGCCTCCAGCACCAGCCTGCGCGGCAACTCCGGCGTCGCGGCCCAGTGGGTGTGAATGTAGCTCGCGTGCACGCCGCTGGACACAAAGCCCTCCTGACCGCGGCCGATCAGCTCCCAGGCCGGCCTCTCACCGGCTCCAGGCTCGACGTCGGAGTAGTGGAACTCGTGTCCGCGAACGTTGGCGCCCCGCTCGGCCAGCACCGAGTCCATCAGCGCGTGGCCTTCCCTGTAACCGAGCGTGAGCCGATCCGTCATCGTGGCCCTTGCGTCGAGCACGCCGCACATGGGATGCTCGTCCAGCTCGCGCACCAGGTACAGTAGTCCGCCGCACTCGGCAACCACTGGACGTCCAGCAGCTGCAAAGGTCCGAACACGCTCCCGCATCCGCCAATTCGTGGACAGCGCCTCCGCGTAGGTCTCGGGGAACCCACCACCGAGGCAAAGAGCGTCTGTTCTGGCAGGCAGGTCTTCCTCGGTGGTCGGGTCGAAGGTGACGATCTCAGCGCCCGCGCACTCCAGAAGCTCCAGGTTCTCGCGGTACAGGAAGCTGAACGAAGGTCCTGTTGCGACCGCCACACGAACCACCTCGGACCGATCCAGGTCCCGAGACTCAGGACTCCAGGCCTCGACTACGAGAGGTCCTGCGGAACGGGCAAGTCTAACTATTCCATCGAGGTTTAGAGAAAGGGAGATCACCTTTCCCAGGGCGTGGAGCGAACGAGTGGCCTCTGAGCGGCGTTCGGCGACGGGGACGAGGCCGAGGTGCCTGTCCGGCGTATCTATCTCATCGTTGCGGCGCAGGACGCCAAGGACGGGGATGCTGAGGGGCTTCAGGGCTTCGCGCAGCATGGTCTCGTGGGCCCTGCAGCCGACACGGTTCAGGATGACGCCGGCGACGCGCAAGTCAGGGTCGAATGCGTTGTATCCGTGGACTATCGCAGCCACTGAGCGGGACATCGCCCTGGCGTCGACGACGAGCACAACGGGCGCCTCTAGCAGCCTGGCGACGTGGGCTGTGGAGGCGAGATCCCCACCTCCTTTGCCATCGAAGAGGCCCATGACGCCTTCGATCACGGCTATGTCAGCACCCTGTGCGCCGTGGGCGAAGAGCGGGCCGATTAGGTCTGGTCCGGAGAGGAAGGCATCGAGGTTGCGTCCTGGTCTGCCTGCGGCGAGGGTGTGGTACGAGGGGTCTATATAATCAGGGCCGACCTTGAAGGGAGCGACTTGAAAGCCCTCTGAGGAGAGCGCGGCCATAAGTCCCGAGGCCACGGTCGTCTTGCCGACTCCTGAGTGGGTACCGGTGACCACTATGCGGGGGGTGTCTACCACTCGATACCTTTCTGGCCCCTGTATCCCTCGTCGAAGGGGTGCTTGACCTTCTTTACTTCGCTCACGAGGTCAGAGATCTCCACCAGTTCAGGCGGAGCGTCGCGGCCCGTGATGATGACGTGCTGGAATCCGGGACGGTTCTTTAGAACCTCCACGACCTCGTTCGTATCCACCCAGCCGAACTTCATGGGGTACGTGAACTCGTCGAGGAGCAACATGTCGTAGGTCTCGTCTGCGAGACGGCGCTTGACCTCCTCCCACCCCTCGCGGGCG
>Ga0126311_10001686_pt1 | contig 10826 bp, 11 predicted proteins | sample Plot61_FD_92539 | JGI IMG/M metagenome (GOLD analysis project Ga0126311, IMG submission 92539) | Serpentine soil microbial communities from UC McLaughlin Reserve, CA, USA - Plot61 | ecosystem: Environmental > Terrestrial > Soil > Grasslands | place: USA: UC McLaughlin Reserve, Lake County... | reverse complement strand
CTTCTTCCCGATCATGATGTTCGGCCTCCCGGCGGCGTGCCTCGCCATGATCCGGCACGCCAGAGTCCCTAAGGTGGCCTCCGGCATCCTTCTCTCGGCGGCACTAGCTTCCTTCATCACCGGCATCACCGAGCCCATCGAGTTCGCCTTCCTCTTCGTGGCGCCGGTCCTTTACCTCATCCACGCCATCCTCACCGGCACAGCGCTTGCGGTGTGCACGCTCCTCGGGATAAAGATAGGCTTCGGCTTCTCGGCGGGACTCATAGACTACGTCTTGAACTTCAGCAAGGACAACACGACTAGGCCGGTTCTCCTGCTCGGCGTCGGCCTTGTCTACTTCGCCATCTACTACTTCGTCTTCAGCTTCTTCATCAAGCGCTTCGACCTGGCGACGCCCGGCCGGGGCGAGGCATCGACCGGGCTCTCTGCGGATTGGATCCTCCCCGAAAGCCAGCGCGGCCCGACGCCTGGAGACGAGGGCGAGCGCGAAGCCGCGCGCCAGGCCGAACGCGAAGCCGAGCGCCAGGGCGAGCGCGAAGGTGCGCCTGCCGGGACCGCCACGGCCGAGCGCGACCGCGACGACGTGCTGGCGGAGAACGTACTGGAGGCGCTCGGGGGGCCGGAGAACGTCGAGAGCGTCGAGGGATGCATCACGCGCCTCAGGCTCTTCGTGGACGACCCGGAGCGCATCGACGACGACCGGCTCAGGGAGCTCGGCGCCTCCGGCGTGGTCAAGCGCGGCAAGGTGGCCCAGGTGGTCATGGGCACCCAGTCCGACCGCATCGCCGTGCGTATAGAGCGTCTCCTGAAGGGCGAGGGCTGATGGAGGTACTGGCGCCAGTCTCCGGCACGGCGGTCCCCCTCAGCGAGGTGCCAGACGAGGTGTTCGCGGAGGGGATGGCAGGGGAAGGAGGGGCCATAGTGCCCGCCGCAAGCGGCGAGGCGGTCGCTCCCCTCTCGGGGACGCTCGTGAAGCTCTTCGAGGGCGGGCACGCCTTCGGGATAGAGACCGGTGACGGGGTGGAGTTGATCGTCCACGTCGGCCTCGACACCATCGAGCTGCGCGGCGCGGGCTTCGAGAAGCTCGCCACAGAGGGGGACAGGGTGGAGGCGGGCCAGCCCATCGTGCGCTTCGACCTGGAGGAGATCCGGAGCGGAGGCTACGACCCCGTCACCCCCGTCGTCGTAACTAACGCCGACGAGCACTCTGTCAGCAACCTCGAGACCGGGGAGGTGAGCGCCGGAGACCCCCTCTTCGAGGTCGCCACTTGAAGCGTATTCTCGACTGCGGCCCCGCCGACTTCCAAGAGATGGACGGCGGGACACTCCTCGAGGCCGTCAGGCGCTCCGAGGGACGCACAATCCTCTGCGAGGTCCTCTGGCCCGCCCCACCACTGGTAGACGGCGTCTCCAACGGCGGGGTCGCCGTCGCCTTCGGCGCTGACCTCGTCCTCCTCAACATGTTCGACGGCGAGGATCTCAATGACATCAAAGGACGACTCGGGCGACCGGTCGGCGTGAACGTCGAGCCCTCCGAAGACGTGCCCCCGCACCGGCGGGCGAGCCGCGAGAACCTGCGGCGTCTCGCGGACGTGGACTTCATCGTCGTCACCGCCAACCCCGACGCGGAGGTGGGCGCAGGGGAGATGCTCTCCGCCGTCGCGCTGGTCCGGGAGACGCTGCCCGCAGCCCTCGTCTTCGCAGGCAAGATGCACGGCAGCGGCGGAAGGGGGATGGTCGGGGAGGGGGAGATAGCGCAACTCGCAGGGGTGTCTGACGCCGTCCTGATACCGGCCCCCGGCACCGTCCCGGGGAGCCGGGAGCTGCTCGTGGCGGAGCTCGCGGACGCCGCGCATGCCTCGGGGGCGCTTGTGGTCGCGACGGTCGGGACCTCGCAGGAGGGAGCCGACCCGGAGACCGTCAGGGAGCTGGCGCTCGCGGCCAAGCGCGCTGGAGCGGACGTGCTGCACCTGGGTGACGCGGGCGTATCCGGGATCACCGAGCCCATCAACGTGCTGGCAGCGTCGATCGCGATCCGGGGCCGCCGCCACACCTACCGCCGAATGGCGATGAGGTGAAATCTCAAAACCGCGCTTCATGAGACCACGTTCGGCTTCCGGGCAAATAGCTGACAAGCTGAAATGCTGACAAGCCGCCTGGCGAAGCCGGGCTGCGTGCTGACAAGCCCGCTTACTGCCCCTCTCCGCCTCTCCACAGACGCTGCGACGGTACGCCCAAGGCCCGGTTGAACTTGCTCGAAGAGTTCTCCCAGGCAATGGCGGCGGTGAGCTCCACCACGGCGTCCTCGTCGAAGAACCGGCGCAACCGGGAGAAGAGCTCGTCGTCCACGTCCTGGCCGGTGACGGTCATGCGGTCGGCGTACTCAAGGGCCGCGCGCTCCTTCTCCTCGTACAGCGGACTCGTGGCGTACTCGTCCAGGGCGAGTATCTTCTCATCGGAGACTCCCAACTCGCTGCTCACGGCAGCGTTTAAATCCTGTCAGAACTCGCAGCCGTTTATGGCCGCGACCCGCCGGTTGATGAGGGAGACGAGGTGGCCGTCGATTAGGCCGGAGGAGTCCAGTCCGGTCCACATCGCGCGCGCTCCTCGAAAGATGGTCGGGCGCCTTGCGTACAACAGGTGATTCAAAAGTGGCGCTCCCCACTTTTTGATCTGGGCTTCGAATACGGCCTTTATCGGTCCTTGCGCAAGGACCGGATCTACACCGTCGATTCTTGCCACAGCGCTACCTCCTTTTGGCCATGATCCCATGACGAACACCATCCACAAGGTAGTTTCTCACAAGCTCAGGACGGCCCACTCTACATACAGCATCCACACGAATCGCAGGCAAAGGAGGATGCAAATTGGTTCAGGAGCCCCTTTTCCTGCGGCTCAGGTGAACCACCCATCGGCGGCCAGTTCGTGGCCGGTCGCCATGCGCGGCTGGTACTGCTGGGCGAAGACCTGACCGACGAGTTCTCTCCGGCTGCGCACGCCGACCTTGTCGAAGATGGCCTTGAAGTGATCGCGCACAGTGTTGGGCGTGATGTGCAACTCCCCGGAGACTTCGGCCGTGGACAGCCCGCGCAGGGCGAGCTTCGTTATCTCGCCCTCGCGCTTCGTCAGGCCGTAAGCATCGACTATAAGAGGCGCGATCTCCGCCGGACGGGCCTCCTCGAAGATGACGGCTATCCGCCCCTCGGTGTCCGCGGCCCGTAGCCTTGAAGCGTGAAGCACCAGCCACCGTCCGGAGGCGGTTCGCAGGCGCGTCCTCGGCATCAGGTCGGGTGGCGCATGACCACTGCCACGCTCCAGCGCCAGCAAGCGAGCGGCGACCGCGTAGACCGCCTCCGGAAGCTCGCTCGAGCTGGGCCAATCGCTCATTGCTACCTCTGTAAGCCACCCCTCGGCTGCGGGCGTTACCGCGGCCAGCGAGAGGTCGTCTCCAAGCAACAGCAACCCCGGCCCGTCGGGTGGTGGAGAGGCCACTCGCGCATCGCCTATCAGCAGGGCAGTGCGCAGACCCTCGGCCACGTGCGGGGTGAGCTTCGCCAGGAAGGCCGCCTCGGCGGGCGTGAAGTTGGGGCTGGACCGCTCGCGGTGCAGGCACATGAAGCCCCAGCACTTGGAGCCCACGACGAGGGCCGCTCTCAACTCGTCCCCCAAGTCCATCGGGGCGAGGATCTCCTGGTAACGCGGGCTACGGGCCAGCTCACCCCTGGTCGCCGCGCCCAAAGTGCCGACCGGCGAGCGCCCTCTCGCCAGGCGGGCGAACTTGACGGCGTCTTCTTGCATGAACTCGTTCTCGACGAACCGGGGGGCGGCGCGCGCGAGGACGTCGTCGACCACTGCTCCCGTGAACAGCAGCGTAGCCGGGTCGGCAGTAGCGAAGAACGAAGCGTCTACGGGGATTAGCTTCCGGAGACGCTTTACGGTCTCGACCCTGAACGTCCTCGAGTCCAGCCCGGCATGGCAGAGGCGGACGATCTCTTGCCTGATGCGTTCCGCCGACCTGCTTCCATCCAAAGTCTGGGCATTATACAAGTAACCGGAGTTTCAAAATATCCCACATTTGTGGGATTACCTTCGCGCATCGCCCGCAGTACCGTCCGGGTAACGAGAATCAGGCGACCGCGAAGGAGGTCTCGACATGTCGGCGGAAGAGAACAAGGTGCTGGTGCGCCGTTTCGTAGAGGAGTTCTGGAACGAGGGGAATACGGCCACTGCGGACGAGCTAATGGCGGTCGACGCCGAGATCCACATGCCCACGGGAGAGGTAGTCAGTCTTGATAAGCTAAAGGGTTTCGCTGGTGCGTGGCGCGGGGCATTCCCCGACTGGCATTCCACCTTCGAGGAGCTGATCGCGGAAGGGGACAGGGTAGCCGAGCGGTGGACCGGTCGGGGCACGCACCGAGGCGAGCTGCAGGGCATCCCTCCCACCGGCAAGCGTGTAGAGGTGCCGGGCAGCGTCTTCTACCGGATCGTCGGCGGTAAGATCGTGGGGTTCCGGGGACAGTTGGACATGATGAACCTGATGCAGCAGTTGGGCGCTGTCCCGGAGCCAGAGCAGGCTGGACCTCTATCCCCGTAGCCGATCGATCTCCGTCCCCTGCATCAACAACAGGCTTGAACGGATGCTTGGCACCAAGCAAGTACACGGCATCGGGTAGTGCCGAAGTCCGGCTCCGCCGATCGGGGCTACCACAGCTACCGGCGTGAGCTACGGCTCGGTACTCGGGCGATGCCGGTAGGTAGTCGAGCGTACCTTCGCGTGGCTGCATAACTACCGTCGCATACACATCCGCTGGGAACGCGACCCGGCCGTGCGTACGGCCTTCCTCGCCGGCGCGCTCATCTGCCGGCGCTAGCTCATGGGGTATTAAACGGATTCTTGGACCGTAACTCGCAGCTCGAAGCGGGGTCCGCCCTCCGCGCCGGACTCGTGATGAGGGATAGCCCGGATGCTGGCCAGGGAAGCCACCACCGCGTCAGCCTCCCTGAGATCCTCTTCGCGGTGGGTGGTGGCGACCGCGATGACGCGCATGCCGGCGGACCTGGCCGAGCTAACGCCCGAGGGTGCGTCCTCGATCACCACGCACGCCTCCGGACGCACGCCCAGGACATCGGCGCCTTTCAGGTAGGCTTCAGGGTGGGGCTTGCCGTTCTCCACGTCGTCGGCGCTCACGAAACGTTCCGGCAGCGGCAGGCCGACATGTTCCATCCTGCTGGACGCGAGTGCCCTCGTGCCCGACGTGACCACGGTCCAGCCATCTGTGGGTAGCGACGAGAGCAGCTCGCGAGCCCCCTCTATCTTGAGGACGCCGTCAAGGTCATTGACCTCGATCCGCTCCAGTTCGCGGGCCTCCGAGTCGGCGTCCAGGTCCGGGGCGAAGAGCCGGACCGTCTCGGCGGCCCTGCGCCCGTGGGCGACCTCGAGTATGCGCCCGGCGTCGAGGCCCCGTTCCTCCGCCCACTCGCGCCAGGTACGCACCACGACCGCGGTCGAGTCCACCAGCACGCCGTCCAGGTCGAAGAGGATTGCTTCACACTCGAAGGTTCTCACAGACACATCCTCCTGTTCCGTCATCCTCACGCCGTCCCTCCTTGTGCAACCGACACTCGCCTTCGAGGACATGCTCGCACAGCCGGGTCCCGGGTGCTGTTTCATTTCCGCGCCGGGAGCGCACCTGAACTCGTGAACCCGCAGCGCTGGTAAAGGCACCACATATTGTGCTACGTTTACGCCCTACCCGCACAGGTTGTGGGTTATGTACGGAGGCGAGTCCGGAGGGGGACTATCGTGCGTACCACGCAGGCCGAGCAAGGCCGGGTCGAGCGCCGCCAACGCGCTGCGACGGAGATCCAGAACATGCTCGCGGACCTCTACCGGGGCTTCGTCGCCTGGGCTTCGCTGTACGGGGACGTCGAAGGCCGCTACGACCAAGAGCAGAGGGAGCGGGTCACCGCGTTGATCGACCGTCTCTCCAACGGCTACCTCGCGAGATCCATGTGGCTCGAGCCGCCCGCCCGGAAGAGGATCGAAGACTTCATCGAGAAGTCCGAAGACCTCTACTCCAGGTTCTGCGCAGACATAGAGGAACGGGGCTACGCAAGGGCAAGGAAGAGCATGGCGAACCGCGTGAGCAGGCAACTCAGGTCCCTCAGGAAAGTCGCCGAATCCAGCCTGAAGGACGACCTCGAAGGTTCCAGCCGCCCCCGCTGGCCTATGCGCCTGCGGAGGTCCTAGCCCGGAAGCTCCACCCTCACACCTAAAGCGCTTTGCAAAAGGAGTGATCCTTTTGCAAAGCGCGCATTTCAGCACGCTCCGGCTTCGCCGTCGCTTGTCAGCATTTCAGCTTTCTCTGCCATTCGCCTCATGCCCGCTCACGTTTTGCGAGACGGCTTCCGGGCAGAGGCTTTGACGAGCGCAGGGCAGCGAGGAGTTGCTCCCTCCTTGCTGACTACACCGATTCTCGAAATAATTGATCCCTGGAGGAAGTCGGGAGAGGCCGCGCCTCCGAAACAAATAGCTGACTAGCTGACAAGCCGCCGACCGGAGGGAGGCGGCGTGCTGACAAGTCCCCGAAGGGGACGTGCTGACAAGCCTGCGAAGCAGGCGTGCTGAAATGCGCGAAACCAACACGCCGCTGCCGCGTAAATATCTCCAGAGGATCGGGAAGCACCCGTATCCCATCACCGTGGAAGAAATCATCAGGCGCTTCAGCAGTTTTTTGTAATATCACGATATATCGTGATATACTGCGGCAACGCTGGTTCGCTGGAGTGTGGAACGGAGGCGAGATGTACGGTCCGGGCAGGATGGGCTACTGGGGCAGGGCACGCGGGATGGGACGGCATCCGGGGGGACATGGTCCGCCGGTGGTGCTGGTGGTAGGTCTTGTGGTTGGGGGGCTGTTCCTCTTCTCTATGGCTGGCGCGTTCGACTTCCTTCCGTTCTTCCTTTTCTTCTGGATGATCCCCTTCCTTTTGGTACCGGCGATCGGGCTCTCGACGAGGAGTGTGGCCGGTCTCTTCGAGGCGCGGGCGCAGAGGCCGGTTGACGAGAGGCGCAAGGAGAAGGAGCTCCTCGAGGCGCTCGCACGGCACGGGGAGCTCACGCCCGCGCGGGCCGCTCTGGAGACCTCGCTGAGCGTGGCCGAGGCGGACGAGATGCTCTCCGGGCTTGCGAAGGAAGGGCACATAGAGGTGCGCGCCCGTGAGGGGAGGCTCGGGTACGCGCTGTGGGATACGGACCGGCGGGAGCTGACGGCGTGAAGATGGGGGAACGAAGGAGGCAACGTTATGTTTGGGCCAAAGGGGATGAAGGGGTTCTTCGGACGTGGGCCGTGGCGGGGGCACGGGTTCGACCCGAGGCGGGGGCGCGTGTTCGGGAAGGGTGACCTCAAGTACGTGATCCTGGACCTGATCAAGGACCATCCCTCTCACGGTTACGAGGTGATGCGGGCGCTCGAGGGGCGTTTCCGCGGGTTCTACTCTCCGAGCCCGGGCTCGGTCTACCCGACGCTGCAGATGCTCGAGGACCTTGGTTACGTGACCTCGAAGCAGCAGGATGGCAAGAAGGTCTACGAGATCACCGCCGAGGGGCGCAGGTTCCTCGAGGAGAACAGCCGTTCCGTCGAGGACATCTGGGGCCGGGCAAGCGGGGGCTGGGACCCCGAGGTCGCGGCCGGGCTGCACGAGATGAAGCACGAGATGATGGGTCTGGGCAGGCTCTTCGGCCGCGAGATGCACGAGGGGCGGCTGGACAGGGAGAAGCTCAGCCGCGTCCGCGAGGTCGTCGCCCGCGCCGCGCGGGAGATAGAGGAGATACTCGACGATAGGGAGGACCCCGGGACGACGCGCGTTTAGGCTGGCGGCTTGCCGCGGGCGGGCCGCGAACACGATAATGGGCCGGAGCGGGTTGTAGGAAGATGAAGGTCGGAAGGGAAGCTTGCGCGTCTACAGCGACCCTGCCTCGGAGCGGCACGTCAACCACCTGGCCGCCGTGGAGTCCCCCCGGCGGTTCCCGGCGGCGCTCGTCGGCGTCGAGAGGGCGGAGCGGGATGGGGTGCCGGTGGAGCGGCTACCCTGTAGCCCCGCGGACGAAGACGCCCTCGCGAGGGTCCACGCCCCCGCGTACCTTGACCATCTGAAGAACCTGTCCGCTCAGGGAGCGGGCTATCTCAGCCTGGACACGGCCCTCAACGAGCACTCCTGGGAGGCGGCTTCTATAGCGAGCGGGGCCGCCGTCGCGGCGGTCGAGAGCGCGCTCTCGGGAGAGGCGGCCTTCGCGGTAGCGCGCCCGCCAGGCCACCACGCCGGGCGGGCGACGGGGATGGGGTTCTGCCTGCTCAACCACGCCGCGGTCGGTGCCGGGCACGCCCGCTCGCACGGGGTAGGGAGGATAGCCATTCTCGACTGGGACGTCCACCACGGCAACGGCACCCAGGACATCTTCTACGAGGATGGGGAGGTACTCTACCTCTCGGCGCACCAGAGCCCGTTCTACCCGGGAACCGGTTGGGTTGACGAGGTGGGAGAGGGCGAAGGAACGGGCCTGACCGTGAACGTGCCGCTGCCTGCGGGCTCGGGGGAGGACGTCTACGCGGCGGCGTTTGCCGGGGTCTTCCTCCCCGTGCTGCGCGAGTTCGCTCCGGCTTTGATCCTGATCTCTGCGGGCTACGACGCCCACAGGGCCGATCCTTTGGGAGGCATGGCGCTGGAGGCCGCCTCCTTCGGACGCTTCGCCGCCGCGCTCGCCTCCCTGGCCCGCGAGGCGGGGGCGGCGCCCCCCGCGCTAGTTCTCGAGGGCGGCTACAACCTGGGAGCCCTCACCGAGGGCGTCGCAGCGACCATCCGGGGGATCGAGGAGGCACGGGAGGCCGGCTGGCAGTACGCGGGCGACGTAAGATCCGTCGAGGCCGCCCGGAAGACCCTGGCGCCGTTCTGGGAGAGCCTCCGGTAGCCCCCTTGTGCGCGGACGACCTGTGAGGGATGGGCGATGACGCGGGCATCTCTTTGGGTCTTCGCCGTCGCGGTGGTCTGCGTCGTGGCGTACCTGGTCGTCTGCTACGTAGTGGCGGCCCGCCTCTCCGCGCCGGTCAGGAGGCCGGTAGAGCGGACGCCGGCCGACTTCGGTCTGGGCTACCATGAGGTCGAAGTTCGGAGCAGCGACGGGCTGCGCCTGAGCGCCTGGTGGGTGGAAGGCGTGGACTCCTCGCGGGCCGCGCTGTTGGTACACGGTTGGGGCGCGGACAAGTCGAGCCGCCACGTGCTGGAGACGGCCGCCGTCTACGAGGAGGCCGGGTTCGACGTCCTGATGATCGACCCGCGAGGCCACGGCGGGTCGGAGGGAGATCGAGTCACCCTCGGCTACCGCGAGGTGCGCGACGTCCAGGGGGCGCTGTCCTGGCTCGAGAAGCGGGGCTTCGACCCCGAACGGGTGGTGCTCCACGGCTGGTCGATGGGCGGCGTGGCAGTCATCCAGGCCGCTCCGGGGGCTGGCGTGGCCGCGGTCGTGGAGGAGTCGGCCTACGCGGACCTGCCCTCGCTGCTGCGGGAGCGGCTCCCCGAGGTCAGCGAATTGCCGGCCTTCTTCACCCCGGGGATCTTCGTTGTGGGCAGGCTCTTTCTGGGCATAGACCCCTGGGCCGTGCGGCCCGTGGAGGAGGCCAGGCAACTCTCTCGCGAGGGCGTACCGTTAATGATCATTCACTCGCGAGACGACGAAGTGGTGCCCTTCGAGCACGCTGGGACGCTGGCCAAGGCTCACCCCGGGGCCGTCTTCTGGACGCTCGAGGGCTACGAACACGTCCATGCCTACGAGCACCCCGAGTACCGGGAGAGGTTGCTGGGCTTTCTCGACGAGGCCGCCAGGCCCCCGGAGTGAAGAGTTCCGAGTGGGGTTGCGAGGAGGATCTACTCTGTCTCGCGCTGGGCCAGATTCTCGATAGAGGTAAGTAAAGCGGAGTGATCCCAGCCTCCCCGCCCCCTCGCCATCAAGGAATCGAACATCTGGTCCACGATCGCAGTGACAGGCAACACCACCCCATACTCCCTGCCCGCCGCCAATGCGATCCCAAGGTCCTTGCTGTGGAACTCGACCTTGCCGCCAGGCTCGAACTTGTGGGAGAGGAACTTCTCTCTCTTCACCTCCATCACCTTGTTGCCGGCCAGCCCTCCAGAGAGCACGTCCAGGATCTTCTCCGGCGAGACTCCACCAGCCGAGCCCAACACCAACGCTTCTGAGACAGCCTCTATGGTAAGGGCGACGACCACCTGGTTTGCGGCCTTGGTGACCTGCCCCGCTCCCACGGGTCCTACGTGGGTTATGGTCTTTCCCATCGCCTCGAAGAGGGACCTGGCTCTCTCGAAGTCTTCCTTCTCACCGCCTACCATGATGGATAGGGTTCCTTCGATCGCGCCCACGTCACCGCCCGAGACCGGGGCGTCTAGCATGCTCGCGCCCTTCTCCTTTAGCGCTTCGGCCAGCTCCTCGGTGACGACGGGGGAGATGGTGCTCATGTCTATGAGGAGAGCGCCTTCGCTGATGCCTTCCAGCACGCCGTTCTCACCAGCGACGACCTCCCGCACCTGCGGGGAGTCCGGGAGCATGGTGATGACGACGTCGCTCTTCTCCGCCACCTCTCTCGGGGTCGCGGCCACGGTCGCCCCCTCCTTGCCCAGCTCCTCGGCCTTCTCGGGACTCCGGTTGTGGAGTACAAGCTCGTAGCCCGCCTCCATCAGGTTGCGGGCCATGGGCATGCCCATGATCCCAAGCCCTATAAAGCCAACCCTCTCAGGCATCCTGCCCGCTTTCGGAG
>Ga0126311_10001685_pt1 | contig 10833 bp, 9 predicted proteins | sample Plot61_FD_92539 | JGI IMG/M metagenome (GOLD analysis project Ga0126311, IMG submission 92539) | Serpentine soil microbial communities from UC McLaughlin Reserve, CA, USA - Plot61 | ecosystem: Environmental > Terrestrial > Soil > Grasslands | place: USA: UC McLaughlin Reserve, Lake County... | reverse complement strand
TCGATCAAGCACCGCAAGGCGGCCACCGACGCCAAGCGTGGCCAGCTGTTCACGAAGCTGGCGCGGGCGATCACGGTCGCCGCGCGCGAGGGCGGGGGAGACCCCAGCGCCAACCACACGCTGGCGGCGACCATCGAGAAGGCACGCGGCTACTCGATGCCCAAGGACAACATCCAGCGGGCGATCGACCGCGGCACGGGGGCCGGCGACGCGGGGCAGATCGAGCGCGCGACCTACGAGGGCTACGGGCCCGCGGGCGTCGCGGTGATGGTCGAGGCGCTGACCGACAACCGCAACCGCACCTCGGCCGAGGTGCGCCACGCGTTCGACAAGCACGGCGGCAGCCTCGGCGAGCCCGGGTCGGTGGCGTGGCAGTTCGAGAGCAAGGGCGTGGTGATGGTCGACGGCGGGCGTTACTCCGAGGACGACCTGATGCCCGCGATCGACGCCGGCGCCGAGGACGTCGCGGCCGACGGAGACTCGCTGAAGGTGCTGAGCGCGGCGGAGGACCTCGCCGCGGTGCGGTCGGCGCTGGCCGGCGCCGGCGTGGAGGTGCAGTCCGCCGAGCTCGCGATGGAGCCGAAGGCCGTGGTGGACGTGGCCGAGGAGTCGGACGCACGCGCTGTGATGCGCCTGATGGACGCGCTGGACGACCACGACGACGTCGACTCGGTGCACGCCAACTTCGACATCCCGGCCGAGATCCTCGAGCAGGTCGAGGCCGCCGCCTAGCGGTTGACTTCGACCCCGATGTCTAGGATGCTGGCGTCGTGAGACGGGAGCGCAGGATCATCGGGGTCGCAGCCATCGTCGCACTGGTGACGACGGCTACCGCGATGGCGCTGCCGCCTGGCGCCGGCGCCGGTCTCTCGGCGGTGTACCAGCTGTACGACAACGATGCGGTCGGTATTCCCAACGGCCACGACGCAGCGAAGATGTCGTTCGACCTGCCGTCATCGGACAGGATGGTCGGGTCGGTGCAGCCTCACTTCCGCATCAGGCACGATCGCACGCAGCAGCTGAAGCTCTCGCTGAAGGGCCCAAACGGCGAGACGGTATTGCTCAGCAACGGCGAGACGCACGGGGAGAACCTCGGCAGCGGGCCCTGTGGCGAGGACTTCCACACCGTCGACTTCACCGGGTTTTCGGACTCGGCCTCGCAGAACCTCGCGAGCGGCAGTGCCCCCTACGTGGGCGACTGGCTACCGAACGAGCCGCTCTCCGCCCTCACCGACATCTCGCCGGAGGGCCGGTGGACCTTGATCGCCAAGGACACGAACTCCGGCGGCGAGAAGGGGAGGCTTCTGTGCGGGCTCCTGTTCATCTCGCTGCCGCCCCCTTGACCCGAGCGCGGCCGCAGCATAGCCTGCGCATCGTGGGCAGGGACGCACGCAAGCTTTGTCTGGCGGGGATCGTGGCGGCGGTCGCCGCGATCGCAGGGATCACGGCCGGCTCCGCCGTCGCCGGCGGGGACATCTACATCCCGGTCGCCGAGACCCACAAGATCCCCGACAAGGGGCGCGGCAAGCTCACCATGACCGTCCCGGTGGACGAGGACAGGGTCATCAACAACATGTTCGTCGGGCTCCGCGTCGAGCACCCGCAGACGAAGGACCTGAAGTTGTGGCTTAAGGACCCCGCGGGGACGAAAGCGGTCCTCAGCGACCGGGACACCCAGGGGGCGAACTTCGCCGACTCCGCCACCGAGTGTGGCGGCAACCTGACGTACCTCGCGAAGAACGCGCCGAATGAGCTGTCCGATGGCTCCGCGCCATACACGGGCTCGTATCTCGCCGCCGAGCCACTGAGCATCTTCGACGGCGAGTCGACCCTGGGCGACTGGAAGCTCACGATCAAGGACTTGAAGGCGGGCAACAAGGGCAACCTCCACTGCTTCGTGCTCAGCCTCTACGGCACGCCAAACTGAGCTCGCGCGCGCCCGCGGCCTGAAAGAGGCATCCGGGCCTCCTTCCAGAATCACTACCCATGATCGTGGTCATGGGCATCGACCCCGGCGTGGCCAACACCGGGTTCGGGGTGATCCGCGTCGCCGGCGGCCGGATGAGCGCGGTGGACGGGGGCGTCATCGAGGCGCCGCCCGACCGCCCCGCCGGTGAGCGCCTGACGCGCATCCACACGGCGCTCAGCGAGCTGCTCGGCTGGCACAAGCCCGCCGCGGTGGCGCTCGAGGACCTCTACTTCGGCAAGAACGTGCGCTCCGCGATGGCCGTCGGCCAGGCGCGGGGCGTGGCGATGCTCGCGGCCGCCCAGGCCCGAGTGCCCTGCCACGACTACACCCCGCAGGCCGTGAAGAAGGCGGTCTGCGGCTCGGGCGCAGCCGACAAGGGCCAGGTCCAGCAGATGGTCGGCGCGCTGCTGAGCCTGCCGAGCCCGCCCAGCTCCGATCACGCCGCCGACGCCCTCGCGGTCGCCATCTGCCACGCCGGTCACACCCGCCCGGCCCACGCCTTCGCCCCGGTATCCCGCGAGCGCGCGGCGCCGCTCGGGCACCTCGCGGGCGGGGCCGCGACTTGATCGCCGCGGTCACAGGAGAGGTGCTGGTGCGCCGTCCCGACCATGTGGTCATCGACGCCGCCGGCGTCGGCTACCGGCTCGCCGTGTCCGCCGAGACCCTGAAGGCCGTCCCGGCCCGGGGCAAGCAGACGACCCTGCACTCGCACCTCGTCCTGCGCGACGACTCGATCTCGCTGTATGGCTTCGCCTCCGAGGAGGAACGCGACCTGTTCCTCAGCCTCACGTCCGTCTCGGGCGTGGGCCCGAAGGTCGCGATCGCGATCCTCTCGGGCGGGACGCCGCGCGAGCTCCTCCGGGCGATCGCCGCAGGCGACGCCAAGCGCTTCCAGGCGGTTCCCGGCATCGGCAAGCGCACGGCCGAGAGGGTCATCGTCGAGCTGCGCGAGAAGGTCGCGGGAGAGCTCGAGGAGGCGATGTCGGAAGGAGCGGAGGGCGAGGAGAGCCAGCACTCCCTCGCGCGCGATGGCCTGATGCACCTCGGCTACACGCTCACCGAGGCCGACAAGCTCCTCGACGGGGTCGACGGCGATTCGGCCGAGATCCTGATCAGCTCGGCCCTGCGCAAGGCCGGGCAGGGGGCATGAGCCTGTGAGCATCTCTCGCGACCCGAACTTCGAGGACCCGGGCTCGAGCCCGCCCGCCCCGGCGTCCATGGCCGACATCCGCGTCGCCGGGCCCGAGGACGAGCTCGACCGCTCGCTGCGACCGCAGACGCTTTGCGACTTCGTCAACCAGCAGCAGGTCACCGCCCAACTCGAGGTCTTCATCGAGGCGGCCAAGCGCCGCGGCGAGGCCCTCGACCACGTGCTGCTGGCCGGTCCGCCCGGGCTGGGGAAGACCTCGCTGGCCCACATCGTCGCCGCCGAGCTGGAGGTACCGATGGTGCAGACAGCAGGCCCGGCGCTCGAGCGCAAGGCCGACATAGCGGCCTTCCTCACCGCGCTCGAGCCGGGATCGGTGTTTTTCATCGACGAGATCCACCGCCTCAACCGGGCGATCGAGGAGACGCTCTACCCGGCCATGGAGGACAGGCGGCTGCCAGTCGTCCTCGGACAGGGCGCGGGCGCCCGGACCGTCACGCTGGACCTGCCGCAGTTCACCCTGATCGGCGCGACCACGCGCACAGGCCTGCTGACGACGCCGCTTCGCGACCGCTTCGGGGTCTCGCACCGTCTCGAGCACTACGAGCCCGCCGACCTCGCCCTGATCGTCCGCCGCTCGGCCGGCATCCTCGGGATCGAGATCGAGCCGGAGGGCGAGGTGGCGATCGCCGAGCGCTCCCGCGGCACGCCACGCGTCGCCAACCGCCTGCTCAAGCGCGTCCGCGACTTCGCCGAGGTCCGCGGCTCCGGGGTGATCTCGCAGGAGATCGCGACCGAAGCGCTGGGCCTGCTGGAGGTCGACGAAGCCGGCCTCGACCGTCACGACCGCGCCATCCTCGACGCCATCGCGGTGAAGTTCTCGGGCGGGCCGGTGGGCCTCTCGACGCTTGCGGCCGCGGTCGACGAGGAGCAGGACACGATCGAGGACGTCTACGAGCCCTACCTGCTCCAGCAGGGCCTCATCAAGCGCACCCCCCGCGGCCGCGTCATCACCGAGCGCGGGGCGGCTCACCTCGGCGTCCCGGCGCCCGACCACGCCACGAGCCTGTTCTGAGACCGTCGGCGGGCGCCGGAGCATCGCTAGCCTTACAGCGCGTGCCCTTCTTCATCTGCCCCAACTGCGGCAACCGCGAGCTCAGCGCCGAGCGCACCGCCGGGCTCTCGGGCCGGCCCAAGGGCTGCTCGAAGTGCGGGTTCAGCTTCCTGTTCGAGCTGCTGGACGACTACTACCCGGCGCCCGGGGCCGCGTTCTTCACCTGCGATTCGAACGGGCGGCTGATCGACGTGGGCAAGGGCGGATACGAGCTCACCGGGCTCACCGACGAGCAGGTCATCGGGCGTCCCGTCCAGGAGGTGCTCGGCCTGCAGTGGCTGGACATCGGCGACGGTGGGAAGGAGGCCGACACCGACCGCGACGGGACCACCGATCCAATCGAGACGACGCTTGAGTGGGGTGTCCGTTCGCTGGGCAAGAGGGTGGCCGTCCGCGCCGAGGGCGACCAGCCGGCCGAGGCCGTCGCCGACCTCTTCCCCGCCTATGACGACGACGGCGGGCTGCTGCTCGTCCTCACGCCTGAGTGACGACCGATAGCCTGAGCCGTCCGCGCCGCGTCTCCGGCGCGGGCCGCGACGCACTAAGCGATGGGTAGCCGGCGCCGAAACCTCCTGATCCTCGCGTTCGTCCTGGTCCTGACCGTGGCGTCGGCGTACGCGATCTCGCAGAAGCGAACGGTGCTGGGCCTCGACCTCCGCGGCGGCACCGAGCTCGTCTACCAGGCGCGCCCGACCGCGCAGGTCCCCAACCCGTCGCCGCAGGACATCGACCGCGCCATCGAGATCATGCGCGAGCGCACCGACCAGCTGGGCGTCTCGGAGCCCGAGATCGCCAAGATCGGCGAGGACCAGATCGAGATCGGCTTGCCCGACGTCCAGAACGCCGACCGCGCGATCGAGCAGGTCGGGACGACGGCGCAGCTCTACCTCTACGACTTCGAGAAGAACGTCATCCCGCCGGACCCGAAGGTCCAGAACGCCAACGAGCGGACCTTCAGCCGCCTGTACGACGCGATCAAGTTCGCCGAGAAGCAGAAGGTCGACTGCGGCGACCTCTGCTCCACCAACGGCCCCACCTACTACCTGTTCGACGAGGGCTCGCTTGAGCTGCTCGCGGGCCCGGCGGAGAAGGAGGAGGACCTCTTCATCGACTCGCCCGACGGCAAACAGCCGGACGGCACCGAGGTGGTCACCGTGCCTCAGGGCGTGGTCGTCGTCCAGGCCGAGCCCCCAGGTGACGACCCGGCGACCGACATCGACGAGAGCGCGGGGGCGCCGGCCGAGTACTTCGTGCTCAAGGACCGGCCGGAGCTGACCGGCGACGAGATCCAGAACCCCGAGCAGAACTTCGACCCCACCTCGAGCCAGCCGAACGTCACCTTCGACTTCACCGACGACGGCCAGCAGGCGTTCCAAGACGTCACCCGCCGGATCGCGCTGCGCGGCGCCGAGTCGGCGCCCCCGAACGCGTGCGCGAGCCCCAACGGCGGCGACCCCTACTCACAGCACTTCGCGATCATCCTCGACAACGAGGTCGTCTCGCGGCCGATCATCAACTTCTGCGAGAACCCGGAGGGGATCGACGGCCGCAACGGCGCTCAGATCTCCGGGAGCTTCACCCTCACCGAGGCCCAGGACCTCGCCAAGTTCCTCCAGATCGGCGCGCTGCCGGTCAACCTGACGCTGATCAGCCAGAGCACGGTGTCGGCGACGCTGGGCCAGCAGGCGCTCGACCAGGGCCTGAAGGCGGGGCTCGGGGGGCTGATCCTCGTCGTCCTCTTCCTGATCGCCTACTACCGGATCCTCGGGGTGGTCGCCGCCCTGGGCCTCCTGGTCTACGCGGTCTTCTTCTACGCCATGATCAAGGTGATCCCGATCACCCTGACGCTGCCGGGCATCGCCGGGCTGGTGCTCACCATCGGCGTGGCGGCGGACGCGAACGTCGTCATCTTCGAGCGAATAAAGGAGGAGGCGAGGGCGGGCAAATCGCTGGCCTCGGCGATCGCGACCGGCTACCGCAAGGGAATCGCGACGATCGTCGACGCGAACGTCATCACCCTGATCACGGCGTTCATCCTGTTCGTGCTGGCCACGGCGGGGGTGAAGGGGTTCGCTTTCACGCTCGGCATCGGCACCATCGTCTCGCTGTTCACCGCCGTGCTGTTCACGCAGGCCGTGCTCGGGGTGTTCGGTCGCGCGCGCTTCCTGCGCTCGCCGCGGGCCCTGGGCGCCGGCGAGCAGCGGGTGCGCTGGAACTTCGACTTCACGGGCGCCAGCCGCTGGTTCTTCTCGCTGTCGGGCGTGATCCTGGCGGTGGGCGCGATCGCGTTCGCGACCCAGCAGCTCCACCTCGGCATCGACTTCGAGTCGGGGACGCGCATCACGGCCAGCCTGGAGGAGCCGACCGAGGCCGAGGACGTGCGCCAGGTGCTCGTGGACGCCGGCATCGACGGCGCCGACGCCGCCGAGGTCCAGGAGTCGACCTCGACGGAGGGCGCCGAGTTCGGGGCCAACGTCGTCCAGATCCAGGCGAAGATCCCGCCCGACCAGACCGGCGACGTGCAGGACGCGCTCGACAAGGAGTTCGGCCTGGCCGGCGAGGGCCAGGGGTTCGACTCCACGAGCATCGGGCCGACCTTCGGCCAGCAGATCGCGCGCAGCGCAATGATCGCGATCATCTTCTCGCTGCTGGTGATCGCCGCCTACGTGGCGATCCGGTTCGAGGCGAAGTACGCCGTCCCGGTGCTGATCGCCCTCGTCCACGACATCCTCATCACCGGCGGCGTCTACGCCCTGCTCGGCCGGGAGGTGACGAGCGGGACGGTCGCCGCGTTCCTGACGATCCTCGGTTACTCGATGTACGACACGGTGATCGTCCTGGACCGGATCCGCGAGAACGTGCCGCGGATGCCGCGGGCGGCGTTCTCGCAGATCGTCAACCGCTCGATGAGCGAGGTACTCACGCGATCGCTGATCACGGGCCTCTCCACGGTGTTCCTGATCGGGGTCCTGCTGGCGTTCGGTGGCGAGACGCTGCAGGACTTCGCCTTCGCGATGATGGTCGGAGTCGCCTCCGGAACCTATTCCTCGATCTTCATAGCGTCGCCGGTGCTGACGCATTGGAAGGAGCGTGAGCCCGCGTATCGCAGCCGCCGCGCGCGCATCATCGAGGCGATGGGCCTCGTGCCCACCTTCCCCGAGGACAACGTCGTCGCCCGCATCGACGAGGTCGAGCGCCACGTCCCGGCGGCCGCAGCCGCGGGCCAGGCGGCGCAGCCCGCACGGCCGGCGCCGCCGCCTCCGGTGAGCGAGGGGCCCGTGGCTCAGGAGACCGAGCCCGTCGGCCGGGCGTCACCGCCCAGCGGCGACGGCGCCCCGCCCGAGCCCGAGCCGGCGATGCCGGAGGTCGGGCCCACGACCGCCGAGCGGCAGGCCAAGCGCGCCGCTCGCGAGAGAAAGCGCAGCCGCCGCCGCCGTAAGCACGGGAGGAACAGGTAATGGCCTGCCTCGTGTGGTTCACGGCGGGCGTCGCGATCTGGCACTTCACCGTGTTCGTGCCCGATCGCTTCTGGGCGGGCATCGTGGGCGCGTTCCTCGGCTCGAGCCTCGGGGCGATCGTCACGGGAGCGGCCTACCAGCTCGCCTCCGGCCAGGGCATCGGTGAGACCGACCTCACGACCGCGCTCGTCTCGGTCCCCGGGGCGCTGATCGGCCTCGCGATCGTGTACGCGATCGGCGACCGCGCCGAGCGCGAGCGCGAGGCAGCGCTCTAGCAAGGGGGCGATTCCGTCGGGTGCCGTCCCTAGCTTGGGGCGGTGGCCGCGATTGCGCCGAAACCCGACGTGCCCGAAACCGGGTTCCGCCTGGAGCCCTTCGCCTACGCGGAGGCCCGTGACCTGAGCCGGGCCCTTGGGCTGCCCGAGCCGGTGGCCGTGACGCTCGTTCGCCGCGGCTATCGCACCGTGGCCGCCGCCCGCGCCTTCCTCGAGGCGGACGAGTGGCACGACCCGCTGGCGTTCGAGGGGATGGCCGAAGTGGTCGATCGCATCCGCGGGGCGGTGGCGGCCGGCAGGCGGATCACCGTCCATGGCGACTACGACGCCGACGGCGTGTGCTCGACCGCGGTCCTGGTAGGCGCCCTCTGCGCCGCCGGGGCGTCTTGCGACTGGTTCATCCCCGACCGCCTCGGGGACGGCTACGGCCTCACGGTCGAGGGGGTGGGCCGCCTGCGCGAGCGCGGCACCGAGCTGCTGATCACCACCGACTGCGGGATCACCTGCGCCGAGGAGGTCCAGGCGGCGGCGGCTGCCGGCATCGAGGTGATCGTCACCGACCACCACCAGCCATCCGAGCGCCTGCCCGACTGCCCGGTGCTGCACCCCGTCGTAAGCGGCTATCCGTGCGCCGAGCTGTGCGCGACGGGCGTCGCCTACAAGCTCTCGGCGGCCCTGCGCGGCAACGAGGCCGACGCCGACCTCGACCTGGTCGCGCTGGCGACGGTCGCCGACCTCGTCCCCCTGCGCGGGGAGAACCGGGCGCTGGTGCGCCGGGGCATCGAGGTCGCGCGCCTCGCGCGCCGCCCGGGCCTGCGAGCCCTGATCGCCGCCGCCGGAATCGAGGCCGAGCAGCTCGACGAGGGCGACTTCGCCTTCCGCCTCGCTCCGCGGATAAACGCCGCCGGGCGCCTGTACCGGGCCGACGCGGGCGTCGAGCTGATGCTCACCGACGACCACGGCCGGGCCGCCGAGATCGCCGGCGAGCTCGATCGCGTCAACCGCGAGCGCCGCGAGACCCAGACCGAGGTCCTGCGCGGCGCCGAGGCGGCCCTGCGCGAGCTCCCGCACGAGCTCGCCGACGCGCCCGGGCTGGTGATCGCCGCCGAGGGCTGGCACCCGGGCGTCGTCGGGATCGTCGCCTCGCGGATGGTCGAGCGCACCGGTCGCCCGGTGGTGCTGATCGCGACCGACGACTCCGGCCGCGGCCGCGGCTCGGGGCGCAGCATCCCGGGGTTCGACCTCCTCGGGGCGCTGGAGACCTGCGGCGAGCACCTCGATCGCTTCGGCGGGCATCGCGCCGCCGCAGGAGTGGAGCTGCGGGCCGATCGGATCCCGGCGTTTCGGGAGGCGTTCGCAAGCCACGCGGCCGAGGTCCTGGGCGACGGCCCGCCCGCCCAGCTCGAGGAGATCGACGCCGTGGTCGGGCCCGACGAGCTCGGCCGCGAGGTCGCCGAGGGACTGGCGAGGCTGGCGCCCTTCGGCAAGGGCAACCCGCCCGTGCGCCTGGTGGTCCCCGGCGCCCGGATCCGCGACGTCCGGCCGATGGGCGAGGGCGAGCGCCACGCCCGCTTCAGCCTCGAGGGGGCGACGGGCCGGGCGCGGGGCGTCGCGTTCGGCGTCAACGGCGCGCTCGGCGTCGCGGCCGATCGAGATGCGCTCGACGTCTCGGTCTCGCTCGAGCTCAATCACTGGAACGGCGCGATCGAGCCGCGCGTCGTGTTGGGCGAGCTCTACCCGGCCGGCGACGACACCGACGACGAGACCAACCCGCTTCCCGACGCCGAGCAGTGGTGCCGGCGCCTGGATGCCGAGCTGGCCGGCGACCTGGGGCCACCTGCACGCGACGCGGCCGGCGGCGGCCGCCGGCGCGCGGTCGTGGATCGTCGCGGGCGCTCGGGCGTCGCCGCGGTCGCCGGCCTCGCCTCGAGCGGCGCGCCGGTCCTGATCGTCTGTGCCGACGCCCTACGGCGGCGCGCGCTGGTCGAGAACGCCGCGGGCCCCGCGCGCTTCGGCGGCGGGCGGGTGGTGCTGGCGGCGGGCTGCCTGTGTGACGACGCGGCCGCCCGCGAGATCGACGCGCTCGTCGCCGGTGGCGGCGGTGTGGTGCTGGCCGACTGGCCCCGCCTGGCCCGAGACCCCTCGCTGGCCGAGCGCTTCGAGCACGTGCTCCTGATCGACCCACCGCCGCTGGCGGGCCTGGCCGAGGGGGTGGATCGGGCAGGCGCCGGCTTTCTTCACCTGGCGTGGGGCCCGCCCGAGGTCGAGCTCTCGCTGCGGGTGTGGGAATCGCAATGGCCCTCGCGGCCGTCGCTTGCGGCGCTCTACCGCGACCTCCGCGAGACCGCCGGCGACGGCGCGCCCGTCTCGGCCCCGCGCCTCGCCGAGGTCCTGCGCGGCGCGCCCGGCCGGCCGCGCTCGCCGGCGGTCGCCGGGCGCGCGCTGCGCGTGCTGCTGGAGCTGGGCGTCGCCACGTGGTCGCCCGAGGATGGGGAGCGCGCGCTCACGGAACGCACGCTCGGGGTCGTATCCTCGGAGGGCACCGAGTTGACGCGATCGGCGGCGTTCGTCGCCTATCGTGAGCGTCACGAGGAGGGTCGGCGATACCTGAGCGGGCGAAGACAGACGGAGTAGAGGAGGCCGAGAAGAGCTCGGCACGTACCTCTAACGGGGCCAAGGAGGCGGTCGCCCGCGAGGCGCTGGACGGCCGCGGGGGCCACACGCGCGTGGGCGCGACCGATGCCCCGGCCGCGTCGGCGGCGCCGGTGGACGAGATCACCAAGGAGCTCACCGACGACGAGCGGGCGCTCCTGGGAGACCTGCTCGCGGTGGTTGCGGAACACGCGCACGACGGGGCGGGACCGCTCGAC
>Ga0126311_10001684_pt1 | contig 10836 bp, 8 predicted proteins | sample Plot61_FD_92539 | JGI IMG/M metagenome (GOLD analysis project Ga0126311, IMG submission 92539) | Serpentine soil microbial communities from UC McLaughlin Reserve, CA, USA - Plot61 | ecosystem: Environmental > Terrestrial > Soil > Grasslands | place: USA: UC McLaughlin Reserve, Lake County... | reverse complement strand
TCGTCGCCGCAGACGACGGCGACGGCGTCGGGCGTGCGCGTGGCCTGCTCTGAGAACAGTTCGTGGAGGCACTTCTCCCGCGGGTACTCGCTCGCTCTCCCCTGCCATTCGACGAGCAGGAGATGTTCTTCGTCTCCGGTCAGCATCGGCAGGTTAGAAAGACTCTGCGCGGGGTCGGCGACGATGGCGGTGAGAAGGTTTTTGAAGTGCGCCGCGAAGTGTTCGATGGTGGGAGCGTCGAAGAGGTCTGTGTTGAATTGCAGGGAGGCGGCGAGCCCGCCGTCCAACTCCGCCATGAGCAACGTCAGGTCGAACTGCGCGACCTGATGTCGCAGGCTGATCGGCTCAAGCCGAAGCCGGCCGACTCGCAAAGAAGCATCCGGGACGCCGAGCGCGAGCGCGGCCAAGCCTTGTGCATCGCCCGCCAGCCCTTTCTCCAAAACAAACATTGTCTGGAACAGAGGCGAACGGCTCGCATCTCTAACCGCTTGGATGCGCTCTACCAGGAGCGCGAAAGGATACTCCTGATGTTCGAAGGCGGCGAGCGCCGTGCGGCGCACCTGTTCGAGCAACTGCTCGAAGGTCTGGTCTCGGTCGATCTGCGCGCGGAGCACGACAGGGTTGACGAAGTAGCCGACGAGCGGCGAGAGGTCGGCACGGCTGCGGCCTGACGTGGGCGAGCCGATGGCGAAATCCTCCTGCCCCGTGTGGCGGTAGAGAAGCGCCTCGAAGCCCGCCAGCAGGGTCATGTACAGCGTAGCCCCGTGCGCACGTCCGAGAGTTTTGAGTTGTTGTGTCAGTTCGGCGTCGAGACGGAAGTCGTATGAACTGCCGCGATAAGTTTGTACGGGCGGGCGAGGCCGGTTAATCGGGAGATGCAGCGCGGGCTGATCGCCTGCCAACTGTTTTTGCCAGTATGACCAGAGCCTCTCACCTTCTGCACCCGCGAGCAGTTCCGTTTGCCGGCGCGAATAGTCGGCGTAGCACGAAGCGAGCGGCGGCAAATCCGGCGTCGCGCCGTTCAACGCCGCATCGTAGGCCACGCCCAATTCGCGTATCAGCACGCCGAGCGACCAGAAATCTGCGGCGATGTGATGGACGGCGAGCAGCAGAATGTGTTCGGCAGCGGAGCGTTCAAAGAGACGAATGCGCAGCAACCCGCCGTGCTCCAAATCGAAGGGGCGTTCAGACTCCGCGGTGAGACGTTCGTGCAACTCGGTTTCGCTCCAAGCCCGAGCGTCTTCGGTCTTGAAGTCTACGGCGACGTTTCCCCTCACTCGCTGGCGCGGCTCGCCGCGCACGGTGTCGAAAGTTGTTCTGAGCGCGAGGTGGCGCTCGAACAGTATTTGAAAAGCTCCCCGGAACGCCCTCACGTCCAGTTCGCCACTGATGCGCGCCGCGCCCGCCATGTTGTAGGCGGGGCTTTCGGGAGCAAGTTGATGCAGAAACCACAGAGCGCGCTGGCTGTGTGACAACGGCTGCCCGTCGTTTTCCGTATCCGCGGGGAACGCGGAAACTGTTTGCGCCGCGTTCACGCCCCCGCGCAACTGCTCGCACGCCTGTCGCGCAAGCTCGGCGATGGTCGGACTCTGCAACAGGCTGACCATCGGCACGATGACGCCGAGGTTCGCTTCCAGCTTGTGCGCCAACTCGATGGCCGCCAGTGAATCCAGGCCTAAGCTATCGAGCGATTGATTAACGTCGAGCTTCGCCGCATCGCCGCCGAGCGCGGCGGTCAACTGCGAGACAAGCCACGCTTCGATCTCTTCAACGCGCTCGAAGCTCGCGACCGGGAAGGTGATAGTCGAGTCGTTCTCGGAGGCGGGCGACGCGCTCCACGCGGCGACCACGTCGAGGCCGCCTTCAAGAAATTTTGCACGGCAGACATGACGCTGAATCTTGCCGCTAGAAGTCTTCGGGATGCCTCCGATTTTAATCAGCACGACCGAGTGCGCCTGTACCTCGTGCTGTTCGGCAACCTTCAGTCGAATGGCGTCGATGGCCTCGTCGGCGCTCGTGTGCCGCGTGCGGTCGATCTCCTGCACGATGACGAGTCGCTCTTCCCCCTCGGCCTCCACGCTGAAGGCCGCAACCGCGCCCGCGCGAAGTGCCGGATGGCTCAGTTCCGCCGTCAGTTCGATGTCTTGCGGGTAATGGTTCAGCCCGCGAATGATGATTAAATCCTTGAGTCTGCCGGTAACATAGAGTTGCGCATCGTGGATGAACCCGAGGTCGCCTGTCCGCAGGAACTCGCCGCTTTCGCCTGCGAGCCTCGCGCGAAACGTGCGCTCCGACTGTTCGGGTTGATTCCAGTAACCCAAGGCGACGCTCTCGCCCGACACCCAAATCTCCCCGACCTGTGCGGGCGAGCACGCGTCGAGCGATTCCGGGTCGACGATGACGACCTTTTGTCCCTGCACGGTTTCGCCGCAGCTAACGAGCGTCACGGCTTCCGCATCGGCCGGCGAGGCAGACATGACACGGTGGCCTTCGAGCGCCGTGCGGCTGAAGGTTCGCGCGGTCGGTCGGGACGCCTGCGAAATGGCGGAGACCAGCAACGTGGCCTCGGCCAGCCCGTAACAGGGATGGAAGGCTTCCCGGCGAAAGCCACTTGAAGCGAATGTTTCGGCGAACCTTTCCAGCGTCTCGTGTCGAATCTGCTCCGCGCCGTTGAAGGCGACGCGCCAACTGCTCAGGTCGAGCGCGGCGCGTTGTTCGGCGGAAGTTTTGCGCACGCAAAGTTCGTAGGCGAAATTGGGGCCGCCGCTTGTCGTCACACGGTAACGAGAGATGGCTTGCAGCCAGCGCACCGGACTCTGGAGAAAAGCCGCGGGCGACATCAGAATGCTCGGCGCGCCGACGTAGAGAGGTTGCAGCACGTTTCCGATGAGCCCCATGTCGTGATAGAGCGGCAGCCAACCCATGACGACCGCGTCCTCTGTCTGGCCGAAGACCTGCGCGATCATGCCCTCGTTATGCAGGATGTTGGCGTGGCTCACCATCACGCCTTTCGGCTCGGCGGTCGAACCTGAAGTGTATTGGAGAAACGCCGGCGCGTCGGCTTTGAGTGAAGGTTCGCGCCATTGAGAAGTGAGATTGAGGTCGGCTTCGTCGGTCGCCAGCCAGCGCAGAGCGCGGCCGCCGGTAAAGATGCTTTCGACCCGCGAACGCGTCTTCGTGGTCGTCATGGCAACGCTCGCCTGCGCATCCGTGGCGATGACCTGTAGCCTCTCCTGTCCGCGATTGAGACGAGGCGGATAGGCAGGGACGGCGACCACTCCGGCATACATACACCCGAAGAAGGCGGCGATGTATTCCAGCCCCGGCGGATAAACCAGCAGGGCGCGCGCGCCCGCGGCGCAATGCTGCTGAAGCAAAGCGGCGATGGCACGCGCCTGCGCGTCCAACTCTGCGTAGGTCAGGTGAGTTTCTTCCGCTTCCCCGTCGAGCAGAAAGGTATAAGCCCGCCTGTCAGGTTGGTTCGACGCTCTTTTTTGCAGGAGGGCAACTAAAGTGGAAGCCATGTGTGTAGACGCCTTGATGGCGTGAGTTACTTGTGCGAAGCGAACTAATTTCGGGAGGGGCGGCGGGGAAGATGTTCAGGATGCTTTTGCGTGACTGTTTGAATACTGAAGGAGCTTGGCTTCGTAAATGCCCGCGAGGTGATTGATGTGCGCGATGCTGCGTGTGTCGGGCAGCACCTTCAGGCTCTCGCTCGTCTCTTTAAACGTGCTGCCGCAATCATTGTAGTATTGCATCAACACCTCGAAATACGGGTGGCGACGAATCGCTGCGAAGGGAAAGCCGGCGATGCGCTCGAAGCGTTTGTAGTTAATTCCCATCTCGGTCAGAACCGCCGTGCTCATCAGGAAGGAAAGTTGTTTGTCGGGCCGCGCCGGGGTGAAAACTTCACAATATTCAAAGTCGGTGGGGTTCTTGATGAAGTTGTGCAACTCGGCATGGTTCTTGAGAAAGCGATGGCCGAGGATCGAGTAAGCGCCGCCGCCGAAACCGACGTAATCGCCCTGAAGCTCAAAGTAATACATCTCGCCGCTGAAGTAATATTTCGGGTCTTTGGCGAAATAGAAAGTCGCGTATTCGTGATAGCCCGCCTCTTCGAACATCTCTTTGGCGCGCAGGTAAGTTTTCATCATCTTGTCGATGTGCACGCGCTCGCGAAAGCCCGCGACGCTCTGTTGAGCCATGATCGTTCGCGGGTCGGGGCGATAGACGTAGACCGAAACGTGCGGCGTATCGAGTTCGATGGCCTGTCGCACTGACTGTTCGAAGGTTTCCATCGTCTGTCCGGGCATGGCGGCAATCAAGTCCAGGTTGTAATCTTCGAAACCGGCGCGCTGAATCATACGTACCGCTTCGACAGCTTGCTCGGCGGAATGCGACCGCCCCGCGTGACGCAATTCGACATCATTGAATGACTGCACCCCCATGCTGATGCGCTCGATGCCGGTCGCCCGTATGGCGTTGAGTTTTTCCTGAGTCAAGGTTTCAGGACTCGTCTCCATCGCGTGCTGCTGAAGCGAAGATAAATCGAATGATTCCCCCAGGGTCGCGACGATCTGGGCGATCTGTGCGGCGTCGAGCTTGGATGGCGTGCCGCCACCCCAGTAAATGAATTTCGGCGTATATCCGATCTTGGTCAACTGCGGCCCGTAAGAGCGAATCTGCTGGCACAGCGCCTCGACGTATTGCTGGCTGAGACCCGCCGCGCCGGTCAATTGACTGACGGGAATATCGGCCACCCAGTCGCAGAAAGAGCATTTCGAGCTGCAAAAGGGGATGTGAACGTAAATCAGCAAATCTTTGTTCTCACCCATCTTCAAGGCGGCACCGACATCGTTCAGCATCCCTGCTCCGGGCAGTGAGTGAGTACTGGCTATCATAATGAGTCTCCTTAAATTGCGCGGGTTAGATGGGCCGTTGGTTTGTCGAGGGGGTTGCGAGGATGGATTGAGAGAGCCTGCGAGAGGCGGCGTGCGCCTCCCCTTCAAGCCACCACGCCGTTGCGGGCATTATCGAATGACACGATCAAATCGAGATCGTCCTGCGCTTTGAACTTCAAGACGTTCGTGCAGAAGTTTTTCCACTCAGGGCTGACTTCATCGAAGACCACGTCTTCGTTCTCCCACATGGACGCGGTCACCCTGAAGCTCTGATGCAGATACAACATTGCGTCGTCGCTCTCAACGCCGGTTCGTCCTTCCGCTTCGACGATTCCCTTAACCTTCTGCTCGTGCCAGCCGGGAAACTGTTCGAGTTCACTCTGCCGGTAGGCCCGGCAGTATTTTCGTTCCGGACGGCTGATTTTTTCGCCCGCGCTCCCCTCTTCCGCCTCTTTCAAAAGTTTCGCCGCTTCCGCATGACCGCCCGCAAGGGCGATCAGGTAGGGCGTCCGTTGATCGCGTCCGACGCGCGTCACATCTGCGCCCTTTTCCAGTAGCAGCTTGATCGTCTCGACGTTGCCCTTGCCCGACGCCCAGTTCAATGCCGTCCAGCCGTGCTCGTCCTGCTCGTTGATGTCCGCGCCGCCTGCTGATAACTCGGCGAGCGCCGTCGGGTCGCCGTTCTTTACAGCCTCGATTAATGTTAAATCACTCATCTCGACCACTCCTTTCCGAATCCTTATAACTTTTCGTACAGGTCAAAACAGGTAGACTCGAAGGCGCACTCGACCGCGCCGCTTCGCATCACTCTGTAATTGCCCGTCTCACTCAGGGCACTTCCGTCTCGCCCACCCGCTCCTCGAAGAGCCACCGCTCGCCAAGGCAGATCGCGCCGTGTCTATACTCTTTCGAGTTGCGCATGCCCCGCGAGCGTCTCCAGATTGATGTCGGCGATGCAGCGCACCTTCACATAATTGAGCGTCAGTCCGCCCTCTAGATGCACCGTGCCGGTTTGTTTCTCGAAATCGGCCTGCTCCAGGTTTATTGCGTCGCGGTCGAGTTTCACTCCAAGCTCCGTCGTGCCGCGCGTCTCCGTGAACCTGAGATGAAAATGCCCCTGATCGATGCGTTCCTTGAAAGCCTGTCCGCTCTTCTCGGGTCGCAAGCTGACCTCCACCGGGCTGGGCGCTTTAGACAGACGACTGATGATGTCTTCTTCTTCTTCCGTGACAGTGCCTGCATCCTGCTCCGCGGCCTCGACCGATGTCTGGTTTAGCGTCGCCTCTTCCATCTTCCGGCGCAGGGTAAGCGGGCGCATGTCTGTCCAGACCCCTGTGATGTATTCGAGGCACTCGGCTTTCAGACCACTCTTACCGGCATCGTTCCAGCCGAGCGGGTTTTCACGGTCAGCCGCCCAGATTGAATACTGCTCTTCGTGGTTGAACACGACTTTGTAGATTGTCGTGGCTTCTTGGTCAGTATCTTGCCAACTCATTTTCTGACTCCTTTGGGTGGTTGCGATGATGAGAGTTTGCTCAAAGGCCGCAGGCGCAAGCCTGATGCTCGCGTGCATCGCTCATGCTGTGTGTGATTGACGGCTGCTGGCGGGTGAGGTGAACTGTCGGCTGCACTCCGGGGCGGAAAACTATCTTGAGAACGTCTCTCTTGCCGTCGTCGCGCCGAGCGGGCGAGCGGATGATAATGCGGACTGCTAGTTGATGAATGCTGTTGGCGAGTATTGATTCGTCGCTTGCCTGCGCGTCCGGCGGTCTGGACTTGACGGGCAGAGCTACCGCACCTATCGCCAGTGGGCTCATCAGTGTTTGAAGGTTTGAATCTGAGTTGAGGGGAGCACGATTGCGCGATCAGGACACACGTCAACCCACCCGCACGGCCACGAGGCTGCCGTTCGCGGAGCACTCCACATATCCTCAGCTATATGGTTAGGGCAAAACCAAGCGTGACCACGAGAGAGGTGAGATTGGAACCATGACTAACATCTACTCGGCTTCTTCGTACATCTGCCTGACGGATCGAGAATAAAAACCCGTTAAGGCAAGTGCGAGTATCAATTCTTACTAGCACCTTATGCGGGCACCATTGATTTCCGCCAATAACATTTCGCTCAACGGTGACGCCCACCCTACGCGACATAGGTTCTTGCCGTCATTGACCTTTATCAAGGCTGTTCTTGACCTATATCAAGATCGGAGATGATGGAGATCAAACGCCCGCGTCGCGGCCGGCGGGTTTTCCGGGGTGCATGTAATCAAGGTCCAGTTGGCTGCGTAGCCGTCTCACATCGGGGATATGAATCCAGCCTTTGTCCCTTTGCACGATGCCTTCCAACTGCATCTCCTTCAACAGGCGGCTCAGGTGTTCCGGCGTGACTGCAATCAACTCGGCCAATTCCCAGTGCTTGAGCGGCAATTGTAGTTGAATCTTTATCTCTCCGGCCTTGAGACCCAGGGTGGAGATGAGTTGCGAAAGCAACTGTTCGAGGCGGTGGCGGGCTGAGCGACATCCGAATCCCACTAATTGCGATAGTTGGTCGAAAAGCTCGTAGCTCTGCACCTGCTGAAAGTGCCACGCAAACTCGTTATCATTGTGCAGCAAATTCAAGAAGAACGGGGCAGTAATGCACCGTATCTGGCAACCCGTCAGGGTCTCAGCCGAAAAGCCGTGTTTTGTATTGAGGATCACCGCCGCCGCTCCAATAATCCAATTCGGCGTGCGCAACCCGACGACGAGTTCCTTGCCGTTTCCCTCGATGTGCGTAAGTTTGACGAGACCGGCCTCAATCAGATAAACCTCAAGTGGTATCATGTCCTGCTTAAACAACCCGATCCCGGCAGGATATTTCTGTGCGGGAGCGAGGCCGGAAACCCGTTGCCAGCCGCCGCTCATGACCGATGGCGACCGACCATCAGGTGGTCGGGGAACCTCATTCAAATGTGCCATTATTCGATAGCCCCTTTATTCATGAACTATGGTGCGCCTTAATGTTCTGCGCTCCACGGTTCAGAACTTGCATCAGCGCATCGCCTGAGCATGCCACAGGCTCGAACTAAACTATTTGCTTGCCCGGGCGTGTCCCGTCGGCGGCCACACAGGTTCAACTAACCTTCTCCAAGTATTCTCTTTCAATCTCAAGATGACCCTGATAATTGATGGCTGTCAGCAGGAGTCTGACACGCTCGCTTTGATCAACGTCACGCTCGAAAATCCCGAAAAAGTTTTTCAGCGGCCCCGCTTTAATCATCACGCGGTCGCCGTATTTCAACGTTTCCCCGATTTTGATGCACTCGTCTTCGCCCACCTGAAGCTGCATCATTTCTATGATGGCATCGTCAACCGGCGCCGGATCGCCGCCGAAGCCGACCACGTTGGAAACCCCACGTGTGAAGCGGACTTTGTGCAGCAGGGTGTTGATGTTGAACCGGGCGAAGATGTAGCGCGGGAACAGAGGTCTGGTGACGTAGGTGGAGACGCCGTTAAATGGATTTACGCGGCGCGCCTTTATCTTTGGAGCGAAGGTCTCTAAATGCCAAGCTCGTAGATTGCTGTCGGCGCGTTGCTCATGATTGGGGAGGGTGTGAACTACATACCAACGAGAAACTTGCTCGAAATTTTCACTACTCATCGCAGACCTCTACCTTGCTTTCAGGTAATCAATTGTGGCGGGAGGTAGTGGGGCCATCAATTGTCGGCCATAGGCAGACAAGCACAGCGTAATTGACTTAATGCGTCCTCTCGGATTTTTAATCCACTCTATTTGATTTTGCTGTTGTCTGCGCTAAGATGAGTGTGTGCAGATGTACATCTGAGTACGCAGATAACGCGGCTTGGTTGTATGCCAAAAAGCTCCGTCGCCATCTCTAATGGTGACGGAGCTTTTCCTTATTCGGATTTTCTATGGCATGAATTAATCAGTGAGCCTCCGAGGGATTCGCTTCGAAATGTTTCCCGACACGTTGCAAAAGAAGTTGAGACTCTGCCTGTTGCGTGTCACCTTGATATGGCTGCCGAAGCCTTCATCTATAATCACACCCCTGTCGGAGTACTGTCGTCCGGGAAATGCGATTGTAGTGCCTCGGGTAAATAATACATCGCTTGCCAAAATTTTGTCTGTCTCAGGCCAGACTGAGTCTGATGCCAGACAGAGTCTGATACCAGACAAAACGTCGTTTGGCGGCGCACGTCTTCTTATGACGAAGTGTTGTCTATTAAGGAGTTGAAGGAGAGGCTTAAGCGAGACGGTGGCCGCCCGTCAGGTGTTTGACATGGGTGTCGAGGTTTTCTTTTATTACTTCGTAACACTCGCAAGCTAAATTTCTCAATCCATCGTCATCAAGAATAGTGATTTTCCCGCGACTATATCTGATCAAACCTTCTCTCTGAAGATGCCTTGCCGTCATCGTCACAGCCGTCCGGGGGCCGCCGAGCATATGCGCAATACTTTCCTGCGTAAGATTGATTGAGTTGGAATTGACACGGTCGCGCACAATCAGCAGCCAATGGCCGAGTCGCTGCTCCGCGGTATGGAAGCGGTTGCATATTGCCGATTGAGAGAGTTGTGTGAGCATCACGTTCATGTACTTCAGCAACAACTCTTGAAACTTGCCGCCCCGACTGAACTCTTCTTTGAAGACTTCTGCTTTGATTCTCCAAGCAGTTTCGACCTCGACCTCCACGCCCATCTCGTAGGGCGTTTCATTCATTCCCAGAATTATAGGAATGCCGATGACCCCCTCTTTGCCTACTATCCCGACTTCGAGAGAGGAACCGTTACGGGTCACCAACAAAATCGAAATCATCCCGCTATTGATGAAATAGGCATGATGAAGTTGCTCGCCCATGTGATACACAAGTTTGCCCTGAGGTATCTGCACCAGACTCATCTTAGAGATCAATCGCTCGTATTCCTGGCGGGGAAGCGCTGCGAGAAGTAGATTGCCATTCGGAGCATCTACAACGTTTTTCAATGACATATGAGGGTCTCCTTTATTGTTCCTGCACGCTACTCCAACACACACTTTTGAAGTGCAAGACTTTAGTTGCTGCACACTTCTGAGGGTGTAAGAAGCGCGGCGCGGCAGCACGGCAAAGACCCCTTACGCAATCATTCAGCTACCAGATTAATGGCAAGGGTTACCTAGTGTTACAAAAATTTCCCGACTACACAAGATATTGAGGCAGCCTTGTACTCTTCAGTTTAAAGTCGACCGTGTAGTCGAATCTCATGCGACGGCCTCCCGCGCCTTGAGGGAGGCCGTCAATAGTGGACGCCATGCGTTGTGTTCATGCCGCCTGTTGCAGGCGTGTGAACTGTTGCGTGTATGCCGCCGGTGACAAGTAGCCGCGCCGACAATGTGATCGAGCAAGATCACCGCTTCTTTAAGAAGAAAGTGCGAGCGTCACAGTGCTTCAAGAGCTTTCACACCGCCGAGCGCACGCTCGAAGGCATTGAATCTATAAATATGATGAGGAAGGGACAGGTCAAAAGGTTAGCCGGAGGTGACGCGCGAGGGCAGGCGACGTTAGTCGCTTCGCTGTTCGGGCTCGCTGCTTAGCGAAAGGTGCTCAATAGACTTCCGCGCTTGAAAATATTCTTCGCAACGCAACCAGCGTGGGTCTACGGAGAGTTTCGCTGAGGGGGCGACATGACCCGGCGATAAGGCTCACCGGGTAACGCCCTCGCGGCCCGCATCTCGACACCATCTCACATCAGGCCACGAGTACGGGGCGGGCGTTGAAGCCTTCGCGGCCGGGGGCTTTGAGTGGGCCGCCGTGCGTGTCGGACAAGAGTTTGGTGACGTTGGTCGCGTTGGCCGGTTTGGAGAAGAGGTAGCCTTGCCCGTAGTCGCAGGAGAGCGCGCGGAGTTGCGCGAGTTGGTCTTCCGTCTCGACCCCCTCGGCGATGACCTTCATCCCG
>Ga0126311_10001683_pt1 | contig 10836 bp, 6 predicted proteins | sample Plot61_FD_92539 | JGI IMG/M metagenome (GOLD analysis project Ga0126311, IMG submission 92539) | Serpentine soil microbial communities from UC McLaughlin Reserve, CA, USA - Plot61 | ecosystem: Environmental > Terrestrial > Soil > Grasslands | place: USA: UC McLaughlin Reserve, Lake County... | reverse complement strand
TGGCAAGCTTGTCAGTGGGCGACTGACTGTGGTGAAGGTTGCGAAGCCGAACCAGGACATGCGATTCGACGTGCCGGTGGTGGGCGTGCCGACGATCGAGGCGATGGTTGAAGCCGGAGCGACCTGCCTGTCCATCACGGCCGGAAAGACGCTGATGTTCGATCGCGACCGCATGGTCCACGCGGCCGAGCGCCACAGAATCACGATAATTGCCGTTTAGCCTTTTTGCGGCTAATTTCCCAGTGGGTTTGCCTCGGCCGTTTGCTCGGCCTTTGGATCGTATGGCGAGGCGAGGTATTTCTTTGCAATGGCCTGCGCGTTATCGTAATCGATCCCGGACTGTACGGCCTTTTGATACTCAGCCACCGCGCGGTTGCGCTCGCCCTTCGCGTCGTAAGCATTGCCACGTTTGATGTGGGCCCACACTTCGATCCACGACGGCTTCAAATTTCCAATGAGCGACGCTTCGAGATTGTCGAGCGCCTGTTGCCAGTTGCGCTGCTCGAGAAACAGCAAACCGAGATTGTAGTAAACCCACGAATTCGAGCGATCGAGCTTCAGCGCTGCTTCAAACTGCTGCTGCGCCTCCGCGTAAATGCCTTCCTTCATCTGCTCGATGCCGCGTCGCGCGATGATCGAAACACGCAGGTCGTCCGACATCCGCAGTATCTTGTTATTCGGATCAACGACGACCTCAATGGGCTGTCCATTCGACTCAAAGTCGAAATCCTCGCTGCGACCTTCAACGCGAACGATCTTCTGCTGGTTGTCGCCCTCTGCACGCAGCAGCAACTCCACCGGCATGCGCAGCGACTCGAGGTTCTGTTTCACTGTGCCGCGCGTGCGGAACTTGCCAGCGCGTGTGCGAATGATTTGATAATCGACCGTAAACTCGGGAACGCCCGTTCCTTCAACCCACTGCGCAAAGAAGTAACGCAGGTTCTCCTGCGAGATCTTCGACGCCAGTTTTTCAAAATCGTCGTTCGACGCATTCTTGCCTTTGTAAGTATCGAGGAAAGTAGCCAGCAGGCGATCGAATTTCTCTCTATCGATCGTCTCACGCAGCATGCGAAAGATCATCGAGCCTTTGTAGAAAACGATCGACTGGTATGCTGCTGACTGATCGTCGAGCGCACTCGGCGCACGCGCAATCGATGCTGTTTGTTCGAACGTCAGAGCTCGCTCCTGCTGCTCGCGCTGGGCTGCATCGAGGCCGCCGGCACTCAACGTGCTTTCGCGGTAAGCAAATGCGCTCCACTCGGCGAGTCCCTGCGAAAGCCAGGCATCGTCAAACGATTTCAGACCGACAGTCTGGCCCCACCACTGGTAAGCAATCTCTCGCTGAATCTTCTCTTCGGGAACAGGTCGCGTCGTATCGAACATCTTGCTCGACAGGAAGATCATTCCTGGTCCGGAGTAGGTATCCAGGCTCTCATCGTCGATTTGAACAACCACTAAGCGACGTCCGAACAGCGGATTACCGTATTTCTTCGTGTAAAACTCGAGCACGCGTCCCGTGAGCTCGGCGAACTGTTCGAGCCGCTTCTCACTGCCCGGCATCGCGTACAACTGGAGATCGTAATTGGCGTAGCGCAGATTTTTGTTGATGTACTGTCCGGCGGCAAAGTTTCCGATCAGCACCGGCTGCCGGTGCACGAAGCGATAACGGACCGCGTTTTCTTTCGGCGCCGGCTGAGCCACTACCGCATCGTCGCTCGTGCCTGCGACCTGCAAACCTGACGGCACGATAAACGTGATGTCAGAGGTCGCCCGGTCGGCGGCATAGTCATGAAAAGGAAACCAGCGCGACGCATACATCAGGTACGAGCCTTCGTTGCCGACGTAAGCCAGCCGCCTCGTCGCGAGTGGCCCGCCTTCCGGTGAAACGAGTGCGCCACTCCAGCGAAACCGCAGTGTTACAGGCTGGTTTGCAGGAACTACGCTGCCCAAGTCGATGCGTACGCTCGGCCCAATGGAACCGACTCCGACCGCATCCTGAACGAAGCCCGTCAGGGGCTTGCCGTCCTTCTCGATGCTTTCGACTTTGAGCGAGCCGTTGAGTTCGAACACGACCGAACGCGTAGCATCCAGCGGCACAAACGTGACGTCAGCGCCGGCCCGGAGCATGTGCTCATCCGGGATGATCTGAGCTTCGATCCGGTAGTGCGTGACATCAAAACGGCTGGCTGCTTGCTGAGGCGCGGGCTGCTGCGACCTGGCAGAGAGGGCCAGCGTATGGACGGCAAAAACCGCCATAACACTGAGGAAAATGAGCTTGATTCTATTCATGGCTTTATTGCGACGATTATACAGTCGAGGACTTTGGATGGTAAGAAGCCAGAAGCGGTTGGCCACCGGTTATACGGATTAACGTATATCTGTGCGAATAGTCAAACCATGCCCTTTCCACGCTTGACACTGTACTCCCCAGCGCATAAAGTCCTGCCACGCGGTAGTAGTCCAAGAACCTTCGACCGATAACACATCCACTATTAAAGGAGTTTGAGCATGAGACGCGTCTCTAAGTTTTTGTCCCCTCTGTTTGTCTGCGCGCTCGCGGTTCTCTCAGCCCAGGCACAGGGCCCTCGCAACGTGCGAGTAGATTTCAAAGAGACCACCTTGAAGAACGGCCTGCGCGTAATCACTATTGAAGATCATTCCGCGCCCGTAGTGGCACTTTCCATCACTTACAACGTCGGTTCGCGCAACGAGCGCAAGGGGCGCACAGGGTTTGCGCATCTCTTTGAGCACATGATGTTCAAAGGCTCCGAAAATATTGGGACTGGTGAGCATTTCCTGCTCGTTTTCAATAACGGCGGTAGCATGAACGGCACCACCAACGAGGATCGTACAAACTATTTCGAAGTCCTCCCCGCGAACCAGTTCGACCTCGCGCTCTTCCTCGAATCAGATCGGATGAAGAGCCTGGCGATTACCAAAGACAACCTCGACAATCAACGCAACGCGGTCCAGGAAGAGCGACGCCTCGGCGTTGACAACCAACCGTACGGCAAGAGCGGCGAGGTGCAGCAGGAGCTGCTCTACGACAACTTCGCCTACAAGCATTCAGTGATTGGGTCAATGGACGATCTGAATGCCGCGACTGTCGAAGACGTTTCCGAATTCTTCAAGATGTACTACGCACCAAACAACGCAGTGCTCGTGTTGGTTGGTGACTTTAAAACTCCTGAAGCCCTCGCGAAGATTCGCACCAGCTTCGAGAGCATTCCTCGTCAACCAGATCCGCCCCCGGTGGACATGAATGAGCCGGCGCAAAAAGCAGAGCGACGCGCGACTGTTGACGACATGCTTGCACGCGCGCCGCGTGTTGATTTCGCTTACAAAGCGGTGCCGGGAAACACCTCCGACTTCTACGCGTTACAGGTGCTTTCGGCAGTGCTGCAAAGCGGCCAGAGCTCGCGCCTGTACCAGAAGCTCGTCAAAGAAAAAGAGATGGTCACCGGTGTTGGCGGTTTCATGGATGAGAAGCGTGGAGTCGGCGCGTTCTACACAAACGCGACGCTCAGACCAAACGTGAAGACGGAAGACATCGAAGCCGCAATCTACGCCGAGATCGAGCAGCTGAAGAAAGAGCCGATTGCTGACTGGGAACTCCAGAAAGCAAAGAACACCACACGACGCAACCTGATCAATGGCCTGCAAAGCTCACTTTCACGGGCGATCACGATCGGCCAGTACGCGACCTACTACAACGACCCGACCCTGATCAACGAGCGACTCAACAAAGTCGCCGTGGTCACTAAAGAGGATGTGCAGCGTGTCGCCAACAAGTATTTGCTCGACACCAATCGCACCGTTGTAATCACTATGCCGAAGGCGAAGGCCAAGCCCGCAACCGGCGCAGCAGGACAGTAAAGGAGTTACAGCAATGAGAATGATGAAGACCAGAAGCAACATTATCGTCGCCCTGATCCTGATCGTGCTTGTGTCGTCTTTGGCTTTTGGCCAGGGAGGCCCGCCACAGACTGGTCCAGGACAGCAAACCACGAAGGGCGCAGTCATCAAAGGTAAAGCGCCCGTCAACAAGGAAGTTCTCAAAGTAAAACTTCCGCGCGCTGAAGAAGCGACGCTGAAAAATGGATTGCAGGTCATCCTGCTTCCGTCACACAAAGTACCAACCTTCAACATGCAGCTCGTGGTGTTGAGTGGTGGTCTTTCCGACAAACCGGACTATCGCGGACTCTCGAGCTTCACCGCCTCGTTGTTGCGTGAAGGCACCACCAAGCGCTCGAGCAAGGACATCGCCGAGCAGGTCGATGCTCTCGGAGCGACATTGACGGCAAACTCCGGTCTGTCGTCGATCACGAGTGTTATCAACACGAGCGGACTGGTTGAGAACCTGGACCAGACGCTCGACTTGTTTGCGGACGTCATTCGCAACCCGACGTTCCCGCAGGCTGAAGTCGAGAAATACAAAACACGCACGCTCGCGCAGCTTCAGTTTCAAAGATCGATTCCGCAGTTTCTAGCGGCGGAACAGTTCCAAAAGGCGATCTACGGAACGAGCCATCCGGCTTCGCTGGTTGCGCCTCCGGCCGAGTCGCTCAAGAAGCTATCGACCAAAGATCTCGCTGATTTCCACGCGACTTACTATCGTCCAAACAATGCCATTCTCGCGATCGTCGGCGACGTTACCATGAAGGAGATCATGCCGAAGCTCGAGAAAGCGTTCGGCGACTGGCAGAAGGGCGATGTACCGACAGTGACGATTCCGCAGGCGCCCGCGCAGTCAGAATCGCGGATTTACCTGATCGATCGTCCCGGCTCAGTGCAGACTGTGTTGCAGCTCGGCACACTCGGTATCGAGCGGACCAGCCCCGACTACTTCGGAGTGCTGCTGGCCGACCGCGTTCTCGGCGGTGGTCCATCAGGACGTCTCTTCATGAACCTGCGTGAAGACAAGGGCTACACCTACGGTGCGTACAGCAATTTTGGGGGCTCGAAATTCAAAGGCACCTGGGTCTCCAGCTCTGAAGTTCGAACCGACGTCACGGAAGGCGCGATGAAGGAGTTCATGTACGAGCTCAATCGTCTGCGCACCGATGTTGTGCCGGCAGATGAGCTCGACAATGCGAAGCGAGCGATCACTGGCAGTTTTGCGTTGTCACTCGAGCAGCCGCAGTCTCTCCTGCAGAACATCATCACGCAGAAGCTCTACAACCTGCCCGCGGATTACTGGGACACGTACCCGCAGAAGGTTGCGGCAATCACGCCTGCTGATGTTCAGAAGGCGGCGCAGAAGTATCTCGACATGAGCCACCTCCAGGTGGTTGCAGTCGGTGATGCTGCGAAGGCGCGTGAGATCCTGGCGAAGTATGGAAAAGTTGAACTGTACGACGCTGAAGGAAAACCCGTGACTCCCTCAGAGAACAACAAGTAAGGAAACCAGCCACGGATTATGCGGATTTTATCCGTGTAATCCGTGGTTACTGTTTTACTCCCACGAAATCGATCTCCCTCAGATCCACCATCAATCCCGGAAGCGCGCGGTCAATTGGAGTGAAGGTGTAACCATCCTTCGACGGGATCACTCTGTAAGTCTTCTCTGACGGCGCAACCCTGAACGAGTAATTGCCTTCATTATCAGTCGTCGACGCCAGCACGGTTCCCGACGGGCTAATCAATACGACCACGACGTTCGCAATTCCTGCCTTGTCTGCATCCAGAACGCGTCCGGTGATCTTGATGTTCGATCGCAAACGCGAGGTTGCGTTTCTGAGAGCCTCGTCAGACATCGGCTGAGCGGACTCACGAGCAGCGGGCGTGGGTGACGGCGTGGGTTCTGATTTCTCCGTATCCGATTTTGGCGTCTCTGCCGGTGTCGCTTCGGGTTGGGGCGTTGGCGTTGGGTACGCAGCAGGCGTAGTTGCTGCGGTGACCGTTCCGAGCTTTTCCGCGAGTCCATCAAGTGACCCGTTGATTCGCTTGTATAGTTGTTCGATCACGGAGCGACGAACCGATGACGGTACGGGTTCACCTCGATAACTCTTGATGTACGCTTCGAGAGCTTGCTCCTTCTCTCCTGACTGTTCGAGCGTGACGCCGAGGTGCCAGAGCGCAGTGCGCCAAGCGGGAGTTTCGGCGGGCAACATCTCCGCGGCCTTCTTCAAATGCGTGATGGCTTCGGAATACTTCTCTTCATTGAAGAGCGCCCAGCCTTCAAGATCTTCCAAACGCCCCTTGTAAATATTCGCGAGCACCGCCGCCGGAGCCGGCGCGACGTCGGGAACGTTGCCGGACGAAATCGCACTCGCACGCATTTCGCGGAACTCGTCCGCTTGCACGGCTAACGTACGCACGGGAACTTTAAGAGCTTCGGCAGCGGCTCTTCTGGCTTCAGCAATCAGATCGAGTGCAGTACTCGTGCCGACACCGTTTCGCACGAGGCGACTGGCCGCATACACCTGCCGAAAAGGCCGCATGCTGTCGTTCCCGCCGGCAAACTCTTTGGCCGCTGCTACTGCCGCTGACTCTTTGATCTTCTCGCCCTCGACGGGTGTGATTGCAGTGCTGAAAGCAAGCAGCGCTTTCATCGTCTTCGCATTAGCCGCGGTATCTGCTGAAGTTGGCTGGTAAATACCTGCGCGTCGTTCCGGCGCAAGCAAATCGAGAAAACTCGCGTCGCTTGCGGGTGAGTGTCCGGCGAGGTAAGTGTGAACCTGATCGTCTTTTATCGTGAACGACTCACGCAGAACTTCGGCGGCTTCTTCGTACAGTCCCATCGACGCCAGCACGTTTGCGAGCTCATAAGTCAACGTCGGAAATTTTCCGAATTGTCGCGCGTACCGCAGCGCGCGTTCCGAATCAAGTGGGCGTTTCGCGCCGAGCAGCGCGCGCGCCAGAGCGATCTGCGCCCACGTGTAACGCATTTCGACCGCAGTGGCTTTGAGCGCCAGGTCCAAAGCCTTCTCGTGGTTGTTGTGCGCGGCGTGCCAATACGCGACGCCGGAGAGCAACGGTAGATTGCGAGGGTCGTCGGCGAGTGCGGCTTCCAGGGCGCTGTTTGCCTCGTCCGTGCGATTGAGCTCCAACAACGAGATTACCTTGCCCGCGCGCGCGGCTTTGTCCTTCGGATCGGCGGCAAGTTCTTCGTTATAGAGTGCCAGCGCCTCTTGGGTCTTGCCTGCGGCGCGATAGAGATCCGCGAGGCTGACGCGCGAGACTTTCGACGTAGGATCGAGCTCAAGCGTCTTCTTGTACTCCGCAGCAGCCTCGTCGAGTCGCAAAGAAATGTGTAATCCGACTGCGAGCATCCGGTGTGCTTCGGCAAGATCGGGCGCGAGCTTGACTGCGTTTTCAGCAACGCGCACCGTGTCGTTCCCGCGCTCGATTCCCATATAGAAACCGGCGATTGCAAGCAACCGCTGCGGATCGTTTCCGAACTTGGCTTCAACGTTCTGCGCAGCCTTGAATGCTGCCGCACGCTCGCCACGCAGGTACAAGTTGATCGGAATCTGCGCAATCACGCCGGAAAAGAGTTTTTCGGAGACGCTGGTATCAGCCTCGTCTATTGCAAGCATCAACTGCTCGATGCCGCTTGCGACGTCGCCGTTCTTCAACTTCTGATCGCCTAAGCCCGCGTGCGTGCTGATCAGCAGCTCCAGTGCGCGTGGTCTGGCTTTGGAGTCAGCATGCGTGTCGAGAAACTCTTTCAACTTAACCGCACGTTCCGGCAACGGCTTCGTGAGTGTCAGCTCGACTTCGTCAATCTCGTCGAGCTCTTCCTCTGCGATCTCGGCGGCGGTTTTCTGTTTGACTGGAGTTGTTTTGGGAGCGGCTGCTGCAGGTTTCTTTCGTCCCGCTTTCGACGTGTCGGTCTTCGGTGTTTCAACGACTTCCGTCTTCGGCGACTCAGCCGGAGTTGGTTCAGTCCTGGGTGTCTCCGTTGTCGCAGACTCCGAAGCCGGACTTTCACTCGGCGTCGGTTCCGTGCGTGGCGGATCCGCCGGTGGTGTTCCCTGTGCTACTGCCTTCGGCACATCACTCACGACACGCGGACGAGTACGCCCGGGATTCTCTGCACTGACGAGCACTGGTTGCGGCGAGTCAGTCGCAACTTGCGATGAGCTGGTTGCAACTTGCGACGGCTCAATATCCGAAACCTTGAAACCGATCTTCTCAGCGACTGCATTCGCAAACACGTGCACACCATTGTCCACTGCTTCGGCGAAACGGCCATCGCTCAGCGGCCCGTTCATGCGATAACTCATTTCACCCAACACGCCTTCGGGCAGGTCTGCCTGCACCGTGCGACTGAATTGTGTGAATGAGGACTTCGACGCTGCGGAAATCACCATCAACAGGGTCTTGTTGCGACTCGTCTTGGCGCCGATGTTCCAATCACGCGCGAGCTGTTGTGAGAAAGCCGAAATCTCCTGGTTTCCGGTGCTCTCAACGACAGCGATATAGAGGTCGATCTTGCTCTTATCCTTGAGCCCCTGCAGCAGACTTTCCAGCCGGCTCTTCGTGTCAGCATCGATCACTCCGGCAAAGTCGCTAACGTGACTGCCTGGCTGAGGCAGTTTGTTTGACTGTGCAAACGGGTTTGCGCTGAGCAACAGAAACAGCCCAACCGCTGGGACTACGGCCAGAAGGCGCTTAAGCGCTCGATATGATGGGATCATGTTTAAGTTCCGCATTGGGATTGTGGGGGGACGATTCGGCGGCCATGATACCATCGGCGAGCGAATATGGGCGAACTTGATGAAGCGTGGGCGGCGGCATTGTCGGAAGCGGAGCGCAGGGCTCGGCTCGCCGGGCGCGGCGACGTTGCCGAGTACCTGACGCTGAAAAATTCAAACGACCTGCTGCGCCAGGCGGGAGTGGATTGGCTGCTCACCGAGTTCACGGTGCTGGCAGGTGACGCGAACCGCGCGGGCGCGAGTATTCAGATTTCGAAACAGGAAGGGCATCGTTTTCCGATCGGCACTTCGACGATGGTTGGACACCTGCTCACGCTCACGAACGGTGTTCGCACTTTGTATGTTGAAGCGGGATGGCCCAGAGCGCCACGCGATGGTGTGGTGCGTGGCGGAGGTTTGGCGGCTGCGAATATTCGTCACCTGGGAATCAAAGCCGCGAACGAGGAGTTGTTGTTAGCGAGATCAAGTACTGGAGCACCGGCGTGGAAGTCGATCTCGAATAACCACACGTTGCTTCTTCAGGCGGACTTGCGGCGCCACATTCATATTCTTCTCGATCAACGTCACTAAGAATATTTCTCCCGCAGCGGCGCAAAGGCGCAGCGGAAGACGCCAAAGAGCCGTTGCGCCGTTGCGACGCTGCGGGAGCAAATTCTTCGTGACGTTTTCAGTCACTCCCTGCACCTTTTCGCGCCTCGACTCTCAAAACCCTCTACTTTTTCTGCGATTTCCGCATAGGCACGACACTTGCCAATCGTTTGGCAACGACAATCGGGACACGCGTTGAAGTCGGGCCCGAAGGATTACTGAGGAGAAATACAGAAAATGACGAACCGACACACACTGAAGTTTTCACTACTGGCTGCGGCGATTCTGGCGCTTCTTTTGCCGGCCGCAGCATCGGCGCAGTGGGGACGCTATCCCCAGGATCGTTATCCGGATAATCGCGGCGGGCGCTACGACGATCGCGGACTTCGCGACTCCGTACACCGGCTCGATCGACTCGCAAAAGATTTTGAACGCGACATGGACCGCGCGCTCGACCGGAGCAGGGTCAATGGCTCAAACCGTGAAGATCGAATCAACGATGAGGTCCATCAGTTTCGTAATGCCGTAGGTGATCTGAAATCGCGAGTTGGCAACGGCCGCGATTTGAATCGCAGCTCCAATGAAGCTCGCAGAGTGCTTCAGGAAGCTGATCAAATTGATCGCGTCGCGCGTCGTGGATTTGACGGCCGCACCAGTTCACAGTGGTCGCAGATCCAGCAGGAGCTTCGCTACATCAGCGGCGTCTACGGTTTTGGCTACGGTGGTTACGGTCGAGATGATGACGGGCGTCGTAATGACGATAGGCGTCGCAACGATCGCAACGATCGGAACAACGATTGGTGGAGACGAATTCCACTCCCTCGGTACTAACTCGCATCTGACTTCCGCTTGTAACCTGCTCGTCTACCCTGCCAGAAGGCCCCGGCGCTCAAACGCCGGGGCCTTGTTCTTTCCTGATAATCCTGTTCATCCTGTAATCCTGTCTTAAAACTGTCTAAGATGTCGCTAACCATGCCCGGCACTCTCTACCTCGTCGCCACACCTATCGGCAATCTCGCGGACATCACGCATCGCGCTATTCAGGTTCTCAGTGACGTCGACCTCATTGCGTGTGAAGATACGCGCCACACTCACAAGTTACTGAGTCACTACGGCATCAATACGAAAACGATCAGCTATCACGACCACAACGAACAGCAACGTGCGGCTGAGCTGATCGAGCGGTTAAAGCAGGGAAACAACATCGCCGTCGTTTCTGACGCAGGCACGCCCTCGATCAGTGATCCGGGCTTTCGTCTCGTCCGCGCTGCGGTCGAGAACGAGATTCCGGTTGTTCCAGTGCCTGGTCCGAGTGCGCTGATCTCTGCGTTGATTGCAGCCGGGCTTCCCACGGATGAGTTTTTCTTCGCTGGCTTTCTGCCGTCACGATTGAATGCGCGTCGGGCTCGACTGGCAGAGCTACAATCAGTGCCAGGCACGTTGATCTTCTACGAAGCACCACACCGCCTGGCCGCAACCCTCAACGATGCTTACGAAATTCTCGGCGAGCGTGAAGCTGTCGTAGCAAGAGAGCTCACGAAGCTGCACGAAGAGATCAGGCGTGGAAAGTTAAGCCAGTTAACCG
>Ga0126311_10001682_pt1 | contig 10840 bp, 9 predicted proteins | sample Plot61_FD_92539 | JGI IMG/M metagenome (GOLD analysis project Ga0126311, IMG submission 92539) | Serpentine soil microbial communities from UC McLaughlin Reserve, CA, USA - Plot61 | ecosystem: Environmental > Terrestrial > Soil > Grasslands | place: USA: UC McLaughlin Reserve, Lake County... | reverse complement strand
GGTCGGACTCGATGCTAAGTGGAAGATCGATCTGGAGGGAAGGAACGGTCTCGAAGTAGGCGGTCCAATCGTGCGAGGTCAGGGCGTTCAGCGTTCCTCCCACCCGGGAGACATTCCGGAATATCTGACCCTTCGCAATAGCGGCAGTTCCTTTGAACTGCATGTGCTCGACCCACTGGGACAGCCCTGTCTTTCCTGGTCGCTCGTTTCGACTCCCGACGCGGTACCAGGTCCAGAAGGAGACGATCGGAGCGGAGTGATCCTCATGCAGAATCACTCCCAGGCCGTTGTTCAGTTGCGTCTGGACTACGTGATCTGCCGGTGTTGACGCCATCGCTTTCGCTCCAGGTTATGAAATCCTCAGCGGCGTAACCGTTTCTCAACACTTTCAGGCCTGGGTCGGCGTGTCATGTCACCAGTCAGGATAGAATGCAGCCGGACGGTGGGAGCCGACGCGGAATGGTCGAATGTCCCAAGCGCGTCGTGTAGCAAGAGGTGAGACGTGGCGCAGATCGATCCGGAAGAGCGGTACCACAACTGGCTCATGGACCGTGTCGTACGATTTCTGCAAACGCACGATCGCCGCATCTTTCCATTCACTGAGAGCTTCGATGAGCACCAGATTGCCGCCTTCGTCCGGGACCTGCGCGAGGGATTGAGCCAAACAATTCATGGTGGCAGTGCACGCAAGACCTCGGCAACGGGGTTCGTCACGAGTGATCAGTCTCTGCGACGCATTATCGAGGAGTGGAGCCAAGCCAATGGTGATTGGCCGGCCGGATCATTTCCGCAGGACCCCGTCACGTCCCTGGGATCATCGTCGCTAGTTGACTCACCGCCAGCGAGGGTCTACATGAAGCGAGTGATACGGGAACCGTAGTCGCCAGGTGAGTAAAAGTACGACAGCATTACACGTGTCTTGAATCCGCGGCGCCCGCGCGCTGGAATCGCGAAAGTCGCAGCCGGGGAATCGTTTCGGTCACTGGGTCGACGACCAATCCGGCCAGCAGTTCGCCGATCGCCGGTGCGAACTTGAACCCATGGCCCGAAAAACCTGCGCCGATGGCCACCTGTGGCACCGCTGGATGGCAGTCGACAATGAAGTCTGTGTCCGGCGTCATGGCGTACAGGCAAACGGCGCTCTTGACCACGCCTGCCGTGACTCCGGGCAGCACGCGCGCGGCTAGCTCGAGGCAGTCCTGGTTTTCTCCCGGCTTCGCCGATCGGTCAATTGTTTGCAGATCGACGATGTCACCGCCGGCGTGGTTAGCGATCTTGAGCCCCGGCACACCGTAGATCGGAAAACCATAAATCTCGCCCGAAGGCGAATCGGTAATGAACACCGGAAATCGATCGGGTTCGAACGGGCGCGAGTCGGTGACCTCCTGCCACCACAGTGTCTTGCGCAGGATGCGGATTGGTAGGTCCAACTCCGCCAATATCCGAGTCGACCAGGCACCCGCGGCCACGATCAGCGCTGCGGCCTCGTAACGCTCCAGCGACGTGTCGACCCAAACACGATCAGCCTCGGCCCCCCAGGCTATCGCTTCGGTTTGTTCCAGGACCATAGCGCCGAGGGCGCGCGCCGCATTTGCCATGGCGCGCAAAGCCGGCACGGTGAGCAGGAATCCGCTGTCCGGGCTGTAGAGCGCATCCCAATCGTCAGGAAGCTGTAATGCCGGCCAACGTGCCATCGCCTCATCAGGCGTCAGCCATTCGTACGAAAGCCCGTGCGCATCGGCGCTGGCTCGCGCGGCACGAGCATGGGTGAAACCAGGCGCGGCGAGCTCGAGCCCGCCGCAGCGCACCAAGATTCGCTCTCCGGTCGCAGCCTCGAGCTCTTGCCACAGTTGGTCCGCGCGCCGGACGAGCGGAACGTACTCCGGAGACTCCGCGTAGGCATGGCGGATGACTCGAGTCTCTCCGCCGTGGCTTCCCTGGTCGTGAATGTGCTGAAACTGCTCGAGGACCAGGGTTTTCAACCCGCGCTTGCCGAGCGCCCACGCGGCGGCCGTCCCCATCGTTCCCCCGCCGAGCACGATGACGTCGAAGTGGCGTGATTCAGACAATTCGACTCCTGCGATGACTTGAGCGGGACTGCCAATTCGACCAGCTAGAGCGGCGAGAGAGGCGCCTGGTTGCCAAAAACTCGGGGCGGACCGTCGACCGGAGCGGCCCAGCGCACAGCGTTGCCTATGATCTTTCGGACGTCGGCGTTGTAGAACGTCGGGTAGCTCTCGTGGCCGGGTCGGAAATAGAAGATCTTTCCAGATCCGCGCGTGTAACAGCACCCTGATCGGAAGACCTCGCCTCCGGGAAACCACGACAGGAACACCACCTCTTGCGGCGGCGGTACGTCGAAGAATTCCCCGTACATCTCCTCCCGCTCGAGCTCGAAGTAGCGATCGAGCCCCTCCGCGATCGGATGCGACGGCGCCACAACCCAAATTCGCTCGACCTCGTCGGCGACGCGCCAGATGAGATTGCACGAGGTACCCATGAGTCGTTTGAAGATCTTCGAGAAGTGACCGGAGTGGAGGACCAACAGCCCCATACCGTGAAGGACTCGGGCCTGGACCCGATTGACAGTCTCATCACTTACTTCTTCGTGCGCTTTGTGCCCCCACCAGATCAGCACGTCCGTCTCCATCAAGACGTGCTCAGGGAGGCCGTTTTCCGGCTCATCGAGCGTTGCCGTGCGGACCTTGAGGTCGCCGGCGGCGCTCAGCCCTTCGGCGATCGCGCCATGAATCCCATCCGGATAAACCGATCGGTAGCGTTCGTCTTCACGTTCGTGCCGGTACTCGTTCCAGACCGTGACGCGAGTCTCATTCACCTTGCTGCTCCAAACACTTCCTGGATGACGTGCTCGGTCACGACGCCTCCACCTCGACCTCCTCTCCCAGCTCGGCCGAGCGGTAGATCGCCTCGATCAATCGCACCCGGTCCAACCCTTCCTCTCCCGACGGGGACATTGGCGTTCCGTCGAGAACGCTCTCGACGAACTGCTTGAAAACCTCGCCATGGCCGTGTCGTTCGAGCAGGCGCGGCTCGGTGATGGTCGGCACACCATCGATCTCGCCAAAGAAGCGTAGGGTCCCCGTTTGTGCGTAGTCTCTGGCGTGGATCTCGGCTCCCCCGTTGTCGCCAAGCACCGACATGCCGAAATCGTCACCATGCCCGGTATATGCTGCCCAGGAGGCGTCAAGCTGAAGCGTCAGACCGCCGTCGAATCGGATGAACGCCGTGGCGAAATCCTCGACCTCGTACGGCTGACCGGGCGCGATCTTGAACCGCCCCCCCTGCCACTGACCTCGCCCTTTCGGTCCCAGCGCCGCATAGGTGGCCGCACTCACTCGTCGTGCGGTCGGATTGCCAAGCACCCAAAGAGCCATGTCGAGGACGTGGATGCCGAGATCAATTAGCGGACCTCCGCCTGCCATTTGTTTCGATGTGAACCAGGTGCCCAATCCGGGAATCCCCGAGCGGCGCATCCAGAATGCGCGAGCGTGGTAGATCTCGCCGAGGTTTCCGCGCTCGACTTCCTTTTTCACCAGTTGCACGTCCTGACGTCCGCGCCGGTTGAAGACCACGCCGAGTACGCGGTTCGCACGGCGCGCCGCCTCGATGATCCTCTGTCCCTCTGCGGCCGTCGGCGCCAGCGGTTTCTCGACCATGACGTGTTTGCCGGCTTCAAGTGCCGCGAGCGCTACCGGCACGTGCAAGATGTTCGGCACCGCGACGGTCACCGCTTCGATATCAGGGTCAGCAACGAGATCCTGATAGTCGCGATAGACACGCGGCACGGTGAACTGCCTGGCCAGATCGCGGCAGTGCTCTTCGTCGAGCCCCGCAATGGCGACAACCTCAGCACGTGGGATCTCGGCGAACCCTTGCAGGTGCAGGAATCCAACCCCACAGCCAATGATTCCAACCTTCAGTTTGCGGGATTCTGCCACTTTCACCCCACTCAGATTTCGGCCCGGACGCGAGCGTGGCATCCGCCGAGCGTCATAGCAAGAGATGGACCCGAGCGGACTAGATCAATGTCAAAAGCGTGACCTCCGGAGGACAGCGAAAGCGGACAGGGGGACGATAGACGCCGACGCCGCGTGTCGTGTAGATCGGCATTCCCGCGGCGAAGTTGAGCCCCGCCACGAACCGCCGCCCGCCTTCAGGCGCCGCAATCGCACCGGCAACGGGCAGCCGGACCTGGCCGCCGTGACTGTGCCCCGACAGTTGTAAGAATGCTCCAAATCGGACGACGCGCTCGGCGAAGTCGGGCTCGTGCCAGAGTGCGATCGCACGCACATCCGGCGGTACGCCCGCGAACGCGCTCGGCACGTCAGGCGAACCGAGCAGCACATCGTCGATACCGGCGATCCAAAGCTCGCCGGTTTCATCTCCGACGCGTGCTGATTCATTGCGGAGCACCTGGACTGAGCGTTTCTCGAGTGCCGCCGTCAATCGTCCCGCGCCGTTAGCGTAATCGTGGTTACCAAGAACCGCGAATGAGCCAAACTTCGTGGCGCAGGCGACATTACCGAGCACGGCCGCGGCATCAGGAATATGGCGAGGCGATTCCGAGACGTAGTCGCCGCCGAAAAGTAGCAGGTCGGGTTCCATCGCGAGCAGGAGCGCGAGGGCACGGTCGATATCCGCGGGTCGAAGCACCGAACCGACGTGCGTGTCAGCGATGAATCCAATGCGCAGTCTGGGCGGTGTCTCGAGGCCAGCCGGAACGGGAATCTCGAGCCGCTCTAATGTGGGCCGGTAGGGTGCCTCGTGCCTCGCCCGCCGGCCGACGCCGGCTGCCGCGACGGCTGCACCAGCTGCCGCCAAGGCGCCCACGGAGGCTGTCCTGGTCCAGCGGCTATGACGAGTTTGAGACGTCGACACTGATCGTGCGGCCCCGGCTAAACTGGTGTTAATTGCAGCGACGGGCGGGCAGGCTGATACCGTTCGGCAGCCTCATCGACCGCACCGCTCTTCCGCTCGTCCACGACCAAGCGAATCTCGTCCTTCAACGCGGCTAACATGTCACTTTCCGCGACTGTGCGGACGATCTTTCCCTTACGGAAAATGACCCCCTTGCCGTTCCCCGCGGCAAGGCCGACGTCGGCATCGCGCGATTCGCCGGGTCCGTTGACGACGCAGCCCATAACCGCGACGCGGATCGGCTCAGATACTGTGGTCAAGAACTCGTCAACCTGATTTGCCAAGGTGAATAGATCGACTTCAACGCGTCCACACGTCGGGCAGGCGATCATTACCGCGCCCTTCTGACGCAGTTCCAGACTCTTCAGGATCTCGTAGGCAACGAAGACTTCCTCGACCGGATCTGTTGTCAGCGACACGCGAATCGTATCGCCGATGCCCAATGCCAACAGCGTTCCGATTCCGGTTGCCGAGCGCACGCTTCCGGCTCGTGGCGTTCCGGCTTCGGTCACCCCCAGGTGAAGTGGGTAGTCATTCGGCAACGCCGCGAACCGCCGGTATGCCTCGAACAGAACCGGAAGCTCGAACGCCTTCAGGCTGACCTTGGTCAAACCGAAATCGAGATCTTCCAGGATCTGAATGTGCCCCAATGCCGACCGGACCAACCATTCCGCGCGAAGCTCGACCTGGGTCGCGCCCCGCGCGGCCATCTCGTCGACAAAGTCCTCGGGCATCGGCGCCACCGATCCGAAATTGACTCCAATGCGGATCGGAACCTGTCGCTCTTTGGCCCGCTCTACCACCTCCCGGACGTCCTCAGGCTTGCGAATGTTGCCCGGGTTGAGACGGAGCCCGTCGATCCCCGCGTCGAGCGCTTTCAGCGCCAGGGTGTGCTCGAAGTGAATGTCGGCGATCAGGGGCACTGGAGCATGCGGGACTATGTCGGGGAGTGCCGCCGCCGCCCGCCGATCCGGAACCGCGATGCGGACGATCTCGCACCCTGCGTCTGCTAGCTCGTGAATCTGGCGCAGCGTCGCGATTGGGTCGCGTGTGTCCGCGGTTGCCATCGACTGCACGACGATTGGATTCTCGCCACCAACTTTCACATCGCCGACATGAAGCACGCGAGTGGGCCGCCGCGTTGCGATTAACGACATTCGGGGTAACTCCTGAACTTCGTTCTGGTTATGGCAGGAACGATCGACCCTCGTAGATTCTGAGGGCATCCAGCACTAACACGATCACCATGAAACCGAGCAGCAGAATCAATCCGGCGACGTGGACGATCCCCTCGCGTTCCGGAGCCAACTTCTTCCCACCGCGGAGAACTTCAACTATGACGAACAACAGTCTTCCACCGTCAAGCGCCGGAAGCGGGAGCAGATTGAGCACCGCCAGATTCAATGACAGGAGTATCGCTAGCTGCGCCAGTGTGACCCAGAGCGGTAGCGGGCTCGCGCTGACGATTTCACTCGTGATCTGTCCCATACCTAATGGCCCTGCGATTTGATCGAGAGGCGCGCGTCCAGTGACGAGATCGCGGATTCCGGAGAGCATCTGACCAGACTGCTCCCAGGCTTGAGCGACGCCAACTGGAATAATCGATCCCAGAGGCACGCGATCGAAGCGGGGTTTGATAGCGAGGTCCAATCCGAGTTGGGTCAGTAGGTCGCCCTCTGGCTGAAGCCCCGGTACGGCGAGAGAAACGGTGGCGTGTTCCCCACCGCGAATGACATCGACCGCAATGGTTGTTCCGGATGCGTTCGTCAGCGCAAATTGGAGTGCATAGGGATCGCTGACCTGCTGTGAACCGATAGCGACTATGCGATCGCCTGGCTGGAAGCCCGCTTGAGAGGCGGGTGAACTCGCGCTGACGGCGGCGACGCTGGCATCAGCGATCGGCGAATCGGTGATGCCGACCCCGGTCGGCCCCTCACCGGCGGGCGGATTTAGTCGGGGCACGACTGATGTCTCGACGGCCTCGCCGTTACGTTCCACGACGACGCTCATCGGCTTCCCGCCGAACTCGCGCGCTCGTGCTCCGACATCTGTCGAGGACTCAACGGGAACACCGGCAACTTCGACGATGCGATCGCCCGTGTTCCAGCCGGCGGCCGCAGCCGGAGACCCCGGTACAACTGAGGCGATGTAGACATTTGAGCGGGATACGCCTTGAAAACCGACCACCAGAATCATGAGCACGAAGGCGAGGAGGAAATTCATCGCCGAACCGGCAACGAGGAAAAATGCTCGTTTTGCTGGTGACTTGGCGTTGATGGATTCAGGATCGGTGGCCTTGCCGTCCTCTCCCAGAACCTTCACGAATCCCCCAAAGGGAATCCAATTCAGCGACCAAAGAACACCGTTGCGGCGCCATCCCTTGATGCGCGGTGGGATACCGATCCCGAACTCTTCGACCTTGACTCCAATCAGGCGCGCCGCGACGAAGTGTCCGATCTCGTGTACGAGAATGAGGACTGCCAGGATAGGGATGATATAGAGACCGTTGATGAGCCCTTCGGACACAGGTGTTTCCACTCCATTCGCTCAAGTCAGCTCAGTGAGATGCTGCCACCTGCCATTTTCGCATGACTAACGGGTCGATAACGATGACGCGGTCAGAACTGATCCAGGACGCACACCGATCACACAGTGAACTGCCGAATGGTCGGCGCACAATCGTCGCGTTATGTATGTTAGACTCTTTTCTGCCGCACGGACATCGCGAGCACCGTGACGAGCGAGATTGGGCTCGAACCAACCTGAGTCCAGGCAGGGGCGCGAGGTCATGCAGATAGGCGTGCCCAAGGAAGTCAAGGATCACGAATTCCGCGTGGCCGTGACTCCAGCCGGCGTGCGGGAATTCCAGAGTCGCGGACACCAGATCCTGCTGCAATGTTCGGCCGGCGAGGGGAGCGGATTTGCGGACCGCGAATATGCGGCCGCCGGCGCTGAGCTGGTTGATTCCGCCGCGGAGGTCTTCCAGCGGGCAGAGATGATCGTCAAGGTCAAGGAGCCTGTTCCCGCCGAGTACAATCTCCTGCGTCCCGAGCAAGTGCTCTTCACGTATCTTCACCTCGCCGCTAACGAGGCGCTGACGCACGCGCTCGTTAACAACCACGTTCAAGCAGTAGCCTACGAGACTGTTCAACTTAACAATGGGGCTCTTCCGCTGCTGACGCCGATGAGCGAGGTCGCGGGGAGAATGTCAGTTCAGGTCGGCGCCCATTATCTCGAAAAGGCGCACGGCGGCAGTGGCACCCTGCTCGCCGGAATCCCTGGGGTCCCAGGCGCCGACGTCGTGGTAATCGGCGGTGGCGTCGTCGGCACAAACGCGGCACAGATTGCCCTTGGCATGGGTGCTAACGTCACAATCATCGATCGCTCACTGGATCGACTGCGCCAGCTCGACACGATGCTACACGGACGAATAAATACGCTCGCTTCAAACAGTGAGAACGTCGCGAGGTCGGTGCGGTGCGCTGATTTGGTTGTGGGCGCGGTCCTCCTCCCGGGCGCCAAGGCGCCCAAGCTCGTCTCAGAGGAGATGGTCGCGGCAATGAGACCAGGGTCCGTCGTCGTCGACGTCGCGATCGACCAGGGGGGATGTATCGCCACCGCGCACCCGACCACACACAGCGACCCAACATACGTCGTGCACGGCATTGTCCATTACTGCGTGACCAACATGCCGGGTGCCGTGCCGCGCACGAGCACTATCGGCCTCGCCAACGCGACCTTGCCGTACGGTCTGGATCTGGCCGATTACGGGCTCGAGGGAGCCATCTCGCGAGATCCGGAACTCGCAAGGGGTGTCAATGTGATCAACGGAAAACTGACTCACCCGGGCGTTGCGGACGCCTTGGGTATGGATTACACGCCGCTTGTGGAGACGGCCCTCGGCAAAGTCGCCGTCCTGAGTGGCTGAACCAGTGTAGTCAGAGATGCCGTCTGCGACGCGGCTGGGGTCGGAGGAAGCGATGCACCAGGATGTCGAGCGATTCTTGCAAGTCTTGGAGGCGGAACGAGGGTTCTCGGTCAACACGATCTTCGCCTACCGGAATGACTTGACGCAGTTCCTGAGCTTCTTGGGCGGTGGGAGTGCTGATGAGGGCGGTCGGGGAGCGCCAGATGACGGCGCAGCAGACGGGATGTCCCACCTATTTCCTCGAGTCCAATCGTGGGACCAGCTGACCGATAATGAGCTGACCAACTACCTGCTCTTTCTTCGGGACCGCAAGTACGCATCCTCGACCATTGCCCGCAAGATGGCCGCCATTAAATCGTTCTTCAACTTCTTGATCGGCGAGGGTCAGCTGCGTGGCGATCCGGGCGCGCGCATGACGGCTCCCAGAGTCGACAAATACACACCGCGTTCGATAACCCCCAGCGAAGTCGAGCGCCTCCTGCAACAGCCCACCATGGACGGCGATAGCACGGCACGCAGACCAGAGGCCTCTCGCGATCGCGCAATGCTCGAAACGCTCTATGCGACTGGAATGCGCGTGAGCGAGCTCGTCGCTCTCGACTGCGACGACGTGAACTATCTGGAGCGCCATATGCGCTGCGCCGGGCGCACCTCACGGGAGCGACTGGTGCCATTGCGAGAGCGCGCGATTGAGGCGATCGATCACTACATGTTCCAGGCGAGGCCGATGCTCGTCTTACGCGAAGAGAATGCACTGTTCCTGAACCATCGCGGCAACCGCCTAACCAGGCAAGGATTCTGGTTAATCCTGAAGTCGTATGCCAACAAGGCTGATATTGCCGATATCACGCCTCATACATTGCGGCATACATTTGCGACGCACGCGTTAGGACGTGGCGCTGATCTGCGCGAGGTGCAGCAGCTCCTAGGGCATGTCAGCATCTCAACCACTCAGGTCTACCGTCGCATGGCGCAGGGACAGACGGCGCAGCGAACCGCGGCACCCGCAGGCGACGCGCGTAGCGAATATCTCGACTAGACCGCCGCACAGAATGTCTTTTTTCGAAATCCAGCAGAGAGCGAATCGATGAGCACCGTCGAAAAGTCGCGCGTCGTCACCATGGACAAGATCACAGCGCTCTGCAAACGCCGAGGATTCGTGTTCCCAGGTTCGGATATCTATGGCGGTCTGGCAAACACCTGGGACTACGGGCCGCTCGGAGTCGAGCTCAAACGGAACGTGAAGGATCTCTGGTGGCGGAGATTCGTGCACCAGCGGCGCGATATCGTCGGGCTTGATGCCGGGATACTAATGCACCCCCGCGTGTGGGAGGCGTCTGGGCACATCGAAAATTTCAACGACCCACTGGTTGACTGCCGCACCTGCAAAAGCCGGTTTCGCGCGGACCACCTGATCGAAGAGCGGTTGGGACAGCAGGTCGAAGCGGCGTCTGCCGATGATATGTCCAGGATTCTTCAAGACGCGGCCGTAAAGTGCCCGGTCTGCGGAAACGCGACACTGACCGGCGCTCGCCAGTTCAACATGATGTTCCGCACGGTGATTGGGCCGGTCGAGGAGACTGGAACCGAGGTCTACCTGCGCCCGGAGACGGCTCAGGCGATATTCGTTCAATTCAAGAACATTGTGGCCACTGGACGGGTCAAGGTGCCGTTCGGCATCGCCCAAATTGGAAAGGTGTTTCGGAACGAGATCACGCCCGGCAACTTCATCTTCCGGCTCCTGGAATTCGAGCAAATGGAGATCGAGTTCTTCGTCAAACCCGACGAGGCGGCCGAATCATTCGAGATGTGGCTGGACGCCATGCGGGAATGGTTGCAAGTGATTGGCGTACGTGACGAGTTCCTTCGAGTTCGCGAGCATGATGCGGGCGAGCTCTCCCATTATTCGAGCCGCACCATCGACTTTGAGTACAACTTTCCCGGCACCTTGGGTTGGAAAGAGCTCTATGGTCT
>Ga0126311_10001681_pt1 | contig 10841 bp, 11 predicted proteins | sample Plot61_FD_92539 | JGI IMG/M metagenome (GOLD analysis project Ga0126311, IMG submission 92539) | Serpentine soil microbial communities from UC McLaughlin Reserve, CA, USA - Plot61 | ecosystem: Environmental > Terrestrial > Soil > Grasslands | place: USA: UC McLaughlin Reserve, Lake County... | reverse complement strand
GGCATCTCTCCATCCACACTCTATCGCCGCCTGCGCGATTACGATCTGGAACGAAGACGTTAGCCACAAAAAGGCACAAAAAGCACAAAATGATTTATTTTTTCTTTTGCGCTTTTTGTGCCTAGCTAATTCTTGAGCTTTTTGCGATCGATCTTTCCGCGGTCGTTCTTCGGCAGCGTATCGACGAACTCCACCCAGCGTGGGTACTTGTAGATCGCGATGTGGTCCTTCACGAACTGCTTGATCGCTTCCGCAAGCTGATCTGCGGCCACAAAACCTTCGCGCAACACGACGAAGGCCTTCGGCTTCACGAGTCCCTCCGACTCGTGGCCCACCACGGCACACTCCAGCACCGCCTCGTGTTGCAGCAAACAATTCTCAATCTCCGCCGGCGCCACAAACACGCCGGAAACTTTCAGCATGTCGTCCGTGCGGCCGTGATACCAGTAATAACCATCGTCGTCGACCTGAAACTGATCTCCGGTCGTGCACCAGTCGCCTGCGAACGTCTCCTTCGACTTCTCATGCGCGTTCCAGTAGCAAAGTGCGGCTGAGTCGCCTTTGATCTTCAGTGTTCCCATCTCACCGGTCGCGACTTCCTTGCCATCAGCGTCGACGACCTGCGCTTCATAGCCCGCAACGATACGACCGAGACTGCCCGGCTTGATGTCGCCGGGCCGGTTGGTGATGTAGATGTGAAACATCTCAGCTGATCCGATACCGTCGCAGATGGCTGCACCAAACGTGCTCGTCCAACGTTCATAGAGCTCTTTTGGCAGTGCCTCACCGGCTGAATAACAGAAACGCAGGCTCGAAAGATCTTCCGCTGAAACGTTCGGCACATTCAGCATCGAATTGATCATCGTTGGAACGGTCGTCAGGATCGTCGGCTGGTATCGCTTTATGACCTCAAACATCTTTTCCGCTGTGGATCGTTCGGAGAAGAGTGCTGTCGCACCGCCCACTGCGAACGGAAAGAGCAGGTTGGTTCCTGTCGCATAGCCGAAGAAGAGTTTGGGAACTGAGACGGTCAGGTCGTCAGCGCAAACGCCCATCGTCGCTTTCGCGAAGACTTCTGTGTTGAAGGGCAGGTCGTGTTGAAGATGCACTGCGCCCTTTGGATGGCCCGTTGAGCCCGAAGTAAAGAGCCAGATGGCAATATCATCGCGGCGGGTGTCAGCAGGTGCACATTCTTCCGGCGCGGCATTCACTGCCTCGTTAAATGAGGTCCATTCGCTGTGATTGGCTGCAGGCAGTCCAGACTCGTCGCCGGCAACCAACACGCCTCGCAGGTAGCGCGCATTGGCAGCGGCTTCAGCAAACGTCGTCAACAGTGACTGGTGAACGATTGCGACTTTCGCGCGCGTGTAGTCGAGGTAATACTCGTAGTCCGCAACGGGCAGCAGCGGATTGACCATCGTGATCACCGCTCCAATGCGTGCTGCACCAAACCACGTCCAGACAAACTCCGGACAGTCAGGCAGGACCAGCAGCACGCGATCTTCGATGCTCGCACCGAGCGCCAGCAGCGCGTTACCAGTTCGATTCGAGAGTCGCGCTACTTCGCCGTAGGTCCACTTTCGATCTTCGTAGTAGAGACAGACTTTGTTTGCCCGACCTTCCTCCAGATTGTGATAGAGGAAATAGTCGGCCATGTTGAACCGTTCTGGAAACGACGGATACACAGCGGGATCTCTGCTGCTATTCTTTCTTTTGACCTTGCGACTGAAAGATGTTTTGCAAAAACTTTGCTAACGCTGCTTCATCTTCCGGGCTGCTCGAATTGAACTTCAAAGCGAAACCAATCTCCGAGGCTGTATTAACAACTTCAGCCCAGAAGTTGACTTTCTCCTGATCGGTGAGCTGAATTTCGAGCCACACGAGCTCTTTCACTTCAACTTTGCCGCCTGTTAGCAGGAAGCAGCCACTGCGGCTTAGATCGGTCACGGTGCCGTTCTCCCGCCATACCACGCCTTCCCACCGGACCGGTAATTTGACCCTTACACGTGGCGCCGATCTTCTGTCTTTTTCCATGAACGGTCTGTTCAGTGTGCAAACGGGCAGCCACGTTCGCCGTGTGCGGTGTCGAGGTAAGTGCGTGCTTCCCACAGCTCGGGAAAGAACTTTTTGTCGAGCGTGGTTTTCAGGTAACCGATGCCTTCGGAACCGCCGGTGCCGCGCTTCGCACCCACCATGCGCTCCACCATTTTTATGTGATGCGAGCGCCAGAGCGAGAAGTACTCATCGTGTTCCAGCAGTGCTTCCGCAAGCTGAAACTCTTCGTAACGTTCTTCGAAATGCGTGACGACTTCAAGCACCGCACGCGTGCGTTCTTCATAAGCTTTCTTCTGTTGCGCAGGATCGGCATCGCCGTCGAGCGGCGCGTTTAGACCGCGACGTTGCAGCACACGATAAAAGCACTCCGCGAGCGACGGGCGCGTCATACGCGCTTGCAGTCGTTCGTGGGCAAACTCGTCAGTCGAGAATTCGCGCAGGATGTTTTTGTCTTTCAATCCCGACGAGAATTCGATCTCTCGAAACTGCATTGACTGAAAGCCACTCGCCGGATTGAGTTGATCGCGAAAAGCAAGAAAACTGATCGGCGTCATGCTTTCGAGAATGTGAATCTGATTTACCAGCAGCTTCTCGATCTCGACCACGCGCATGATAGCGCGCGTTGCGGGAGGCAAACGATCGTCTTCCAGAAACTGAATTGCGGCATCGAGCTCGTGCAGGATCTGTTTGAACCACAGCTCGTACGCCTGGTGCACAGTGATGAACAGCAGCTCGTCATGATGAGCGGGATCGGACAGGCAATCCTGCAGATTGATCAGGTCCTGAACGCGAAGATACTTGTTGTACGAAAGCGGCGCATTGTCACCGTAGTTGCTGGACATCTAAAACGCGGCCCCCGCCGCTTCATGCTCTTTGTAACTTTCAGACTCACCGATCTTCTTCATCTCTTTGATCACGAGCTCCAGCTCGTCGTCGGTGGTGTAGAAATGTGGTGAGATGCGAACTCCGGCGCCCGGCCGGAAGTCGACAATAAACTCGCGGTGGATCAATTCCTTCGTGATCGCCGCTGCGTGTTCGTGCGCGATCGTGATTGTGCCACCACGCCGTTGCACGTCCTTTGGGCTGGTCACTTCGAAGCCGGCTTCTTCAGCCATGCTGATCAGGTAATCCGTCTGTCGCATGCTCTTCTCGCGAATCTTGTCGACGCCGATCTTGTTGATGATCTCGTAGCCTGACCTCGCCGCGAAGAGCGCCGGAATTGCAGGCGAGCCGTGCAGGAATCGTGTGATGTTGGGCGCGTAACGCAGCGATGTGTCGAACGTGAAAGGCGACTCATGGGCCATCCAGCCTGTTGTCTTCGGCTCAAGGGTCGCTTGCAGATCGGGTCTGACGTACAAGTAGCCCGCGCCTGGTCCACCGCACAGCCATTTCACGGATCCGCCGGTGGCAAAGTCAGCGTTCAGGTCTTTTACACTGAACGGCACAGTTCCCGCAGATTGATAAGTGTCGAGCACGACCATGGCGCCCACTTCATGCGCGCGGTCGATGATCGCCTTTGCATCCTGCAAGAACGCACTTTTGAAAAGAACGTGCGAGAAGGGAACCAGCAGCGTCGTTTCGTCGATAGCTGCGAGCATTCGTTCCAGCGGCACGGTGATGCCGTCGTCTGATTTCACGGTCTCGATGTGGATGCTGCCGTCGCGTGCGTGAGCCTCGTAGACATACATCACCGATGGGAAGTTGAGCTCCGAATAGACGATCTTGTTTCGCTGTGGCGTTGGTTTCAGACAGGAGAGAATGAGCGACTGGCAAATCGAGACATTCTGATGCATAACGACGGTTCCGGGATCGGCGCCGATGATGCGTGCGACTTCATCGCCTACCGTTACGGGCATGTCCCACCATCCTTCTGCCCAGGCGCGGACGCCGCGGTTTGCCCACGCGTCAGCGTATTCCTGGAGCCGATCGTATGTGGCTCTGGGCATCGCTCCGAGACTGTGCGAAATCAGGTAAACAGTCTTATTGAGAATGGGAAATTCGTTGCGCCACTTCAGTAAATCGTCCGGCAAATAAGCATCCTCCTGCTCGTTAATTTAACAGAATTACGCATATCTCTGTAATCCGTGTAATCTGTTGAGCGGAACATGTGGAAATTCGCTAACCCAATCCGTCACCAGATACTCCAAACGCGCTGGCCCACCGCCGGTGAAGCCGCGCGTTCACGACTGTTCAGTCCGATTGCAATCGGCAATCTCGAGGCACGCAGCCGGACGTGGGTCCCGGCGATGGTGCCATGGCGTGCGACCGAGGATGGCTTTGTGACGCAGCAAAACCTCGACTGGTATCGACGATTTGCGGAAGGGCGTCCAGGAGTGCTCGTGGTCGAAGCCACAGGCGTGCGCGACATACCGAGTGGTCCATTGCTTCGCATCGGCGACGACCGGTTCATTCCCGGACTGCGCAAGCTGGTTGAAACTGTGCGAGAAGCGAGCGGTGGTGAGACGCGTCTGTTTATTCAGATCATCGACTTTCTTGCAGTGAAGAGACGGCCTGAGAAGGCGAAGTATTTTCAGCGTTTTCTGACTGTTGACGATCATCATCGTCAGGCGCTCGCGGCAGCAATGAAGCAGCCGGTGTGGCTCACTGCTTCAGACGATGACGTGCGTGAGTTTTTGCAGAACGCGGATGACGAGCTGATCGAGGTTGTACTGACGTCGCGTGAGTTGGAAGCGCTGCGTTTCGGTTATCGTGAGCGCGTTACAGACACGCACCTGAAACACATTCACGATCTGCCGCATGAGCTGCCCGCGATCTTTGCGGCAGCCAGTGAGCGGGCGCGCGAGGCTGGGTTTCATGGAGTGGAGCTTCACTATGCACACGCTTACACGATGGCCGGGTTTTTGAGCGCGCAGAACGATCGTGCAGATGGATACGGCGGATCGCGTGAGAATCGCGTGCGTTTGCCGCTGGAGGTTTATCGCGAGGTGCGGCGGCGTGTGGGCAATGATTACGTTGTTGGCGTGCGGTTCCTGGCTGATGAGGTTATCGCTGGTGGCAGTCGCGTTGAAGATGCCATCTTCTATGCGCAGGAATTTGCACGCGCAGGTTTTGATTTCCTCTCACTTTCAAAAGGCGGCAAGTTCGAAGATGCACAACAGCCGAAGGTGGGCCAGGCTGTTTACCCGTACACCGGTCAAAGCGGGTACGAGTGCATGCCGACGGTACTCTCGGACGAGGTTGGCCCATTTGGGCGTAGCGTCCCGCTAGTGGCGGCAGTCAAGAAAGCAGTGAACGAGAGTGGTTTCAACCCGCCTGTTGTGGCCACGGGCGGCATCTCGACGTTTGAGCAGGCAGAAGAGATCCTGCGCCTGGGCCAGGCTGACATCGTTGGTATGGCGCGACAGGCGCTTGCCGATCCGGATTGGTTTATGAAAGTTAGGCTCGGTCGAGGTGATGAGGTGCGGCGCTGCACGTACACTAACTACTGCGAAGCATTGGACCAGGCGCATAAACCCGTAACGTGTAAGTTGTGGGATAAGGGCCGGCGCGTGTTGGAGCCTCCACCGTGGTTAACGGCGGATTAAGGCGGATTCATATTCGCGGATGAAGTCCGGATCGCGTCGTTTCAGATCTTCATAACTGACACGTCCGCTGCGTGTCATCAAAACATAAGCTAACTCCGTCGGGCTGAGGTGCATGTATTGGGCTGCGCTCTCGAACCAGCGCATGCTTTCAAACGCTGCTGCCTGATAGTCTTCGATTACTGGTCGTCGCGTCTTTGCGAAATGGCTGAGTGCATCGGAAACGTTTGCCGCTTGCTGGAATGAGTCCGCGAGCGCAATCGCATCCTCGATCGCGAGCTTCGTTCCCGATCCGATTGAGAAGTGTGCAGTGTGTAGAGCGTCGCCGATCAGCACGAGGTTTTCGAAGAACCAGTTTTTATTTCGGACCAGCAGGAAGTTGATCCACTTCGAATTGTTTGAGAGTAGCTTATGGCCATTGAGATCCTGCGAAAAGACTTCGCCGACATAATCGAGAGTCTCGTCATTGCTCATTTGTTCAAAGCCGGCCTTAGTCCACGTCTGTGGATCGCACTCGACAATGAAGGTACTCGTGGTTGGGCTGAATTTGTACGAGTGTGCCGCGAACACTCCGGCGCTGTTCTCGCGAAACGTCAGTGTTAAGCCGTGGAATAACTGGTGAGTTCCGTACCAGATATAACGATTCGCACGGACGTCAAGATCGGGCTGGAAATGCTCTGCATAATGCAGGCGAACAGTGCTGTTCACTCCGTCGGCGGCGAGTAAAAGATCGCAGTCGTTCCTCAGCGACTCGACGTCGTGAATCTCACTGTGGAAATCGATCTGGACACCGAGTTGTTCAGCGCGTCGCTGGAGAATTTTGAGCAATTGAAGCCGTGCGATTCCCGAAAAGCTATTCCCGTGAATCGAGATCTTGCTGTCGCGGTGAATGACATCGACATTGTCCCAGGCTTCAAACTCTTTCGTGATTTCCGCGTGCGACACGTCATCAGCGGCGCGCAGGTTGGCGAGCGTCTTTCCCGAAAAAACAACTCCCCATCCGAACGTATCATCCGGCCCATTCCGCTCATAAATCCTGATCTGATGCGCCGCATCGGCCTTCTTCATCAGTATCGCGAAATAAAGCCCCGCCGGCCCACCACCAATAACGTTGATCTTCATATTTTCTTGCCACAAAAAGGCACAAAATGCACATAATCAGAACGCGGATTCAGCTTGTGCTTTTTGTGCCTTTTTGCGGCTATATCAATTCTCCTTCAAAAGCTGGCCGGCGATGACGAGTTTCTGAATTTCCGAGGTGCCTTCGTAGATGCGAAGGGCGCGTACGTCTCGATACAGGCGCTCGACGACGCTCCCGCTTATTAACCCGGCGCCGCCGTGAATCTGGACAGCGCTGTCGATGATGCGTCCCGCGGCTTCGGTGGCGAACAACTTTGCTTCACTCGCCTCGCGTGTCACCCGGCCGCTCTCTGTGTCTCGCGCGTAGGCCGCGCGGTAGACGAGAAGTCGCGCGGCGTCGAGCTCGGTGATCATGTCAGCCAGTTTCGCCTGGACCAGTTGATGGTCAGACAGCAGGCGTCCGAACTGTTTGCGGCCGGATGCATAGCGAACTGCCTGGTCCAACGCACGCCGCGCCATGCCACACGCTGCGGCCCCAACGCTCGCGCGAAAGGTGTCCATCGTCTGCATTGCCAGTTTGAATCCGTCGCCCTCGTTGCCCACCATGTCTTCAGCCGGCACGCGGCACTCGTTGAACGCAATCTCGCCGATCGGATGTGGCGCGATTAGCGAGGTGCGCTCGACCACCCGGAAGCCCGGCATCTTTGAGCTGACCACAAAAGCGGAAAGCTCAGGCCGTCCGTCTTCACGCGTGCCTGTTTTGGCGAAGACGATGTAGAAATCGGCGATGCCGGCGTTGGAGATAAAACGCTTTCTACCATCGATGACGTACGTTTCACCGTCGCGGCGCGCCGTGGTCTCGACTGCTGCCACATCCGAGCCGGCGTTGGGTTCTGTCAGCGCGAAAGCGGCGATGGCTTTGCCGTTTGCCGCGCGTGACAGCCAAAACTCCCGTACGTGATCGGTGGCGGCGCGAGCGATGGCATACGTCCCGAGCCCTTGCATTACGAAAGCCAGATCGGCGAGCGCGGAAGAGTAAGCAAGCTCTTCGCGAATCAGGCAGAGCGAGCGCACGTCTATACCCGACTCAGCCACTGCGTAACTCAGAAGACCAGCCCGGGCAAGCAGGCTTACAAATTCTCTCGCAACATCTTCAACATTGTCTTCGACGGCAGCACGCGGCTCGATCTCCTGTTTCACAAATTGCGCCACGCTTTGCGCGAGGTTGCGATGTTCGGGAGTGAAGAAGGGAAGTTGGGAGATCAGGCGATCCATTTGGATAATAGTTTGTGCTTTATGTGCCTTTTTGTGGCTACTACTGAAACTTCGCCTCGCGCTTCGCTACAAACGCTTCGTACGCTTCGCGATAATCCGGATGCTGCATGCAGATGGCCTGTGCCTGTGCTTCGCTCTCCAATGCAGTTTGCAAGTTCATGTGCAGCTCGCGATTGAGCATTTCTTTGGTTTTACCGAGCGCGAAGGCCGGTCCTCGCGCCAGTTTTTCGGCGAAGTTTCGGGTGGCTGTGGATAGTTCGCCGGCAGGGACGACGCGATTGTAAAGCCCGATGCGTTCTGCTTCAGCGGCTGTGACGAAATCTCCCGTCAAAAGCATTTCAGTAGCTTTCGCAAGTCCCACCACGCGCGGCAGTAAGTAAGAAGCAGCCATGTCTGTGCCTGCCAGGCCCACCTTCACAAACAGGAAAGCTATCTTTGCGTCTTCACTCGCAATTCGAAGGTCGGAAGCAAGCGCGATACAGGCGCCCGCGCCCGCTGTGGTGCCGTTCAGGCTCGCAATCACGGGCTTCGGCAGTGCACGAATGTTCTGAATGAGTTCGCACGTCAGGCGCGTGAACTCGAGCAGTCCTTCCATGTCGCGGCTGAACAGCTCACCAATGATGTCGTGCACGTCGCCACCGGAACAGAACGCTCTTCCAGCTCCGGTGATCACCACAACGCGCGCCGCGCGCTCTTCCCGTAGAGCAGCAAACGTGTCGGTCAGCTCGCGGTATACGTCAAACGTCAACGCATTGAGACGCTCGGGACGATTGAGCGTGATCGTTGCGATACCCTGATCGTCTTGTTCGTAGAGAAAAGTTGCCGGCTGTTTCATGCCGCTAATACCGCCATGCCTTCGATTTCGACCTTAGCGCGGTCGTCCAACAGGCCCGCAACCTGGACCATGACCATGGCGGGGAAGTGTTTGCCCAGGTGTTTGCGATAACGCTCACCGACGTCTTTCGTGCGCTCGCGATACTCGATCTTGTTAGTGATGTAGATCACCAGCCGCACAATATTGTCCGGCTCGCCACCGGCCGCACCCAGCACTGTAATCAGGTTTTCCAGCGCCTTGTCGAACTGCTCGACGAAGTCGTCGCTGACGATTTTCTGATCTTTATCCCATGCGATCTGCCCGGCGATGAAGAGCAACTTGCCGCCGGGGTCTACGAGTAAGCCATTTGAGTAACCACTCGGCACACCGAGAGGCTCGGGGTTGATCAACTTGAAGGACATTGTGAGGACAGGTTAACAGATCCGCGTTTATCCCGGTAAATCTCTGCGGCCTGATTTTTTACAGCAGCTTATCCAGCCTCGAAGCGAGTTGACCCGCGAGATTGCCATTCGGATCGAGCCCGCCGATTGGCCCACCGGATAAATTTCCCTCTTTGTCGAGGATCACTATTGAGGGCAGCTGGTCCACACCAAACCTTTTGGAAACCACGCCGTCAGGATCTCGCAGCACAGTGACTTTCAAACCATACTTCTGCGAGAACGCTCGCAGTTGCTCATCACTCGCGAAATTCTTCGACTTGGAATCGTCTGACTCGGTGCTGACCCAGTAAACTACGACGCCTCGATTGCTGTACTCATCGGCGAGCTTTCGCACGCCCTGAAGCTGTGTCTTCGACAACGGCAACCACGACGCGCCGAACGCCAGCACCACGATTTCACCGCGAAGACTGCCAGACGTAACCGTCTGCCCGTCGATCGAGCGCAGCGAGAAGTCCGTGCGCTGGTTAGTCGGGGCCTGCGCCAAAACAATGCTGGTTAGCAGCAGAGTCATCAATCCGGCCAGAACTCGTTTTTGATTTTTTCGAACCATCTTTCTCCTTTGCCGAACGCTTCTATAGACGCTCGACTAAGTGCATTAGATGAATGCAGCCAGACTTTCGTTGGTCTAATCCCGCGGCGGCTCGGGCGCCGGGCGGCCCGTAACTTCGAGGTGCAAAGCCCTGTAATCATCCCACGTATCCATGTCGCGGGCAATGAAGGGCGAGTCAACCGGGACGCGCTTGACGTCGTGTGGGTGTGCCTCAAAAAGTGCCCTCAAGCCGCCGCTCGCAGGCAGGTTTGATAAGTCAGTCTTAAAACTGAGATCTACCAGCACCGGGTGACCGCCGCGGCCTTGCCAGGTTGGTATCACGAGCCGAGCGCCTGTTTTCCAGCAGTCGAGGAGCGTTGAGACGACTGTGGGCGGGACTCCCGGGTAATCTGCAAGTGCGACCAATGTCGCCTCTGCCGTCTGCGGAAGCTCCCGCACACCCGCGGCAATGGACGCGCCCATCTCGCTATTCGGATCGGGATTCACAGCGAAGGTGACTCCGGAAAGGGTTCGGCGAATATCCTCCGCGCGGTGACCCAAAACGACAACTATGTCGCCAACGCCGCCGTCGCGCAAGTAGTCGATACAACATTCAATAACTGTTTTGTTTCCGAAAGGCAGGAGCGGCTTGAACACGCCCATGCGGCGAGAGCGGCCCGCGGCGAGAAGGATTGCTGCCGTGGCTGATTTCAACTCTGAAGATCTCTTAAAGCCCGCAACGTGTACTGTCGCGTCATCTGCTTGCGCCACTGGTAGACGAAGTCCGTATTGTCGAGCGGTCGCGCTTTGATGTAAGCCGCTTCCGCCGCAGCCTGTATTTGATCGTCTCCGAGCGGCTTTCCAATCAACGCAGTCGCGGCTTCTTTGACTTCGACTGGTGAAGGTGCGATGCCGCCGAGGATGATGCGAGCGTCAGTCACGGCGGTGTTGTCAGTGGCGATCCACGTTGCAACACCGAGTACCGGAAAATCGAAAGCACCGCGCCGGCGTAGTTTCTGATAGGAAGCGCGCCAGCCGTTTGTCGGTGGCAGATGAATGTCGACGAGGAGCTCGTCCGGACGTTT
>Ga0126311_10001680_pt1 | contig 10843 bp, 10 predicted proteins | sample Plot61_FD_92539 | JGI IMG/M metagenome (GOLD analysis project Ga0126311, IMG submission 92539) | Serpentine soil microbial communities from UC McLaughlin Reserve, CA, USA - Plot61 | ecosystem: Environmental > Terrestrial > Soil > Grasslands | place: USA: UC McLaughlin Reserve, Lake County... | reverse complement strand
CCTACTACATAAACTAAAATATAGTCCGACTTCAAATCCTTAGCAGTTTTAATTCCTTGTTCTTCATCTTCCATAAACATTTTAGCCAGAGTTTCAATACGTGTTTGATTAATAGTTGCATTATCTGCCAAACTAGTTCTATTGCCCAAGGTTGTTATCCAATAACCATAGTCCCACCATGCAGCAATTACTGCGTCTTTTGGAGTATTCTTTGACATCCAGTCCAAGGCATTTATCCAGTCATTAGTTTGTAATCGATAACCAGTTCCTCCGTTAGCTATCGATGGAGGTACATCAGCAGAGCTTAACCAATTAGAGTTTTGGGGATAGAGTATACCTCTATAATCTAACAATGGAATTGAAAGCATAAAAATTATTATCACAACATATGCAATCCTAATAATTCCTTTTATTGGCGTCTGGACTTTACCATGGTCAAACCTTTTCTTTGATTTAGCAGGCTTAATTGTAGTTGACCTTGATGTTGAATGTTCCCTATATTCCAGGATACTCCTTGTCACCTCATAAAGTCCTAAAGAAGCCAGTACAATGATTCCTATTGATGAAAATACCATTAACCTGGCGAAGGTCGCACTAACATAGACTCCCGTAATTCCGATAATTAATGCAAATACTGACATATCGTCCCTACGTTTGAATGCTATCCACGCTCCAAAACCCGCGAACATTAACAAAATTGAATAGTCTGTGAAATAATCAACAAGTGTGGGTGTAAAGTGTTCAGCTACTGATTCAACAAGAGGATTTTGCGATGATAGAAACGGGTTAATTGCATTAAGATATCTAAAGGATGAAGAATAGTATTTCCCTGCTACAAGAAAGCTGATTGCAATTGTAATAAATGCAATCAAAAGAAGTAGAGTATTTCGGTTCACTGTTCTTGGCTGACTTAATTTTTTCAAGAAGTTTGCAATAATCAAAAATGCCGTACCACCGATCAAAGCAATACCAGGCAAACCCAATACGAAAGATATTCCAGGTCTTGGAAACGCTCCAGCTGATACTAAAGTAAATATTGTAAATACTATTGCAACATACATTGGGAGCTGTATATCTCTTCTAAAGAAAGGAAGACAAATAAAGAATATTGATAGTGGAATGTTGAAGTATTGAACTCCTCCCCACGATGCATTAGCAAGCCCAAGTAAAAGCCCTCCTGTTACAGCCTTAGCAATTGCATACTTTTTTTCACGGTGTTTGATTGCAGAAATAAATAGATAAATTGAAAGCAGCCCAAAGAATAATCCTAAGGGTTCTGATTTGAACCATCCTAGATTTCCTCGCTGGATTATAGAGGGGGTGAATGCAAAAAGCAGAGCTGCAAACATGCCAGCCGTGGTCCCACCTAATGTTCGTACAAGAGCAAAAACGATTATTGTAGTTAGTGAACCGAGGATTACGGGTAGAATAATTGTAAAATCTAGCAAAGACATACCGCTACCAAAGATCAGATAAAGATAAGCGGCAACTATGTGTAGACCTGACTGGGAGGTTTTAGGTATGTCGCGTCCCTCTGGATACCATGACATTGTGTCATGCCATTGCCAGTAGTCTTCTATGCCATTGTCGACAATGAATTTAGTAGCACGATAATCAAAATAAGGATCAAATTCGTTAAGATAGAATCCATATTTTGCTGGATATGATCGCATAATGAATGCTGTAGAAAATGCAATAGCTAAAACTGCAATTATTAATAGATGTCTTGTATGGAATTCAAACCCTCCTGTTCTAAGAAGTGTCTTACTGCTATCTAACATAACGATCAAAATTTATATTTCTTCCTCTTTTTTAAGGTACTGCCAATAAATAATAGAGTAGCATATAGAAGGATTGTTTGATATATAGATATGCTCAATGATCTAAACTTAATAGATTATCAAATTCCTTTTATCAAAAATAAGCATTTGAATAACAGTCTGAAATTACTATCCAAAGAAAAATAAAGATATAATCAAAAATCAAACAATAACTGGCTCCATCACAAGAGACACTTAAAACTTATTCTCTAAGGAAATTATGAACTAGAGCATTAGAATATGATCACAAAAGAAGAGGAGAATGATAGTCAACTAACATATCACAAGAATGATCATTTAGATGATCACTTCTTGGACTTTGACTTCTCTCCTTTCTTTGCAGACTTTGCTGCTTTTTTCTTTGCTGCCATTTTCAATTGTATAAAAAAAGGAAATCGTATTTAAGTCTTTAAAAAGAATGAAGTAGTTACATTTTCTTTCTTAATCTTTTTTAATTATTCACGATCTAAGATTTTTGTTTCACATGTCTTAACAAGGTCTCTAAATCTTTCTGCGTCTTTTTCTGTTCCAACTATTGATCCATAATGCATCGGTATTACAAGCTTTCCTGGTTTAATAAGATCATTTACTGCCTGAGCAGCCTCATCCGATGTCATAACGTAGGTACCGGAGACAGGAACAAGTGCTATATCGACATTTACAGATTCCATTTCAGGAATTACATCTGTATCACCAGCATGATATATTCGTTGATTATTTATTGTAAAAATGAATCCGACTTTCTTGTCATCTTTTGGATGAAATTTTTTATTTGTATTGTATGCAGGGACGATTTCAATTGGAATATCTTCGATCTCTAACTTATCACCTGGGCTTACATTCTTTAATTCTTTTACTTTTAATCCTTTTAATTGTTCGATGCATTCGTCTGCTGCGACTATAGAAGTATTATGGCTAATAACATGTTTTAAATCTTCTATACTTAAATGATCAAAGTGATTATGAGTAACCAGAAGTATATCTGCATCATTTTTATTCTGTTGCGCCTTTTGTAGTTGAAACGGATCGATATAGATTGTTTTTTTGTTATAACTAACTATTCTAAAGCCATCATGACCCATCCAATGAAACTGGATACCTTCGTAATCAAACATATTGCTAATCTACTCCTATATCACAATAAGTAAATTTAAATCTGTTCATTATCTCTACTATTTGCAATCAAGAGTCGGTTGTTACTAATCGTAATTACTAGTATTTTATTTTTAATCAATCTTTTCCTCAAATCAGTGTCGATAGTTGCGGTGGCACAGTTGTGCTTAATTGCATATTCAATTATTGCATCATCAACATGCCGGGATGTTTCAATTTCAATCACTTTAAATCTGGCTTTTGAAATTTCAATAGCCGTTTTCGCTGTCATGGAACGCTTGGGGCCTGCCTTCTGATGTAAAATATTCAGCTCTTCAATTACAATAGTGGGAACCAAAATATTTAATTTGCCTATATGTCTTTCCACTTCATCAAACTTACTAATAGGCCTAGAAACAAGAACCATTAAAAAACTGGTATCGCACAGAACATCCATTTACTAAACTGTCACACCTGCGCCGATCAGTCGCCACCTGTCGGCTATTCTTCTGCTAATCGCTACCCTGCTCTTCGGCAAGAGGCATATTGGTTTTTTTAATTTTATTTCAATCTTGATGTCTTTTGAATTTGTAACAGTTCCAAGGGTTGCTGCAGTACCTATGTTCAATCTCAATGACTCTCTTATCTTCACTGGCTCAACTTTGACCATATCCTGTGTACCCACTGCTGTATCAAAAAGATGGACTTCTACAGCAATGTCTTCCACATCTTTCGGTAGAGTGTTGGGTTTACCAACAACAGAGCCAATCACGGAATCACTTTTTATAAAAGTTGGATCTAATTTTGTTCCAATAGCAACAAGTCCTCCTGGTCTTACTTTTTCTACCATACCAGCTCCTGTCCCAAGTGTAGCAATAGTAGAATTAATTGGTTCGTATTTACTCTTCTTTTCATCTAAAAAGCCTGGGCGAATCTCAATTTCATCTCCGATTTGAAATTCTCCTTGGACCAAGGCTCCACCAATTGCTCCTCCTTTAACTTGTTTTATGGGAATACCTGGCTTGTTAATATCAAATGATCGTAGAACATGCATTATAGCTGGTGCATTCTTAGTCCTAACAGGTGTTTTGATTGTATTTTCAATCGCCTCTATTAATGCATCAATATTGAGCTTGTGTTGCGCTGACATGGGAATGACAGGAGCTTGCTCTGCTATACTCCCATTTACAAAATTCTTGATCTCTTCATAATTATCACGTGCTTTTTCATATTCAGTTAAGTCCACCTTATTCTGAACAATTACTATTTGATGTATTCCGAGTACTTGAAGTGCCAGAAGATGCTCTCTGGTTTGTGGTTGTGGCACCTTTTCATTTGCTGCAACTACAAGAATTGATCCATCCATCAATGCTGCTCCGGATAACATATTTGCCATCAAGCTCTCATGCCCAGGTGAGTCGACAAAACTTACAACTCTTATTAACTCGCTCGGTCCTCTGCAATTAGTACAAGTTGGCTGCGTGGAGTAGCAAACTGGAGGCGGACAGTTTGGACATTTATAAAATGCTGCATCAGCATAACCTACTTTAATTGTAATGCCTCGTCTCAATTCCTCGCTATGAGCGCTAGTCCAGATACCAGTAATGGCTTCGATTAATGTCGTTTTACCATGATCTACATGACCCGATGTACCTATATTGATGCTTGGTTGGTAACCAAATTCCTCGATATACCAGTCTGGTAATGTTTCCTTCCAGTGCAATAATGATCGTAAATTTCAGGGGGATATTAAGGTAATTGCCTTAAAAATTTTATTTATTTTAAGATAATTAGTTACATAAATCTAAAGAAATTTAATATAATTATATCTATTATTTCTTTACATCTGCAACTTCGGTGGTATCTGATGTTCCTGCTTTTTCTGGTATATTGCCTTCCACTAGGACACAGTTCAATTGGTATATTTCCTCAGTGACCATGTTTCCTCTCATTAATTTTCTTATTCTATTTCCCTCAGTAGTATTCTTCATCCCAACTCCTCTAGAAAGTAAAACATACTTTTTCACTCCGCCATGTACATCCGGACGCATAGGAGTTCCTGATTTGTCACTTCCACCAGTAATCTTCATCTTTCCGCCTGCAATGCCGATAACAGAAGAATCAATAATTTCTCCAATCTTTGAACCCAGCAATGGATTGGCGGCCCTATCTTTCAATTCTTGAGAAATACTCGTACCTTTGTTATCAGAAACAACAAGTTTAAATTGAGCCATATTAAGTCCAAGCATAGTTATATCTTTATTAACCTTTGCAGGATTGAAAAGAATATAAAAACCATGCTTTATATTAAGTTATTATGAACGTCAATGAGGAAACTTCTGGCAGGAATTCAGTAGAATGTCCTCGCTGTGGATTCATAATGACACCTATTCAAGTTTGCCATCTGCGTTGTCAAAATTGTGGTAATGAACTTACATGCTCTGACAAAGGCAGCTTCTGGTAATACTACGAAAAAATTATGCCCCGCTCCCGATAATGAATATAATCATTCTACTCTTTTATTGCTAAGCTAATCTTCTTAAACGCCACTTTCTAAATTTCTACATGTCTATTTAAATCAACTCGTGTAACGCGACGGAGTTATATTGGACGCCTATCCCAGTTCATTTGAAAATCATCAGTTATACTTACTGCTCTATCTTTCATAATCTCCACATACTCGTCATATCTTGCTCGAAATCCACAATATTTGCAATTTACTTCAAGCATTTCCTCATCGACTTCAGCTCTTTTATCACACTGCGGACACTTTGCTTCAAGCACCATAATATGTTATTTATGATAAATAGGATATTAAGATTAATTCATCATGAGATAACCCTTTTCAAAGTTTATAAGATTCTATTGAGTTGAAATAAGAAAAAAATAAAAAATGTAGCATTTTCTTTATATATAAAATAGTACTGCAGGTTATTCGATGAATCCAATTTCTGCAGAAATTTTTTATATCCTATAATACATTTTAGAAAGATGAAATGCATTTACTAACAAATAAGTTTTTTTGAACATAAATATTAAAGTCATATATTTTTATAAATCATCATGGAAAAGGTCTGTATGCCTCTAACGATAAAATTAAAGGAGTATACAATAAATCCAGCTCTGTTAGTAATAGATGTCCAAAATGGCTTTGTGAGTAAAGGTGGTTCATATGATCTTTTAGGCATGGAAACTTTACACTATAGAGAAATTATTCCAAATATAAGCGATCTAATTAATTTATGTAGAAATGCTGGAATTCCAATTTTCTATACTCAAGCTGTCAGGGAATCTTCTGGCATTGATCTTTTAACTAGGAGTCATAAAATTTTACCGAAATCTCGTGAAGAAAGAATAAAGAAAAAGCCGATTTGTGTAAGGGAAACATGGGACGCAGCAATAGTTGACGAAATTAAGCCTGCTGAAGATGATCATGTAGTTATAAAAAGAAGGGATTCGGCGTTCCTCAATACCGAGATAGGGGTATGGCTTAGAAGTCTTAGCATAGATACACTCATTTTTTGTGGAATAGATACTTCAATATGTGTTGAGACTTCTTTACGAGATGCATTTAACATTGGGTACGATGTAGTTCTTATTTCTGATGCTACAGCATCTAGTAATAAAAAGCATTATGAATCAACATTGGAAAACGTAAAAGGTTACTATGGAATAGTAATGGATATGAAAGAGTTGAGCCAGTATATGCCACAATCTCAACTTAGTCCAATAAACAATCGAACTATAATCTAGTATTTGGTAGAGATAAAAATAAAAAGATCATCTAAAAAAGGTAAAGGTCGTTAGTTTATTTTTAAGTTTATAACTTCTCTGAAGCTAATTTTTTTATATCTAAATCTCAGACTGTACAACTCTATTCAATATTAAAATCTAGCAGTATAAATTGTTACTATTACTATTAAATTATCGAAGAAATTAAAAAGACAACAAGAGATACAGCTGGAACTCTTTTGATTACTATGATTATAGTGACTTCTCCCTAAAAGGAATAACATCAAGAAGACGAATGACTTACTATATTATGGGAAATCTTGATAGAAAGTTTTGAAGGACGGACAAAGTATGGAGACAATGATGGCAGCAACGAATTTAGAGTAAATTACAATGCAGTATACAGTAGAAGAATATGCTTTTCATTATTGGTGAAAAATTATATCAGAAAATGAGACAAGATTTGTAACTTGAACCTTAAATAACAACCGATTAATATCATACCAATCCTATTTCTCTTAGCTTTTGTGGCATATAAGTTTCTGCAAGGTACCTGAATCCATGCTTGAAAAATGCATCCAGTTCGCATTTCTCTTTACGTTTTAAGAACAGATTTAATTCTCTCTGCCATTGTTTGTCCTGTAACCATGGCTTTTTTTTCATATCATTAGCTCTATTCACATCTTCATTAGAGGCTGTCAGCCTTGCTACTTCTGGAATATTATATTCATAAATATCTGAAAACATCATACCAAGCACTTTTGCGTTTGGAGTGACTAATCTGTCACTATCATAACTCAGTGATTCGCTTCCTATCTTATACCGCAATGCAATACCAAGCCCCCACGGGTCGGCATCAGCAAAAATTACAACAGGCTTTTTCCATTCTTCATTGAGTGTCCTCACCATCATTCTCGTGGCTCTATCCGGCTCGCCGGAACCTGTCATTAAAATTGCATTATATTTTTGAATAAATCCAGATTTTCGGATATTATTCAGAACTGTATCTTTTTCTACTACCATTACAAAATTTGCCTTTACATTAACGATTTCGACATCGCGGATATTAGTAGGAATTAATTGTGAAGTAGCTCTACTCCCAAGATTGCAATCAATAGTGTCGCCTCCTACGCGTAATGTGATAGGTCCAGAAATCATTCCCTTAGGCTTAGATGTAACCGAAAACTCTTCCCTTGGGACTCCTGTCAGCAATTCCAGTGCTTTGATGGCATCATCTGAATTTTCCTGTGTATTCCAAAATTTTTGTCTATTCTTCTCGTCTCCTACTGTACTCAGTGTAGCATAGTACATACCCCTAATAGTACTTTCCATTTCTTCGTCAAGCAATCTTCTGATAGCGTTCGCCATGACCAGATATTGAGCAAAGGTAGGAATTTTTTTTGTACTATCTGGGCTAACCTGAATCATTTTATTTCCTATAGTAAGCATTCTTTTTTCGTCAGACCAAATTGTATTATCATAACCAACTTTTGGAACATCCAAAATGGGCATCGTTTTTTGCATTAGGTCATCACTGACATCTCTCATGATCAACTTTATTTTCTTGGTCACTTCTTGATGGCGTTTATCAGATGCAGTCAATTATCTTCTTCTCTCTTTGGGTCTGTTGAAGGTATCTAATGTGATTCGACTTTTTGAGTCTATTTCTTTTTTATTATACTTTTTAAATTTATTCTTATTACTGATTGTCTTGTTTACTTTATTTTTCTTTTTTCTGGAATCATTTTGGGATGAGTCTTGTTTTAAGATTTCATTTCTATTTTCTTTTGTCTTATCTTTTGCTTCTTCCTTAATTCTTTCTCCCGTTATTTTATCTGCTTTTGTATTAATTTCGATATCCATACTCTCTCCTCTCCTGACATGTTTTTCCGCAAGTTGGGAAAATGCTTCTGAAAGTTTGTAGGGATCTACTCTAATTGACTCAGAAATTGCACTAATGATCAAAGGAATATAATGCTTGTATAGTCTCAGTCGGCTTTCTGCCTCTTTTATTCTTAACTCTTTGCGGATCTGAGCACTAACCTTTCGATATAAATCAGCTAAGCATGCTTTCATATATCGCTTCAAATCTCCTTCTGATGCTATACTTTCTTTACCAGCCGTCTTGTATGGAATTTTAGTCGAACAAATATGAAAAAAAATATGAATTGGAAGAAATTCCACAGCTCGATCAGATTTTGAATCGGGATTTGCAAACTGCTCTTTTACTTCCTTTTTAGAAATTCCCATTTTGTTAATTTCAACCTCTGAAACAACTTCTCTTGCAACATCCGACCCTTCATCATATAGCAGAGGAATCTTGTTTGCAAACCGATGCAATTTAAATGAACTTATGTCACCTCCGTAAGCTATTCCAGATTCAACTATGGTTGGTCGGTTGTTAACGACACAGGTCCTAGATGAATATCCTGTCAGAACTGGTCGCAGTACCTTTGCAGATAACTGTTGTTGGGGTTGGTTATCTTGATTATCTGAATTAACATATTCTTTATTTGTAACAATAGCATACTCCGATGTCATCCCAGCAATTAGAATTTCTTCACCAATAGGGCTGAGATGATCGGTATTAGGTGTATGAAACTTTGTTTGTTTGCATACATTAACTACTTTGATCAATTCATGCTCATCATATTTATCAGCAACCTTAAGATCTACTTTTGATTTGGTTATAATTTCTTTAGCCTTTTCGCTAGAAAGCTTTTGGAACGAATTGCATAATACACCTTGTAAAGTTGTCTTTTGATTCATGAATCTGCTGATTGCCTTTTTCAGTGTTTTCAAGTCCATATCTCCAGGATGTGGCAAAACTTCCTTTGCTGGATGTGGCATTATCTCTGTTCTTCTTTCAAAGATAACTTTACCTTCATCAGTATCAAACGTCAAAATAGCGTATGGGTTTACAATGCTAGTCTGGCTAATGTAATCATAAATTTTATTCTTTGTAATTGGAGATAATCTTGCGCGCAATACAGCTTCGATTCTAAAACCATATTCATCTGGAATACGGCTCTCGCTAGGTTTAACTGCCTTCTTTAAAAGGACAATTGGTTTATTTGTGCCAATATCTGTTCTGAGTTCAAAGTAATATTCTGATCCTTCCTCCTCGTGTGTTTTTGTCCACACCTTTAGAGGATGATCGGTATCCTTTGTAGAAAAGGCAGCAATCATTTTCAAGCCGACACCAAATAGACCGCGTTGCTGCTTTTCAACATATTTACCTGAAGTCAAAAAAGAACAAACCGCTACCGGAACTTTGTCTGAAGGAATTCCAATACCATTATCTTGGCAACTGATAAGCCACATTTCATTTTCCGAATCTAGTAATCTTAATGACAATGAAATATTTGGCAAAATATGATTGCTTTCACAAGAGTCAAGAGAATTTTCGATCAATTCGCGAACAGCCATATAAAGAATACGCTCTCCAGTAAAGCCGGCAAGTGCAGAATTATCGACAAAGAATTCTGACTCAGCTTTCCTGTCATAGCGGATTTTTGCCTTTCTGTTATATGGAATAGCATTTACTGTAGTCTCTGAATTCATCTGTGATTGTGCAAGTTCAGCAGTAGAAGTCTTTTTCAAATATTAAAATTAAATCGGTAACTCAATTTAACTTTTTACAAGATTGAATTTAACTTTTTACGCCAAATTTCTTGACTAGAGAGATTATAACGGATCAATATCAAAATTGTGAACCATATGGGGTAGTAGCATTCTTTAACTCTTGTATTCTGACAATCTTCATCTCAATAAGAAATCGTTTCTTATTTTTTTGTATTACTATATAGTCAGATCCAGATCCGACAACACTACCATTTACTATGTCCTTAAGCCTAATCATATATCACATGGTTAAAGAATCCTTAAGAGCTTTACTAATCGCAGAATTATAATTAGTAGATGTTAAATGACAATTCATATTCAGCCCGTCTTTTCATTTGCTATCATAACATAAAAAAGGTTGCAACAAGAAAGACTAGATCTTCTTATGATAATAGATCGTATTTCAGTGCACAACTCGACAGTAATCTAAAGCAAGAATACATTGAACAAAGACAGCAAAGTCGGAGGTAAGAATAATAGAAGGATTAAAGGTGCAATGCCATCCTATATACACATCGTTTCTTGAATTTTAATAACAAACAAATAACCCTTTTCTAATATATGATGTGTTGATT
>Ga0126311_10001678_pt1 | contig 10846 bp, 6 predicted proteins | sample Plot61_FD_92539 | JGI IMG/M metagenome (GOLD analysis project Ga0126311, IMG submission 92539) | Serpentine soil microbial communities from UC McLaughlin Reserve, CA, USA - Plot61 | ecosystem: Environmental > Terrestrial > Soil > Grasslands | place: USA: UC McLaughlin Reserve, Lake County... | reverse complement strand
CGTCACCGGGGATGGCCGTCACCGAGATGATGACCCCAACCAGGAGCATTACCACCACTTCCCCGATCCGCTCCAGCTGCTCGGTGAAACCGAGCACCGCCTGCGTCATGTACGCCGGCGCCGTCTCAGGGTGCGTAGCGACCTCTTCTCCTCGCCCCTCGGCCGCCGCCGCCGCCACGACCTCATCCGGTGCTTTTTCCTGCCCGACCGCCGAAGCTTCGATCTTCCGCAGAGCTAGTCCCGCCGCGAACACCGCCAGGAATCCGTAAGTGTTTAACAACAGCGCTGCTCCGTACGAAAGGGCGATCAATCCCAGCGCGAGAAAGTCGTCGAGCCCGACCGCTTCCCTGTGCTCGCGTCGCAGGAAGAGGATCAAGCGCCCAGTCGCGGTGCCGAGCAGAGCCCCGACGAGGAGGCCACCGGGAATTGCCCAGAGCACGTCGACAGCAAGCCAACGCCAACCACCCTCCCCGGTTTCGTGCAGCCCAAGTAGACCGAGTCCAAGCATTACGAAGGGGAACGCCGTTCCGTCGTTGAGCCCGGCCTCGCCGGTGAGCGTGAAGCGAAGCCGGTCCTGGTCTCGCGGTCCGGTGACCTGCACGTCGGAGGCCAGCACCGGGTCGGTCGGCGCCAGCACAGCCCCGAGCAGGATCGCGGCGCCCAATGGCAACTCGAGCGCAACGACCCCGACCAGCGCGACAAGACCGACGGTAATGGCCATCGACCATGAAGCGAGCACAATCGGGAGTCTCCACAGCGAGTCGCGCAGCGGCACCCGAAGCTTGAGCCCGGCGGTGAAGAGGGAGACGATCACCGCCACCTCGGTGATGCGTTCGACAATCGCCGCCTGCGTGATCGGGTCAAAGTGAATTAGGTTGAGCCCGTGGGGGCCGATCAGGACGCCAGCACCGAGATAAAGCATCGAGGTCGACAGCGGCAGGCGCTTGAGCACGGAACTGCTCAATGCCATGATGATGAAGACCGCGCCGACGACGATGTACGAGACCGTAAACTGCAAAGCGTGGCCGCTCCCACTATCCGAGTGCCGATTCACCGACTTCCACTAATCGCTGCAATGAGGCCGGAGTCGCGAATTCACCCTCTCTAGCAAGATAGGTGCGAAGGGGCGGAACATACGGCGTGTCGGATGACCGCTGACTCAACTCGGAGACGCGGCGCGACAGGCTATCCGGCAAAACGATGGAGGGAGCAGCGCGCTGCTCCCTCCAATTCCACTCAACGCGAAGTCTCTCTCAGCTAGCGGCTGGCACCAGGAGACGCTTGATCGGCTCAGTGATACTCAGGCACATTGCCCGTAGTCGCCGCAGTAGCCGGAGCAGCACTCTGGGCAGGTATCGCCCCAATTGCAAGAGCCTGAGCAAAACTCTCCCCAGCCAGCGCACGCCCCGTAGCAGTCCCCCGGGTTCGAGCAGACCCCGGCGCCGCCCGGCATGCCGGGGTTGGAGGCACAGCAGACGAGCCCATTGCTGCAAGGATGGAGCGTCCCGGTGGCGCAGCCGCAGCCGATATAGTCACAGTTAAATCCAGCCTTGCTTCGTGCGGGAATCCCGGCCGCGATCAGCGCGCCGGTAGCGGCGGCCAGGCGACGCAATGTGCCACGCCGTGTTTGCCGTCTTGCCAACGAACGGGTCACCGCGTCAAACCGCTGTCCATCCAAGGCCGCGTCTCCTATCTCAATGTCGATTGGCCATATGCCCTGCGGGTGAGCGCACAGTATCGTGAGTCCGCTACGGATGCAATACCCACCCAAGAGAGGGGCCTCCGGGAACCGATCGCCTCGTGCCCTACTCCACGCTCAAAACTCGCAATTTCGGTATCGGGGACGTCAGCAACGGCACAAACCCGATCAGCATCCCGAACGCACCGACGACCAGGGTCGCGGGCAGACCGATCCGGCTCCCCAAATACCCACCGAGTAGTGACCCAATAGGTCGAGATCCCCAGACGATGAAACGCATCGTCCCGTTCACCCGGCCCAGCAAGCGATCGGGCGTAATGGCCTGGCGCAGGCTGACCGAGTTGACGGAGAAGATGAGCACCATGACCCACTGCAGGAATTCCGCTGCCACAACCAACGGCAGTGCCACATACGGAAAGAGCACGGCCAGCGGCACCAGCATGCCGAAGAGCCCGAACAAAAACTGCGACCCAAGTAAGACGCGTCCGACTCCCCAGCGACTGCGAGCCGGGCCGGCGCTCACACTGCCCACCAGCGCTCCGACACCCCCCGCCGCGAAGACCAGGCCAACCGCCTCCGCCCCCAGTCCGAGGTCCCGCGTCATGTACAGCACGTAGATCGAGAGAAACAGAAACCCCGCCACGTTCATCACGGTCGAGGAGAACGCAAGCGCTCGCAGCACGGGTGACTGCCAAACGGCGCGCAAACCCTGACCGATTTCGGCGCGGAGGCTCATCGGGGCTCCGGTGCGCTCTGGTAGTGCTTCATGGGCGCGGATACGCCAGATGAGCGCGGCCGAGACGAGGTAAGTCAGTGCATCGACCACCAGCGCTAGTGGCGCACCAACGACACGCACCAGGGTCCCTCCCAATGCGGGTCCGATCACCTGCGCGCCGGACGCGGTCGCTTCCAGCCGGCTGTTGGCTTCGACGAGTCCTTCCCGAGAGACCAGAGACGGGATGTAGGTCAGATAGGCGATGTCGAAGAAGACCGTGAACGATTCGACCAGAAAGGCGATCGCCACCAGCAGCTCGATCCGCAACGCCCCGAACGCGGCGGCGACAGGGATCGTGATGAGCAGGACCGTCCGCGCGATGTCCGCGGCGATCATCACCGGCCGCCGCCGCAACCGATCGACCCACGCCCCAGCAAACAGGCCGAAGAGAAGATGCGGCAGGCCGGCAGCCGCCGCCAGCACGCCGAAGGCCATCGGCGATGCGCCGAGACTCAACGCGGCCAAGAGCGGCAGGGCCACCGCCGTGAACTGCGAGCCGATCGCCGAGGTCGTTTGCGCAGCCCAAAACCGTGCAAAGTCGCCGTGCCGGGCGACACCGAGGGCGCGGTCGATCCTTGGTCGAATCGCTTTCTGGTCGGATGCCGCTGGAGGAGTGGGTTCTACCGGCCCGCAATCGGCGGGCGAAGAGGAGCCCGGGGTCTTGCCGGCCCCGTAACTATCCACGATCGATTCCATGCTGATGCTCGCTCCCGGTGTTGCGCGGGCGAGCGCCACGTGGCGCTGATTACCGCTGACCTGTTCGCCGCTCTCTTAGGTCAGCGGGACATCGAGCATCAGAATGAACACCGTCAGGACTTCTCCATATTCCACGATGGGTCATGAGGTGCCGAATAGTTCCGGCGGACAGCAGCATACGGATCGCCACTGTCAAACGCAAGGGCATGCCAGGCGAATTCAGTGGACCAGTAGACTTGCGGCGTGTCTGAGCACCTCTTGGCAGCTCCGGGTTCCGCCGAGACGATTGCCGATATCGCGGTCGCGGGCGCGCGATCAGGCGGCGACGGTCTGCTCAGCTACGCCGTGCCGGCGCACCTGCGCGATTCTTTCGCGGTTGGGCAGGTCGTGTGGGTTCCCCTACGCGGCAAGCCTGCACTTGGCGTGATCGCGCGCTTACACGACGAAGCACCAGCGTTCGCGGTGAAGCCACTGCTCGCTCCAGTCGATCCGCTGATGCGAGTCTCTGTCGACCAGCTCGACACCGCGCGCTGGTTGGCTCGGCAGAGCGCCAGCAGTTTCTACGACGCCCTGTCCCTCTTCCTGCCACCGGGCGTCTCCCATCGCGCCAGACCGTATCTGCGGCTAACCGATCCGGGATTCGAGCTCAGCCAGTTCACGCCAGCCCAGGGACGGGTGCTGACGCTGCTCGCCGAACGCGGCGAGACGAGCCTCGAGGCGGTCCGATCGGCACTCGGCAGCAGCCTGACCTCGGTCGTACCCGCGCTGGAGCAGGCCGGCGTGATCGCGACCGTCTATCGGGTCAGCGATCGCCTACCCAAGCCACGCAAAGAGCGGTGGATTCGCCTCGTCGGCGAGCCCAACGCGGCCGCCCTGACCAGCGCACCCGCGCAAGAGGCGATCGTCACCGCGCTGCGACGGCGCTCGCGTGTCGCGGCCGGTGATGCCGCCGGGTTCGTTCCCGAGGCCGACATTCTCGGTCAGTCTGGATCGAACCGCGCCTCGCTCACCGCGCTGACCCGCAAGGGAATCGTCGAGGAAGTGGAGCGAATCGAGGGTCTGCACGTTCGCGTCATGGAACGGGGGCAGGACAGAGTTCCCGAGTTGACCTCGGCGCAGTCCACTGCCTGGACCGTGATTGAGCGCGCCCTCGAGGTCGAGGACAGCACCCCCCTTCTGCTCTACGGTGTCACCGGTAGCGGAAAAACCGAGCTCTATTTGCGTGCGGCGGCCTGGTGCCTTCGCCACGGCAAATCAGCACTCGTGCTCGTGCCGGAGATCGCCTTGTCATCGCAGGTCGCCGACCGGTTCGCTTCTCGTTTTGGCGACCGGGTGGCGGTGCTTCACTCCGGCCTCTCCGATGCCGAGCGCTACGCCGCCTGGCAGGGAATCGCCGCCGAACGCTACCCGGTCGTGGTCGGGCCTCGTTCCGCGCTGTTTGCCCCGGCGCCGGACGTGGGTTTGATCGTTCTCGATGAAGAGCACGACCCGGCTTATAAGCAGGATTCTGTGCCTCGCTACCACGCGCGATCGGTTGCCGAGCACATGGCGAAATCGATGGGGGCAGTGCTGATTCTGGGCAGCGCAACACCCTCCGTCGAGACATTCTGGCGAGCCCAGCATGGGGACGTCCGCCTGCTCGCGCTGCCGGAGCGCGTCGGACCGGAACTGCTGGCAACTGACGGGTCGCGCGAGAGCACCGCCCTGGAGCTACCTCGGGTCGACGTCGTCGATATGCGCCTCGAGTTGCACCGTGGCAATACGTCCCTGTTGAGCGAACCGCTGCAAGAGCTACTGGCGGGCACGTTGCGGCGTAGAGAGCAGGCCATCCTGCTCCTCAACCGGCGCGGGCTGGCGACCGTCGTTCTCTGCCGCGCCTGCGGCACGGTCCTGCAATGCCCACTTTGCGATATCCCGCTCGTCTATCACCAGGATCGGGAGCGGCTCGTCTGTCATCGCTGCGACTACCGCGAGGCGCCGCGGCGCGCCTGCCCGACCTGCGGCGGACCACTCGATTATTTCGGGGCGGGAACGCAACGAGTTGAGGGTGAGGTGCGCCGGCTCTTCCCGGCGGCGCGAGTCCTGCGCTGGGATCAAGATGCTGTCCGCCGCGCCGGCGGTTCGGAAGGCTTGCTACGCCAGGTCGAGCGCGGCGAGACCGACGTCGTGGTCGGCACCCAGATGGTTTCCAAGGGGTTCGATCTCCCCCGCGTGACCGCCATCGGGGTCGTCAACGCGGACACCGGTCTCCATCTCCCCGATTTCCGCTCCGGTGAACGCACGTTCAGCCTCCTCACCCAGGTTGCCGGTCGGGCTGGCCGGCGAGGTCCCGGATCACGCGTGGTCGTGCAGAGCTACACCCCGGAGCACTACGCGATCCAGGCCGCCTCGAGGCACGATTACGATGGCTTCTTCAGCGAAGAGATCGACTTTCGCCGCCAGCATCGCTACCCGCCATTCGTCCGGTTAGCACGGTTTCTCTATCGCAACCGTAACGACGCCGCGTGCGCCAAGGCCGCCGACCAGATGGCACGCAAACTCGCTCGTCACGCCCGGGAGCAGGGTGTGCCCATGGATCTGCTCGGCCCGGCCCCAGCCTTCGCTTCGCGGGTGCGCGGCGAATACCAGTGGCAGGTTGTTCTCCGCTCGCCAGATCTCGAGGCGCTGCTCGATGGACTGCCGATCGACCCGGGCTGGACGGTCGATATCGATCCCCAGAGCCTGCTCTAAGCGGGTGGCACGAAATCCGCGTGATGAAACCTGTCAGTTGCGCAGTTAATGCGGAGGTGGGTGCATGCCGGTGAATGGGCAGGCGATGTCGGAGGGCTTGATCAGGATGGCGCGACGCGGTGGAGCGTGGACGGTTGGCCGCGGCGCGGCAATCGTGCTCATTGCGCTCAGCGTAGTGGCCTGCGGGGAGACTGCGGCCCCTATTGATTCTGGCACCCAAATCACTCCACCTGTGCCGATGTCGCCGACCGCCGGGGAGATTCCGGAAGAGACATTCCAGGCGACAACGACCATCACCAACGGAGGTCTGGACCCTAACCAGTTTGCCGCTGTAAGCGGCACGGCTTTTCAGCTCGTGATCAACGGCGACGGCAAAGAGCATACCTTCGAGATCCAGGAGCTTGTCGCCCCGAGGACCGTCGCGCCCGAGGGACAGACCAAGATCGACTTCACAGTCGTCGGGGACCCCGGTGAGCTGAACATTCTGCTTGACAGCAAATCTGTCGGGACATTTGAGCGGCAAGCCCCAAGCGGCGCCACTGACAGTTAGCGACGGCGGCGAACAGCGTCTGTCAGTCAAACTCCGTCTGGAGTTGAGACGACGACCTGCACTGGCGGATACTCTCCCTAACTGGTCGGTGCCGTCATGGCTCACGGAGTGGGGCTCCCTCAATTCATGGCGCTTCTCGAAATACTGCTCGAAGGTGACCCGCGGCTGCGGCAGAAGGCGCTACGGATCCGAAATGTGGACGACAGCTTGCGCCGCCTCGCCGAGGATATGTACGAGACAATGCTGGCTGCCCCTGGAGTGGGGTTGGCGGCGCCGCAGGTGGGAGTATTGCGTCGGTTGATCTGGGTTCATGTGCCGGTGAACTTCCACGACGAAGGCGGTGCGGAGCTCTCGATTCCGCTGGTCAACCCCGAAATCGTCAAGGCGAGCGGGCGCATCCTCGGTTATGAGGGCTGCCTGAGCATCCCCGGCTGGACCGGCGAAGTGCCGCGCGCGGAAGCGGTCACGGTCAAGGGGATGGGACTCGACAACCGTCCGGTTCGCATCAAGGCCCGCGGCTGGGGTGCACGCGTTCTGCAGCACGAGATCGACCATCTGGATGGGATTCTGTTCATCGACCGCGTCGAAGACAAATCGACTATTGTGCAGGTTCCCGACGAAGATCTGGTCGAGGGTCCGGTCGAAGCAGCCGACTGATCGCCGTCTAGAGGTGGATCTCTTCCTGGTTCGTGCGGCAGGATTCGGCGCGGACTATGGCGGCAATCTCTTTCAAGGCGTCTTCGAGCCGGTCCTGCTTGTTGAAGACGACGTAGTCGAAGCTGTGCGCGGCGGCGAGCTCGCGCGTAGCGGTGGCAAACCGGGTCATCAGTTCCGTAGGTTCGTCGGTCTTGCGATGCTTGAGCCGCTGCAACAGCGTTGACGCCGACTCGGGCGACAGGAAAATCGATACCGCGTCGGGAACGATGCGCTCGATCTCGGCGGCGCCCTGGACGTCGACCTTGACGAAGACATCCTGGCCCCGCGCCAACGCCGCGCGCACGGGTCCCTTGAGCACGCCATAGAGATTTCCATAGACGGTTGCCGACTCGAGAAACTCACCCTCCGCGAGCCTCTCCCGGAAATCGCCCTCGGCTAGGAAAAAGTAGTGAACGCCGTCGATCTCACCAGGGCGACGCTCCCGGGTCGTGGCCGTGACCGCGAAGAATGCCTCTGGGAAGCGCTCCCGGAGCTGCTCGATGACGGCGTCCTTGCCGACGCCGGATGGCCCGGAGATGATAAAAACCCGCGGGCGACGCAACGACCGCAGGTCACCGATGAGATGGTCGGCGTCCTCGCCAAGGTGTTCGCCCGCGACCGGCTTCACGTTTACGCTCGCGATCTGGCGATCTGGTCCCGGGGCGCCGCTGGCTCGCTCGCCCGGCTCCAACTCGACGACGGCGCTTCCTTCAGACCCGGTCTTCGTCACACATGTCCACTTTCCGGGCCACGGGGGCCGATTCGCGAAAGGTTGTTCTGTGCCCGATCCCTACGACGTCCTCACCATCGCGGCAATTGCTGACGAGTTGAGCGCCACGATCGGCAACGGCCGAATCCAGCGCATCGGTTTACTCGATCCGCGCACGATCGGCGCGGAGATCTACGCGGGCGGGCAGCGTCACCACCTGATCGCCAGTGCGAACGACCGCCAACCGCGACTTCGGCTCGCGCCCGACATGCCCTCGCTCGACTCAGCGTTGATCACTCCGTTCGGACTTCTCCTCCGCAAGCACACCCGCGGCGGGATCATCCTGAGCATCGACCAACCGCCGCTGGAACGGCTGGTGGGCGTCAGTATAGCCAAGCGTCAGGCGCCCCTCAAAACGCGGCGCGATGCCTCAGGGCCGGATGCAATGGACGTCGACGATGGCGAACTTGGCAAAGATGCTGGGGACGGGGAAGACGATGAACTCGAGGTTTTCGAGTCCCAGGAGGGCGTGGCGCTAAACCACGTCACCCTCTACGTCGAGCTGATGGGGCGGCACTCGAACGTGATCCTCGTCGATAACGAGGGCCGCATCATGGAGAGCGCGAAGCGGGTGACACGAGACATGAGCCGCGTGCGGCCGGTACTCCCTCGCCTGCCCTATATTCCGCCGCCGCCCCCCGATCGGCTCGATCCGCGGAGCATCACACCAGTCTCCGCCGCGCGGCTTCTCGAAACGTTGCCCCCGGATGCCGAGCTTGCCAAGGCGCTCGTCAGTGCTTATCGGGGAATCAGCCCGGTCATGGCGCGCGAGATCGTATTTCGAGCCACGGGATCGAGCGAAACTCGCGCCGGCGATCTCCACGCAGAGAGCGTGGAGGCGCTGACACGCAACACACTGGCGTTACTGGAGCCATTGCGGACAACGACCTGGAGCCCCCGGGTCTATCGCGAGCGTAGTCACGCCGATCCGGGCGACGTCATCACATGCTCGCCGATTCTCATGACCCACCTAGCCGGGGAGTACGAGGTCAGCCCAACAGAGAGCATGTCGGAAGCACTGGCACTGGCGGAGAGCGCCGCCGATCGCCCCCCTCCAGCCCGCCACGCTCAGCGCCGGCAGCGTCTGCTCGACTCGGTGGCCACGGCGCGGGAAAAAGCAGAACGGCGGTTGGCAGCGCTGGCGAGCGAGTCGGCGCGGGCGGCCGAGGCGGAGTCGCTCAAGACCGCCGGCGAGTTGATCTACGCCTATCTCTGGCAGATCGAGCCTGGTCAAGTCTCACTGGACGTCGACGGCACATCGATTCCACTCGATCCGGGTCTGACCGCGAACGAGAACGCCCAGGCCTACTTCGAGCGCTACCGCAAGGCGCAAAGCGCAGAGGCACAACTGCCAGGCTTGGTAGACGAGAGTCGCGCGGAGATTGCCTATCTCGATCAGTTGGCGACGTTGATCGCGCAGGCGCCGGGATTTTCCGAATTGGAGTCTCTTGCCGCAGAGTGGGCCGAGCAGGTGGCGCCAGATCCTGCATCACGGCCAAAGAAGACGACCGCCCCGCGCCGGCCGCGGGCACTCGTTGACGACCACGGCAACAGCGTCTACGTCGGCCGCAGCGGCCCTCAGAACGAGCTGGTCACCTTCGAGATCGCCGGGCCGGACGACACCTGGTTACACGCGCGCGGCGTCGGTGGCTCGCACGTGGTAATTCGCTGGCGATCTCCTGAGAGCGCCGAATATCCCGAAACGGTCGAAGCGGCCGCCGCACTGGCTGCCTGGTACAGCGCGGCGCGAGAGAGCGGCCGCGTCGAGGTCGATGTCGCGCCACGTCGCTATGTGCGCAAGATCAAAGGTGCCAGACCCGGGATGGTCACCTACCGCAACGAGCGCACTATCCGTGTCCAGCCCGCGCCCGAGGAGCGCCTGCGACACATCCTCTCAGACCGCTGATTCAGGTCGGTGTGCCGACTCCGCCGCGTCCTTCGTTACCAACACCCGATCGACCCGGCGACCGTCCATGTCGACGACTTCGAAGCGATGTCCGTTCCAGTCGGTCGTGTCGCCTATGTCCGGGATGCGTTCCAGTTGCGACATGAGGAATCCACCCAGGGTTTCATAGTCTCCCGACTCCTCCCCGGGTAGTGGATCATCGATCTCGAGCACATCCCGCACTTCGTGCACCGGCAGCGCGCCATCGAGCAACCACGAGCCGTCGTCCCGGCGCACGACCTCCCCGCTCCGTTCCTGCGAGACGGCCAGGTCGCCGGTGATGGCTTCCATGAGGTCGTGCAGAGAGATCAGCCCCTGGACTCCGCCGAATTCGTCCACGACCATCGCCGCGTTGCTGGCCCGGTCGCGGAAGCGCTGAAGCACCTCCAGAGCCGGCATCGACTCGGGGACGATCAGAGCCGGCTCAGTCAACGCGCGAAGGTCGATGGGTTCACCGCTAAGCGATGCGGCCCACAGCGACTTGACCGGCGCCATACCGAGCAATCGGTCGAGATCACCTTCGTAGACGGGGAAGACTTGGTGCGGTGATGCGGCCATCTTGCGAAAACTCTCGTCCAGCGGATCGTCGACATCGAGAGCGATTAGCCGATAGCGAGGGGTCATCAACTCGCGAGCTTCACGATCTCCAAGGTCGAAGATGCCTTCGACCATCTCGTGCTCGGCTGGGGCGAACACGCCTGCGGCCGCGCCCTCCTGAAGCAGGATCTCGATCTCTTCTTCTGTGATAGGCGGGTCACCGGCGTGCCGTACACCGAGGAGGCGCAGGATCAGTTCAGATGAAGCCCCGAGAAACGTCACGAGAGGAGCCGCGACCCTGGAGAGGACGTTCATGGGTTGCGCAATCGCCATGGCGATCCGCTCCGAGTTCTGCAGTGCCAGGCGCTTCGGCACCAGCTCGCCAATGAGCAGCGAGAGGTAGGTCACGAGCCCGACAACAAGGACCACGGCGATCGACTGGCTGTACG
>Ga0126311_10001677_pt1 | contig 10848 bp, 8 predicted proteins | sample Plot61_FD_92539 | JGI IMG/M metagenome (GOLD analysis project Ga0126311, IMG submission 92539) | Serpentine soil microbial communities from UC McLaughlin Reserve, CA, USA - Plot61 | ecosystem: Environmental > Terrestrial > Soil > Grasslands | place: USA: UC McLaughlin Reserve, Lake County... | reverse complement strand
GACATCGGCTACAACGCGCTGGTCGACAAGTACGGCGTCCTCTACGAGGGCCGCGCCGGCGGGCTGGACCGGGCTGTCGTTGGCGCCCAGGCGCAGGGCTTCAACTCCGAGACTGCGGGGATCGCGAGCATCGCCGACCACACCAGCGTGACGGCCACCCCCGAGACGCTTGCCGGCCTCGCGCGCTACATCCGCTGGAAGCTGGGAGTGCATCTGCAACCGCTCAGCGGCCCGGTCACGCTGACCAGCGCCGGCGGATCGGAGAGCCGCTACGCCGCAGGCGCGCGCGTGACCGTCGACCGGGTGCTCGGCCACCGCGACACCGGTCGCACCGCCTGCCCGGGGAATCTGCTCTACGGCCAGCTCGACGAGCTGCGGACGATGGTCGAAACCGGCGTGGCGGGCGCGCCGACGTTCACCGCGCGGCTGAGCGCCGCCCTCGCGCGCTACACGATCGACTACGGCGAGCCCGTGCCGGTGACCGGCTTGCTATCCGGGCCCGACGGCCTTGCCCTACCCGCCGCGCCCGTCGAGGTCCAGACCAACGCCGACGGTCGCTGGGTGACGTCCGAGTACCTGACGACCGCCGCCGACGGCACGTTCGCCGGCGAGCTGCAGCCGCGCAAGCGGATGTACGTGCGCCTGCGCTACCCCGGCCAGGCCGAGCTGCGCGGGGCAACGTCGGCGCGCCTGCTGCTGCGGCTGCGCCCGGTGATCACGCTGGGCCGGCCGGCCCGCAGCGCCCGGCGCGGCACCCGGGTGCGGGTGGCCGGCACCGTGGGACCGCGCAAGCCGTGGCTGCACCTGGTGCTCCAGCAGCGGATCCGCGGTCGCTTTCGGACCGTGGGCGCGAAGGCCGTCCGGGCTCGCCGCGGTCGGTTCAGCTCCTCGTTCGTGCCCGCCTCCCGGGCGCTGTATCGCTACGCCGTCGTGGTTGAGTCGGACGACGACACCGACCGCGGGTCGACGGGCTGGCGCGTCCTACGCGTGCGCTGAGCCGCGCCCGAAACAGCGGCTAACCACGGCCGCCCGAAACGAGTGTGGGCCCGCCACTCACCACCCCTGCCGCAGATCGTCCGAGTACAGCCCGTGCCCGGTCGCGAGCATCCGCACGGTACGAGCCAGGATGCGCAGGTCCAGCCGCAGCGAGCGGTGCTCGACGTACCAGACGTCCAGCTCGATTCGCTCCGGCCACGGCAGTGACGTTCGCCCGTTGATCTGCGCCCACCCGGTGATGCCGGGCTTCACGTCGAGCCGGCGCCGCTGGCGCTCCGTGTAGCGGTCCACCTGCTCCTGCACCGTCGGGCGCGGCCCCACGATCGCCATCTCGCCCTTCAGCACGTTGACCAGGTTCGGCAGCTCGTCGAGCGAGAACCGGCGCAGGAAGCGTCCGGCGCGCGTGATGCGCGGGTCGCCCTCGACGACGTAGATCCCTGCGCCCATCGTCTCGGCGCCCGAGACCATCGTGCGCAGCTTCCAGAGCTCGAAGGGCTCACCGCCCAGACCCACGCGCCGCTGGCGGTAGAACACCGGCCCGCGGCTCTCGAGCTTGATCAGGATCGCCGCCGCGGCCAGGACCGGCGCGGTCACGGTCAGGGCCAGGCTGGCCACAAGCAGGTCGAGGGCACGGCTAGCGTTCGGCCTCACCGATGCAGATCCTCTACCTGCACCAGTTCTTCATCACCCGCGCCGGAATGGGAGGCACGCGGTCGTACGAGTTCGCGCGCCGCTTCGTCGCGAGGGGGCACCGGGTGCGGATGGTAACCGCCGGCGAGGGGCACAGCACGGTCGACGGGATCGACGTCGTGGGGGTGCCGGGCGCCTACTCCGACTACATGAGCGCCACCGCCAGCTCCGACCGCGACCGGATGCTGGCCTTCGGGCGCTTCGCCGCCGCCGCGACCGCCGCGGCCCTGCGCGGGCCGCGGCCCGACGTGATCTACGCCACCTCGCCGCCGCTCACGATCGCCGTGCCCGCCCTCGCCGCGGCCGCGCGCTGGCGCGCACCGCTCGTGTTCGAGGTGCGCGACCTCTGGCCAAAGGCCCCGATCCAGATGGGCGCACTCGCCAACCCGCGGCTGCAGCGCCAAGCCCGCGCCCTCGAGCGGCAGGCGTACCAGCGCGCCCGGCGCGTAATCGCGCTCTCCCCCGGGATCCGCGACGGCGTGATCGCCACCGGCGTCCCGGCGGGCAAGGTCGTGCTTGTGCCGAACGCCTCCGACCTCGACCTGTTCCGTCCGGCGCCGCCTCCGGAGCGCTTCCTGGTCAGCTACTTCGGCACCATGGGCGAGGCCAACGACCTGAACGCCGTGATCGAGGCGGCCCGGCTGTTGCCCGACGTGCCGTTCGTGCTGATGGGCGACGGCAAGCGCCGGGCCGAGCTTCAGCGCTCGGCGCCGGCCAACGTGGAGTTCCCGGGACCGGCGGCCGGCAAGGAGGAGGTCGCCGCCCTCGCCGCAAGGTCGAGCGCCTGCCTGACGTTCTTCAAGGATGTCCCCGTCCTGGCGACCAACTCGCCGAACAAGTTGTTCGACACGTTCGCAGCCGGGCGTCCGGCGATCGTGAACATGGACGGCTGGATGCGCGAGGTCGTGGAGTACCACGACGCCGGCATCTACGTGCCCGCCGGGGACGCCGCCGGCCTCGCCGAGAAGCTCGCCTGGCTGCGCGCTCATCCGGAGGCGGTCGAGCGAATGGGCCGCAACGGCCGCGCGCTGGCGGAGCGCGACTTCGACCGCGACCTGCTCGCCGGCCGGGCGCTCGCCGTGCTCGAGGAGGTGGCGCGCTGACCGCGCTGTCCTACTGCGTGGTGAACACCAACGGGCGCGACTGGCTGCTGGCCTGCCTCGACGCCATCGAGCGCACTCACCCGCCCGGGGTCTCCTACGAGGTGCTCGTGCTCGACAACGCCTCCGACGACGGGTCGGCCCAAGCGGTGCGCGACGGCTACCCCGCCGCGCGGCTGCTGGCCCTCGAGCGGCGCGGCGGCAAGGCCGAGAACGACACGCGGCTCCTGCGCGAGGCCCGTGGGACCTTCTGCCTGCTGCTCAACGAGGACACCGAGCTGCGCGAGGGCGCCACGCGCGCGCTCCTCGACGCGCTCGAGGGCGATCCGCGCGCCGCGGCGGCGGGCGCCCAGCTCCTCACGAGCGACGGTGAGCCCACTGCCTGCGCGTGGCGGCTGCCGAACGCGGGCTGGGCGCTCGCGGGAGCGCTGTTTCTCCACGACAGCTATGCCGTGCAGAGCCGGGGCGACTCGATCCGCCGGGTCGGGTGGGTTCAGTCGAGCGCGATGATGGTGCGGCGCGAGGCCGCGGAGCAGGTCGACTGGCTCGACCCGGAGTTCTTCGTCTACTCGGACGAGACCGACTTCTGCCGGCGACTGCGCGACGCCGGCTGGCGCATCCTGTTCGTGCCCCACGCCGAGGCCGTGCACCACGACCAGCTGGGTACCGACGCCGACTCCATGCGCCGCCGCGTCGTCGAGTTCCACCGCGGCCGCGACCTCTACTTCCGCAAGCACCGAATGCCGGTCGCGCGCGCGCTGTGGCGCGTCTGCTGGACGTGGGCGTACCTGGCCCGGGCGGTCGCGGCGACCATGCTCCCGGGTCACAGCCCCCGTCGCTATCTGACGCACGCGCGCCAGCAGCTGAACCCGGAGCGAGGCGAGGGACTGCGCGAGCTCGCCGAGGAGTACAACCGCCGCCGCAGCGACGGCGGCTAGTCTGCGGCCCGGTGGAGCACGCTGACACCGCCCAACTGGCCGCGGTCGGCGGCGCGCTCGGCTCCGTGCTCGTGCTGCTGGCGCGCGGGCGGCTGACGCTGCTGGCAGGCCTCGTGGTCCTCGCGGTGGCCGAGGCGGGCCTGGCGCTCTCGCTCGGCGACGCCTCGCTGGACAAGCTCACGAGCGCGGCGGGCGCGGCGGCCGCCGTGGCCGGGATCGCATTGCTGGCCGCGGGAGCCGGGCTGCTCGCCTGGCGACCCGCACTGGTGCCGGTGGCCGTGCTCCTGGCCGCGCCGTTTCGCCCACCGATCGACTTCGACAGCTCGAACCGCTTCCTCGTCTCGATCGCCGAGGACGGCCGTCTCGGCCGGCTGCTCCCCCTCTACTTCGTCCTCGCGGCCGCGGCCCTCGCTCTAGCCTGGCGCTCGCTGCGGGGCCGGCCGGTGCGGTCGCTGCCGCTCGTGATCGCCCTGCCCGCCGCCGCCTTCTTCGCCCTCGCCTTCGTGTCCCTGCTCTGGGCCGACGACGTGGAGGCCGGCGTCAACCTGCTCGCGTTCTTCACGCTGCCGTTCGCGGCGCTCCTCGCCACCGTCGCCCGAGCCGACTTCCCGGCGGCGGTGACGAAGGCGCTCGCGGCGGTGGCGCTGGCACTGGCTTCGCTGTTCGCCGTGGTGGGCCTCTGGCAGGTGGCCACCCACAAGCTCTTCTTCTACGCGCCCAATCTGGCGGTCTCGAACGCCAACACCGACTACTTCCGCGTCACCTCCCTGTTCGGCGACCCGAGCCTCTACGGGCGCCACGTGGTGCTCGGCATCGGGGTCGCGCTGTCACTGCTCGCGGCCAACCGGTGGCGCACCTGGCCGTTGATCGGCTTGGTCGTCCTGATGTGGGCCGGGCTGCTCTTCTCCTACTCGCAGTCGAGCATGGCGGCGCTGCTGCTGGTCACGCTCGCGCTCGCCTTCGCGACGGGCGACCGGCGGGTGCGCATGGCGGTCGGGGGCCTGGCCGTGGCGGCGGCGCTCGCCGCCACGGGTTTCGTCGTCGCCGAGCTGATCCGCGGCGAATCGCTCAACCACATCACCAGCGACCGGACCGAGCGCGTCGAGGACACCGCGCGGGTGATCGAGCACGACCCGCTCGTGGGAGTCGGCATCGGCGGCCAGCCGCGCGCCAGCCGGGAGCTGATCGACAGCGACCGGCCGACGCCGAACTTCGTCTCGCACACCACGCCCCTGACGGTGGCGGCGGAGCTCGGGGCGATCGGGGTGCTCCTGTACGTCTGGCTGCTCGCCGGCGGCGCACGCGTGATCGAGCTGGTGCGGCGCCGAGACGAGGCGCTGGGCCTGGCGCTGGCCGCCTCGTTCGTCGCGCTGTTCGTGCACGCGCTCTTCTACAGCGGCTTTCTCGAGGACCCGATCACGTGGCTGGTGCTGGCGGTGGGCGCCGGCTGGCTGTCCTGGCGCCAGGCTCAGGGCACGGCCGCCGAACGAGCCGAAGAGCGGGTGAGCGCCACCGCATGAACGGCGAGCGCCTCGCGCCGGCCGGCGCCTGGATTCTGGTCGGCGTTTTGTTCGCGCTGGTGGCGATCACGCTGCCGGAGCTCGGCTCGGACCCGTGGCACTTCCGGCCCGGCGCTGTCGACCCTCAGGGTCCCCTGGCGCCGCTGGTGCGGGCGGCCGGCGAGGAGTGGGACCTCGGCATCCCGCGGGCCGCCTGCTTCCTCGCCGCGCTCTTGTGCGGGGCGGCCGCGATGCTCCTGATCGTGCAGCCGCGGGCGTGGTCCGCGCGTCTCGCGGTGGCGCTCATCCTCGCAGTCGGCCTGCTGCTCACGGCTCCAGCCACGCTGCTGCAGCTGGGGCTGCGCGACTCGACGGCCCCGTGGTTCTTCACTAACGACTCGACCTACCAGATCGAGCAGGGCGGAGACCTGCTGCTCGACCTCGACAACCCCTACGGCCACGACTACCGCGAGTCCGGGCTCGAACGGTTCTACACGCGCGACGGCAGCGTGTCCGAGCGGGTGCGCCAGAAGGAGGTCGCGCTCGAGCACTTCGCCTACTTCCCAGGGACGATCTACGTGGCGGCGGCGTGGCGGCTGCTACCCGGCCCGTTCGACGACTACCGGCTGCTGATGCTGGTCTGCAACCTGCTGATGCTCGCCGCCGCGCTCGCCTTCCGCGGCCCGCTGTCGGTCCGGCTGGCGCTCGGCGCGCTGCTGGTGTGCAACCCGATCGCGGTGCGCTCGGCCTGGTTCGGCCAGAACGACGCGCCCAGCCTGCTGCTGCTGGTGCTCGCCTTCGCCATGGTGAGCCGGCGCCGCTTCGGCTGGGCGGCCGCGGCCCTGGCCGGCGCGATCCTGCTGAAGCAGTTCGCGCTGGTTGGCGCGCCATTCTTGGCGCTGATGATCTGGAAGCTTCGCCGCGACGAGCTGCGCAGCTCCGCGCTCGTCTTCGGCGGCGTGATGGCGGCGGGCATCCTGCCGTTCCTGATCGCCGACCCGGTGGCGTTCTACGACGACACGATCAAGTACGGCGCGGGCACCTACCGGATCGTGGGCTACGGGCTGTCGGCGATCCTGATCCGAATGCACGTGCTCAGCGACCGGGACGGGGCCTACCCGTTCGCGCTGATCGCGGTGCTCACCTGGCTGCCCCTGACCGTCTGGCTGCTGCTCGCTCAGCGCCGGGCGGCCGAGCTCTGGATCGGAGCCGCCGGCTTCGCCCTGTCGATCCTGTGGCTGATGTTCATCGGCCGGACGTTCAACAACTACTACCTCGTCTGGCCGATGACCGGGGCGGTCATCGCTGCGCTGATCGCCGCGGCGCCAGCGCGTACTCGCGGGCCTGCCCCGTGATGTAGATGCGGTCGTCGTCGGCCACCACGGGGTTCGCGTACTTGCCGTCGCGGAAGTGCCACACCGTCTTGCCGTCCCGGGCGCGCACGGCGTAGGTCGAGTCCGGGCCGCGCGCCACGCTGCGGGCGGCCGCGGAGCCGCAGCTCGAGCAGACCGCGTAGTAGACGAGCCCGTTCATGACCGTGGGCGCCGCGTGCACCGCCCCGTGGGCGTCGATCTGCCAGATCGTGTCGCCCGTCGCCGCGTCCAGGGCGTAGAACTTGCCGTCGTAGGTCCCGACGAACACACGCCGGTTCGACACGGCGGCCGCGCCGTAGATGTAGGTGCCGAGCGGGCGCGCCCAGAGCAGCTTCCCGCTCTTCGCCCCGAACACGTACATCGTGCCGTCGGTGTTGCCGATGTAGACGCGCCCGTAGGCGACCGTCGGCGTGGCGTACCAGAACTCGCGCGACCCGAACTTCGACTGCGACTGCGCGCTCCACAGCAGCCGGCCCGTGCGCGCGCTCAGCGCGTAGACCGTGCCGCCGTCGGACGCGATGAAGATGCGCCCGCGCCAGTAGGCGGCCGAGGTGTTGACCTGATCGTCCGCTTGGAAGCTCCAGATCTTGCGGCCGTTGTCGGCGTCGACCGCGTAGACCTTGTGGTCCCAGCTGCCGATGTAGAGACGATCGTTCTTCAGGAGCGGCGACGACTCGATCGGCGCCGTGTTGAAGCGCCAGCGCTCGCGGCCCGTGTCGGCGTCCCAGGCCACCAGGAACCCGTTGGCGCCGGCCTGGTCCTGCACGCACTCCACGGGGTGCATGTAGGACTGGTAGACGACGCCCTTGCCGATCGTCGGCGACGACGCCGCACAGCGCCCGAGGTCCTTGCGCCACTCGACCTTCCCAGTCTCGGCGTCGAGCGCGAAGAACAGTCCCTTCTGCTGTGCCAGGTAGACGCGGCCGTAGCCGACCGACGGCGGGAACTCGAGCGTGTCGTGGGCGTCGATCTTCCAGACGCCGCGGTAGGGCGGGCGGTGATCGTAGGGTGAGATGTGCTGGCGCGAGGCGTCGTAGGCGTAGGTGGGCCAGGGCCGCGGGTTCTCGGGCGGCGGCTTCGCCTTCGGCTCCTCGGTGGGGTCGAACTCCTCGCTGGCGGAGCCGCGCTTCTCGATCGGCTCCTTCTCGTTCTTGTAGGCGTAGACACCCCCGGCGACTGCGATGGCAGCGACGAGCGCGGCGCCCGCGATCAAGCGTCGTCTTGTCACCGGGGGCAGGCTAGCTACCGCCCCGGGCTATCTGGCGCCCTCGGCCAACAGGCGCCAGATCCGCTTGGTGACCGCGGGAACCTCGTCACTGAGCGCGGACTCCTCGAGCTGACCCGCCCACTGCGCGGTGCCGGAGCGGATCACGAACCCGCCGCCGAGGCCATAGGCGACGAAGGCTGGTTCGCTGGGATCGCGCCCGGCACTGGCGATGGGCCGCGCTCCGGTGGGCAGGCGCTGGGACTGCTCGAACTGCGTGAAGTCGCCGACGAAGGAGTCGATCCCCTCGAACAGCCCGAGGCCGTCCTCGAAGACGGTCAGGGGCGCCGGCGAGGTCTGAAGCGGGGCCGTGGTCTCGCCAAACGCGTTGACGCGCAGCCGGCGCGGATCGACCAGGCGGTCGTCGCGCACCTTCACCGAGCGCCGGAACGCGTCGGCGCCGAACGAGCCCACCCGCAGGCCGTCGGACACCTCGTCGCGCAGGCGGCGCAGCAGCGGCTGCGGGAGCCAGAGCGCGCTACCGGCGAAGGCCACGCCCGGTGCATTGCCGAGCGCCGGGCCCTCGCCGCGCGCGAGGGAAAGGTCAGTGGTGAGGTCGTAGGCGAGCCGCTCGCGATCGAGGTAGCGCAGCAGTGGAGCCACCTCCGCCTCGAAGCGGGGCGGCAAGCGGCCGCCCGCGAACGGTCTGTGGAGGTCGAGCGAGCGCGCCCTCCGGAAGGAGTCGGCGAAGCCGTCGAAGTCCCCGTCGACCGCGTTCAGTCCCTGCCAGGAGATCGCGGGAAGCACCACGAGCGGACGGGAACGCGCCGCGGCTCGCTTCGATTGGGGCAGGCCCGCGACGCCGATCGGCCAGACCGCCCGCTGCCTACCGGAGCGCACGCGCACGAGGTACACGCCGGTCTTCGTTTCCGCGGGTATGCGGACTCTCAGGCGCCCGGCGATGCGCTCGCCGCGGCGGATCGGCTGGGGGTCGCCCAGTCGCGAAACCGCGAAGTCGACGCTGCGGTCGATCGGCCCGACCTCGAGCGTCGCCAGGCCACCCGCCGGCACGACGTCGAGCGGTCCCTGCAACGTGAACGAGCGCACCGACACCCCGGTGCCGGGGCGCGCGCTCGCCGCGCTGGGGATCTCCGCCGGGGCCACCGCGAGGTTGCCGGCCTTGTCGCGCACGCTCACGGTGAACGCGTAGTCGCCGTCGGGGGCGGGACCTGTGCGCTCGGTGCCGATCGCCACCTCGCCGTGCCAAGTGCCGCCGCGCCCGTCGCCGCGGAAGCGGCGGACGACGTGCGGCTCGGGTGCGTCGTCGGTGCGGAAGACGCGGAACTCGGGCGCCTGGTTCGCCGGGCCCGTGTAGCGGAGCCTCACCTCCGTCGCACCCGGGGCGACCACGTTGGGCTTTGCCGACACGAGGCTCACCCGCGGCGGCCTGCGATCGATCCGAATCCGCTTCGAGGAGTCGATCACGCGCCCCTCGTCGCGGCGCAGGACGCGCATGCGGTAGACGCCGTCCGCCACCGGCAGCCCCTTGTCGTCGCGGCCGTTCCAGCGGAAGCGGTGCTTGGCGTCCCCGGCCAGCTGCCGGTCGTCCACCAGGCGCCTGACCTCGTTGCCCTCGGCGTCCATGATCGAGAACGTCACCTTGGCCGGCTCGGAGAGGTCGAAGCCGACCTCGGTCGAGTCGCGGTAGCGATCGCCGTTGGGCGAGAACTGCTTCGGCTTGGCCGCGAAGCGGATCACCAGCGGGAACTCGCTCTTGAGCTGCTGGGTCACGAAGAACGCCGCGATCGTCGCAACCACGAGCAGCGCGAAGACCGCGCGGACGACGGGACGGGCCATGGGCGCGGGACCCTAGTGGTTGAGAATGTCGGTCGGATGCGCGTTCAGCTCATCGATCCGTCGGCAGACGTGCTGCCCTATGACCACGCGCTCGCGGCTGCCCTGGCACGCCGCGGCGCGGACGTGGAGCTGGTCACGTCGCGATTCGTGCACGGCCCCGCGCCTGCCGCGGATGGCTACGAGGTCTCGCAGTCGTTCTACCGGCTCGCCACCGGCCGGGCCGGCGAGCACGCGCGGCTGCGCCGGGCGCTGAAGCTGGCCGAGCATGTGCCCGACACGCTGCGCCTGCGGCGCCGGGCGGGCACGGCCGACCTGCAGCACTGGCAATGGATGTGGCTCGAGCTGGCCACAACGCGCCTGCTCCCCCGCGGGCGGCCGCAGGTGCTGACGATGCACAACGTGATCAGGCGCGGTCGCTCCGGGCGCAGGCTCGCCGAGCGCATGGACGCCGTGATAGTTCATACCCGCCATGGCGCCGAGCTGCTCGGCGGTGGGCCGCGCGTGCACGTGATCCCGCACGGCGCCTTCGAGCACCTCACCCGCCAGGGCGACGAGCGCCCGCTGCCGCCGGACCTCGCGGCCGTGGAGGGACCTGTGGTGCTGTGCTTCGGGGTCGTGCGCCCGTACAAGGGCGTCGACGTCCTGGTGGATGCCTTTCGCTCCATCGACGGCGCACAGCTGTGGGTGGTCGGCCGCCCGCTCGGGGTCTCCACCGAGGCGCTCGCTGCGCCGCCGAACGTGCGCTTCGTGCCGCGCTACGTGACCGACTCCGAGCTCCCGGCCTACTTCCGGCGAGCCGATCTGCTGGTGCTTCCGCACCGCTCCGTGGACGTTTCGGGCGTGCTGTTCGCGGGGCTGGCCTTCGGCAAGCCGATGGTGCTCACCGAGGTGGGCGGCTTCCGCGAGGTGGTCGAGGAGCACGGGGCCGGCCGGCTCGTCGCGCCGGGGGACCCGCAGGCGCTGGCGGCGGCCATCGGCGAGCTGCTCGCCGACGCCGGTGAGCGGGAGCGTCTGGCCGAACGCGCGCGGGCCGCGGCGGCGGGGCCGTACTCCTGGGATCGGATCGCCGAGCAGACGACCGCGGTCTACGAGCGGGTGCTGGCGTGAGGGCGATCTTCATGGGGAAGTGCAAGCGCTCGGCGGCGCGCGCGCTCGACTGGCTCGTGGGAGAGGGCGTGGACGTGACCGCGG
>Ga0126311_10001676_pt1 | contig 10857 bp, 8 predicted proteins | sample Plot61_FD_92539 | JGI IMG/M metagenome (GOLD analysis project Ga0126311, IMG submission 92539) | Serpentine soil microbial communities from UC McLaughlin Reserve, CA, USA - Plot61 | ecosystem: Environmental > Terrestrial > Soil > Grasslands | place: USA: UC McLaughlin Reserve, Lake County... | reverse complement strand
GCGCCGGTCAGGCCGGCAAGCCGGTGCTGCTCAAGCGCGGGTTCTCGGCGACAATCGAGGAGTGGCTGATGAGTGCCGAGTATGTCCTGGCCCACGGCAACCCGGACGTCGTCCTTTGCGAGCGCGGCATTCGCGGCTTCGACTCGGCGACGCGCTTCACGCTCGATCTGACGGCGGTACCGCTGGTGAAAGAGCTGTCCCACCTTCCGATCATCGTCGATCCCAGCCATGGCACTGGCCGCCGCTCGCTGGTTGCCCGCATGGCCCTCGCCGGACTTGCCGCGGGAGCGGACGGGCTCATCATCGAAGCACATCCTGATCCGGACCGTGCCATGTGTGACGCCAGTCAGACCATCACTCCGACCGAGCTTGCCACCATCGTCGAGTCCGGGCGCGTGCTCTACGCCACACTGCTGGCCGGTTCAGAGACCGCGGTTGCCCATCAAGAACCGGCGCCGCTGATGCATCAAGCCTAGGAGTCGCTGTGGATCGCTGGACATTTCGCATCGTCGACGTGTTTACGGACCGCCCGCTGGTGGGCAACCAGCTCGCCGTCTTCGAGGACGCGGCTGGTATCCCGGAGTCGCTGTTACAACCGTTGGCGCTAGAGATTGGCTATGCGGAGACGGTCTTTGCCTACCCTGGGACGGAAGACGCCGATGCCCGAATCCGCATCTTCACGCCGACGAGTGAGGTGCCGTTCGCCGGACATCCGGTGCTGGGCACGGCGGTCGTCGTTGCAACACGACTTGGCGCCGAACGCGTCGTCCTGGAGACGGGGCGCGGCCCAGTTCCGGTGCGCATCGACCGCACGTCTGGAGCGGCCCCGCGTGGCACAATGGAGCAGCCAATCCCAACTATCGGACTTTATGACAAGGCCGACGAGTTCCTGGGCGCCCTCGGCGTCGATCAGTCGGTCCTCCCGGTCACTCTCTACGACAACGGGATTCCGCACGTCTATGCAATGCTGGAGAGCCCGGACGGGGTCGCCGCGCTCAGACCCAATTTCTCCGCTCTGAGCGAGCTTGCCCGCTCGTCCAGCATGCCACTGGTTGGGTTCAATGTGTTCTCCGGCTCGGGTCTCAATTGGAAGACACGCATGTTCGCACCGGCCGATGGTATCGCTGAGGATCCCGCAACTGGTTCTGCCGCCGGGCCGCTGACGCTCCATCTCGCCCGACACGGACGGATCCCTTGGGACACGGAGATTCGGATTGTCCAGGGCGTCGAGATCGGACGGCCAAGCGAGCTCTTCGCACGCGTCTCAGGCGATGCGGACCATGTGACGAAGATCGAGGTCGGCGGCTACGCGGTCCCGGTCGGCGGTGGCTGGTTCGATGGTGAGCTGCTTCGCGCCATCGGGACAACCTGATACTGATCGAAGTTGTTAAAGGTGTTAAAGGTGTTAAAGGTGTTGAACTTCTGGGGGACTGGGAGGATGCGTATCTTTGAGGCTGGCCTTCACCCCCTTAACCGCCACCCAGTGGGTACCCAGCCCGTCGCAGACAGGAGAGGGGGACGGATGGTCGGAGCGTGGGTGGCATAGCTCCCTTACTACGGATCCGGAAGGAGCACGGCGAAGGGTTTGAAGAGTTTAAAGGGTCTAAAGAGCTTGAACTTTTGGAGAACCAGAGAGTGGATATTCTTTAGCGATGACACAGGAAGTGACTGATTCCCATTTATGACGCGACCTGTTGCCAGTAATTCGCGGACCGCAACGATGCCACCGATCCGTCCGTTCGTGATCGGAACGGCCGGACACGTCGACCACGGTAAGTCGACGCTTGTCAAAGCGCTCACCGGGATCGATCCCGACCGACTGGCCGAGGAAAAAGCGCGGGCTATGACGATCGACCTCGGGTTCGCGTGGTTGACGCTGCCGGGTGGTCAGAGCGTCAGCGTCGTTGACGTCCCAGGTCACGAGCGATTCATCAAGAACATGTTGGCCGGTGTCGGCGGCATCGACGCGGCGCTGCTCGTCGTCGCCGCCGACGAAGGCCCCATGCCGCAGACGGTCGAGCATCTGGCGATCATCGACCTGCTTGGTGTGGACCGCGGCGTCATCGTCCTGACCAAAGCCGATGCCGCGGAAGCAGATTGGCTCGATCTGGTGGGCGAGGAAGTTCGCGAGCTGGTTTCGACCACGACGTTGGTGAATGCGCCGATCGTCGCGGTTTCCGCCCTCACCGGCGAAGGACTCCCGGCGCTGCTAGAAACGCTGGAAGCGGTGCTTGCCGCGGCTCCCGGCAAGTCCGGTGGCGGCGTTCCGCGACTGCCAGTCGACCGGGTGTTCTCCGTTAGCGGGTTCGGAACCGTCATCACCGGCACCCTGAGCGGAGGCGAGATCGCGATTGGGGATGAGCTCCGGCTTTACCCCGGGGATCGCCGGGCGCGCGTGCGGGGCCTGCAAAGCCATCAGGAGAAAGTCTCTCGGGCGTTGCCGGGCCGGCGAACGGCGGTCAATCTCTCCGGCATCACCACAGAGGAAGTGAAGCGCGGCGACGTGCTGGCCCCGCCCGGGACTATGACCCCGAGCCATCGCCTGGATGCCCGCCTGCGCCTCTTGCCTGATGCACCGGTGGCTCTGAAGCAGAATGCTGAGGTCGATTTCTTTACCGGGGCTGCCGAGCTCCCGGGCCGCATCACCTTGCTCGACCGCGAGCGGTTGGATCCCGGTGAGAGCGCCTGGGTCCAATTCCGTTTCCGCGCTCCGCTGGCGGTGCTGAGAAGCGACCGCTTCATCGTGCGACGCCCATCACCGAGCGAGACACTCGGTGGCGGCGAGGTTATCGATCCGAACCCGCCCCGACACCGGCGATTCCGGCCCGAGACCATTGCGGCTCTGGAAACACTGGCCGCCGGCACACCGGATGAGATCGTGCTTCAGACGCTCGAGCAGAGACCGACTGAGATCAAGGAACTCAGGGCCGGGGCCGCGGGACTGTCGGCGGCGCAGGTCGATGAGGCGCTGGCAGAGCTCATCGCAGAGGGCGACGCCGTCGTGCTGGGTGCACCCGGGCGAGCGCCGGGAGCAACCGATTTCGCGATCGCAACCTCGCTTCTCGGATCGCTCAGCGAGCAAGTCAGCAAGGAGCTGCGCAGCTACCACGCCGCCCAGCCGCTGCGACCGGGATTGGCGCGGGAGGAAGCGCGACGCCGGCTCGGCATCACCCAACCTCGACTCTTCGACGACGTGATCGCGACCGTTGCCGGCGCCGGGGAGCTGATCGACGACGGGGCGACCCTCCGTCTGCCGCAGTTCCGCATGGAGCTCGACCCGGCCCGGCGAGCAGCGGCTGACCAGTATCTAGCCGCCATTCGGGCGCAACCGTACGCCCCACCCGGCCCCCACGAGTATGGGATCGACCCGGAGACACTCGCCGCGCTGGAGTATCTAGGAGAGGTGGCCAAGGTTGCCGACGGCGTCTACTTCGCCCCGGAAGCCTGGGATACCCTCGTCCAGGGCACCCTTGCCCTTATCGACAGCAACGGCTCGATGACCCTATCGCAGTTCCGGGATCATTTTGGGACGAGTCGCAAGTACGCCCAGGCAGCGCTGGAGCATCTGGATCAACTCAAATACACCCGCCGCGTCGGCGACGACCGCGTCCGCGGGCCACGCCGGCCCGGCGCTATCTAGCACATGACTCGAGCGCACCAGGCTTAAGATGTGTCATTCCGAGCTTCTTGCAGCGAGGAATCTCGTGACTGCGCATGCGGACGTGACGAGATCCTTCGTGCCTCGGGATGACGCGAGATTCCGTCGCCACTTTCAGGAGAATGATGAATGTCCTCGGCAAGCGATCTCCCGCCGCAGCTCACACGCCCGGCGCGGCATCTGTTCCTCTCGCCGCACTACGATGACATCCCGTTGTCGGTCGGAGCGACGGTGCGCCTGCTGGCGGATCATGGACTGACCCCTGAGACGCTGATTGTCTTCGGAACCGAGCCAGATCGAGCTCATCCACTGTCGGAGTTCGCCGAGGCGATGCACGAGCAGTGGGGCCTGACCGCGAACGAGGTAGTCGCCAGCCGGCAAGCCGAGGAAGCGGCCGCCGCCGCCGTCCTTGGAGCGAATACTCGCGTCTTGCCATTTCGAGATGCTATCTACCGCGGAGACCATTACCTGTCGAACGACGATCTCTTCGGTTCTCCGGCTACGGCGGAGGCGTCCCTGCCCGCCGCGATCGCCGCATCGCTCGATCTCGCGGATTCTCCCGATGACGCCATTCGCATCTATGCGCCGCTGGGAGTGGGCAAGCACGTCGACCATCAGATCGTCCAGCTGGCGGCACAAGAATTGGCATCTAGAGGCTGGGATGTCTGGTTCTACGAGGATATTCCCTACGCGCTGAAACCGATGGCCCTGGACGTGCGGCTGACGGAAGTTGGCGCCGCCACCCGGCTCGAGCCGGTGGCGCGCGTCCCGGCACAATCGACCTGGGAGCAAAAAATCGACGCAATCCTCCGCTATCCCTCACAGCTAGAGACAGTCTTCCGACAATACGTCGGCGTCGGCACGACTCGAGACGAGATCAGCGAGGCCCTCACCGCCTACGCCGCGCGGGCCGGCGACGGCGTCATGGCGGAGCGGTTCTGGCGACTAAGCGACGGGGCTAACTCAGTAGGGAGTTGACGAGGGCCGTCCGCTCCGCTAGGGTGTACGTACTGAGGTGTGGCGGCCCAGACCATGGGGGTAGGGAACGGAATCCGCCTCGCATCCCTGCCTGCGGTTCTCCTCTTGACCTCGTGGGGGACGTTCACCCGGGAACTCGTCAGGCTGGCTCTCGAGCACAGCGGGCGAACGTCGGCTCGCACCGGTAATCGCGTCGCGGGCGGCGGATCGGCAGTCACGCTCCAACGTGACGCCGCCGAAGTTCACGCGTGCTGGCGCGCTGCACGAGCGTTCCACCGCGAACCGGGTCACGGCCAGGCGCGAAGGCCTGCCGAACACCGCTCGTCTCAGTGCGAAGCGCCGCTGACCGCGCCCGCGGTCGTCGGCGCTTCGCCCTGTGATGGCGGTGATCCCTCACCCCCCTACCCCCCTCTCCCGTCGGAGACAGGAGAAGGGGGATTGGTTAGCTCGGCTCCTCGGAATTGACCTGCGTTATGCGGAAGACCGAGGCTTCGGGTGTGGCTTGCAGCAGCGCGGGGCGGGGCGTGGGATTCGTCGCCACGACCGGAGCTGCCGTCTCGATCGGCACTGGTTGCTGTTCCATCACCGGCGGGGGTGGCAGTGGCTCGTCGCGATAGACGCGAACGCTGAGATCGGTCGGATTAGAACCATTGGTGGGGGTGAGATCTTGAGGGCAGGCCGATACGGCGGCGATGACGTCCTTGAGTGCACGCAAGACGACATAGTCATCTTTCTCAGCCAATGGCTCCCGAATCTCGAGCTCGCCCCGTTGCAGGATCGCAACATTCATGAACCAGTTAATCGGCGATGGGATGCGGTCATAGCCGATGCCGTAGGTCCCCAGGGCCTCGGTCAACGCCTGGCGACAGCTGGCATGTCCCGGCGCGCCAAGCATCTCGTAGCGAACGGGATCGCAGCAGGCATAGAGCATGTCGTGGCGCCCAACAGTGTCCTCGACGATCTCGAACATCGGTTGCCGGCGGTTGGAGTAGAGTGTCATGCCGAGCCTGGGAACGATCGTGGCATTGGTGGCTCGGGTGGCCGAGGTAGAGAGGAACTCCTCGGTGTCGCCTTGCGTGAAGGCTACGAAGTCGGCGACCTGCTTTCCCTGCAGGGTCTGGATTTGTAGCAACTGGCCGGTCTTCACCTCGACCGCCTGGCCCTCCCCGGGGCGAATGTGACGCGCCCTGATCGGCGTTTTTTCACTCAACAGGTCGCTCACAAGTACGTGCTCCTTCTCGCCGGGTATCTAGCTCGTCCCAAGCCCGCTTACCGCGGTCGGGCTCCATGAGACTGGGATTGTCGCAGCGCCGCCGCGTACCGGCCAGCCTAGCCGGTTCACCGGCTCGGTCGCGCCGGGCAAACCGCGATGTACCATGCGGCCCAATCGGTCGTTCGCGTGCGGCCGCTTGAGCATGACTGGGATCCTGGGATGATGGAAGGGTGTCATGGAGCACTGTCCTAACTGCGGTACACCTGGGCGGCCAGGCGCAAAATTCTGCACAACCTGCGGCTTTCGATTTCCGGGCGACGTGAGCGACGGCGAGCCAACCCAGGATGATACGAACTCCGCTGTCCCCGTCAGCGAAGATGAGCCCGGACTGTTTCCAGGCGCCGCGACGGACGGGTGGCCCTCACCTCCCCCGTCGACAGCGACGGCTTCTGGTGGCTGGGATCAGCAAGCAACTGCGTCCGAGACCGAACTCGCTCAACCCGGCGAACTAGCGCAGGCCGACTCCACGGCGAATACCTGGGCAGCAAGTGCGGCTGAATCCTGGCCGGCGGCGCCGTCCGACACTGTCGTCGACGCCCCGGCAACGGATCCTGAGCCATCATCAGCAGAGGTCGCCGAGACTGCGTCAACGGACAATGCTGATCCTGCTATTGACCACCAAACAGAAACCGCTGATGCGATTGCGCGGGCCATGCGCCTGCTCGACGACCTCCGGCAAACGATCTCGGAAATCGGTCTGCAAGCGCCCAGCGGCGATTTCAGCGGGGTCATTTCAGACCTGGAAGTGGCCGTGAGCCCGCCGGGAGCAATGGCGACCGACGACGTTGCCGAGCTGCGCGACGCGCTATTAGCCGCGCGAGAGCGACCACGTGATATCGATACGATCGTCGACCTTACCAAACGGATCGATGCGATGCTCGCCCTGGTGATCGCCTACGATCGCACGATTGCCGCCATTGAGCGCTCGCTGGAGGTGCTACGAGGGTGATGGGGTGATGGGGTGATGGGGTGATAGGGAGCTACGGTCCACCTATCACCCTATCACCCTAACACCTTCGTCTTCGCTCCGTGGCAGTGCTTGTACTTCTTGCCGCTGCCGCAGGGGCAGGGCTCGTTGACGCCAATCTTGCGCGATTTTCGAGGCGACGCGCCATTGCCGTCGCCGTCCCCATTGTCCTGAATCTTGTCTGATTCGTCGATGACCCGTGTTCGCACCGGTTGCTGCGCCACAACCGGTTGCACGCGGAAAATCGTGTGCACCACGTCGTGCTGGATACTCGCCAGAAGCTGCTGGAAGTACTCGTACCCCTGAGTCTTGTAGACGACCAGCGGATCCTTCTGCGCGTAGGCCTGGAGACCGACGCCCTCCCGCAGCTCGTCCATCGCCGTAAGATGCTCGACCCAGAGCTTGTCAATGATGGTCAGCATCACGTGCCGCTCGACCTTGCGCATCACTTCCGGGGTGAACCGCGTTTCGACCTGGTCGTAGCCCTTTTCCGCATCGGTGATCAGTAAATCGAGCAGATCATCTTTTTCGAGGGCCGCGATTTCCTCGAGCGTGACCGTCGTCATCGGCACGAGTCCGGTGTAGGCCTCGAGAATCCGGTCGTCGTAGCGCTCTAGGTCGCGACCTTCGCCGATGTTGGCGTCGACGATCTTCTCGATCTCGCGCTCGACCATCTCCCAGACGCGATCCTGGATGTCCTCGCCCATGACCAACTGACGACGGTCGGCGTAGATCACCTCACGGTGCTTGTTCATGATGTCGTCGTACTGGACGACGTGCTTGCGCAGGTCGAAGTTGTGACCCTCAACCTTGATCTGAGCGTTCTCGATCGACTTGGAGATGACACCGTGCTCGATCGGTACGTCCTCCTCCATGCCGAGTCGCTCCATCAGCGACGAGATGCGCTCCGACCCGAAGCGGCGCATCAACTCATCTTCGAGTGAGACGTAAAACTGCGAGGAGCCCGGATCGCCCTGGCGGCCGGCGCGACCACGGAGCTGGTTGTCGATGCGGCGCGCCTCATGGCGTTCAGTACCGAGAATGTGAAGTCCGCCCGCCTCACGCACGCCGGGGCCGAGCACGATGTCAGTACCGCGCCCCGCCATATTGGTGGCGATCGTCACCGTCTGTGGCTGACCGGCCTGGGCGATGATCGCCGCCTCCCGCTCGTGCTGCTTGGCGTTCAGTACCTGGTGCGGCACACCCTCGCGCATGAGCTGTTCCGACAGTCGCTCGGAAGCCTCGATGGACGCGGTACCAACCAGCACTGGGCGCCCGGCCGTACGCTTCTCCTTGATGTCGCCGATGACGGCGCGGAACTTGCCGCGCTCGTTCTTGAAGACCAGGTCGCCGTGATCGTCGCGAATCATCGGTTGGTTGGTCGGGATGACGACGACGTCGAGGAAGTAGATGCGCCGGAACTCTTCGGCCTCGGTCTTGGCGGTACCGGTCATTCCGGCGAGCTTGTCGTACATGCGGAAGTAGTTCTGGAAAGTAATCGTGGCCAGGGTGACGTTCTGTCGCCGGACGCGGACCCCTTCTTTGGCCTCGATGGCCTGATGCAGGCCCTCTGAATAGCGGCGGCCGATCATCATGCGACCGGTGAACTCATCGACGATGATCACCTCGCCGTCGCGGACGATGTAGTCCTTGTCACGCTGGAAGGTGGCGTGAGCCTTGAGCGCCTGTTCGAGGTAGTGCGTGAGCTCGATGTACCGCTCGTCATAGATGCTTTCGCCGGGCTGCAGCTCGAGCAGCTCTTCGACGCGGTCGATGCCAGTCTCGCTCAGCGCCACTGTCTTGTGCTTGAGGTCGACCTCGTAGTCGCTCCCCTCGCGCAACTGTTTCACGATCTGGGCAAACTGGTAGTAGCGATCGGTCGCCTGCTCGGCCTGACCAGAAATAATCAGCGGGGTGCGGGCTTCGTCGATCAGGATGTTGTCGACCTCGTCGACGATGGCGTACGCCAGATCCCGCTGCACCATCCGGTCGGCGGTTGGCACCATGTTGTCGCGCAGGTAGTCGAAGCCGAACTCGTTGTTCGTGCCGTAGGTGATATCCGCCTCGTACGCCTCTCGCCGCGAGATCGGGCGCAGATGGGCAAGTCGTTCATCCTCGGAGACCCAGTCGGGGTCGTAGATGAATGCCGCGTCGTGCTGGATACAGCCAACCGAGAGACCGAGCGCGTCGTAGACCTGACCCATCCACTGCGTGTCGCGTTTGGCAAGGTAGTCGTTGACCGTCACGACGTGAACGCCGCGACTGTTCAGCGCATTCAGGGCTACGGCGAGGGTGGCGGTGAGCGTCTTACCCTCGCCGGTGCGCATCTCCGCGATCTTGCCGGAGTGGAGCACCGCGCCGCCCAGAAGCTGGACGTCGAAATGTCGCTGGCCGAGGGTGCGACGACCCGCCTCCCGGGTGGCCGCAAACGACTCCGGCAGCAGATCGTCGAGGGTTTCGCCCTCTTCCAGGCGATCGCGCAGTCCGTTAGCCAGCTCGCGCAGCTCCAGATCGGAGAGCGCTTCCATCTGGGGCTCGAGCGCGTTGACTTGGGGAACGACTTTTTGATAGGGCTTGAGCGGCGCCTCATTCGGGTCGCCGAAGAGTTTGGTCAGTATTTTCCGCATGCGTTGGCCTCGATGCTCGCCCGACTGTCTTGGGGCAGATTCCGAATACTCCGCAGAGTATACGAGCGGTGGCTATGTGGGGTTCCGTGGACGGAAGACGGCAAGTCGGCTAGACGGCTAGACGGCTATGGCGAGCAGAGACCGATAGGCGATAGCCAGCGGAACGATCCTGCTACCTCCGACTTCCGACTCGTCAGGTGCGGGCCCGCTTGGCGGAGCCGTTCCCGCCTAGCGCTGGTTCCGGCTCGAGATCGCGATGAACCGGCGGTCCATCGAAGGGGAGGCCGGGTACGGCATCAATTGATCCAGGCGGGACGTAGACCGCCATGCGATCGAGAAGCTCGTCGGGGTCTTTGCCACTCAGGATGAGCTGGCGGTGCTCATCGCGGGCAAATCCCTCATGAATCTGGGTATCGACCATGGCCAGTAGACCGTCCCAGAAGCCGGCGACGTCGAGCAGCGCGCATGGCTTGGTGTGGAGACCGAGCTGCGCCCAGGTGAGCGTCTCGAAGAACTCCTCGAGCGTGCCGTATCCGCCCGGAAGCGTCAGGAAACCGTCGGCGAGACTCGCCATCAGCGCTTTGCGGCGGTGCATGCTAGTAACCAGATGAATCCTGGTAATCCCCGGGTGAGCGATCTCGCGAGTCAGCAGCGCACGGGGCATCACGCCGATGACCTCTCCGTCTTCGGCGAGCGCGGCATCGGCAAGGGCGCCCATCAGCCCCACATGGCCGCCACCGTAGACGAGCTTCCACCCGCGCCGCGCGATTGCGCGACCCGTAGCCCTTGCCGCCTCGAGGTACGCGGGGTTGGCCCCGTCTCTAGAGCCGCAAAAAACGCACACTGAGTCCATTAGGTGTGATCTCCGTACCGAACTAGGCTCGATGCTACCATCGGCTCATGCCGGAAACCCAAAGCGCGATCCATGCCACCGGACAAGTTGAAGACGACCAAGCGCCAGGATCCAGGGCCCCGACCTTCAACGAACATGTCTTTACCGTCGTGTCCCAGATACCGCGCGGACGTGTCACCACCTATGGGTCGATTGCACGCTCTCTCGGTACGCCCCGCGCCGCGCGCTCGGTCGGCTGGGCACTGCATTTAGCTGCAGAGAAGGATGCGCTGCCGTGTCACCGCGTCGTCGACCGCAATGGGTTCTTGAGTGGAGGCTGGCATTGGGGTCACCCCGACGTCATGGCTGGACTGCTGAGCGACGAAGGCGTGCCGTTTCTCGAGCAGTATCGCGTCGATCTCGCCGCTTGCCTTTGGCTGCCTGACGAAGAGGGCTTCGACCTAGCGCCTAGCGCTCGATCTTCGCCAGATTGACGGCGAGCGCCAGCGACTCCGCGGCTTG
>Ga0126311_10001673_pt1 | contig 10862 bp, 2 predicted proteins | sample Plot61_FD_92539 | JGI IMG/M metagenome (GOLD analysis project Ga0126311, IMG submission 92539) | Serpentine soil microbial communities from UC McLaughlin Reserve, CA, USA - Plot61 | ecosystem: Environmental > Terrestrial > Soil > Grasslands | place: USA: UC McLaughlin Reserve, Lake County... | reverse complement strand
CTCGCCGCGCTTCAGAGCGTCGTACAGCGAGAACACCTCTTCCATTAAAATCGGCATACACCAGCCGTCGAGCACAATGTGGTGATAAGTCCACGTGAGGTAATAACGGTGCTCTTCCCGCCTAACGAGTGACAGTCGCATCAGCGGCACCTGGCCCAGCTCGAAGCCACGTCGCCGGTCCTGCTCGAGAAACTCCGTATGCTGTCTTTGCTGTCGCTCGACACTCCACCCGCACCAGTCGTGCTCAACAATCGGCAGTTCGACGCGCCGCCTGACGACCTGGACCGGCTGGTCCAGGCCTTCCCACACGATTGCTGTGCGCAGCGCCGCATGGCGAGCGATCACGCGTTCCCACGCACCCTTCAGTGCAGCGACATCGAGGAGGCCCACGAGCTCGTAGTTGAGTTGTACAACGTAGGCGCCACCGTCCGGCTCGTAGAGCGTGTGGAAGAGTAGACCCTGCTGCATGGGTGAGAGTCGATAGACATTTTCGACGTTCCGGTCACCTTGAGTGAGGCGATCGATCTCGTGCTGCTCGAGACGCGCGAGTGGAAAATCCGACGACGTGAAGCCGCCCGCCGACGGGTCCTGGCAGTGCACAATCAGCCGTCGCAGCGCGTTCACATAACTTTGCGCGAATTTCTCGATGGTCTGCTGCCGGTGCAGTTCCGAACTGTAGGTGACGTTCACATGCAAACAGCCGCCCGCCACAAGGGCATCGATCTCGAGCACGTGGGCACGATTACCGAGCGCGCTCACTGCGCGGCCCGCAGCTTCGCGCGCGGCGCGGAACGACGAATCCTGGCCGAACACCTGATCAAATTGACCCAGATAGTTGAAGATCAAGTCGGCACGCACGCCCCGCATCGCGCCCCGGATATGCTCATTCTCATTCAGGTATTTGAGTAATCCATAGCCAAAGCCGTGCTGTGGTATACGCCGCAATTGCTCCTTCACTCGCTTGAGCGTCTCGCCAGGCGTCTCACCTGCGACGGGCGATTCCAACACAAAGGGAAAGATGCTGGTAAACCAACCGACCGTACGCGATACGTCGAGCGACCGTGAGATCTCCTCGCGCCCATGTCCTTCGAGGTTTACGACAAATTTTCCCGGCCCGGCCCATTCGGTGAGCGCCACGCCAAGTGCTGACAGCAGTGCATCATTCGGCTGGGTGCGGTAAGCTTCCGGAACTTTCTGTAACAGTGCCCGCGTCTCATCCCCGCTCAATGACAGCGTCAGGGTTTGTGCTGTCGACTCCCGGTTAACTACCGCACCGTGATCGATTGGCAAGCTCTTTAGACCATCGCTGCGAACCACGCTGGTCCAGTGGTCTAACTCACTAAGCAACTCGTTCGTGTTTGCGTAATCGTATACCGCTTCTGCCCACTGCTTGTAAGAGCTGGTTTTCGGGGGCAAGACGGCGATTTCTGCGCCGTTCTTCAACTGTTCGTAAGCACTCTGCAAGTCCTCGAGCAGGATGCGCCACGACACACCGTCGATGGCGAGGTGATGAACGGCGATAAGCAAACGCGACGACAGCTCTTCACCCCTGTCGAAGAACGCGACCCGCACCAGTGGCCCATCTGTGAGGTTGAGGCTCGCCTGAATGGCCGCGCCCGTCGTTTCCAATGCCGCCGCACGCCTGTGCTCTTCTATTCCTGAAAGATCGTGCACTGAAAAGACACGCTGCGTTTCTTTCGGTGCGTTCTCTTGTACCCAACCTGAGACGCCGTGGACGAAGCGCAGTCGCAACGCGTCGTGATGCTCCAGCACACGTGCAACTGCTCTCTCTAATGCCACCACATCAACATCCGACGGCGCCTCCAGCAACACCGCCTGGTTGAAGTGATGGGGCTCGGGAAGATCACGCTCAAGGAACCACTGCTGAATCGGCGTGAGCGGAATTTGGCCCGAGACTACTTCCTGCGTGGCTTCACTGGCCCCGGCCGTCCCCGTCACTGCGGCCAATTCGTGAATGGTCTGATACTCAAACATCTGTTTCGGTGTCAGACGCAAGCCAGCCATGTTTGCACGCGAGATGATCTGAATGCTCAAGATCGAGTCGCCACCCAACTCGAAGAAGTTGTCATGAATTCCGACGCGCGAAACGCCCAGAACCTCGGACCAGATGTTTACCAATTGCTCTTCTGCTGGAGTGGTGGGCACGGCGTAGCCCGTGTCCAATAACGGTCTGGTGACATCAGGCTTGGGCAGCGCCCGCCTATCGACTTTGCCATTACTGGTACGCGGTAATGCATCGAGGAAGACAAAAACCGCAGGCAACATGTAGTCGGGTAGGAAATGTTTCAAATGTGAGCGTAAGGCGCTTGCATTCAGCTGCGTAGACTCTGCGCCTTCGACCACATCCCATACGATATAAGCCACCAAACGCTTCTGTCCCGGCAGGTCTTCGCGGACGCTCACTACCGCTTGCCGCACTCCGAGGTAACGGCTCAGCGCGGCCTCGATCTCGCCGACCTCGATGCGGAAGCCGCGGATCTTGACTTGATGATCGTTGCGCCCCAGAAATTCAATCTCACCATTTGGCAGAAAGCGCGCCACGTCTCCGGTCCGATATAGCCGCGCTCCTGCACGGTCGCTGAACGGGTCAGGGATGAACTTCTCGGCTGTTAAATCGGGACGGCCCACGTAGCCGCGCGCCAGCCCCTCGCCACCGATGTAGAGTTCGCCCGGGACCCCAATGGGGGTGGGGCTCAAATTGGCGTCTGTGATGTAAACCTGCGTGTTGGCGATAGGCCGGCCGATGGGGACGGAACCGGACGAATCTGTGACCTGACCTCCGGTTGAATAGATCGTGGTTTCTGTTGGCCCATAGAGGTTCCAGACTGACGTGTGTTCTTCCAGCAATTGAGTCGCCAGCCTGGGCGAAAGGACTTCACCCCCGCAGAGAACTTTCAAACCTCGGCTGTTGTTGTGCCAGCCCGCATTCAGGAGAATCTCCCACCCCGTGGGCGTAGCTTGTAAGACGGTCGCTCCGGAGTTTCTCAAGCGAGCCATCAAATTCGATCCGTCGGCCGCCTCCTGGCGGCTGGCCAATTCAACTCTGGCCCCCACCGTCAGAGGAAGAAAGAGTTCGAGAGTGGCAATATCAAACGATAATGAAGTAACAGCAAAAACCACGTCGGAATCCGTCAAGCCGGGCTGCTCGCGCATCGAATGAAGGAGATTAACAAGAGCACGATGAGTAAGTTCGACGCCTTTAGGCCTTCCAGTCGAGCCGGACGTGTAGATGACGTAGGCAAGATTATCCGCACAAACACCGCTCTCCGGTTGCGACTCGCTCGCGGTGCTGATCGCCTCTGCGGAAGAGTCGAGAGAGATCACCTGGGTGCCTTCCACGGCCGGCAACTCCATCAATAGATGTTGCTGCGTCAGTAGCACTTTCATTTGTGCGTCGTTCACGATGAAAGACAGGCGCTCCTTCGGATAGGTCGGATCAAGCGGCACATAAGCTCCGCCCGCTTTGAGGATGGCTAATAACCCGACGACCATCTCCACCGATCGTTCGACGCAGATGCCGACCAATGTGTCCGCTCCGACCCCTTGCTGCCGCAAGTAGTTCGCCAGTTGGTTGGCGCGCTGGTTGAGCTCGGCATAAGTTACCCGCTCGTCATTGAAGACTACCGCGTCTCTATTGGGCGTGCGCGCCACCTGTTCTTCGATCAGACGATGCACTGCCTCCGGTGAATCGTAATGAACGGCCGTATCATTCCATTCGACAATTAATTGGTGGCGTTCAAGATCCGTCACTAGCGGCAGTTCAGCAACACTACGAGTGGGATCGATCGCAATTCCTTCCAGCAGTGTCACATAGTGGTGGGCCAGACGACGCACCGTAGTAGGTTCGAACAGGTCGGAGTTGTATTCGATATTGGCGGACAGGCCATCTCGTGTCTCTTCGATCTCCAGTGTCAAATCAAACTTCGCCGTCGCGTCTTCAACCGGAAGTTGTTTGAGTGTCAGCTCGGGCAAGGTGATCGAGGGGATGGAGGTGTTCTGCAACACAAACATCACCTGAAATAAAGGCGTGTGGCTCAATCTGCGTTCAGGCCGGAGCGCGTCTACAAGTTGCTCAAACGGCAACTCCTGATGCAGTTGCGCCCCCAGGCACGACTCACGCACCCGGCTCAGTAACTCGAGGAAACTGTCTGTTCCGTGAACGCGTGTTCGCAGTACGAGCGTATTCACGAACAGCCCGATCAGCCCCTCCATCTCTGTGCGGGTTCGTCCCGCCACCGGTGTGCCTACGGCAATGGACTCTTGCCCGCAGTAGCGTGAAAGTAGCACGTCGAAGGCGGCCAGCAGCGTCATGAACAATGTCGCCCCTTGCCGCTGCCCCAATTTATTAAGGGAGTCAGTGACTTCCCGCGACACCATGAAGGAGTGACGGCCTCCGGCGAAGGTCTGCACCCGAGGGCGTGGGTGGTCCGTTGGCAGTTCCAGAACGCTCACGCCCTCGAGTTGGCCGCGCCAGTAGTTCATCCCCTCTTCAATTGCTCCACTCGCAAATTGCTCACGTTGCCAAACAGCATAGTCAGCGTATTGGATCGGCAATTCCGGGAGCGGCGACTCACGTCCTTCGGCGTAAGCGCCGTAGAGGGTCGTTAGTTCCTGCATGAAGATGCCCATGGACCAGCCGTCGCTGATGATGTGGTGCATTGCGAGAACCAGCACATGTTCCTCATCAGCAACCCGAATCAAGCCGATCCGCAGCAGCGGTCCGGTGGCGAGGTCAAACGGTTGCTGTGCCTCGGCGCCGGCCAGCCGCAGCGCTTCCGGCCACCTCTCTGATTCCGGCATGTGAGTGAGATCGTTGACCCGCAGCGGGATTGTGAGAGACATAACGATCGACTGCACGGCCGCGCCATTAGTCGTGACGAAAGTTGTCCGCAGAATCTCATGACGACGGACCACCTCATCGAAGCTGCGGCGCAGGACGTCAACTTTGAGCCGGCCCGTGAGTTTGATCGGGACGGCGATGTTATAGACAGAGTTGCCCGGTTCGAGCTGGTCCAAAAACCACAGACGCTGCTGGGAGAATGAAAGTGGTGCCTGCTCCGCCACCGGCCGGCGCGAAATACCGCGCGCCAACGTGGGGGCTACCTCCGACTCTCTCAGTCGCAGCGCAAGCAGCTCGCGCTGTTGTGGAGTGAGAGCCGCAATGCGTTCGGCTAATTCGTTCATACTTAGTTTGTGTCTTGTTGGACCAGTTGAGTACTGTAGCTCGCGAGTGAGGCGTCTACTTCAGTCTTGCTGAGTAATTCAATCTCTTCAAGGACACGTTCCAACTTTTCACGATCGCGCTGGGCGATGCTTTCATGTACCAACTCCGCAAGGCTGGCAATGGTGGGCGCTTCGAAGAACTTGCGCACTGATAGCTCAATCTGAAAAGTATCGCGAATGCGCGAGATGAGTTGCGTCGCGAGGAGCGAGTGGCCGCCAAGCGCGAAGAAGTCGTCATGAATGCCGATGCTGTCGATGCCAAGCAGTGCTTGCCAGATGTCGGCGATGGCCTGCTCGGTGTTGTCGCGCGGCGCTTCGTAGTCAGTAGTGAGGTCCGGGCGCGTATAGAGTGTCTGCGCATCCTTTCTGGTTTCCGCCAGCGCCGCCAGCGTAACCCAACGATCTATGCGCGACTCCAAGTCGCTGGTGGAGACGACGAATTGCGGCACTCCGCGCGTCTGTAAGATGCGCTGGAAGACCTCTGCGCCTTCCGCTGGAAGAATCGCCGGTGTAGACGAGTTGTCAGCAGCAAAGTGCCAGGCATCCCAGTTGACAGTCACCCAACCTCTGTTGCCGGAGTGATTCTGCTGAAGCACGAAAGCATCGGCGAAAAGATTCGCGGCGGCGTAACCGGTGAAGCCAAGACCGCCGAGGACGGACGACAGCGATGAGACAACCATACGGAAATCGAGATCACTCTCGCGCAGCACCTTCTCAATCGTAAACAGCCCATAGACCTTCGCGGTGAACTGCCGTTCGCTCTCAGCCAGGCCCGTCTCTGCAACAGCGACAGTGGCCGCATCACCCGAGAGGCCGGCTGCATGGACCAAGCCGTTGATCCCTCCAAACGTCTGCTGCGCAACCTGCACTGCCTTAGCCATCTCATTCTCGTTGGCTACATCTGCGGCTAGCCACAATACTTCCGCGCCAAGGCTCTCGAGCTCCTGCAACAATTCACCTTTCGGCGCTGTGCGGCTGACGAGAACAAGACGCGCATGCGCAGTACGCGCCAGGTACGAGGCAAGCGTGCGACCTACACCGCCGGTAGCGCCCGTGACCAGGTATACGCCGCGTTCGCGCAGCCGTGCCTCTCGTTTGCCGAGCCGGATCGGATCAAAAGTCTGCAACCAGCGGCGCCAGCCACGATAAGCAACTACCTTGGCCTCTGAATCTGTGGCTTTCAGTTCAGCAACGAGTTGCGCCGCCACGTCCGTTCGTGCCCGTGTGGTCCAACGGTCGAGTACTTCAATATCGATATTGCGACACACCACGTTGGTGTATTCCTGTGGGATCACGCGGCAGGGGCCAAGCACGGTGGCCTGCTCTGGCCTGATAGTCTCAGTGCCAACAACGGCGTGCAGATTATTCGTAACGACGCAGATCTGCATCGCGCCGCCGCCACCAGCTGCGAGTGCCTGCGCCAGGTACAACAAACTATAGTAGCCACGCCATTGGGCCGCCTCGAAAGTTGACTCTCGTGAGTCGCCTTGCTGCTCGACCGTCACACTCCATAAGTGAAGAATCCGGCGCGGCTTTCTGCCACTTGCTATTAAGACTCTAATCAACTCGTCATAGCTTTGCCGCTGACGCGGATTGATTTCGTATGCGTCTTCGCCAACACGACGGAACTGCTCGCCTGACGAAACGATTACGACTCTTTCGCCGTGCAACAGCTTCACGACTTCCGGACAGAGGCCTAACTCGTCCGCGAAGATCCAATAATCGTGCGATGTCTCTGTTTCATCGTCCTCCGATTCCAGACAGCCGGGAGGCAATGACTGTTTCCAGGTGGGCAAATAGAACCATTCGTCTATATCCGAGCGTTTAGCAGTTTTGTCTGGCGTGAGATCCCTGGCGAGCTCAGTGGATCCTGCATCCACCCAGAAGCGCTGCCGCTCGAACGGATAAGTCGGCAGCGGTATGCGGCGACGTCGTTCGTTTGCATAGAAGCCGGACGAGAAGCTCTTCCCGGCAAGCCACACTTTACCGAGCGTGCCGAGCAGGTGACTGAATTCCGAAGTTCGATCCGCTGGATGCGGCAACGAGGAGAGCATGTCGTGCCCGGCAGACTTCGCCGGGTGCTGTTTCGCCAGCGAGCTGAGCGCGCTGCCTGGTCCAACTTCCAACAGGATCAAGTTCTCCTCCTGGAGCAACTCGCCAATGCCATCCGCGAAGCGCACAGTGTGGCGCATGTGTTGTGCCCAGTAGTTTGGGTCCGTTGCTTCCTGCTCAGTAATTTTTCGTCCGGTGAGGTTCGAGATGAAGGGAATCCTGGGTGCGCTCAGACGGAACCGGCTGACAAGTTCGACGAAGGGCCCCAGGACCGGCTCCATCATCGCCGAGTGGAAAGCGTGTGAGGTGTCGAGGCGACGAAACTCGAGACCTTTACCCGTCAGGGTCCCTTCGAGCCGCGCCAACATTTCGTAAGAGCCCGACACGACGCATGATGACGGCGCGTTGACTGCGGCCAGCGAGAGTCTGCCGTCTGAGAGCTCGTCGTCAATCAGCGCCCGCAATTCTGTTTCGGCAAGCGGCACCGCCATCATCGCACCGCTCGGCATTGCCTGCATCAGGCGACCACGGGCCGCAACCAGCATCAGTGCGTCTTCCAGCGTGAAGACACCTGCCAAACACGCGGCCACATACTCACCAATGCTGTGACCGATCATTGAGGCGGGCCGCACACCCCATGACATCCACAGATGGGCCAGCGCGTACTCAGTGACGAACAGCGCAGGTTGCGTTATCGAAGTTTCACGCAGCCTGCGTTCGGCTTCAGCGGACTCACGCTCGGACTTATACAGAAGTTCACGCAGATCAAAATGCAAATGCGACTTCAGGATCTCGCAGCACTCATCCACTCGCTCCCGGAAGACACGCTCAAGTTGATAAAGCTCAACTCCCATTCCGATGTGCTGGGCGCCTTGTCCCGGAAACATGAAAGCTACTGCCGGTTCGCTCCCGCTGTGCGAACCATCCACGATTCGCCGCGTAGTGCCGCCGGCCAGCACGGCGGCCGCATCCGCCACGTCCCGGCACACGACAAAGCGACGTTTTTCGAATGCTCTGCGACCGACGGCACAGGTGTAGGCGACGTCGGCAAGGTTCAACTCCGGGTGTTGCTCCAGGTGCGTCGCCAGATTCGCCGTTACGGCGTCGAGGGCAGTGGGTGTTTTCGCCGAAAGAAGCAGCAACTGCCAGGGGCGACCTTCGTCAGATGGATCGGTAACAGGCGCTTCTTCGAGGATTACGTGCGCGTTCGTACCGCCAATGCCGAAACTACTAACGCCTGCGTACCGCGGACGTGGACCTCGCGGCCAGGGCGTAAGCTTGTCGTTGACGAAAAACGGACCATCGGCAAAGTTGATGCGCGAGTTTGATTGTTTGAAGTGCAGGCTCGGTGGCAGCAGCTCGTGCTCGAGCGACAACACCGTTTTAATGAGTCCGGCGACGCCTGCCGCTACGTCAAGATGTCCGACATTTGTTTTGACTGAGCCCAGCGCGCACGAGCGAGGTTTCATCTCCGCGGCTCGAAACGCTTGTGTGAGTGCCGCAACCTCAATAGGATCGCCGAGCGGCGTCGCCGTGCCGTGTGCTTCAACGTAGCTAATACTGCCGGCACTCACGCCTGCGACAGCATGCGCGGCCTTGATAACCTGGGCTTGCCCCTCAGTGCTTGGCGCCGTATAGCCAACTTTTCGCGAACCGTCATTATTAATTGCAGAGCTTTTGATGATGGCCCAAATGTGATCGCCATCCGAGAGGGCATCAGCGAGACGCTTGAGTACAACGACACCGGCACCGTGCCCACCGACTGTGCCCTGAGCTTGTTCATCGAAAGCACGACAGTGGCCGTCGGGCGAGGCAATCCCTTCCGGCTGGTAAACGTATCCGGCGATCTGTGGAAATGCCACCGAAACTCCGCCAGCAAGCGCCATCTCACACTCGCCACTCAAGAGACCCTGACACGCAAAGTGGACCGCGACCAACGATGTCGAGCAGGCAGTCTGAATATTCACGCTCGGCCCGATCAGGTTCAGCTTGTATGACACGCGCGTCGGCAGGTAGTCCTTATCGTTGGAGGTCATTACCTGAAAATTGCCGATGGTTTGTATGAGTTCAGGGTGTGAGAGCAGGTTGAAAGCATAGGTGTTCATGCCAACGCCGGCGTACACACCTACTGGTTTGCGGTAGGCTGCGGAGTCGTAGCCCGCCACCTCGAGCGCCTGCCACGCGCACTCGAGAAACACCCGCTGCTGTGGATCTATGATCTCCGCCTCGCGCGGGCTATAACCGAAGAAGGAAGCATCGAACAGCTCCGCACCTTCAAGTACGCCTCTGGCCTTGACGTAACTCGGATCGTTCAGGAGGTTCGCGTCGACTCCCGCGGCAAGCAGTTCTTTATCCGTGAAGAACGTGACGGCTTCCACGCCGTCCCGCAGGTTGCGCCAGAACTGTCCGATATCGTTTGCGCCAGGAAAGCGGCCAGCCATGCCGATGATGGCAATCTCCAAACCGGTCTGCACGTCGCCAATATTCAAAGAGCTTTTCATCTCGTCACCTTGCAGAGAGATCGTAGGCTGACTCCCTTTGCGTGCGCTGTTGCTGAAGCCTCTGTCTGCCACTGCGTAATGTCTGCGCCTGCTCTTCTTCGGACGTAGTTTCCGCGGTCGCAGATCCCTGGTTCGATAACCGTTTCGCTTGCGCGTGCACGGTTGAATACTCAAACAACTCCACCAGGCTGATATCGGTCTGAAACTTTTCGTTGATTTTCCCGTGCAATTGCATGAGCAACAGCGAATGACCGCCCAGGTCAAAGAAGTTATCGTGAACGCCGACGCGTTCTAAGCCCAGTACTTCCGCCCAGATTTCAGCCAGGGCTGATTCCACTGCTCCAGTGGGCGCAACAAAAGTTTCTTCGAGGTTGGGTCGAATCGTGTCAGGTTTGGGAAGCGCCTTGCGATCTACCTTTCCATTCGTCGTCAGCGGCAACGAATCGAGGAACACGTAGCTCGAAGGCACCATGTAATCAGGAAGCAACGACTGCACGAAAACACGAAGTTCTGTCACTGTCGGGTTCGTCTCCCCGTGACAGACAAGGTAAGCCACCAGAGACTGCTCACCTCCCGCGTCCCGCGCCAGCACAACTGCTTCACGTACCGCTGGATGACGACTCAGGACAGCTTCGATCTCACCTAACTCGACTCGATAGCCGCGTATTTTCACCTGGTGGTCCAACCGCCCGAGATACTCGATGTCACCGCCCGGCAGGTGACGCGCCAAGTCCCCAGTTCGATACAACCGCGCGGAGGGTTCGCCGGAAAACGGGTCTGGTATAAACGCTGTGCGGTCAGCGCTGGCTGATTCAAATAACCTCTGGCGAGCCCTTCGCCTCCGACATACATCTCGCCAGGTACGCCGGCGGGGACCAGTTGAAAATGTTGATCCAGAATGTATAAACGCAGGTCTGGCATCTCTCTGCCAATCAGGCTCCCCGTCATCGTCTCCACGTCATCTCGAGTTACCACGCGATAGGTGACATGTACGGTCGTTTCAGTAATTCCGTACATATTCACTAATTTAGGTTTCTCGTCACCGTGATCCGCGAACCATGACTT
>Ga0126311_10001672_pt1 | contig 10865 bp, 15 predicted proteins | sample Plot61_FD_92539 | JGI IMG/M metagenome (GOLD analysis project Ga0126311, IMG submission 92539) | Serpentine soil microbial communities from UC McLaughlin Reserve, CA, USA - Plot61 | ecosystem: Environmental > Terrestrial > Soil > Grasslands | place: USA: UC McLaughlin Reserve, Lake County... | reverse complement strand
GGGAGACTTCCCAGGCCGCGTGATAGAGGCGGCCGGCCTGAAAGGCACGCGTGTGGGCCGGATCGAGGTCTCCCCGGTTCACGCCAACTACTTCGTAAACCTCGGGGACGGTACGGCCCAAGATGCCCTGGAGCTGATCGAACTCGTCCGCCAGAGGGTCAGTGAGAAACTGGGCATCGAGCTGGAGCCGGAAGTAAGGGTAATAGGGGAGCCGTAGCAAGTCAGCACGCGCCCTCTCGGGCGCTTGTCAGCACGTCGCCTGTTCCAGGCGACTTGTCAGCATTTCAGCTAGTCAGCTATAGCGCTTGCGAGCCCTTACTGACATGCTGACAAGCGAAGGCCCCAAGGCCTGAGTGTGCTGACAAGCGGAGGCGAAAGCCGGAGCGTGCTTACTAGCTGACTTGCTGATCGCTGACCGCTTTAGGGGGTCCTGGACGCCGAAACAACTCCGGTATGTCTGCCAGGTCTGTGTGAGCGTCGCAGACGTCGAGGAGGGCCTGGGAGGTGCACTGGGCCGCGCTTATGACCTCGACGCGGATGCCTTTCTCGCTCTGAAGGTACTCGACGGCCTCGACGTAGTCTCCGTCGCCAGAGACGAGGACGTAGGTATCGGCGTGCCCTGCGAGGCGCATCATGTCCACCACCACGCCTATGTTCCAGTCGCCCTTGTGAGAAACCGTCTTCTCCCCGTCAGGGGTTAGGGTCTCGTGCACCATGAGCGGCTTGGAGCGTACCTTGTAGCCGAACTTGTTGAGGTTGTAGACGAAGGACCGCGCCGAGGTCGTCCCCTGTCCCTCATCGGCCTCCTGCTTCTCGACGATGTAGAAAGTGGCCCGAAGTAGCCTCCTGTCTCCCACGGCCGCCGAGAGGAGCCTGGCGTAGTCGAGGATCCCCTTGTAGTAGTTCTTGATCGAGTGGTAGAGGTTAGCCCCGTCGACGAAGACGGCCACCCGCTCTGTACTTCTCCCTTCCATCACGCCCGAATATTAGCAGAAAACATTGCATGCCCGTACAAAGCAGGCGGTTTACCGGGCGCAAGAACTACGCTAATATCCATTGGCCGCTCTGCATCGACTCCAGAGAGGAGTGAACGGTACGGACTTCGAGGCCAACATAGCCGAGCATGCCGAGGGATATTCCGTCGTCTCGGTGCGGGGTGAGATGGATCTCCACACCGCCCCTAAGTTCCAGTACGCCATAGAGCGGGCCGTCGAGAACGAGGGCGTCGGCGCTGTCGTCGTTGATCTGGGCGACGTTGCGTTTATGGACTCCACAGCCCTCTCGGCCCTTATGCGCTCCAAAGATGCCCTGGGGCAAAGCGGGATCTCCCTTCGTCTCGCCGCCCCCTCTAAAGCCGTCGAACGCATCTTCTCCGTGACAGGCTTCCAGGACTACTTCGAGATCTTCCCCTCCCGCGAAGCAGCCATCCCCGTCTGACTTCCCCGAGCAATCAACCCAGCTCTGACGTATGGTATAACGTATGGCATGAAGAAGACCACTGTCTATTTGCCAGAGGACCTCAAGTCTGCGCTGGGACGCCTTGCGACGGAGAGGGGGCGCAGCGAGGCCGAGCTCATACGAGAGGCGATCAGGGATCTTGTTAAGGATGCCGAGCCGCCGCGTCCGCGATTGCCCCTATTTTCGAGTGGAGATCCAACGCTGGCCGAGCGGGTGGACGAGGAGCTTGCCGGTTTCGGGGAGTGGTGATCGTCCTCGACACCAGCGGACTGCTCGCCGCAATCGATTCCGACCAACGTTTTCATGAGGCTGCTAAGGCGGCGCTGGGCGAAGCATCGGCACCTCTCATCCTGTCGCCCTTCGTGCTGGCAGAACTCGACTATCTTCTGGTTACACGAGTTGGCGGCGACGCCCAACTCGCCCTGCTCGAGGAGGTCGTACGGGAAACATACCGCCTCGCGCAGTTCTCGGTCGTGGACGTGTCCAAGGCGAGGCGGATAATGGTGCAGTATGGCGACTTGCGAATCAGTCTCGCGGATGCGTCCAACGTGGTGTTGGCGAACCGGTACGACACGCTCGACGTGCTTACGCTCGACGAGCGCCCCTTTAGGGTCTTGAGGGGACCGGGCGGGCATCCGTTCCGCGTGCTGCCGGCCGACGCCGGTTGATCGTCGAGAGCTTCTGTGACCTGCGGTCTGTCGCGTACTAGAATCTGGTCGTCATGATGGCCGACATAAAGAAGCTGGAGGTTCCAGAATCTCTCTCTCGTCTTGGTGAGACGTTCAGGGATGCCGGGCACGAGCTCTACCTGGTTGGCGGGGTCGTGCGAGGGGCATTGCTCCTGAGCTCTGATAAGGACACAGCGACAGAAGCACAGATCAATCGGCAGGACGCGGACGCGGCGACCGATGCGCATCCTGCGAGGATAAAGGAGTTGCTCGGGCCTCATGCCGAGAACCTTTGGACGGTGGGGGAGCGCTTCGGGACCATAGCGGCCACCATAGGAGAGTACGAGATTCAGATTACGACCTACAGGACCGACCAGTACACCAGGGGGAGCAGGCATCCCGAGGTAAAGTTCGGAGATAACCTGCGAGAGGATCTGGCGCGCAGAGACTTCACGATCAATGCCGTCGCTGCCGATGCGCTTACGGGTGAGATCGTCGACCCTTTCGAGGGCCGCAAAGATCTGGAGAGGGGTGTGATCCGGGCCGTCGGAGATCCTCTGGAGAGGATGCGCGACGACCCCTTGCGGATGCTGCGCGCTGTCCGCTTCGAGACGACTCTTTCGAAGCCGGAGAAGCCTTTCGCCATGACGCAGGACCTCGAACAAGCTATCCGCAACAACGCCGGCTGGCTAGAGAGCATCTCCGCCGAGCGCAAGAGGGAGGAGTTCGAGAAGATCCTGGTCTCCGAGAACGTGGCGTCTGGTCTGAGGGCGCTGGTGCGTCTCGGACTCATGTCCTACGTTGTGCCCGAGTTCATGGAGACGGTCGACGTGGAGCAGGAGGCCGAGTTACACCACAAGGACGTCTTCGAGCACACCCTGATCGTGGTCTCCAGCGTCGAGGCCGAGCCCATCCTACGCAAGGCGGCTTTCTTCCACGACATCGGGAAGCCCAGGACGCTCGTCTACGAACACCGCTGCACCTACTGCGGGGCGAAGAGCACACAGAAGAGCGCCGAGGAGGGGGAGTGCGAGCGTTGCGGAGGGCGCACTATACCCAGCAAGATCCACTTCTACGGCCACGAGAACGTCGGGGCCGCCATAGCGCGCAGGGCAATGCACCGCCTCGCCTACCCGAACGACGAGGTAGACGCCGTCGCCCACCTCGTTGCCAACCACATGCGTCCTTACGGGTACGCCACGAGCAGGGACCCGTGGAGCGACGCCGCGGTCAGGCGCTTTATCAGGGACACCTACCTCGCGCGCGGCGACAGAGAGCTAGCGAACGTGGACATGCTCCTCAGGCTCGCCAGGGCCGACATCACGGGGAGCGCGCCGCGCCGGAGGCGCATCGCCGAGGAGTCCTGGCGAAGCCTCAGGAGCAGAGTTGAGGAGATAAGGGCCGAGGACTCCGTCGAGAAGCTGGAGAGCCCTTTGAGCGGCAACGACCTGATGGAGCAGTTCGGGCTGGGCCCTGGGCGTTGGATCAAAGTTCTCAAAGACTACCTGCAGAACGCGGTGGTCGAAGGACGTCTCGGCAAAGACGACAAAGAAAGGGCCCACGAGCTCGCCGAAGCCTACGCCAGAGAGCACGACATCTTGGAGGAGTAGAAGATGGGGAAACAGGATCCTCTCGTCACTACCGACTGGCTCGCCGCACATCTGGATGACGAGAAGGTGCGCGTCGTGGATATCAGGGGTTATGTAGAGAAGACGGACCTCGGCGGAGGCCGCCAGAAGGCCGAGTACCTCGCCGCCCGCGAGGAGTACGACGAGGCCCACATCCCAGGCGCCGTCTACGTTGACTGGACCAGCGACATCACCGACCCCGACGACCCCGTGCCGGCACAGATCGCACCGCCGGAACGTTTCGCGGATCTCATGGGATCTCTCGGCATAGGCGACGGTACCGGCGTCGTGGTATACGACCACGCGGGTGGCCAGTTCGCCACACGCCTCTGGTGGGCCCTCACCTACTACGGCCACGACGGTGTCTTCGTCCTCGACGGCGGCTGGAAGAAGTGGACGGCCGAGGACCGTACGACCACCGCCGACGTTCCCGAACCGGAGCCGGCCGTCTTCACCCCTGAGCCTCGGAGCGGCTGGAGGACGGACGCCGAAGGCCTCCTCGCCACCAGCGAGCTTGGCGTCGCTCTCGTTCTCGATGCGCGCGAGGAGGGTCAGTATACCGGTGCCGTGGCGCGAGGGGAGGGACGGGCGGGGCGTGTACCAGGAGCCGCCCACCTCCACGCCGACAGCCTCTTCGACCCCGAGAGCGGTACCTTCCACTCCGACGAGGAGCTGGCGCGGAGGCTGGAGGAGGCGGGTGTGCCCGAGGATAGAAACGAGCCTGTCGTCGCCTACTGCAACGGCGGGGTCGCGGCCACTGTTCCGCTCTTCGCCTTGCACCGGCTCGGTTACAAGAGACTGGCCAATTACGACGGTTCGTGGAACGAATGGGGTGTCAGGGAGGATCTGCCCGCAGAGCGTTGAACGCGCGACCAGAGAGCAGGGAGCGACTTCGGTGTTAGAATCTCCGGCGGCATGATGAAAAAGTACAACGTCCACAGTTCGAGGGCAAGAAACGCCATTACCTGGGTGTTGAGCCTGCTCATGATAGTGGCTGGTGTCGCGCTCATAGCCGCCTTCTTCCTGGCCGGACACCTGGATAGTACCGCCACGAACAGTGACAACCCTGGCGGTTTCAACGTGCCCAAGCTAGAGACCACGAACGACGAGAACACGAGCAGCACAGGCCCCAGCGACAAGACCCTCGAGCTTACCGTCCCCGCGATGGCCAGGATCGAGAACGACGAAGTACCATACACGGCGGGGGACGACGAGGAGGCGCTGAAGTCGCACGCCGCTATCCACCTCGAAGGCACCGGCTTTCCCTGGGACAACGAGGCGAACGTCTACATCGCGGGCCACAGGCTGGGCTACCCAAACACCGAGAGCTGGTTGACCTTCTGGGACCTGAGCAACGTAGTCGGCGGCGACAAGATCTACGTCACCGACGCTAATAGTACCGAGTACACCTACAATGTCTTCAAAACCTTTGTCGTCAGCCCATCTAATACCCACGTTACGGAAACCCTGCCAGGCAAGAACATACTCACCCTCCAGTCCTGCACGCTGCCCGACTATGGCCAGCGTCTGATCGTGCAGGCCGAGCTGACCGAGACAACGGAGAAGGCGGCGTAGAATCCAACGCCGTGGACGATGGACTCCTCGAAAGGCAGCTAGCCTACTACCGGGCACGCGCTGATGAGTACGACGAATGGTTTCTCCGTACGGGCCGTTACGACCGCGGTCCTGAGTGGAATCGCAGGTGGTTTCTCGAGCTGGAGCGAGTCCGCCAGGAACTCGACCGGTTCAGGCCGACAGGAAGGGTGCTCGAGCTCGCGTGCGGCACCGGGCTGTGGACGGTGCATCTCGCGCTTCACACGGCCAGCATAACCGCCGTTGACGCCTCGCCAGAGGTACTGGATATCAACCGCGCCAGGCTGCAGGAGTCCCGTTCTGAGACTTCCGTCCGCTACGTCAGGGCAGACCTGTTCGACTGGAGACCAGATGACGCCTACGACGTGGTGTTCTTCGGCTTCTGGCTCTCGCACGTACCTCCAGGGCGCTTCGCCGCTTTCTGGGACCTCGTCAGGTCGGCGCTACGGCCAGGCGGGCGCGTCTTCTTCGTTGACTCGCTAGGCACAGAAACATTGGCCGAGATGGAAAGCGCCAGGCTGGCCCCCAGGGACCACACGACGCTCAGACGACTCAACGACGGGCGGGAGTTCAGGATCGTCAAGGTCTTCTACGATCCCTCAGGCCTTGGAGCGCGCCTCGCCAACATGGGTTGGCGCTTCTCGGTGCGCGCGACAGATAAACACCTACTCTACGGTTTCGGCGAGTCCAGCAGGTAATCGCCGCGTCAGCTAGTCCCCTGGAACTCCTGCGCTTTGAATCGCAATCCTGTTACATCTTTCGATTCATCTGAGGCCAGATACAGGAAAACGGCGGTGTTCTCTTCCGGGGTTATGCGGGTGGCGGGGTCCTCCTCGGGGTAGGCGGCGGCGCGCATCTCCGTGCGCATCCCGCCCGGGTCGACAGCGTTCACACGGATCCCGCGCCCCGCAAGCTCTGCGGCCAGGATCTGGGTGAGCCCCTCTACCCCGAACTTGCTCACCGAGTAGGCGCCCCACTCGGCCCTTCCCTCAACGCTGACACCGCTGACCACGTTGATCACGGAGCCGCCCTCGGGAAGGTGTGGGATCGCTGCCTTCGAGATCAGGAAAGGCCCGGTAAGGTTGGCGTCTATGACCTCTCTCCACCGGTCCTCGGGATACTCTTGTATCCTGACCCTGGGACCAAGCAGACCAGCGTTGTTGACGAGCACGTCCATCTTCCCGAAACGCTCGACCGTCTCACCGACCATCCTCTCGACGTCGGCGCTTTTCGACACATCCGCCGCGAGGGCCAGGACCTCCGCGCCAGCATCTTCGACCTCTTCGGCGACCGGGCCGATTGAATCTTCGCTGCGGGCGTTGATCGCCACCCTGGCGCCCTCTCTCGCGAAGGCGAGCGCCAGCGCCCTGCCGAGACCCTGGCTCGCGCCGGTGATCATAACTACTTTGCCTTCGAGCATCTCTCTCCCTCAAATCGCGTAAAAGGTTTCAGGCAGCAGGTTACAGGCTAAAGGTTGATTTTTCCGTAAAGGCGGCGGGCGCTGAGAAGCGCGGGTTATGGAAGCTCAGTGCTTCTGCAATCCGCTATGAAGGAGCGGTGCTATAGTGCTGCTCGAGGAGAAGGAGGATGCGCAGCACATGGTCGCTCCGCCCAGCGGCATGGTAACCTTCCTGTTTACCGACATAGAGGGCTCGAGCAGGATGTGGGAGAGAAAGCCCCAGGCCATGGCCGGTGCCCTCGCTCGCCACGACGACATACTGCAAAGCACGATCGAAGATCACGGAGGCTACGGCCGCCCCGCTGGCGGGTGAATTGCTATCCGCCCCCCGACTCAAGGTGCTCGCCACCAGCCGCATCCCGCTCGGGGTCTACGGCGAGTACGAGCGGGCGGAGGCGTTCCTACGGGAGGCTCAGGAAATGTATCGGGAACTCGGACAAGGATCTGGGGTAGCTCTCGCTAATAGCCTCCTCGGGTTCCTGGCGCTTTCCCGCAACGATCCCGACCGGGCGGAGGAGCTCTGCGTGGAGGCCATACGAGAACTGCAGGAGATGGCCCAGACACCAGACGTTGTTTATACCCTGAACATCCTGGCGGGCGTCGCCGCATCAAGAGGTGAGATCCGCAGGGCTGCGCGGCTGTGGGGCGCGGCGGCAGGGTTCCGCGAGGCCATCGGCGCTCCCTGGATACCGGATGAGCGTGCGATGATCGAGCCGCACATAGAGGCGGTGCGCACCCGGCTGGACGAAGCCATCTGGCGGGAGGAGTGGGAGAAGGGGCGATCCATGACCCTGGATCAGGCCGTGGGCTACGCTCTGCAAGGCTCCGGGGAACGCGCGATGGAGCGAGGCTAGCGGTAGTCGGTAGGGCTCTTCATCCGTCAAACGGTGTGCCTCTCTATGCCAGGAACTTGAGGATGTGCTGGGCCACGGTGCACACCTCGCCACGCTGGTTGGCGACCTCGATATCTGCGCGCGTCCTCAGGTTCTCCTCGTCGATCTCGGAGATGGTGTAGGTAACCGTGACCGTATCCCCGATAAAGATCGGCCCTACAAACCTGATGCGGTCGTAGCCCAAAGAGACGGCCTTGGCTCCCGATTTCTCGATCATGAGCGTCGAGGTCGTCGAGGCGAAGCCTATGGAGAGCACGCCGTGGGCGATGCGCTCCTTGTATGGCGTCCCAGCCATAACCTCTTTGTTCATGTGGTTCGGACTGAAGTCGCCTGTGATGCCGGCGAACAGGTAAACGTCTGACTCGCCGACGGTCTTGGAAAACGTAACCGAGTCGCCGACCTCCAGGGGTATGGCCCGATCCACCGCCTCTTCTGCGTTAGTGCTCCTCTGCACGTACTACTCCTTCCGATTTCAGGTCTTCTATCTCCCCTGGCCCGTAGCCCAGCTCGGAGAGTACCTCCTCCGTGTGCTCTCCGAGTTCGGGCGGCAGGATGCGCAGCGGCGGCGCCTCCCCGTCGTAACGCACAGGGTGGGAGAGCACCCGCACCTTCCCAGCCCTCGGGTGCTCGAGGGTCATTATCGCCTGGTTATGGACGACCTGTGGGTCCTCCTCGACATCCTCGTAGTCGTTGACCGGCGCGTACCAGATGCCGACCTCGTCGAACACCCCGAACCAGTGCTCCGCCGGTCTCGTCCTGACGTGTCCCGCTATGTGGGCGTTCAACTCTTCCCTCCTGCGGAACTGGTCTTCCTCGGTCCACTCGTGGAAGGTGTCATCCCCGAACGCCTGGGCCATCTTCTCCGGCGGCGTCAGCGAGATGCAGATGTAGCCGTCAGCAGTCTCGAAGATGCCGTATGGGGCCTGGTGGAACCGCGAGGAGACGCCAGTCTCGCTGCGGTCGTAGAGGTGCCCGTTGAGGTGGTAGATGAACGGTTCGATCTGCAGGTCCAGCGCCGAGTTCAGCAGATTGCTGTCCACCCGCTTTCCCTTGCCCGTGTCCCGACGCTCGTAGAGGGCGGCAAGCACGCCTAGAGCCCCGAGCACCGCCGCGTGCTGGTCAACGACAGCGGAGCCCACCAGGGTCGGCGGGTCGCTCTTGCGGCCGGTGATCGTCGCAAGGCCGCTCATGGCCTGGCTCAGGAGATCCTGGCCGGCCCGATCCTTGTACGGACCGTCCGTACCGTACCCTGAAAGAGAACAGTACACGAGGTCGGGCTTCTCCTCGGAGACTTTTTCGTAGCCGAAGCCCAGGCGCTCCATAGCGCCTGGCCTGTAGTTCTCGACGATGACGTCGCAATCGCGGATCAGACGCCACACGATCTCCTTGCCCCTCTCAGAGCGCAGGTCCACGCTCAGGCTGCGCTGGTTGCGCCCGCTGAGGAGGAAGAAGACGCTAACCCCGTTCAGATACGCCTCAGCCCCCGACCAGTGGCGCTCCCAGGCCCCTTTTGTCGGCTCTATCTTGACCACGTCCGCCCCGAGGTCGGCCAGGATCTGCACGGCGGAGGGGCCTTGCAGGAAGTGCGTGAAGCTAAGGACCTTTACCCCGTTCAACATCGTCTATCCGGTCCTTTCCGTGGGTGGCAGGCAAACCGTGGCTAACAAATCCCCTGTACCTTACCCTCGTAGCCCATCTCGGGAGCCCCTGCAAAACGTGGCTCGCGTTTCTCGAAGAAGGCCGTGATCCCCTCGGTGCGGTCCTCCATCTTGAAGACGCGGTCGCTCAACTCTAGCGTCAGCCGGACGGCGTCTTCGCGGCTCGAGTGCAGCGACTCCCTCACGCCGCGTTTGATCGCCGCCACGGCCTCTTAGGACCGTCTCCCAACGGCGCCGTCAGGCTGTTCCCTGCGCGCAAAAGGCAATCCGGCCTCGGTGACGACGCGCCGGAGTTTCTCCCTCTCCGCGTCGGGGATGCGTCGAAGTGGGGGACGGACGTGGGCCTCGTCGATCCTGCCCAGGATGGCCAGCATCTCCTTCATCCTGTTGTGCCCGTCGAGGAACGGCTCGGCGTAGGTCGCCTGCACCACGGGGTAGGCCCTGGCGGCCACCCTACGGGCTCCCTCCAGGTCGCCGCGGTCTATGGCCTCGAACATCTCCACGTGCAGATCGGCTATGACGCTGCCGTGCCCGGAGAGAATGCCGTCGGCGCCGACGCACAGCGACGCCAAAAGCGACTTGCTGAAGCTAGAGAGCAGCGAGATCTCTTTGTCCAGCGCCTTGAGCTCGCGCCAGTTCCGCTCATAGACACCGATGTCGTTGGACCACTCTTTGACGGCGATAACATTGTCTATCTCGTCGCAGATCTTCACCAGATTGTCGGTGGGGATGTGCAGCCCCGAGGCCACCGGGTAGACGAACACGATAATAGGCAGGCTCACGGCTTCGGCTATCTGGGCGATGTGTCCGTACGCCATCTCGGGCCTTAGTTGGTGCCCGAAATCATAGACCGTCGATGGGAACACAAGAAGGCAATCAGCCCCCTGCCGCTCAGCGGACTTAGCGATCCTGGCTGCCTTGCTCGTTCCGTCCTGGTAGACGCCGCACACGACGGGTATGGTCCCGTTCACTTCGTCCAGCGTCATCTCCAGAACGCGCTGCTGCTCCTCGAAGGTCAGCGTCGCCACCTCCGAAGCGTGGGCGTTGGTGGTGATGCCTGCCACCCCAGGCGTGTCGACCAGATAGCGCAAGTGCCTGCGGTAGTTCTCCTCGTCGATCTCCAACTCGGAATCGAAAGCCATCAAATTGGCGGGTATGACACCCCTGAGAACCAGCTCCGGCCTCATAGGAAAACCTCTCCTCGCTCCGCGTTTACCGCGCCGGTTACTCTAGCATCCCAACCGGCCTCTTTCACAGAGTCCCCTGTCTCAGAAACCCCGCGCATTACTGAGCGCTTCGCAGTGGCAATGACCTACTGCGAAGCGCTCATCCAAGAGCGAAACCAACAATCTGACAAGCTGAAGTGCTGAAATACATGCAAAGAGGTCCAATACCTCTTCGCACTAAGTATCTCCAAGTGAACATTGAATCTCCACGGCTTCCAGCAGACGCAGACCGTGCAATACGGCCTGCTTCAATTCAGCTACCGAGTCGTAGAATCGGCGTGG
>Ga0126311_10001671_pt1 | contig 10873 bp, 5 predicted proteins | sample Plot61_FD_92539 | JGI IMG/M metagenome (GOLD analysis project Ga0126311, IMG submission 92539) | Serpentine soil microbial communities from UC McLaughlin Reserve, CA, USA - Plot61 | ecosystem: Environmental > Terrestrial > Soil > Grasslands | place: USA: UC McLaughlin Reserve, Lake County... | reverse complement strand
GACCTTGAGCTTTTGGCATGGTGGGCCAGGACCAGTTCGTCATGGTCTTCATGGCTTCACTGGGATAGGCGACGCTTATGAGCCTCCTTTGGATCCTGACCTGACAGTGGAGACCATCGACTGCTCACCTGAAGATAACGCCCGAGAGATTCTTAATTATCTTGTCAGCAAAGGTTTCCTACAGCTTGCACAACCTCAAGTTTCATTTAACTAGCTCCGACGCTGGCTAATGTACCAGAAGCGCGATCCGCAGGCTCAACTAACCAGCCACAACCAGAAAGGACCTGCAGGATGAGTTCAACCCAATCACTTATACATCTCTCTGAAATCAAAAAAGTCTTCTATACCGATCATGATCCACGCTATGCCCAGCATGCGGACCGGGTCGTACACATATTTGCCGGTTCGATTGTTGACGAGGAAATACCTTCCAACAACAACGGGGCAAGCACAAATGGAAAGACAGTGGTGGCGGCTTCCGGCCCGCAGAGACTGAACTTATGAAGATCGGAATAATTGCCGATGAATTGGCAATGGTGAGCGTAGCAAGCGTCTTCGAGCAACTTGAGCGCACGCTCGTAGCACAACGGCACGAGGTTGTCCGTCGCCCACTTGACTATTACTACGCGTCAGGGGGCAAACAGGAAGCTTTGTGTAAGGACTTCCTGCTGAATTGCGACATGGTCATCGGCCGAATAGACGACAAAGTACTGCGAGTTAGAGAAGCGCTCGATCGCCAACCTCCGATGATCGGTTTTCTGATGGGGTCGATGTCCAGGGGCGCGGCGGAAATGGCGCTGTGGTCCCGCTATCTGAAGTCGACCGATATCCTTGTCGGCAATTGCGACGGAGACGTTGAAATCACCGAGAAGTTTTTCAAAAACGCTTGCATACGAAAAATTCCGTTTGCGTTTGATGAATCAACTTTTTACCCCGTCGACGAGCAACGAAAGCAAGCGATCCGAGCCGAGTTGGGTTTTCAGCAGGAAGACAGGATCCTGCTTTATTCCGGACGCATCACGATCGAAAAGAATCTGCACACACTATTCAGGATATTCAGTGTGCTTCAGGGGCTCGTGCCCAACATTCATCTCGTGATTGTCGGTGAGCCATACAACATCCCATTTTCGGCATTGGGAATGTATCCCATAAGTATATCTGCAACTCTCATGAGGTTAATGGATGACCTGCGAATCAATAAGAGGCAGGTCCACCTAATCGGTCGCAAGGGTGCTGCGCAGCTACGAGATCTTTACGTCATTTCTGATCTGCTGGTAAACTTAACGCTTCATCATGATGAAAATTTCGGCTTCGCTCAGGTAGAAGCCATGGCCTGCGGAACTCCGGTTATCGGAACGAGCTGGGGTGGCTTGAAGGACGTTATCAAACATGGTGAAACCGGGTATCAGGTCAGCACTGTGGTGACCGATTCAGGAGTGAAGCTTAACTGGTGGGAGGCAATTAATCGAATCGTCTTCTTACTCGAGAATGAAGATGTTCTGCAGCGTCTTGGTGATCGATGTTGCAGTTACGCGAAGGAGATCTCCTCACAGGCGGTGTTCGGCCAGATGCTGGAATCACTTCTGAACGACTGCTCAAAAGAGAACAGAAACGGAAGCGGGCCTCTCAGCACCTCAGATTTCGCGGACGAATTCTGGCTTAAGTGTCTGCCTAATGAGTTTTCTCCGCCTTCGTTTCATCGCGGCCAAAGATCGTTTGAGATGTACAAGGAACTGATCACTCCTTACACTGGACTGACTGAAAACCTGATTCCCGATGGTGAGGAACTAAAAGCCGAGCAGTTGTTAGTTCTTGCTGTCCCGGTTCGAGTCGAATCAAACACGCTAAAGCCGGACGATCCGATTTTCCCGCTCGAATTTGAGATACCCGAAGCGAATCAGGACGACTGCAAAGCAGTGCTCGAAGTAATGAGAAATGAGCCGATCATCGAGGTGAAGCGTCTGGATAAACTGATTGCGGCTCGTGCGGAAAATGGGTTTCAAACGACTTTGAAGTGGATGCTTGATAAAGGAATTCTACTGAGAACAAAACGCATGGATGCTTACCTCGATCCGGATATGATTGGGGAAAACATGGGTAAGCCAGTATTCTCAATACACAGCGTAGACTTTGCGACAGATGTGATAGTGGTTAAGTAAACTGAAGCTCACTCTCATCGAGAGACACTCAACTCTCAGAAAGATTGGTGAACAAAATGTTCCAGGACTTACGACTCAGTCTTAGAATGTTCAAGAAAACTCCAGTCTTCACCGCGATAGTCGTATTGACGCTTGCACTGGGCATCGGCGTTAACGTGGCCATCTTCTCGGTGGTCAACGGCGTGCTGCTTAATCCGCTGCCGTTTCCACACCCTGAGCAACTGGTGGCAATTTTCCAGACCAAGCCCAACTTCGAAATGGGCGCGCTGACATATCCGAATTTTCTTGATCTTCAAAAAGAAAACAAATCATTTTCCTCGTTGGCTATTCATCGCCTAACCATCTTTGGCTTGCTCGGCGCGGGCGACTCCGAAAGCGTCGATGGCAGATCAGTTTCGGCGGATTACTTCAAGGTGCTCGATATTAAGCCCGCTCTGGGACGCACTTTTGTAGAAGGGGAAGATCTACAAGGCGCGTATCCAGTGGTCGTGATTAGTGGAAGCCTTTGGCAGCGCAAGTTTGGCAGTGACCCGAATATCATAGGGAAATCGATAAACCTGGATGACAGGATGTACCAAATCATCGGTGTCTTGCCCAAGAACTTCATCTTTCGCACCAATGATGTGTATGTGCCGATCGGCCAGTTGGGCATTCCCTCATTGAAGGGTCGCGCTGCCGGTTTAGCACTCTCGGGGATCGGCCGGCTAAAGCCTGGCGTCACCATGGAGCAGGGGAGTGCAGATTTAAACCGAGTATTTCAGGATCTTGCTATCGCTTACCCGGGGCCGAACAAAGGCCAGAGCGTAAAGGTTACGCCACTCAGGAAATTGATCATCGGTGACGTCGGATCGATCCTGTGGCTTTTGCTTGGAGCAGTTGGATTCGTGCTACTGATTGCATGTGTGAACGTCAGTAATCTTCTGCTGGCGCGTTCGATGGGCCGAACCCGCGAATTTGCAATTCGCGCGGCTCTGGGGGCGGGCAAGTGGCGGTTATTACGGCAGTCGCTTATTGACAGCATGCTATTCGCTTTAACAGGGGGCACATTGGGATTGCTCGTTGCGGCTTGGGGTACCGGTGCCGCGTTGGCGGTATTTCCCTCTTCCGTGCCGCGCTCGGCAGAGATTGGAGTGGATTATCGGGTGCTGATTTTCGCCACCCTCATTTCAGTGTTCGCCGGCATTCTGTCTGGAGTTGCTCCCGCGCTTAAACTCTCGGGATGGAGCTTGTCAGAAACGCTCAAAGAAGGTGAGCGGAGAACAGGAAGTACACGCGGCAGGGCGCAAGGCGTGATGGTCGCAGTTGAGGTGGGGCTGGCGGTGGTCCTGCTGATCGGAGCGGGACTGATGATTCGCAGCTTATCCGCGCTTTGGAAGGTTGATCCGGGATTTCGTTACGGAGACCATCAGATGACGTTCGGATTCAGCCTGCCTCCATCAATGAAGGGCGCCGACGACAGCCTAACGCGCGTTAAGCTGGTCGAACTCCACGATCAGATCAAAGCGATACCAGGCGTCCGGGCCGTTTCATTCTCAGGGGGCGCATTTCCATTGGTGGCAGAGAACGACATCACTTTTTATCTTCCTGACAGGGAGGCCAACCCTGAAAGTGAAAGCGATAAGCATTGGGCGCTGACTTACCGGATCGAACCCGACTATTTCAAGGCCACGGGTATCCCGCTCAAGCGCGGTCGCTACTTCACCGAGCAAGATGATGAACGATCTGAGCCCGTCGCGATAATCGATGAAGGATTTGCCCGCGAATTCTTTGCTGACACGGACCCAATCGGCCAGCGCATTCAACAGAGCGGCCGGAAACCACAAACGATCGTCGGGGTGGTCGGGCACGTTAAACAGTGGAGCATCGACAAAGACGAATCAGAGGAGCTTCAAACTCAACTTTACGAATCATTCAGACAGTTAAGCAACCGTTCCTATGACCTGGTTGTGTTGGTGGCATCTGACGAAGGAACACGTGTTCCTATGGAGGCGATCCGTCGCGTCATCTATAGCAACAACAGCCAGAATGTAATTGCCAAACCTCGGACGATGAATGAGATTATCGGTGGACATTTGGCGGCGTGGCGGTTCTCTACCACCCTGTTTGACATCTTTGCGGCGGTCGCGCTGGTGTTGGCGAGTATAGGGCTTTACGGCGTCATCTCGTATTTGGTTGGTCAGCGGACCCAGGAGTTTGGCATTCGTCTGGCGCTGGGCGCGCAGCGCCGTGACATTCTTCGCCTGGTCTTAAGTCACGGGCTGAAACTTACTCTGATAGGGGTGGCGCTTGGGCTCTTCGCGGCGTATGGCCTGACGCGCTTTCTACAGAAGATGCTGTTTGGCATCACCGCGACCGACCCGACGACCTTCGCCGTTATTGCTCTAGTGGTGGTGTTCGTTGCGGTGTTGGCGTGCATTATCCCGGCGCGTCGCGCGATGAAGGTCGATCCGCTCAAGGCACTCCGCTACGAGTAATCCCTGAACGTCGAGGTGTGTACCGAGAAATTCATGAGTTCCAAATCATTTGAAATGGTAGCGATTGGCGGAGTCGGCGGCAGCGGCACGAGAATCGTTGCGCAACTCTTGATGCGCTTTCTACAGAAGTGCTGTTTGGTGTTACCGCGACCGACCTGATCCGCTCAAGGCACCCCGCTACGAGTAATCCTGAAATCAACAGTCATGAAGAGAGTTGAGAAACTGATCTTTGATCAGGCACGCCGAAGTCCTGACTCAGTAGCCGTGGAACACAATGGTGCTCGGCTGACTTATCGAGACCTCAAGGACCAGGCCTGCGAAATAAGTCTGGGACTGAGAAACTCAGGACTGCGACCAGGCGGAATAGTGGGAATCTTTCAACACCGATCTTTAGCTACCGTTCCACTTCTTCTCGGCATCTGGGATGCTGGCGGAGTAATCGTCCCTATCAATCCCAAAACGCCACTGAAGATGCTGGAGTGGGTGACCCAGGATTCAGCACCCCAAATCATAGTCACTGAAGCCGCGCTCAAGCCCTTAATCATCGAAGCCGCGTCGAAATTCAACGGCAATTCGGCACCCACAATTCTGGCCGGCAACAAGGGTTCAAATGGCCACTCGGGAACCACCATTCCTTCATTGGAAGGTATCAAGATCGACGACTTCACTGAGCTGCCCACTTATCCTGACGATTGTTACGTGATCTATACCTCAGGCTCCAAAGGACGTCCTAAAGGTGTGAAGGGAAGTCACAAAAGTCTGATTCACTACTTGAAATGGCAAGCTAAAGAATTTTCAGTATCCGCGACGGACAGATTCAGCCAGACTGCTCCCTTGTCATTCGATTTCTCTATCAAAGAGTTGTTAGTGCCGCTAATTTGCGGCGCGGGCGTGTGTATCGCCGATCGGGCCACGGTAATTGATCCCAAAAAATTTCTTGAATGGGTGCAGGACAGCGGTATCACCATGATGTGTTGCGTACCCACTTTGTTGCGGGCGCTCTTGAGACTACCCAATGATGATCTAACTTTAGAGTCAATGCGATCAGTTCTAATCTCCGGAGACATGTTGCGCTGGGACGACGTGATCAGTTGGCGTGAGCGTTTTGGGGATTCCATGTCTTTGTTCAATCTCTATGGTCCAACAGAGTCGACGGTAGTCAAACTGTTTTATCCGATTCCGAAAACGAAGCATCCGGAGTCGGTGAACGTGCCCGTAGGCAAGCCAATCCCGGAAGCAGATGTATTAGTACTCGGAGACAATGGCGAGCCAAGCGGGCCGGGAGAGATCGGAGAGATAGTGATCCTGTCTGAGTGGCTAGCGCGAGGTTACCTCCACGGTGGGCAGATGTCTCATCGTCCGTTCTGCCGTATTTCTTATCAGGGAAAACAAAGACAAGCGTACCGGACTGGAGACTTGGGGCGATGGCTCGCTGATGGAAATCTCGAGTTGATCGGACGCAAGGACCGGCAAGTCAAGATGCGAGGATATCGCATCGAGCTTAATGAGATTGAGAGCATTATTTCAGAGCATCCAGGTATTCGCGACGTGGCGGCGGTAGTGCCGTCGAATGATGTCGGCGCTGATAGTCTGGCAGGAATCATCTGCTACTTCAGTGCTGGTGAGCCGGGGGTCACTGAAAAGAAAATTAGAGTCTTTGCGCAGGAGCGTTTGCTTCCCGAAGTGTTATCGTTGATTCAGTTTTCACGTCTGGACCAACTTCCGTTAACGGTGAACGGCAAGGTTGATCGGCTCAAGCTCGAGTCGCTGTTCGAGGCGACTGCAAAACGCGAGGTCGATCAATCACCGTCGTTGACTGTTCAGCAGCGGATTCGGGCGATGTGGGAAGAGTTACTGGCCCTTGACGTCATTGATTTGCAGGCAAACTTCTTTGAGTTGGGCGGCGACTCGATGACTGCAATTCGCCTGCTGCGCAGACTGCGTGAGGAGTTGCATGCGGAAGTTAAGTTGGGTGATGTCTATGAGTTCCCCAACATCGCCCAGCTATCAGATCGAGTGGAGCAACTGCTTACATAAGAGCGCCAACGGCTGCGGCGCTGTTGGTCTAAGAAACAGCAGCCATAAGATCAGCAAACTAGTGGAGGACATACCATGAGTCAGATGGAACTACTCGAGGCGGTTAAGTCCGGCAACGCCGACATGGTTAAGGAACTGATTGAGTCCGGAGCGGAGGTCAACCAACAGGACAAACAAGGCTGGACCCCGCTTAGCTGGGCCGCCGGCAAAGGTCATCTCGTGGTCGTTGATCTGCTGCTTCAACGCGGCGCCGATCCGCTCGCGGTGGGCCGTGATCTACGAACTCCACAGATGATTGCTCTCGCCGCTGGTCACGCCGAAGTAGTAAAACGTTTGCGCGAGGCCGAAGCCCAAACCAAGGGCGCAGAGGCTCAAGATACTGAGCGCAAGTACTGCAATGCGTATCACATCGGAGAGCTACGCCGCTACTCGGAGTGGACTGAAAATAAACTCGACAGCAAACCGGAAGACGGTGAAGCTCAAGGGCTTACCGACACCGACGTCGTCTTTTTACATCACGACTACAAAGTTACAAAGTTGCTGTGGGCCGACGAAGATGTGATCTTTGATAAGGTCACCGATCAATGGAAAAACTTTTGCACCACGGAACTTCAATTCTCGATTCCCGACAGCCTTGACCTCATTCCGCCAGTCACTGAAAAAGCGCAGAGCGCTGCTTAAGCTTTCCTCGTCTTCCGGCACACAGCTTCTTCAAAGCCGATAACAATGGATGCTACCCTGCCGTACAGCGATACCTTTCGCTCTCGTTTACGATGGACGAGCATCGTCGAACTCCTGCGCTCGAGAGGCCAGAGCCATGCAGATCGCAAGCTGTACACCTTTCTTCCGGCTGGTCCAACTGCGGAAAGCAGTCTAACGTTTGCAGAGTTGGACCAGCGAGCCTGCGCCATTGGAGCCTGGTTGCAAAGCGTCGGCGCTGCGCAACAGCGTGTGCTGCTTCTTTTCACACCGGGTCCTGACTACATCGCCGCTTTCTTTGGTTGTCTTTACGCGAAAGCGGTAGCGGTTCCTGCTTACCCACCACGACAAAACCGAAATCTCGAAAGGCTGGCAGCCGTGGTCCACGACGCCCAGCCGATCATCGTCCTGACGATGCAGGCCATTTTGTCGCAGGTCGAACTTATGCCAGAGACTGCCGAGCTGCAAATGCTCAAATGGATCGCGATTGAGTCGATTAACGAGTCGTGGGCCAACATTTGGAAACAACCGAATGCCAATGCCGAAACGCTGGCGTTCCTTCAGTACACGTCCGGCTCAACTGCACGACCAAAAGGCGTGATGGTTACGCACGGGAATTTGCTTCATAACGAGTCGCTGATTCAGCGTGCCTTCATGCAAACCGAGCAGTCGATCATAGTCGGATGGTTGCCGCTATTTCACGACATGGGATTGATCGGCAATGTGCTTCAGCCGCTCTATCTTGGTGCTCGGTGCGTATTGCTTTCGCCGATGTCATTTCTCCAGAGACCCTTCCGGTGGCTCGAAACGATCTCCAGGTATCGTGCAACCACGAGTGGTGGTCCTAACTTCGCGTATGACTTCTGTGTACGAAAGGTCAGTCCTGCGCAACGCGAGGCGCTGGATCTCAGCAGTTGGACTGTGGCGTTCAACGGTTCTGAGCCGGTGCGGCCGGAAACACTCGATCGATTTTGTGCGGCATTTGAGCCGTGCGCATTTCAGCGCCGCGCATTCTTCTCCTGTTATGGTCTGGCCGAGGCGACGTTATTCGTTTCCGGTGGTCCTGCGCAAACAGATCCCAAAGTCAAAGCGTTCAAACGAAACGCACTGGAGCAAAACAATGTCGTGCCCGCCTCGCTCGATGATCGCGGCGCGCGCAGGCTTGTGAGTTGTGGCGAGGGAGCGACAGAACAGCAGATCAGGATTGTCGATCCCGAAACATTTGCGGAATGTCGTTCAGGCCGCGTTGGTGAGATTTGGGTCTCAGGGCTGAGCATCGCACAGGGCTACTGGAACAATCCGGATGAATCGAAGCGGATCTTCCAGGCGACTCTCGCTGATACTCGCGAAGAACATTACCTGCGCACGGGCGACCTGGGATTTATTGATGATGACCAACTGTTTATCACCGGCCGGCTCAAGGATCTGATCATCATTCGTGGCCGCAACTGTTATCCCGAAGATGTCGAGTATTCCGTGGGCGTTTGTGATCCAGCGCTGCGGCCCGGAGAAGGCGCGGCTTTCTCCCTCGACATTGACGGAGAAGAGCGTTTGGTGGTCGTTCACGAAGTTACCAAAGAACATCGTGATAGTGACCTTACTGGAACCATCGAAAACATTCGCAAGGTGATCGCTGAAGAACACGATCTTCAACTCTACGCCGTCGCACTAATTAAGCCCGGAGAAATCTTAAAAACGTCCAGCGGGAAGATCCGCCGGCAGGCGATGAAGAGTGCATTCGCCAAAGGAAAACTGGATGTTGTTCTCAGTTGGGAACTTTCCGAATCGTCAACAGAAGCTCAGAGTGAAAAAGTTACTGTTACTCATGAAGCAATCAAAGAATGGATCGCTACAAAGCTTGCTTCGATGCTTGGTCTGACGCGTTCACAGATCGATGTAGACGTGTCAATTGCTCACTATGGTCTGGATTCGCTGGCGGCGCTCGACCTGGCCCACAGTCTCGAACTGAATCTTGACGCGTCACTGCCGGTGATCACGTTCATGCAGGACGTAACCATTTCAGAACTCGCGGCCCTGGTGTTGGAGCAACTCGAACAGCGGCCTGATTCGAAGGAAGTTTCACTGCCTGCTACACAACACCAGACGCTTTCGTATGGACAGGCGGCGCTCTGGTTCTTGTACAAACTGGCGCCGCAAAACACGTCCTACAACGTTGTCAGCGCCGCGCGGATTCGCGGCACCCTGAATACTGTTGCCCTGAAGAACGCGTTCCAGTTGTTGAGCGAGCGTCATGCTGAGCTGCGCGTCAGGTTTGAAGTGCGTAATGGCGAACCGGTGCAAACGATTCAGGAGAACGCATCAATTTCTTTTCATGAAGAGGATGCTACCGGTTGGTCAGACGAAAGGATCAAACAGCGACTCAGTGAAGAAGCCCGCCGGCCGTTTGATCTCGAGAATGGTCCATTGTTTCGAGTGACGCTGTTGTGTATGTCTGAAAGCGAGTACGCATTACTTATTGCTGCACACCACATCGTCATTGATATGTGGTCACTGGCAGTACTGGTGCGGGAGCTAGGCAAGTTCTACGCGGCCCAGAAGGTTGAACCACTAGAAGTTAGCTATCAGGATTACGTTCAGTGGCAGCGGCAAATGCTTGCGGGACCACGAGGCGCGCGACTGCTTGAGTATTGGCAGCAGCAGTTGGCGGGCGAACTGCCGGTCCTGAACCTGAACACCGATCGCCCGCGGCCTTCTGTTCAGACCTATGACGGATCATCAGCGTCGATCAAGCTCAATCCCGAAACAGTGCGCGGATTACAATCACTCGCCAGTGACAATCTAACGACTCTTTACACCGTACTTCTTGCTGCATACCTCACGCTCTTGAATCGTCACACGGGCCAGGAAGAGTTGATACTCGGAACTCCAACGAGTGGCAGAACTGATGCGCGCTTCCAGCAACTGGTCGGTTACTTTGTCAATACAATACCCATCCGCGCGACTCTAAATGCGGAGCTGACGTTCCGTCAATTTCTTACACAAGTCAGAGAAGTCGTGCTCGCAGGATTTGAACATCAGGAATATCCGTTTGCGCTGCTTGTCAACGAAGTCTGTCCGGACCGCGACCCCAGTCGTGCACCGGTGTTTCAAACGACATTCGTATTCGACAAGGCGCCGGCGTTTAGCGATCCATCACTGGCAGCCTTTGTCATGGGCGAAGAAGGAGCGCCTCTCGAGCTCGGCGCGCTCACGCTCGAATCTGTCGAGTTCGATCAGGAGATCGCGCAGTTTGATCTGTCGATGGTGGTTGTGCCGATCGGTGATGGGCTTAAAATCGCGCTTCAATTCAACAGGAATCTCTTCAACAGCGACACCGTCGCGAGGATGCTGGAGCATTTCGAGATTCTTATTGACGAGATAGTTGCACATCCTGGGCAGCGGATCTTCGAGCTGGGACTGTTGAGCGAAGCAGAGGAGCGGCAACTGCGGCAATTCAACGAAACGAGAGCGGACTACGGGCGCGAAGAAAATCTGCACCAGTTG
>Ga0126311_10001670_pt1 | contig 10874 bp, 16 predicted proteins | sample Plot61_FD_92539 | JGI IMG/M metagenome (GOLD analysis project Ga0126311, IMG submission 92539) | Serpentine soil microbial communities from UC McLaughlin Reserve, CA, USA - Plot61 | ecosystem: Environmental > Terrestrial > Soil > Grasslands | place: USA: UC McLaughlin Reserve, Lake County... | reverse complement strand
GAAGACCGTATCTTTGCCATTGCCGCAGTCGATGACGTCGTGGTTACCGTCCTTGGCCTTGACGGTATCGTTGCCATTGCCGCCGAGGCCTTCGTCATGCGATCCGGCGGTGTCGAACTGCGCAAGGTCGATGGTGTCCTTGCCATTGCCGCCGTCTACCTTATCGCTGTGCTCCGCTCCTATCAGAGTATCCTCGCCCTCGCCGCCTTCTATTGTGTCGTTGCCGGTGAAACCGTTAACCGTGTCGTTGCCCTGCAGCGCGCGGATCGTATCGTTGCCTCCCAGGCTAACTCCATTAAATGGGCCTGGTCCTATGATGTCGTTGCCCGGTGTGCCGATGATGACTGGGCTCGATACGCCTGCAGCGTCCGCTATTCTGATCCTCGCCTTTGTTTGCCCACCTGCCACTCGAGTATCCGCCACGGGAAGACCCGTGCTCTGCAGAGCAGAGAGGATGCTAGCGACGGAGGCCGAGGGCGTCTTCTGCTTGAGCAGCGCCCACGCCCCCGTAACGTGCGGTGCGGCCATGGAGGTGCCGCTGAAGAAGGCGAACCCTCCGCCGGGCACCGAAGAGTTGATGCTCTCACCCGGCGCCAGAAGTGATAAGAACGAAGCCGAGTTGGAGAACGATGAGACGGTATCCGACTTCGTCGTTGAACCGACGCTGACCGCGCTCGATATACACGCCGGAGCACCCATAGAGTCCGTAAAGCCGCTGTTGCCCGAGGACATCACCGTGGCTATGCCCACGGAACGCAGGTTGTCGATTATCGCCTTGCGCGGGTCCGTATCACAGTTACTAAAGAAGCGCCCGCCCCCAAGGCTCATGTTCACCGAGGAGAAGTTGCGCGTCAACCTCAGGTTGAAGACCCGCTCCAGGCCTGCGATCTGATCACTGGTGAAGCTTAGAGCACAAGGATCTTCCCCGCCCCCACAAGCTGCTCCCGTAAAGCGAGAGAACACTTGGACCGACATGATGTTGGCACCCTTGGCTACGCCGGAGAAGGTGCTCCCTTGTCCTGCGGCGATGCCGGCAACGTGAGTTCCGTGCCTGCACCCGCTTACGGCGTATGTACAGGGAACCCCCGAGCCCGGTCCTGTCTGGGTCGACGTGCCGTTCGGGCAGTTGCCACTCCCCGCAACGCGATTTGATGTGTAGCAGGCTTCCTCCACCACCTTGCCAGCGAGGAAGGGGTGGGAGGAATCCACGCCCGTATCGAGCACTGCTACGACCTGACCACTTCCGGTGAACCCGTTTGCCCACATGGTCGGAGCCTGAACCAGAGGGACGCTTTGGGCCAGGTTCGGAGAGTCAAGATCTTTGGAAGCGTCTTGGAACGCCTCATCGAGACGATCCTCCATGATGTCGGTTACGCGAGGGGAGCGTTCGAGTGCCTGGAGCGCCCGAGAAGAGACGTTCAAGGCGATATACGGGATCGTGTCGTACTGGCGCAGGGTCTGGTAACCGGTCCCCTGGAGGTCCTCCTGCAAGTCCGCTTGGGCGCTGTGTACGGCGTCTCGCTGATCGGCAACTTCAGCCCTACTGAGCCGCCCTTCGGGCATGAAGTCGGTGCTAAGGCCCACTATTACCCTAACGGATCCCTCTCGTTCGGCCTTCTGAAGCAGCCCAGAAGAGCTGGGTGTCTGTTGTTGCTCGTCGGCTTGGGCTCCTCTTTCCGAAAGCGTCCCAGCGCCCTCCTCGGCCTTGGCCGGGGTGGCGCCAAGAAAGTTCAACGCAATGATCCCCGCCAGAGACAGCACCGCAGCGCTCACCATGACCGCGATCAGATTCCTTATCCGTTCACTCATTGTCTTACTCCTCTGCTTGTTCTTATCTTTATTCACCTCGTCGAGGGCGATCCCCCGGGAACGAATCGGTCTCAGGAGAGGATCGCCCGATCAACGCCTCAATTCACCCTACTAGGTAGTCAGCCTAGCTAGATGGATCCTACGGATTGAGGAATGGGTCAACGACGAATAGATCGAGGCGCAGATTCTGTCCCCAGCCACCATCAGTATCAAGCCTCCGAACTACGACCACGATGCTATCGGGGGCTGTAGTGATGACCTGAACCGCAAACTGGTCCCCAAAACCAAAGTCCCGATTGTCACCTTGCCGAGGCTGAACCTGCACTACTGCCGGCAGACTGGTAGTGAGATGCAAACCTGTGAGCCGGTACTTGCGATTATTAGTAGAGCTAGGGCCTGGCAAATAAGCAGTGGCAGTGATATTCCCTACACCCGGTATAAACCGGTTTGCACCAGCCTCCCTAGAGCTTACAGGAGAAAGCTCCTTGATAGCTTTATCTGGTTTGTCGGCAGTCCTACCCTCAGGTGTTGTTGCCTCGGATCCAGCCATATCAGCCATAGCAGGATTGGCATTGGTAGCCGCTAAGGCTGCAAAGCCCGCAAGGGCCGCACCTGTCAGCCCCACCGCCTCACGTCGCGAGAAGGTCCTGTTGCTAACCACCCCTTCGAAAGAAGGCTCGGGCATCGCCCCGTCTCCATCTTTTTTCGCGGGTATTAGCTCCCGCCCTTCCTCGTTCTTGGCGTTCCTCTTGAATCGCCTCATCGTTGCTCCTTTCTGCTCTTCAGTGTCTCTTGAGCACTACGTCCTTTATCTCCTGATGCTCTTTCGAAAGAGTGGAGATTTCCGTCTACCCCAACGCCATCCCATCACTTCCTTTCTTCTCTGTGGCGACCACTTGGGCCGGCTGCTTGCTTACGGGGACACCCTACGAGAGGAGGCGTCCCGCCGTCATGAGCATCGGTCCCGAGTAGCTCGGGAAAAAGTTCCCGAGTAAGTCGGGAATCCGTCCGATGACTCGGGAACGCTTCGCCTCTAGAGTGACGTTCAGAGAGAAGGCAATGAAAGCAAAGCAGAGAGAAGTGAAAGGAGATGTTCTAGCTATGATTCCTGGACTACCGCAAGTAGGAGGGACGGAGTTAATAATCCTTTTGGTTGTTATCCTCCTGTTCTTTGGCACAAAGCGCATCCCGAGCCTGGCCAGGTCTTTGGGGGGTGGGATAAGGGAGTTCCGCAAGGGAGCCTCAGGCCAATACGAAGAGGTGGGGCAGCAAGATACAGTGGAGCTTCCCGAAGAGGAGAAGCTCCGTTCAGAAGACCAAAAAGCGAACGCCCTCGCTGGCGAGCAGGACTCCTAAGGAGGGTGCTATGTTCGGCATAGGTGCTCAAGAGATAGTGATCATCGTGGTGCTGTTGCTCATCATCTTCGGGCCCGCAAAGCTAGGACACATGGCCGGGGAGCTTGGGCGATTCGCCTACAAAGCACGCGCCTCGATGGACGAGTTCAAGGAAGAATTCTCTGTTGCGCAGTACTCAGATCGAGACCATGAGGAGGCTCAGCGTTCCCATAGCGAGCCCCAGCTCGAAGCGACAGATCAACAGCTACCTGCAAAGACCACTCAAACTCTGCTCGCAGCAGATGAGAACAGCAACGATGGCTCGCTCCTGAAGCCTCCCACGAGGGACACGGCCGTGGCCGAGAGCCCGGAGAGGGTGCCTCTTGAGGTTAGAGAGTGATGGCCACCATAGGAATACAGCCACGTTCTACTTCTCCGCGCGACGAGGCGCGCATGACCCTCATGGAACACCTCGGCGAGCTTCGCTCAAGGATCCTCAAAGTCGTTATCATGTTCCTCTTGGCGGCCGTGGTGGCCTGGTTCTTCCATGAGCGCATCTTCGATCTTCTCCTAGCACCTGCTCCCTCGCTGGAGGGGCATCTCAACGTCACCACGGTCACCGAGCAGGTGATCACCGACCTGAAGCTAGCGCTGTACGCGGCTTTCTTGCTGACCGTCCCCGTGTTGCTCTATCAGGCGTGGGCGTTCGTAGCCCCATCGGTGGGAGAGGTGGGCCGGGCATTTAGCTACGTACTGGTTATGCTCGCCTCTTCTCTATTCTTGGCCGGGGTTGCGTTCGGTTACTTCATCGTACTGCCCATAGGCGTTGACTTCCTGTTGAGCTGGGATCCCGATCGGTACGTCGCCATCATCACCCCGAGCAGCTACTTCTCCTTCGCCACCCGCTTCCTGTTGGCGTTCGGCACAGTGTTTGAGCTACCGGCAGCGACCTACGTGGGGGCGAAGTTGGGGCTTATCGATGCGCCCTTCTTGAGGCGTCACCGGCGGCATGCTCTCGTTATCAACACCGTCCTCGCTGCTGCTCTTACGCCAGGGCAGGATCCGTTCAGCATGATACTGATGGCCGTGCCGATGGTCCTGATGTACGAGCTCTCCATCATCATCGCCCGCCACGTGAATCCGGTCTCCTCGAAAGACTCTCTGGAATACGCACCAGGAGAATAGCAACCACGGAAGTAGTACAGGAGCTACAGGCTACGGCGGAACGGCGAGCACAGCGCTTGGGTAGAGCAAAAAGGGGCGTCCTCCTGGCAGACGAGTACCGGCACGGCCCCTGGGCACTCGCTCCTACGTGCCCACAGGAGGGCCAGCGCCAGCTTCAGGCCGTCGGCCCCGGTTCCCTGGACCGGTGCGTTGAGGCGGTCGGTCAGCTTCTTAACGTCCATGCGGCGCCTTCCGGTGAGCATCCGGGTTTCTATTCCGCCGGGTAGCCAAGCTCGCCCTTCGTTATCGTGCCATCTCTTAGAGCTTCCGCCAATAGGCTGGCAACTTTTCATACTTGGCAGTTCTCAGAGTGATTCAACAGCCTTCTCATCGTTTCTTGATACATACGCTACTCGCCTATTGGCGGAGCCTCTTAGACTGACTCAGAGGTACTCAATATACGTAAAGGGGAGAGTGAAGAGCGATCCCCTCGCGTAGTGTGTAGGACTGAGGAGGGCGTGTAGTTTTCCAGATGCACTAACCGACGGGGTGCCAAAAGTGACAGTAGCCCTCAAAGTACCCTTCTGGCACTTTTGGCACCTTATCACCTTAGGTTTTCCAGAAACACACGACCACATACTCAACATAGGAGAGACAGCTATTGAAGGATGAACCTCAAGCAAAGATACCCTGGCTAAATGCCCTGAGGAATCTAGACACAGCGACCCCAGGCGAAGCAGTACAGATCGGTCCAGATACTGCCTCCTCTTAGTGCAGACGAAATATCTCAATCTCTAACCTAGCAAGGTGCCAAAAGCTCCACTAACGCCCTTCTGGCACTTTGACCTGCTCCCCGAATACTGATCCAGCTACTATGAGAGCCCAACTGCCCACAATGGGCTTAAGGAGGACTCTTTATGGGCAAACGACACTCACCGGAGCAGATCGTGCGCAAGCTTCGCCAGGCGGAGGCAAGGCTAGCCGCTGGAGCCACGGTCCCGGAGGTGGCCAAGGAACTCGGCATAAGCGAAGCTACCTTCCATCGCTCTAAAGAAACTACTATGGCGCGATGAGCCCCAGCGAAGCGAAGCGTTTCAAGGAGCTCTAAAGAAGGAGAACGCCCGCCTCAAGAAGCTACTCGCCGAAAAGGAGTTGGACATAGACATCCTCAAGGAGGTGAGCCGGGGAAACTTCTGAGCCCGACCCGGAGGAGGGCTGCCGTCGAGCACGTTCAGCGGCGGCTGGGGGTCTCCGAGCGTCGGGCGTGCGGGGTGATCGGCCAGTCCAGATCGAGCCAGCGCTACGCGGGCCGCAAGGCCGAAAGGGACTGCCGGCTGGCCGAACGGATGGTCAGGCTCTCGCAGGAGAACCCCCGCTACGGCTACAGGCGGGTGTGGGCGCTCCTCAGACGCGAAGGTTGGCCGGTCAACAAGAAGAAGCGGGTGCACAAGGGCTGTGGCGTCAGGAAGGTCTCAAAGTCCCTGAGAAGCAACGCAAGAGGCGGCGTCTTCTCCTGGGCGAGAGCGAGAACGGATGCACGAGGAGGCGGGCCGAGCACAAAGACCACGTCTGGAGCTACGACTTCGTTATGGACCTAACCCCGAGGACGGTAGAAGGCTAAAGATGATGCCCGTGGTGGACGAGTACACCAGGGAGTACCTGAGCATAGATGCCGAGCGCTCGATCACCGCCGAGGATGTGGTAGAGACCCTCGCATCCCTGTTCCGTCGAAGGGGCGAGCCGATCTTCATCCGCTCGGACAACGGCCCCGAGTTCGTGGCCAAAGCCATCAAGCGGTGGCTGGAAGTCTCCGGGGTTAGGACCCTCTACATCGAGCCGGGATCTCCGTGGGAGAACGCCTACTTAAGGAGACGTTCATCAGCCGCTTTTCAGACGAACTGCTAAAGAGGGGGGTCTTCGCCGATCTCTTGGAAGCGAAGGTACTCATCGAAGATTACCGCAGCTACTACAACCACCATAGGCCGCACAGCGCATTGGGCTACCAGACCCCGGCCGAGTTCGCGGTAGCCGCTGATCTCGACAGGAAGGTGGAGAACGCCGGGCAGCCAGAGGAGCTAGAATCGGTATTCACACTCTCATAGCACCTGGTACAGAAAACGGGGTCAGGTCCACTTTTGGCACTGCCTCACAATACACTGTTCCACACTACGAAGTCCAAATAAACCAAAGCCATGGGGAAGCGAGACGAGAGCGACTTGATAAGTCTGAGAGGAAGCTGGGTTAGCCCCAAATAAGGAGTTTGTTCGGCAGTTTTTCGGAGAAGCCCAGCACGCGATAATCGTCACTGAACGGGCCTACCCAGGCTCCTCCCGCGTCTCCTTATACCCCATCCCGTCCCATCCCAGCCTCCCGGGCGCGGATGACGACCTGCGCCCTGTCGGCAACCTGCAGCTTGAGCAAGATGTTAGACACGTGGTTACGCACCGTCTTCACGCTCAGGAACAGCTCTTTGGCTATCTCCTGGTTGCTCTTGCCTTGGGCCACCAGGGAGAGGACCTCCTCCTCGCGCTCGGTGAGCTCTGGAAATGTACGCTGCGGCACGGCAGGGCTCAGGAAAGAGGAAAAGAAGCTTATGAGGCGTTGGGCGATGCTGGGCCCGAAGACTGCGTCGCCGCTTGCCACGGCCCTTATGGCGTGCACCACCTCTTCGCCGCTAGAGTCCTTCAAGAGGTAGCCCCTTGCCCCGGCGCGCACGGCGGCGAAAACCGAGTCGTCCTCCTCGAACATGGTGACTACAAGTACGCCGATGCGCGGGCTGGTGTGGAGGACTTCACGCGTAGCCTCTATGCCGTCAAGGCCGGGCATATTAATGTCCATGAGGATCACGTCTGGCTGCAGCTCCTTGGCCAGCTCCACTGCTTCTTCGCCGCTGCTGGCCTCTCCCACAACTTCTGTGTCGGCCAGAGAGCCCAAGAGGCCCCGCATGCCGTCGCGGAAGAGGGGGTGGTCGTCGGCTATGAGGGTGCGTATGGTATTCTTCATGATCTCTCAGTCCTCCTCACGGTAGCTGTCATCAACTGTTCAGCAGGGCAGCAGCACGCTAACGAAAGTGCCGCCTGCAGCCTGCGACTCTATGTCGCACCTACCCCCAAGCTCTTCGGCTCGCTCGCACATCGAGTGCATCCCCACCCCACTCTTGTGCTCCTCCCCGAGCCCTCGCCCGTCATCTTCTACCTCTAAGCGCAGCATCCCAGCCACTTTATTTAGCCCTATACGTACTGTACAGGTGCGTGCTCTTGCATGGCGCACCACGTTAGTCATGGCTTCCTGGGCTATGCGATACGCGGTTACCTCCAAGGCTGCCGGCAAAGGCGGCAGGTCCTCCGGAGCCTCTACAGATACGCATAAACCGTTCTGGCTGTACTGGGCCGCCCCCTCGCGTAGAGCGGGGATGAGACCCAGGTCGTCGAGCGCCGGCGGGCGCAGGGCGTGCACCGAGCAGCGTACGTCAGAGATGATGGTCCTGGCACACTCTATGAGATCTGCTATGAGGGATGAGGTTTCAGGGTCATGAGAAACGAGGCTGCAAGCGGTCTCCAGCTTTAGGGTAAGAGCAGCTAGCTGGGGACCCACCCCATCATGCAGGTCTCGTCTGAGGCGTCTTCTCTCCTCCTCGCGAGCCGTGACCAGTAGCTCCCTTAATCTTTGCAGCTCTGCGGTGAGGCGCGCGACGTGAGCTGCTACTCTCACCTGAGAGGATAGGTTCTCCAGGAGCTGCAGGTCTGCCTTGGTAATAGACTCCCCATGGGTGCGAGGGGAGAGAAGGAGCTCTTCTCCTGTTCTCTTCTTGTAAGTGAGCGGCACACCAAGGACCGCCTCACTCGCAACCTGTTTATCGCCGTAGTAGTTAGCCTCGACGATTTCCTCTCCCTGCTTTAGGGTGATGGCAGTGAAGGGAAGCTCTAGGGCTTGTACTACAGTCTCGGCTATGGTGGGCAGCGCAGCGTTGGGAGCGAACGTGGCTTCAACGCGCTCTCCCACGCTCGAGAGCACGTTGTATGGATCGTCTCTCTCTCCGTGCATCAGGCGGTTGACCCCGCGCCGGAGGTGGTCCCTGAGTGCCGCGAAGATGACCATTGCTCTGGTACCTAGCAACTCTCGACAAACTCCCGGCTGATAAGCCCAGGCTGTAGATTTGGCCGCTTGTTTCATCACTGTGTGCTTCCTTGTCTCTCATCGCCTCGTCATCAGGGACTCCGCAGCGAGGAGCCGATCCAAATCCTCTCGCACCTGCCGGACGAACTCCTCCCTCTCACGCTCCTCGCGTTGCTCCTCGGCCTTCTCTCGATCGGCCGCTATGAGAGCTGGTAGGTCCGCGGGAGTGAGGTCGGGTATATCCTTGGTGTAGGGATGCCTGCCCTGAAGGAGGTCGACGTGGCCCTGCTCGGCGAGGTAGCGGTCGAGGAGCCGATTGACCACGCGTGTTCGTAGCTCTGGTTCGAGACTTCTTATCTCCGCCTGAGAGAGCTCCCCTATCTCTTTGTGGTAGGGGCCGGGCTCTCCCAGCACCTCCACATAGACCTTCCCGTTGCGACGTTCGGCCAGATCTTCCTCAAGCAGGGCGAGGATCCTCTCCCATAGCGAGCGCTTTGCTTCCCTCGTTCTCGTAGTGTTCATAGTTTTTGTTCTCCCTTCCTTGCCGCATCGTTTATGTGGCTCTTCTTAGAAATAGGTGACTTCTTCGTCCCCTCATGCAGCCACCCTTTTGGGCTGCTCACGTGCGGTCGGGTCGGCTCGCGCGCTGGGCTCCTCGCCGAAGAAAGCCTCGGCATCGATCGGGAAGATCACTCGTACGTCGCTAGCAGAGTGCAAACCCTTAACGAGGCTCACGGCTCTCTGGATGCTCGACGCCTGAACCCCCACCCTGAAGCGGGCTGCTCCGCTACGCACTTCTATCGAAACCCTAACCATTTCTAAGATCGCTCCCTTCGTGTTGCTTCTCTTCACCTACGTTGTATGGGCAGCGTATAAGGCGGGCGTTAGCTGGTCGTTAGCTGGGATACCTAGGAAATACCTATCTTTCATAAAGGCTGCGAGCTGGTGTGGGAGCGGATCCGATACGTACCAGGGTCGGTGCTCCCGTGCCGGCGCCGACCTCTGACAGAAGGGCGTCTGCATGGGCTATGCTGGCACCTATCCTCACCAGGCCGACTTCTATGTCGGCCAAGTCGACGTCTATGTGCGAGAGGCTTACTTCCGCTTGGTTGTACGCTGGACCCGAACGTATCTCTGCCAGCTGAGCATCTATCTCGGCCAATCGGACACGTATGCCTTCTAAGGCGGCGTCCACCCGTGCCAGTAGGCCGGAGTCGCCGGAGGAAGACGCCGAGTAGGGGTCCGCGTATAGTAGGCGAACCTCTTCGAAGGCCAGGGCTGTGTCTCCCGCGTAGGCCACGTCGTCGGCCGCGTCCTCTAGGCGAAGCGCTATGTAGTTCCGGGAGACCTCCATGTAGGCTAGGCTCACGCCCACGTACTTCAGACGGGCTTCTATGCGCTCAAGACGGCCCTCGATGTCCGGGCGCCTATGGTGGCTTGCTATGGCCGTCTCCTCCCTAGCCTGCCCGGCGCCTGTGCACGTCCGTTCTTGTCCGAAGCCGTGTCCGTCCGCGGTAAGCCCACCGCCTCGGGCGATGCTGCTCAACAGGGAATCAAGCTCTTGCTCTCTATACATTGCTTTTTCTCCTTTGGCTCGCTCTGCCGTTGCACCCGGAAGCTTGGGTCTCATGGTGCTAACCTCGTCTTCCGCTAGGCTGCGTTTTCCTCAGCTGCGACAGCATCGCTCTCCAGGCCGAGCCGAAGCACCCTTCCCCGCTGCGCGAGCCGTCCTGTGCTTCTGCCTCCTGCTTGACGAGGTACCGCTCTCGAACCTCCTTCAACTCCTCCTCGCTGTACCTCCTATTGGAGGGGTCGATGTCGTAGTAACGGTCCATGTGCTCTGTGTCCTTCCTTTGTTCGTCTTCTTGCGATCCTCGACGCAGTTGTGTCGAGAGCTCTTCTCTTAGGCCACTGACTGCGCCTCCTGAGGCATGTCTCTCTCGACTAATCCTTCTTTAGCGAAGGGATCGTCGATGAAGAAACCCTCAGGGTCGATGGGGAAGATGACTCTGACGTCGCTAGCTGAGTACAAACCCTTGGCCAGGCCTACGGCTCTTTGGATGCTGGAGGCTTGGATCCCAACCCTGAAGCGGGCAGCTCCGCTACGTACTTCGATCGAAACCCTAACCACTTGAGATCATCCCTTTTCTGCTTGCTTTGTCGTTCGGAAGGAAGTCGCCAGAGCGGCCCCCCAAATCTCTTGCCCACTTACCACTTGAGCGCGCTCAGAACGCCGCTTAGTATGGAGCCGACGTTACCTAGCCTGGAGAAGAGCGGCCTGCGATTCCTGCTCGCCTGCTCGACCAGGTGCTGCTTTCGCACTTCTCTGAGCCTCTCCTCACGGTACATCCGGCTCGCGGAGTTGAGGTCGTAGTAACGGTCCATGTGCTCTGTGTCCTTCCTTGTCGTTGGTGTCCTCTTTCGTACACCTCATGCAGGCAGCGTAACGG